>ENA-ORCS01001018-ORCS01001018.1-marine-metagenome-genome-assembly--contig:-NODE-1018-length-13947-cov-3.229272_pt1 | contig 13947 bp, 9 predicted proteins | sample MGYA00237781_ERZ508513 | MGnify/ENA primary metagenome ERZ508513 (study PRJEB26184, sample SAMN06268793) | marine metagenome | isolation source: Eden Landing Ponds, San Francisco, CA, USA | place...
GGAGTTGCGCCTGTTCCCGCCCAGACGGGAGACCGACGCCACTGAGGCGTTGCTGTCGGAGCTGGGCGACCCTCACGAGGCGGTGCAGGCGATCCAGATTGCCGGATCGAACGGCAAAGGTTCGACAGCCAGAATGCTCGAATCGACGCTTCGGGAAGCGGAACTCTCGGTAGGGTTGTACACCTCGCCGCATCTGGATGACGTCCGAGAACGGGTCACAGTCAACGGTCGCAAGCTCCCGAAAGCGGCGCTTGTCGAGTTCGTCGAGCGAATCCAGCCGTACGTGACCAAGCGGGCAGCGGCGGGGGAAGCACCGACGTTTTTCGAGACGATGACTGTGCTCGCACTGTGGCAGTTTGCCCGCGCCGATGTCGATGTCGCGGTACTCGAGGTCGGGATCGGCGGCCGCTACGACGCCACAAGCGTGGTCAATCCGGTCGCCAGCGCCGTCACCAGCGTCAGCCTCGAGCATACGGATCTGCTGGGCGAGACCGTCGAAGAGATTGCCCGGGACAAAGCCCACGTCGCACCTGCAGACGCGCCGATCGTCACTGGCGCGACCGGGTCAGCCCGCGAGGCGATCGGTGAGGTCGCCGGCGAGGTCGTGACTGTCGATGAGAGTGGCGCCGATACGACGTTCACCTACGGCGGTGTGAGAGACACGGACGGACAGGTCGAACTCGACGGCGAGGGGTTTCACGTCGGGACGCGGCTGCCGCTGCCGGGCGCCCACCAGGCCCGTAACGCGGGCGTCGCCGCGACGCTGGCCCGACAAGTCGCCGATGTCGATGAGCAGACCCTAGCGAGGGGGCTGCGAAACGCCCACTGGCCCGGGCGGTTCGAGGTGATGGGGCGGGAGCCGCTGACTGTCCTCGACGGGGCGCACAATCCCGGTGGCTGCGAGCGGGTCGCCGGGACCCTGAAGGAGTTCGAGTACGACGACCTCCATCTCGTTGTCGGCGCGATGATCGAGAAAGACCACGAGGGCATCGCTGCCGCCCTGCCCGACCCGGAGCACGTCATCGCGTGTCAGGCTGATGTCGATCGAGCCGACGACGAAACAGTGGTTGCCGCCGCCTTCGAGCGAACCTATCCCGACGCGACAGTCGAGACACGCTCGGACGTGGCGGGCGCACTGGAGATGGCGCTGTCGGCCGCCGATCCGGACGACGCCGTCCTCGTGTCCGGGTCGCTGTACACCGTCCGGGAAGCCCGCACGCGCTGGACGCGAGCAGTCATCCCCAAACGGGTCGAAGAGCTAGACGATGCACGCGAGACGCTATCAGGGGCACACGTCACCGACGCGGGCGTCTGGCGAATGCGCGGCAAAGGCGTCTATCGCGTCCTCAAGACACGCGTCCAGCCCCGCCAGGCCCAGTATCTCAAGGAGGAGTTGCTCTCGCTCGGTGGGGAGTGTGCGGTCTCAGGACTGAACAATCAGGACGAGGAGCCACTGGATGTCGTGCTGATGGCGACGATGGCACAGTTCAAGCGGCTGGTCGAGAAACTCGAGGGCCAGCCCTACGGCCTCTCGCCGTTCGCTGATCGGCTGCGCGAGCACCTCGAAATCGGCGTCGAACCCGACCGGCGGGGCTACCCCTGGGAGGACGGCACCGCGATTATGGGGATTCTCAACGTCACCCCAGATTCGTTCCACGACGGCGGCGAGTACAACGCCGTCGAGGACGCTGTCTCGCGCGCTGAAGAGATGGTCGACAGCGGTGTGGATATCATCGACATCGGCGGGGAGTCGACCCGACCGGGGGCGGAACCGGTCCCGGTCGAGGCTGAGATTGATCGCGTCGTGCCGGTGATCGAGCGGGTCGCCGAACTCAACGTTGCTATTTCGATCGACACGCGCAAAGCGCCAGTTGCCGAGGCCGCACTCGCGGCGGGCGCGGACATCCTCAACGACGTCTCGGGGCTCGAAGACCCCGAGATGCGCCATCTCGCCGCCGAGTACGACGTGCCGGTCGTGGTAATGCACAGCATCGACACACCAGTCGATCCCGACCGAGAGGTCCACTACGACGACGTCGTCGAGGACGCCATCGACCAGTTGAAAGAGCGAGTCCTGCTGGCCGAAAAGGCCGGACTGGACCGGTCACAGATCCTCGTCGATCCCGGGATCGGGTTCGGAAAGACACCCGCCGAGGACTTCGAGTTGCTCGGCCGACTCGAGGCGTTCAAGGCGCTTGGTTGTCCGGTGCTGGTCGGACACTCACACAAGTCGCTGTTCGGTTATATCGGACGCGACAGCGACGAGCGATTGGCACCGACGGTCGCAGGGACGGCACTGGCAACCGAACACGGTGCTGACGTGATTCGCGTGCACGACGTCGCCGAGAACGTCGCTGCCCGGGACGTGGTCGCCGCCGCTGACGATCCCGAATCGTTCGATCAGTGAGTTACAGCAGTCCGTATTCGTCCTGTAGGTCGCGATACAGCGCCAGATACGAGCCGATGACGGCGTCGTGGTCGTACTCAGCCCAGCTGTCGTCGATTGTCAGTTCCTCGAACGCACCGGCGTCGGCAATCGCGTCGGCGAGTTGCTGGGGGGTCGTCACCCGGAAGCCCCGATTGTAGTTCTCGATCAATTCGTGAGCGCTAGATTCGGCCTGGTATTCGACGATGCCGACACAGCCGGCCGCGAGCGCCCACAGGAGTTCGGTGGCGAACTGTTCGCGGTGGGCAGTCTGGACGAAGACGTGCGCGCCACGGTAGATGGCCAGCCGCTCCGAGAGCGAACGCTCGCCGACGAACTCGACACGGTCGTCGATTCGCAGGTCTGCGGCCTCGGACTCGTATTCCCCGCGAGCAGGGCCGTCACCGATGATCGTCGCCGACCACTCGCGGTCGCGTAGTTCCGCGAGCCCAAGCAGGAAGCTCTTGATATTGGCCGTTTCATCGAGCGGGTGGGCGAAGACGATATCGACCTCATCGGCAGGATCGACGTCTCTGATCCGGTCTATGTCGATACTTTCAGGCAGGGTGCACAGACGGTCGTCCGGGACGCCAGACTCGCGAAGTTTGGTCCGGACCATCGCAGAAGGAGCGACAATTCGGGCCGGCGTCGAGAGGGCACGAGCGGCCCACCGTGACCCAGACGGGCCGGTGTCACCGAAAAAGTCAACCAAAAGCGGCGCACGCGAGAGTGTCCCCCCGACGTTCGCGGCGACGACCTGCGAGGCGGGCGTGGGCAGCGCGTGGATCACGTCAGGGTCGAATCGGGCCAACGCCCAGGGAAGCCCGAGCGCGAACGGCGTGGGCGCGGGTGAGTCAGTCACGCCGTGATAGACAACGCCGGGCCCAGTCGCCGTTTCGGAGTCGCCGTTCCAGGATTGGGCACAGAAGACGGTCACGTCGTGACCGCGTTCGGCAAGCAAGCGGGCGAGTCGCTCGACTCGACGGGTTCCCGGTCTGTCGTCGTGATGGGTCGTTTCCATCGAGACGAACGCGACGCGCATATCTCCGTCGTAGATACCAACCGACAAAAAGGCGGTCGGTTTCCCGTGGAACCGATCGAAGGCAGGTTACCCGGTTTCGACGCCGCGAACCTCGAAGCGCGCACCGCCATCACGACTCTCGGTGACTGAGATCGACCAGCCGTGGGCGGCGACGATCTCGCTGACGATCGCCAGCCCGAACCCGGTGCCGTGGGTCGCCGTCGAGTATCCGCTCTCAAAGATTTCAGTGCGTTCGTCGGCGGGAATCCCCTGCCCGTCGTCCTCGACGTAGAATCCCTCCGCTGAGAGGGAGCCGACCCGAACAGTAAGTGGCGTCTCGTCGTCGGGCCGGCCGTGCTCTATCGCGTTGCGAAACAGGTTTTCGAGTGCCTGCTGGAGTCGGTCACTGTCAGCGACGAGCAGGCAAGTCTCCTCGATTTCGAGGTCGGCATCGGACGCGTCGACCATCTTCCATGCGGACTGGGCAATCGTCGAAAGGTCCACGGTCGTCGGTTCGTCAATGGGCTGACCCTGACGGGCCAGCGCGAGCACGTCGTCGATGAGCCGCTCCATCCGATCGAGGGCGTCAGCTGCCGTCTCTAGGTGTTCGTCGTCGCGATCGGCACGGGCCAATTCGAGTCGGGCCATCGCCACACTCAGCGGGTTGCGCAGGTCGTGGCTGACCATGCTCGCGAACGACTCCAGCCGGTCGTTCTGTCGTTCGAGTTCCCGGCGGTACTGCTCGCGCTCGGTGACGTCGTCCAGGACGAGCAGCCGGCCGAGTTGGGGTTGGTCGACGGCGAAGTCCCGCTCGGAGACGTGATAGTACTCGACACCGGCCGGCCGGTCTATCGCGACCGCAGACGCGTCCGCAGAGAGTGCATCGGCCACGTCCGGGAGAACCGACCACAGCGGTTCGCCGAGCGTGTCATCACGGAGCGCCGGGAACAGCGACACAGCCGACTGGTTGTACTCCTGTATCCGGTCGCGCTGGTCGAGCAGGATCGTCGGCTCGTCACGGTCGCCGGTCGCCTGGACGGCCTGAAACTGATAGAAGTAGACGGATAGTAACCCGACAGCGAAGACCGCCACGCCGATCGGTTCGTACGTGATGTCGATGAGATAGGGCGTGGCGAAACCGACGACATCGAGCACGATCGGCAGAATCGTCACACTAGCGAGCGCGAACAACGGTCGGGTGTCGTAGCTGACCTGCCGGAACCGCTCAAACAGCATAAAGTAGCCGATCATCGACAGGCCGTAGGACAGCCCCATCACCAGCCAGTGAAGCAGCTGGTGGCGAACCGCGATATGCGGGAACGGCTGGGTGACGAGGGTCGGTTCGTAGTAGAGAAGATGGTATGGGTTGGTCACCTTCACTGCGACAATTACCAGAAAGACCGCGACCAGGCCAGCGCGGAGTCGCCGGTCGTGATGAAGCGTCCGGCCAGTGTACGCCGAGGTGAAGTACAGCCACGGCCCGACCGCAGCCAGGCCGACGATCAAACCAACAGTGTAGAATCCCAGAGTCAGTTTGACCGTCGGCGCGAGCAAGAACCCAACGTGTGCGGTGGCCCACCCGCCAGTCGTGAGCAACAGCGCCGCGAGCCCGCGACGCGTGTCGGGGTCTTCGACCCGCGCCGTCACGGCGACGGTGGCGAAACTGGCGACTGCGGCAGCCGCGAAGACGAGGACGTAGGCGACAAAGAGCGGATCGAGCGTCGGCGCGAGTCCAGATGCCACATTCGTAGTACGGGGTGAGGTAACAAAGGTGTAGCCCACGGCAGCAACCGCTCTCGGATGCCGCAAAGCGCGCCGTCGCGTGGATCAGCCGAGTGTCTTCTCGGCCCACGTCAGTGCGTAGTCGGGACCGTGCTCACGGTAGGCGTCGGTGTTCAACGCACCGAATGGCGTCGGCAGTTCGAGGTCGTGTTTGATAGCGCTACAGGCCAGTTCGGCGCCGTCGCCGAAAGCAGTCTGGCCGCTTGCGATATCCGAATCCAGCGAGGACAGCCGTGGTTGCAGGCGCTGTCCGGCATCGACCCAGGCGTCGTGCAACTGCGGTCGATCGTCGGCCCAATCGGCGAACACGGGCCGAGTATGCAAGCCGAGATACCCCTCGTAGAGCGCGGCCGCGAGCTGGTAGGTATCGACGGGATCGAGGCGGTCGGAGACAGCCCCGGCGAACTCCCGATAGCGGTCCTCGAAGAACCCGATAAACTGTTCGGGGACGCCGAGCCCGATCTGGACCAGCGCCTCCGCGAGGAGAAACCGGACGAACGAATCGGGCGAGCCCGACAGCCGCGGTTTGACGAGCACGACGGGCGGGTCGGTCTGGCGCGTCCAGGCGACGCCGCCGTCCCCGGGTGCGCCGACGGTGAGCGTGTCGCTTGCGTATTCGACGAGCAGGTCCGGGGCGTCGGCCGGGAGCCACGACCGGGGATAGCTCGCCGGCTCCAAAGTGTCGACGACGAGCCCGAGCTGTTCGGCGCTGGCGGGCGGTAACGTCTCGAAGTCCCGTTCGACGTCGAGCACGACCGCGTCCGGCGCGTGCACCGCCCGAACCTGCTCGACGGCGTCGGGCAGCGATCGTTCGGTGAACATCAGGCTGCCAGGGCCGTGTTGACGATCAGCGCGACGGCCGCGGCCGCCGACAGGCCGACCGTTGCGAGGACGATCTTCGTCGCTGTACTCATACGCCGTCCTTCCGGGCCGGGCGAGTTAAACGCACCGCAGTTTGAGGCTGTGTTCACCGGAGTCGGTGGTAGGTTTCTCGAAGCGTCGCCGGAGCGACACCGGCAACGTCGGCGGCTGCACGCTGGGTGAGCGAACAGTCGGTCTCGATCGCCGCGGTGTACAGACAGCCGCCTGCCACGCCGGCCGGGTTGCGCCCCGCGGCAATGCCCTCGTTTGTGGCACGAGCGGCCAACTGGCGCGCCCGGCGTTCGACATCGGCGTCGAGGCCGAGTTCAGTCGCGAACCGCGGGAGGTACTCCGCAGGATCGATCGGGCCGGTCTCAAGTTCGAACGCACGGTTAAGTACTCCATAGCAGTTCTTGAGCCGGCCGCGGTCGACCCGCGAGACGGCGGCGACCTCCGCTAGCGTCCGGGAGATGCTCGCGATGCGACAGATGGCGTACACCGCCGCCGTCGCGATCCCTTCGATCGACCGTCCACGAAGGAGGTCGTCCTCCTGGGCGCTCGTAAAGAGGACACACGCCCGATCTCGGATCGTGTCCGGCAGGGAGAGACGGCCGGTCATCCGCCAGATCTCGCCGAACCCTTCGCGTCGGTTACGGGCGACTTTCGACGGGGCGCTCGCCCGGCGGTGCTGGGTGCGCATCCGCGTGAGTCGGCGCCGCTTCCCGGCCGAGACGCTAGCGTCGTGGCCGATCTCGGTCGACAGCCCCATGTCGTGGCGGGCAGGAGTCAGCGGTGCGCCAGTCCGCTCGCGGGTCTCCTCGTCAAACGCGCGCCACTCCGGCCCGCGGTCGATCCGATCTGCCTCGACGACGAGACCACACTCAGTACAGACTGTCTCCTGTTCCTCCGTCCGAAGCGTTCCCCGACACTCCGGGCACGTCCGTCTTCCGCTAGTTTGCATCACCCCAGTTCGATCGAAGGGTCGACTTAAGCGTCGGGGTCAGAGTCGGTCGGCGACCGCGTCGGCCACGTCGTCGAGTTCGACGTCGGAGGGGTCCGGCCGGGCGTCGAACAGCGCGTGGATCGGGCCGGCGCCGTCGCTCGCCGACCGCGGGACGACGTGGGCGTGGACGTGCGGGACCTCCTGGCCGGCGGCTTCGCCGTTGTTGACTGCGACGGTCGTGGCGGGCGCGTCGAGGGCGTCCTCGACCGCGGGGACGACTTCGTGGAGCGCCCCGTAGAAGTCACTCGCTTCCGCGGCGGGAATGTCCTCAAGGCGCTCGTAGTGGTCTTTCGGGACGACCAGCGTGTGACCCATCGTCAGCGGGTTGGCGTCGAGAAACGCCAACGCGGCGTCGTCCTCGTAGACGGTTCGACTCGGGATATCGCCATCAACGATGCGACAGAAGATGCAATCGTCGCTCATATGCATTTCTGCGTCGGCCACCAAAATAACGTCTTGGGCGTCGTGACCCCCGCGACGACCAACGCGGTCTCCGTCCACAGAACGTCAATCGTAGCGGATATCTTCGAGGACGATCCGGGTCGCCTCGTAGTCCTCGATAACGGCACCCCACCCACCGACATCGATAGGGCCATCGTCAGTCTCGACGGTGATCGTGGCCTGCCCGCCGAGATACGAGAACAGGGGATCGCGACCGGTGCTTTCGAGGCTGGGGTAATCGATATCCGCGATTTCACCTTCGAGGGTGACTTCAGAGCCCGAATCGACATCGAGACCTTGCACGGTAGCAGTGACCGTCGCCCCGTCTCTGAGTAGCGGTGCGATGTCACGGATACAATTGCGGATGTTCACGTACGTCCGCGGTAACGAGTCGTCGTCATCAGTGAACAGCGGCTCCGTCGACTCCCAGAGACCGGCCATGAAGAACCAGTGGAAGACGTACGCGTGGGTCCGGTCTTCAACGATGATCCCGTAGCGATTTGTCGAAAGATCGTGGGGAGCAAAACAGGTCGCAGTCCGGTCGACGAGGGCAATCAGTGGCATCGGTATCGACCGATACCGGGCTTCCGTCGCAACCGCTCGCAGTTCCGATTCGTCGGGGAGCGAATGCAGCGCGTCCTCCTCAGCGTAGATCGCCAGTCGGACGTGCACACCACGCTCGCGTGCGTCCTGCAGGGCGTCCCGAAGTCGGATATACTGGCTCTGGCTGACAGCGACTAGGACCTGGTTTTCTGCCGCACGGATCTTCGCTTCCGCCTTGTCGAGGACAGTGTCGATCCGCTTGACGAAACTCACCGTATGTGAGTCCATCGTCGGTGCTTCCCAGCGATCCTCGATCTCCTCTGCGGCGTTCTCGAATCGGTCAGCGCGTTCACGGAGGTCCTCGAGAACCGACTCGGGGCTGTAGGCCCTGGCGTGGAGACTGTCCTGTTCGTAGGTCTCGACGTAGCCACGTTGTTCCAGATCCCGGAGGACATCATAGATCCGCGGATCGGGGACATCACTCTCCTCGGCGACATCGGTCGCCGACGCAGATCCCAACTCCAGTACCGTCACGTACGCCTCCGCCTGGTATGGCGAGAGGCCAGCGTCCTCGAGTACTGTTGTGAGTGTCGATTTATTCATTACTGGTATTGTAGTGTCGTCAACGTTGTAAGCGGTCTGCTTTCGTATCACCCTTCGCAGTGAGACGGTGTCGATACAGATGGGTCATATCGGGCACGAGACGATCCATCACCGGTCTTTGCCCTCCTGTGGCCATTGTGGGAACTTCGGTTGTTCGATCCGCTCGATCTCGGCGTCGGTCAGCGAGATATCGACGGCCACAGCGTTCTCTTCGAGGTGATCGATCCGTCGTGGCCCGATAATCGGGGCGGTCACCACGTCCTGTTCCAGCAGCCAGGCGAGGCTGATCTGTGCCGGCGTGGCGTCCCGTTTGTCGGCGATCGACTGGATCTCCTTGAGAACGGCCCAGTTCTCGTCGGTGAATCGATTCGAGGTATACTCGTCGGTAGCGGCCCTGGTGTCCGCTGACGGTTCGTCGTCACGGTCGTACTTACCGGTGAGGAACCCACCCGCGAGGGGCGACCATGGGATCACACCGATGTCCTCCTCGGCGCAGATCGGCAGGAGGTTCGCCTCCTCGTGGCGGTCGACAGCGTTGTACTCCGGTTGCATCGAGACGAACCGCTCGTATCCCTCGATATCGGCGGTGTACAGCGCCTTGGAAAACTGCCAGCCAGCCATCGTCGACGCACCGATGTATCGGACGATTCCCTCATCGACGAGATGGGTCAGCGCCGACAGCGTCTCCTCGATGGGGGTGTTCTCATCCCAGCGGTGGATCTGGTAGAGGTCGATGTACTCCGTTCCAAGCCGGTCGAGACTGGCATGGGCCTGATCAATGATGTGTTTGCGCGACAGTCCCTGCCCATTCGGCCCGTCGTGCATCTCGCCGAAGACCTTGGTTGCGATCACCAGTTCGTCACGGCGGTGGTTGGCAACTGCCTCGCCGACGATCTCCTCGCTTTCACCCGTGGAGTAGACGTTCGCAGTATCCAGGAAGTTGATCCCGAGATCGAGCGCTCGATGAATAATCTCGTGACTCTTTTCGCGGTCGTCGATCATCCACTCGGCTTCGCTCCCGAAGTTCATACACCCGAGCGCTAACTCGGAAACCTCCAACCCGGTCGATCCGAGTGTTGTATGGGGTACTGTATCACTCGACATGTAGCTATTTTTAATCCCCGTTGTAAAAAGGCTGGCGTCTGTAACGGTCGAGTATGAAGAATCTCCGCAGGGGCGACGTGAGATGATACGAGACACGTCCAACGGATTCATAGTGATTACTGTAAGTCTGTTCCGGGTCGACCGCACGACTGCGTGCGGTCGCACCGGTAAATCGTTACAGTAATCACTATCAGACGGGTGATCGAATCACGGCCGACGGGTCCAGACGACGGCCTGTCCGTTGTCCAGCGTGAGGGTATCGAGGTCGGGCGCGGTGCCCGGAGAAGCGAGCGCAGGTTCCCAGCCGTCCACCGGGATCGAGGGGTCGAGACCGGTCGGCTCGACGGTCACCTCGGGACCTTCCATATTCCCCACGAACAGTACCTGTTCGTCGCCGTCCGGGGACTCCCTGAAGCCGTAGTAGACGACCGTCCCATCGACGGGATGGACGTAATCGAAGACCTCCGAACCCGCAACGTCAATGTCTTCAAGCAACCACGGCCGATCCTGACGGAACTCCCGGACGCGCTGGGTGAACTCGGCGCGGTCCGGATCGAGGGAGTCCAGCCAGTTCGAAAGGTTGGCGAACTCGTTGACATCGGCCATCCAGTTTTCACTGAATCGTTCGAGGTCCTCGGGAGTCACCGTCTTGCCTGCAAGCGGTGATCCCAGTGCCTCGATGGTCGCGGCCATGTCCTCCAGTTCCCAGTCGGTTGCTTCGCCGACATCCCGCAAGACGTGCACGAAGTGATCGAGATCGTCACGGTCGTCGATACCCATCGACTTCAGCCGCCTGAAGAACCGATCATCGTCGTACAACTCGGCGGGAACGTGCCAATCGAGGAAGTTGTCCTCTTCTGCGACAACCTTGACGTTCCACTCGTCGTCAGTATCACGCATAAACGACCAGGGCGCGTGAGCGTTGGCGTTGAGGAAGTCCATCGGCACGCCGGGCAGAAAGCCATGTAACAGCATATTCGTCGAGGGCTGATCGTAGGCTTCGTCGATGATCTCCGGCCCGTCGTCGCCCAGGTAGGGGTTGATCGGATCCTCTTCCCAGCCTTTCGGGAGAGGTTGTTGGGTCCCCCTGCGGAGCGTGTCGTGATTCGCGACGCCGGTGATCCAGTTGCTGCCGAAGTCGGCGACCTCGAAGACGCGCCACCACTTGCTCGCCCAGAAGGTCAGTAGAGCGGGTTTGTTGTGTGCGAAGGTGATCGGCGACCACTGGAAGGAGTGGGGATGCTGTTTGATGAGTTCCCGATATGTCGATGCCAGTTCCCAGTCCCCGCGGGGCCAGGGTCGGCCGTCCTCGTAGATCATCCAGGGCCGATACTCGGTGCTAGCGACTTCCTGTGTGACTTCGTCCATCTCCGCGAGGAACTCGTCGTCGTGGAACAGTTCGTCGGGACCGGGGTCGTAATATTTGAAGTCCTGTGCGCCGTCGACCCGTATTCCGTCGGCGCCGAAGTCCATCTTCCGGCGCTGGAGGTCCAGCACAATCGCTCGAACGACCGGATGCAGGTAGTCTAGTTCCAGGCCGTACATCCCCGGACCTTCAATGAACTCCGCGTCGAGCAGTTCGTCGGCCCGTCCCTCGGCGTGACCCAGTGCGATATCGAAGACGACCCGGATCGGTTCAGGCAGGTTGTGGCAGGCGGCGATGAAATCGACTAGTTCGTGTGGTCGCCCGGTCTCCAAGATTGCGGGATTAGGTGCCGAAAACGCCCGGATGACGATGTCGTAGCCCCAGTTTATCAGGTCCGGTTGCTCGGCGATGAGTTCGGCCGTCTCACCACCCTGGGGTGCGACGCGGTCGCCCTCGATCTGCCAGAACTCGTGGTTCTCGCGGTGTTCGGTGATCGGCTCGATGGGCATCAGCTGGATCGCGTCGTAGCCCATATGGATCCGCTCGCCGGCAATCAGGTTCTCGCCCGTACGGAGCTTCTCGTTGATCCGATCGTATCGCCGTGCCAGCCCGCCCAGCGATCCGTTCTCGGTAGCGGTCTCGGGGTGAATCTCAACCATGCTCGTTGCCGACTCGATCCGCGGCAGACCGTCGTCCTCGCTGGTCGGAATCGGCTCTGCGTCGGTGCCAAGGTGCTGGAAGTACTCACGGTCGTCACGCTCGGCGTCGAGCGTATCGAGGTCGATCAGTTCGGCGGGGCCAAACACGCCGAACGGCACCGAATACGCAAGCGGGTCCTGGACTGTGTGCCACTCGCCGTCCTCGCGGTAGACCAACTGGTAGAGCGATCCGAACTGCTCGCGCGTGCCCGGACGCATACCCTCGACGACCGCCCAATGGTACTCTCCCTCACGATGGATCGGAAGCCGATCGCGTCGAACCTCGATCGTCTGCTGATCGATACCGTCTTCGAAGACCCGGACGTCCTCCGTCGGGGTCAGCACTTCGAGATAGACATCGTCGTGCGGGACGCCAGCGTCGACGATCTCAGGTGTCCAGAAGCCGATTTCGGTTATGCCGTCTTCATAATGGGCACCCAGTTTGGGGACGATCTCCTTTGCCGCCTCGAAGTCGTCGTCGTGGCGCTCCCGGCACGCTCGATGCCACGCGCGCAGGTCCTCGGTGGGTTCATCCAGCAGCCTGACGTTTGCTGTCACAGTAGTACAACTCCTGTAGTAATAATGGACTCCATCCGTCTTAAAAACACACCCTGCAGCCGGGCCAAGTGTGACACACTATCTATCTAACCACAGCTGTTGTAAAGAATTTTGATGCCGGAGATGCAACAACACACTATGACCGAAATCGCCCGTACGGCGTGGGACAGGAGGGGACAATGAGCGAAGCCAGCGGCGACCAGGAGGTCCCAATATCGGATTGGCCGCCGGAAGACCCTATTGAGACCCTTCGGGCGTTTCTGCACGATCGTCACGCGGACCACCCCGAGAGTGACGTATTGCTCGAGCGGATCGAGAAGGAGCTGCCGGACCTCTGGAGGGCGTTTACCGAGGTCTACGGCGACGATCGCGAGAGCGTCACCTGGCTGCTTGAGGCGATCGATGCGGCCGTCGAGGCTTTCGACTCGCGGCCTGAACGACTCCGCTCGGTCGATCGGTCCCGCGAGGGCGTCGAGGACTGGTTTCAGCGGCCGGAGGAAGTCGGCTACATGTGTTACGTCGACCTGTTCGCAGGGGATCTGCAGGGCGTTCGTGAGAAGATTCCGTATCTAAAGGAACTCGGCGTGACCTACTTGCATCTGATGCCGCTGTTGGAGCCCCGCAAGGGGCAAAACGACGGCGGGTACGCTGTCAAGGACTACCGGGCGGTCGATCCCGACTTGGGGACGATAGAGGACCTGCGGGAACTGGCCGCGGACCTCCAGGAAGAGGGGATTCACCTTGCGCTTGATTTCGTGATGAACCACACCGCCCGCGAGCACGAGTGGGCCCAGGCCGCAATGGACGGCGACGAGCGCTTTGAGGACTTCTATCTCACCTACGAGGACCGAGAGTTGCCCGACCAGTACGAACAGACCGTCCCGGAGGTATTCCCGGACTTCGCGCCGGGGAACTTCACCTACGTCGAGGAGCTACAGCGGTGGGTCTGGACGAGTTTCTATGACTTCCAGTGGGATCTAGATTACTCGAATCCGGACGTGTTCGTCCAGCTGTTCCGCGAGATGGCGTTTCTGGCAAACGTCGGGACCGACGTGCTTCGGCTCGATGCCGTCCCCTTTCTCTGGAAGGAACTGGGGACGGACTGCCGGAATCTGGACGAAGCCCACTGGATCCTGCGGGCCTATCGGGCGCTGATGCGGATCGCCGCGCCGGGCGTACTGTTCAAAGCCGAGGCCATCGTCGCACCCGAGGAGACGATCAGATATCTCGGAACTGACGGTCACGAAGGCGAGGAGTGTGACATCGCCTACAACGCGCCGCTGATGGCCCACCTCTGGCACGCGCTGGCCAGCGAGAACACCCAGTTGCTGGAACAGGCCCTCGAATCGCTCCCGGCGACCCCGGAGGGTGCCTCGTGGCTCAACTACGTCCGGTGTCACGACGACATCGGCTGGGGGTTAGACGACGAAGACGTCCGCGCAGTCGGCCAGGACCCGACCAGCACGCGCAAGTTCTGCTCGGACTTCTACGCGGGCGATCATCCCGACAGCTACGCCGAGGGCTATCGCTTCCAGGAGGAAC
>ENA-ORCS01001019-ORCS01001019.1-marine-metagenome-genome-assembly--contig:-NODE-1019-length-13918-cov-2.958818_pt1 | contig 13918 bp, 13 predicted proteins | sample MGYA00237781_ERZ508513 | MGnify/ENA primary metagenome ERZ508513 (study PRJEB26184, sample SAMN06268793) | marine metagenome | isolation source: Eden Landing Ponds, San Francisco, CA, USA | place...
GGATAGATAGGGTCTGGGTCGGCCAGTCGGCCACCGACGATCGAACCGATCGCGGCCCCCAGTCCGATCGCGATCCCGGCCGCCCCCATGTTCTGGCCGTTGCCGCCGGCGAGATCCGCGAGCGCGGTGATCGCCAGCGAGAACGCGCCGATCGTCATCGCGCCGCCGAAGAGTCGAATGACGAGCACAGCACTGAACGAGAGCCCCAGTCCCGGGGCGGCCGCCAGCAGAAGATAACTGGACGCGCCGCCGACGGCACCGGCCGCTGCGAGCGGCGTTCGTCGGCCGAGCGCGTCGCTCGCGGCCCCCCAGACGCTCGCGAAGATCACGAAGGCGGCGAACTCCGCGACCAAGAACCACATTCCCGCCCGGATCGCCCCGTCGCCGCCCAGCGCCGAGATGATGTCCTCGACGCCCGGGTACAGAAAGACCTGCGAGACGAGGACGCCCCAGACGGCTACCGCCAGCCGGATCCGGGTTCCACGACGAGTCACAGTCTCCATAGCCGGCCAGAACAGATATTCACGTCGTTTTCCGCTCTCCCCAGTTCGACGCTCCGGGTACCCGGACTCGTCGTCCAGCCGTCATCGCCGGGCGTCCGGCGGTTCCCCGTCCCAACAGAACCCACTTTGCCGTCAGTCTCCTACGGTATGTATGGCTGATGGACCCGACGAGTGGACGCGGCGGGCAGCGATGAAGGCCGCCGTCGCGGCCGGCGGCGCGGCGGCCCTGTCGGCGTGTCTCGATCGGTCCTCGGAGCCGGCCCCGTCGGGCCCGGACGACCCCTCGTCGCTCCCGGCGCGACAGCACGCGTGGAACGACCGCGTTCGAACCGACGACTACGGGAACAGGCTCCTGCCCCGACACCAGACGCTCATCTATCTTCGGCTTCCCGGCGAGGGGCCGCCGGAACCCGCCGCCCGGAGCGCCGTCGAGAGAGCCCTCAGGACGCTCGATCGAGCCTACGAGCGGAGCCACGATGGATTGCTCCACTCACTCGCGTACTCGCCGCGGTACTTCGATCGCTTCGACGACGCCCTCCCGGCGGATATCGATCTCCCCGAACCGCGCACGCTCTCGCCGTTCGAGACGCCGACGTTCGATCGGCAGGACGCGCTCTTACATCTCGCGTCTGATCGGCCGGACGTCGTCCTCGCGGCCGAGGAGGCGCTGCGGGGACGCGAATCGACGGTGAACGGTGTCGAGGTCGAAACCGCCCTGACCGACGCGTTCGTCGTCGCAGACCGCCGAACCGGGTTCGTCGGTGCCGGGCTGCCGGCCGAGAGACAGGACGGGCTCAAGGGGATCCCGAATTCGAACCCCGTTCCGGAGGCATCCCCGCTGTTTATGGGGTTCAAAGCGGGGTTCAGGAAGAACCAGGCCACCGAGGACACCGTCACCATACCGGATGGCCCCTTCGCCGGTGCAACCACGAAACACGTCTCGAACCTCCGGATGCGCCTCGACGACTGGTACGGGGAGCAGTCGTTCGACGAGCGTGTCGCGGAGATGTTTTCGCCCGCACACGCTGAACGCGGGGTTGTCGACGGTGTCGGCGAGAACCTCGGCGCGAGCAACGGCATCACGCCGGAGATACTGGATCGCATCCCCGAAGACGTTCGCGAGCACGCTCGCGTCGGCCACGCGCAGAAGGCGGCACGGGCGAACCGGAGGGACGACGGAACGGTCCGGACCCTCAGACGGCACTTCGAGTCGACCGACGACAACGAGGCCAGCCTCCACTTCCCGAGCCTCCAGCGGGAGATCTCGACGTTCGAGGAGGTCCGAGCCGCGATGAACGGAACGGACCTGACGGAACTCCCCACGATCCGGCAGCGAGCGAACAACGGGATCCTCGAATACGTGTTCGTGAAGCGGCGCGGCAATTTCCTCGTGCCCCCGCGCTCGCTGCGAGCGCTGCCGACGCCCGCGGGTGACACACCCGGACTCGACTGAGCAGTGTGGGGTTGGCAACAGGGACGGTTCGACGCTCGTCCGAATAGTGGAACCCGACCGTTAGAGCTGGCTGTCGATCGCGCTGCGAACCGTGTCCAAGCCGTATCCGTCGAGTAGTTCGCCGTCGACGTAGACCGCCGGCGTCCCGGGGATCTCCCGTTCGACGCCCTCCTCGCGGTCCGCCTCGACGACGGGCCGGTAGGCTTCCTGATCGGCGGCCCCGGCCACCGCACACCCGTCGACGCCGAGGTCGTCAGCGAGGTCGTGGACGACCTGGTAGCCCTCGCCGGGCAGTCGATCCTGATTCTCGTAGACGCCCTTCGCGAACTCGAAGAAGGTCTCCTGATCGCTGCGGTCCTGTACTGCCCGGGCGGCCGAGGCGGCGAGCCACGACCAGTCGCTCACCGGGATCGGGAAGTCGAAGAAGCGGTAGTGCACGTCGCCGGCGTCGACGTAGGTCGATTTGATCTCCGGATACACCGACTGGGTGAAGTCCCGGCAATGCGGACAGGTGAAGTCCTCGAACACGTCGACGGTGACGGGGGCGTCGCTGGGGCCGAGTGCCGGACGGGGGAGCGAGGAGACGGATTCGAGCGTGCCGACGTCACACCCCTCCGGGAGCGCGGCGCTGGCGGTCTGCGTACTCCCACTCTCACCACCGCTGCCACCGCCGAGACAGCCCGCGATCGATCCGAGCGCGGTCGCGCCGCCCAGCGCGGCGAGGTACGACCGTCGTGTGGTTCGCATACCCGAATTGTGGAACCGAACCCATATAATCGCGTTCGTCCCGGAACGCCGGGCGGAACCAGTCTATTTTTCACCGCCGCGCGCGCTCTGTCGGTATGGAGTTCGACGAAGACGACAGCGTGGTACTGCACGACAAACACAGCGAGTTCGACGGCGAGGTCGGCACCATCACGCAGGTCGTCGAGACGATGTTCGGCGACGCGACGTACACCATCAGCTTCGACGAGGGCCAGGAGGTCGGCGTGTCGGCCGATCAACTCGAGGTCGCAGACGACGCGGACGACGCGGACGACGAAGAGTAGCGGGAGTTTTTCACGTCCCAACGCGAAGCGTTCTCGATGCCCCGAATCCCGTTTCACTACGTCGATCTGCGGACCTTCTGCTACGAGACCGAGGACGACAAGCGCGTAGAGAGTGCGCTGCGGACGTTCCTCCCCGAGGACTTCGCGGTGAGCCGCACCGAGAGCGAGGGCCACCACGGCGATCGGATCGTCGTCCTCTCGGCGCGCGTCGAGAACGCTGACGACGTCCGGCACGTCCTCCGGCGACTCGCGTCGCTTCCGGAGTTCGAGACCCTGCTCTCGGAGTTGGACGACCGCGTCACCGACAACACCGAACTGTTCCTTCGCCTCGACAAACAGGCGGCGTTCGGCGGCACGGTCCGTCGCGGCGACGGCATCACCCTCCGAGCGAAGGTCGAGGCCTACCCGGCGTCGAAGGAGGCGGCCGTCGAGAACGCCCGCGAGGCGCTCGAACGCGCAGCGACGCTCGATGCCGACCCCGAGTAGGGCGACCGGTTCTCCGATTCGCTGTCGGCGTCGGACGCGCCGTTCGGAGCCGGTCGTGCCACACACCAGCGACAGATACTGGCCATTGCAATAAATATATCATCCGACCGAAAGAACGGTCGACGATGCCCTCCACCCGTCAGGACGTCGATCGGCCGTCGGACGCGGTCGCCGTGGCGAATCGGTATCTCAGACGTGAACGCCCGCTGAGTGCCCTCGTCGCCCTGATCGTCGTCGCGATATTCGTCGGAACGTTCCTCGCGACCTCGCTCGTTCCAGCGCTCGTGATCGGGGCCGCGCTCGTGCTCCTCACCCGGGCACCGATCATCCGGTCCCGCGGATCAGTTCGGCTCCAGACCGACGCCGACGTAGAGAGCGTCGTCGACTCGTTCACCGGCGCGACGCCTCCAGTGCTGGCGTTTCAGTGGGGAATCGCAGATCGAATCTCCACGGAAGACGAGCGGGTCCGCTACCACATCTCGTATCTCTTCGGGTTGCGATCGGTCGCGGTGACTGTCGAGACCGAAACCGAGACCGCAGCGAACGGAACCCAACACGTCGAGTTGACAGTCACCGCGAACGAACGACCCTGGTCGACGTATGCTGTGCGGATCTCTCGAACGGCCGATCGGACCGTGATCGAGTACGAATACGAGGCTGACCGGCGGTTCGGCCTCCGACGGATCCCGCAACGTCTCGTCGCCGTGCGGTATCGCGACGAGGCGCTCTCGGCGCAGGGGTACGCGGTCGTCGACCGCGACGAACACTTCGGGGTGTAGCGACTCGCTCAGTCGAGCGAGCCGCCGTCGGCGGCGGTTTCCGATCGGGTCAGGCCGCCTGACTGCGGCTCAGGCGTCGGCGACTCCGTCTCGGAGACGGTGAAGGCCGCCAACTGCGCCTGTAGTTCGTCGGCCTGGTCGGCGAGCGTTTCGGCACTCTGTGCGACCTGCGTGAGCGACGCGGTCTGCTCTTGAGCGGCCGCCGACACGGTGTCGGACTCCTCGTTCACCCGCTCGGCCTTCGTAGAGACCTGGTCGACCATACTGGCCACTTCCTCGGTCGAACTCGCCTGTGCGTCCGTCGCATCGCTGATCTCCTGGATGCTCTGGTTCGACGCCTCGACGTTGTCGGCGATCGCTCTGAGTGCCGCCGAGGCGTCCTCGGTCGTCGCCGCCCCGTCCTCGACTCGTTCACCCATCTCGCGGATGCTGCCCACGACTTCGTCCGTCGACGCCTGGACGTCGGTGATGAGTCCCTCGATCTCGTCTGTCGAATCCGCGACTTCCTGTGCGAGTTCTTTGATCTCGTCGGCGATGACGGCGAACCCCTCGCCCCCGTTGTTGGCCTGAGTAGCTTCGATCGAGGCGTTCAGCGCGAGCATATTTGTCTGCTCGGCGATGTCCGTGATCACCTCGACGATCTCGCCGATCTCGTCCATCTCGCCCGCGAGCGACTCGACCTCCGTGATCGTCTGCTCGGCCTGACTCTCGATGGCGTCCATCTCTTCGAGCGCCGCGGTAGCCGATTCGCGGCCCTCCTCGCCGAGCGTCGCGGTCTGCTGTGATTTCGTCGCCATCTCGTCCACCGAGGAGGCGACTTCCTCGATGGTTCCCGAGAGGTCCTGCATCTCCGCGGCGACCTCTTGGAGGTTCGCCGACTGTGACTCGGCGTCCGCGGCGATGTCCTGGATCGAGGCGTTCATCTGTTCGCTCGCGGACTGGCTTTCGGCCGTGCCGGCGGTGACTTCCTCGCTGGCGACCGCGACGCGGTCGGCGAACGAACGAATCTCGACGACCGTCTCCTCGATGTTCCCGACCATCGCGTTGAACGCCTCGCCGATCTGTGTCATCGCCGCGTTCTCGCTTTCAGGATCGACGCGGACGGTGAGTTCCCCGTCGGCGGCGCGTTCCATTCCCGAGCTGTACGCGTCGGCCTTGGCTTCGAGGTGGTCGACGAGCTCCGCCGAGCGCTGCTTTTCGCGCTCGGCCTCCCGGATCCGCTCGCGGAGGGCGTCACGCATCCCGCCGAACGCGCCGTAGAGTTGTCCGATCTCGTCGACCCGGGCTGATTCGAACGCGACATCGAGGTCACCGTCTTCGAGGGCCTGCGCCTTCGAGGTCAGCCGGTTGAGTTCCGAAATGGTGTTGCGACCGATCGTCACGCCTAGCACAGCGAAGCCCAACAACGCCCCGCCGAGGAGGATCAACAAGTTCTGCGAAATCTGTTGTTGGAGGGCGAAGAGCGTGCTCGTCGGCGAGTGGATCATCACGACCCAGTCCGTGCCCGCGACCGGCGCGTAGCCCATCGCCATCTCCGTACCGCTCATCTCCATCTCCATATACCCGGACTGTCCGTCCAGCCCGTTCTTGACGGCCATCGAGTCGACCGATTCCGTGTCCGAAGCGCCCATATTCTGCGTCAGGATCTCGTCGGTTCGGTGGCTGAGGACGGTGGTTCCGTCGGAGTCGACGACCTTCGTGAACGAATCCTGAAGCGGCCGAGGCAGGCCAGCGGCGTAGCTCTCGAGATCGATCACCATCACGAGGACGCGGTTCTCCTGATTCGGCACGGCGGCGATGACTGCGGCTGCGGCCGTCTGGGTGTTCGGGTCCTCGTACGGTTCCGAGACGCGAACGCCGTTCTCGCCCAGGTCGAGCGAGCGCTGCATCCACGGGATACCGCGAACGGCGGCGTTGGCTCCGACCGCTTCCGACTCGGAACTGGCCCGATAGATGCCCGTCTGGGTGTCAAGATAGTGAACGACGACGACGTCACTCGGGAGTTTGCCGTCTTCGAGTTGCTGACTGAGATACGCGGAGATCTGCGCTGAGTCGCTGCTCTGAACTGGGGCCGAGTACGCCAGCGTCTGGGCGGCCGTTCTCATTTGCTGGACCCACTCGCTGAGTGACACCGACTGCGTCTCCGCGGCCGTCTCCAGCCGAATCTGGGCGTCTTGTGACAGTTCCTCGTTGGTCTCGACGTACGTTACGGCGCCGACGCTGCCGATGAACAGCAGGATGACGAAGATCGCGATGCCGGATTTGACCGCCCATCGCTTCCGGATCATCGCCGGGATCACTATCTCGCGTAGTGGGCGCATTATCACGCTGTGGGAAGGGTACCCAATTAAGTGATAGGCCGTGACTATCACGGTTGAAAATAGCCTCGGAACGACCGGCCAGTCGGGCCGTACCGGGGGTCGAGTCGGGCCGGTGAATCCGTGCCGGGATCGGACCGGTCGACGGGAGGGGCCGCAGCCAGCGTGAAGAGTAACGGCCGTCGTCGGAGAGAACCACTCGCGGAGAGAGATCCGCTCGGACGGGGCCGAGAAACCGGGCTACTGTGCGTCCTCGATCTGCGGCGAGACATCTTCAGAGAGGTAGTCGATGCACCACTCGATGTCGGCCATCGAGGCGGCCGTTCCGTCGCGCTGAATCGAGATCAGGATGCCCGACTTCGTCGTCAGGTTGTCCGGCCACTGCAAGATCCACGCCTCCTCGAAGATGTGGATGACCGACTGGAGATCGCCTGTCTTGAATGCGTCTTCCGTCCCTCCGAGGTTCAGTTGACTGAGAACGGCTTCGTCGACCAGTTCGCGGTCCTCGGCGTTCGAGTACGACGCGCGAACGTCCGCTCGGAGTTTCATCTCGAAGTCCAGCCCGTTGTATCGGGTCACACCCCGGAGCTCGTCACCGACGCGTTCGGAGACGGCGTCCCAGATCGTCTCTACGAGCGGTTCAGTCATATGTGATTGTGGTGGGGAGATGTGTTAACTATTGTTGCAGATAGCCCAACGGCGGCCGCCTGACGGTGAGAGCCCGTTCAGTCGTCGTGGGAGGTCGGGACGTTCGTTCGGACCGGCTCAGGCATCTATCCACTTGATCGAGCAGCCCTGTGACGGGGTCGACTCGACGGGAATCTCCTTGCCTGCGAGCAGGGCTTCGACGGCGTCGCGCATCTCGTAGCGCTCGGGCTCGGCGTCGGGGTTCATCGCGTCGTCGATCCGCGAGTGGAACGCCAGCCGGAACGCGTCGCCGTCGCGTTCGAACAGGAACGGATCCGGGGTACAGACCGCCCCGTACTCCCGGGCGACCGCTTGCGACTCGTCGCGCAGGTACGCGGTGTACTGCACGTCGCCGTTTTCGACCCGTTCTTCCATCCGTTCGAGTGAGTCGTCGGGGTACTCCTCGGCGTCGTTCGGGTTGATCCCGACGACCGCGAGATCACCGTACGCGTGAGCCAGGTGATTCAGTTCCTCGACTTTCGCCTCCGCATACGGACAGTGATTGCAGGTGAAGACCACGAGCAGGGCGTCGTAATCGGCGAATTCCGACAGCGAGTACGTCTTACCGTCCGCCCCGGGAAGCTCGAAGGCCGGGGCTTCGTCGCCACGCGACAGTTCGGAGTCGGATTCGACAAGGACCATATCCGATGGACGGTCCCGTGGGTAAAAGACGTGTCCGTTCCAGGAGGGACGGCGTCTGCGCCCGCTGGCGATCCGCGGCCGGTGCCCGCGCCGCCGACTCAGTCGCTCTCGACGCCGGTCGCTGTGCGGAGCACGTCGCTGTCGGCATCGCGGACGATCCGCCACGCGAGCCCGAGCGATGCGAGGCCGATCGCCGCCACGAGGCCGAACGAGACGCCGAGGCCAGCCGTGTCGATCAGATACCCGAACACTGGCGGGGCGACGACGCCGCCGAGTGAGATGCCGATCGTCACGAGCGCGAAGTTCTTTCCCAGGTCGGCACGCGCAGAGAGCCGGTCGGCGAGCGTCGAGCGCGCCGGGCGGGAGAAACTGATGCTGCCGCTCAGGAGCAACACCAAGACGAGCCCCGCCAGTGGGAGCGAGAGCGTCGCCAGCAACGCCGACAGGACGACGAGCGCAGCGTAGCCGGCGACGACGATTGGCCCTGCCCCGATCCGATCGGTGAGGCCCCCGCCCGCGAGGATCAGCCCGGCCCCGACCGCGAGCATCGCGGAGGTGAGCGCGCTCGCGGTGCCGTCCGCGAGGCCGTACCCCCCAGCGAGCAGACTGGGCGTGTAGGTCCGGATCGTCCACGCGGCGATCGACGTGAGGAACGCGAGCACGGTGAGCCCGAGGATCCCCTCCGAGGCGGTCAGGGTCCGGACCAGCGACTGGAGTCGACCCGGGATCGAGCGCAGGGTGGGACGCTCCTCGGGGCGTTCAGCCAGCCCCGGCCGCGTGATCTCGTCGTCGACCGTTCGGAACCTGAGGAGGCAGTACGCGCTGTAGACGGCCCCGATCGCGGTGAGCACCCACAGTGCGGTCCGCCAAGAGAGCCCGAGCGCCGTCGTCGCTGCCACCACGGCGAACGGGGCCGCGAGTCCGACCGCGCCGCCGAACGCGTGGACGCTGTAGGCTCGCCCGCGGGTGTCGTCCGTCGAGGCCGATGCCAACAGCGGATAGTGCGCCGGGTGGTGGCCGGCGACGCCGACCCCGACGACGAACTGCGCGGCCAGGAGCCACGCGTAGGAGGTCGCGGTCGCCGTGAGCACCGCTCCCAGCGTTCCGAGCACGAGCGAGATGCCGAGCACGAGCGTCCGGCTGTACGCATCAGAGAGGTAGCCCAGCGGGAGCTGCAAGAGGAGGATGACCGCGTTCTGGACGCCGATCGCCAATCCGATGGCCGCGATGCTGACGTCGAAGCGAGCGGCGAGAACGCCGACGAGCGGCGCGAGCATCACGATGTAGGAGTGATTGACGAAGTGCGACCCTGTCACGAGCGCAACGACGCTCCGGTTCCCTGCAGCCGTCACAGGTGGTGGTCGTCACCGAAGGGGAATATACTCGCCGAAACCGTCCCGCGACTCGTCCGCGACGACGGGAAGAGAAACCGAGACACAGCGGACGGCGAACGCGCCGCCCTGACCGGTTCACCCGCGGCTGCGACGCCGCTCGCGGTCGCCCTGGCGTCGCCAGACCTGCGCGAACGACTCGAAGAAGTCCGCATCGGTGTCCACGACGACGTGCTCGGCGCGGAGGCGCCGCGCTCGGGCGGCGACGTCGTCGATGTGGGCCGACAGCCTGTTTCGGTACGACTCCGCCGTCGAGCCCGCGAAGTACGTCCGCTGGGTGGCTCCGGTCTCTGGGTCCTCGAAGACGGTGTCGCCGGCGACGTCGGGGTCCCGTTCGTCGGGGGCGACGACGTGGAGCAAGAGCACGTCGTTGTCGCCGAGCGCCGCGAGTCCGTTCTCGATCGCGTCGGGATCGGCCAAGAAGTCGCTCACGACCACGACCAGCGAGCGCGAGTGAATCGTCCCGGCGTAGGCCGCGAGCGCGTCGGCGAACGCGGTCCGGTCGTCGGGGTCGATGTCGTTCACCCGATCGAGGAGTCGGAGCAGTTCGCCCCGGTTCGACTGGCGACGGTCGAGCCGTTCGACGTCGGTCCCGATCGTCGCGAACCGGAACGCGTCGTGCCCCGCCGCGGCGAAGTACGCGAACGCGAGTCCGAACCGGGCGCCGAACTCGAATTTGTGCGCGTCGCCCTCGCCGAAGTCCATCGAGGCAGAGGTGTCTAAGAGCACGTGGACCGTGAGATTCCGCTCGGCCTCGTACTGCTTGATGAAGTACTGGTCCGTTCGCGCGTAGACCCGCCAATCGATGCGCCGGACGTCGTCGCCCGGCGCGTACCGCCGGTAATCGCTGAACGTGAGCCCCTCGCCGACGTTCGGCGACTGCTGTTCGCCCTGTCGAGGCGAGTCGGTCTCCCGCGTCAGCGACGTCTCGAGGGCGGCGAGTTCGTCGAGGAACGACGGCTCAATCGGCATCGTCGAGCAGCGTCGCGACGACGTCGTCGGCGGTCGTGCCCTCGCGCTCGGCACGGAAGTCGACGATGAGTCGGTGTCTGAGTACCGGATTAGCCATCGCCGCGACGTCGTCCCAGGTGACGTGTGATCGGCCTTCGAGGAACGCGCGCGCTTTCGCGGCCACGACGAGCCCCATACTGGCCCGCGGACTCGCCCCGAACTCGACGTTCTCTGCAGTCCGGGTCGCCCGCACGAGATCGATCACCCTGTCGCGGATGTCGTCGGCGATCGGTAGTTCCCGCACCAGTTGCTGGGCGCGCTGGAGTCCCTCGCGGGAGAGCACCCGGTCGACCGCTGGGTCGGGTGCGCCCGTCGTGTAGCGATCCACGATCTCGCGCTCCTCGTCGCGGCTCGGATAGTCGACGAGGATCTTGAGGAGGAACCGGTCGGTCTGGGCCTCCGGGAGCGGGTAGGTGCCCTCCTGATCGATGGGGTTCTGCGTGGCCAGGACGAAGAAGGGCCGCGGGAGGTCCCGCGTCTCACCCGCCGTCGTCACCTGTTTCTCCTGCATTGCCTCCAGGAGCGCGGCCTGGGTCTTCGGCGTCGCGCGGTTGATCTCGTCGGCGAGGACGAGGTTCGCGAACACCGGGCCACGCTCGAAGACGAACTCCCGATCACCGCCGGCCTCGCGGATGATCTCCGTGCCGGTGATGTCGGCCGGCATCAGATCGGGCGTGTTCTGGATGCGCGAGAACGAGAGGTTCGTGGCCTCGGCGATCGTCCGCACGAGCGTCGTCTTCCCCAGTCCGGGGTTGCTCTCGATCAGGGCGTTGCCGTCACAGAGCAAACAGACGAGCAGTTGCTCGACCACGTCGGACTGCCCGACGATTCGTTTGCCGACCTCCGTGCGGAGGGCTGTGAGTCTGCGCTGAATCCGGTCGATGTCGTCGTTTGAGCCGTTCATCGGTTCGTATCGCTATTGGGTCGTCGCCGTCGTCTCGTCGTCTTCGATCTCTCTGATTCGCAGGTTGTACTCGCGGACGAGGGCGGCGTCCTCGATCCGTTCTTCACCCCTGAATCCGGCCTGCTGACTGTCGAACTCGCCGCTTCCGCCGCCGACGTCGCCGTAGTTGTCACCGCCGCCGGCCCCGCCTTCGTCGATCACCTCGCCGCTGCCCGTGACGCTGATGTTCTCAAGTTCCTCGCCCGCCTGGACGTCCTCGCGGTCGCCGAGTACTTGGTCGCCGTCCTGGAGCCCGTCGTCGTCCGGCTGCTCGACGGTCGGGCCGCCGTCGGGCCCGAACAGCCCCCCGAGATCCGGATCGACGACAGCGACCTGGATGCTCGCGATGCTGATGAGGACGATCAGCACGGCCGTGACGGCGACGCGGCGCAGCGCGACGAGCTCGAACGTCGACGTCTCGCCGAGCGTCTCGATCACGTCGTCGTAGAGCCGCCGCGCCATCGTTCCGTCGTGTCCGTCCTCGACGGCGTCGCGAGCCGTCCGCAACGCCGCGCGGAGCGTCGGGTTCGCGGCCTCGAACTGCTCGACGAGGGGCCGTCGCATCCGGAACAGAAACCCGGCGGCGAACGCGACGACACCGAGTGCGACGGCGACGAGCGAGGGCGCGCCGATCGTTCTTGGCGCTGCGGTTCCCAGGACGGGCACGCCGCGGAGCGCTGTGACCAGAGCACTCGGGAGTCGGACGTGGACCGCCAGAGCGCCGGGCTCGAAGAGCGCCAAGAGGAGGTTCGCCGCGAGTGCGACGAGCGCCGCCTCGACGGCTGCGTGGATGACCGCGGCCTTCCGGACCTCACGGCGGACCTCGTCGAGCGCCGCGCGTATCTGCGCGGTCGGGGCACCGGACGCCGCCGACGCTGCCTCCGTCGATGGGGATCCACTCGCTGCGTTCCTTCCGTCGGGATCTGGATCCGGGTCACTCGACATTATCACACGCTTCCGGGACGCTCTCGTTCTCTTGCGGCCACTGCTCACAGACCGTCTGCAGGTCCTCGCGGGCGGCGTCCCGGTCGGACCGCACCTGTTCGAGTTGGCTCTCCAGCGATTCGATCTCCGATTCGAGTTGCGACACCTGCGACTCGAGCGAACTGACCCGATCGCGGGCGGTCTGTAGGTCCTCCCGCAACTGTTCGTTCTGTGCGCGGAGCTGGCTGTTCTGTGTCTCGACTGCCGAGACGCTCGACTGATAGAGGACCGTCACCCCGACGGTCCCGGCGGCGAGGACCAGCAGGGCGACGACGAACACCACGTTGGGGCGACGGCCGACGAACGTCACGGGAGGCCTCCGTCCGAGGTGGTCGTTCGGCGACGAACTTGAAGCCGCCGGTAGCTCACTTCGGCGGTGAATACGAGCAGTCCGGCGAGGAGGAAGAGCCAGGTCCAGTCGGTCTGGACCGGACGGACGCCGCTGGCCCTGTCGGCGGCGAACCGGGCGATCGCTGCACCCTGGCCGGCGGTGAACTCGCGACCGCCCGTCTCCTCGACGAGCGAGTCGAGGCCTGGTGCCGGGCCGAACGAGGCGTACTCCGCGGGGTAGTTCGCGGCGTAGGTCGCGTTCGCGACCCGGAAGTAGCCCGTCTCCTCGGGAGTGACCGTCGCCCGATACGTCTCCTCGCCGGCCCGTCGGAACGAGAGGCTCTCGATCTCCGGGCGCGCGGTCCCCCGGTACGTCACCGTCGTCGGGACGCCGACGCGGGTGTCCGGCAGGCCGACGATCCCCGTCGCTTTCCGCTCGGGGTCGCCGATTGCGTAGTTCGTCGTCCGCGTCAGGAGAAGCGAATCGGGCTCACGGAGCAGGCCGTCGAGGGTCCCGTCTTCGCCGTAGGCCGAGACCGTCGCGACGCGCCCCAGCCCGTAGCGCCACGTCGCGAGCGCGGGCTGGCCGTTACCGCCGGCGACGAGGAAGTCCGCTCCCTGTCGGACCGAGACGTCGTTGAACGCCCCCGGCGACGACGTCAGCGTGACGCCCCTGGTGACGAATGAGCGCCGATCCAGGACGACGAGTTCGGACGCACCGGCTGCTCCCGAGCCGCCGAAGAGGATGCCGAGCCGGGTGGTCTCGGTCGCCCGGAAGTAGCTTCCGCCGCCCGCTCCGGCGATGGTCCGGAGCGTCCGCTCGTTGATGCGCTCGCCCGCGCCGACGGTCACGACCCTGATCCCGCGGTCGGAGAGCCGCGAGGCGGCGGCCGAAGCTTCGTCTGGGCTGTCGTGGCCGTCGCTGACGAGAATGACCGTGCCGCGGCGGTCGCCGAGGAGTTGACCGCCGCCGCGGACGCCCGCCGCGATGTCGGTCGCGCCGCCGGAGCGGAGCCGCCGGATCTTGTCGGCCAGTTCGCCGCGGTTCTCCGAGAGCGGTTCGACCGAGGCCACGCGGTACGCCTGGTAGTTGAAGCCGACGAGGCCGACCTCGTTCTCCTCGCCGAGTTGATCCAGCACCGAGAGCGCGGCGGCCTTCTGGATCCGCATTCCCTCCTCTGCACTCCCGGAGACGTCGACCGTGAGCACGATGTTCGTCGCGCGGCGCTGGCCTTCGCCGACGGAGACGGGCAGCATCGACGCGACGTTCGTCCCCGCGTAGCCGCCGCGCTCGAAGGAGTTCGGCCCGCCGACGACTGTCAGACCGCCGCCGTCGATGACG
>ENA-ORCS01001020-ORCS01001020.1-marine-metagenome-genome-assembly--contig:-NODE-1020-length-13916-cov-3.500470_pt1 | contig 13916 bp, 15 predicted proteins | sample MGYA00237781_ERZ508513 | MGnify/ENA primary metagenome ERZ508513 (study PRJEB26184, sample SAMN06268793) | marine metagenome | isolation source: Eden Landing Ponds, San Francisco, CA, USA | place...
GCTCCCGACGACGAGGACGAGGAGGAGGGCGACCCGCCAGTTCGATCGGATGTCGACCATCTACCGGCTCACCCCCTCGAACTTGTACCATCGAAGCAGGCTGAGATTGAGCATGTACGTGTTCATGAGGTCGGTGGCGAGACCGAAGACGAGCACGAGCCCGATGCTCGTGAGGAGTTCGATCCCGAAGGCGTAGGCGACGACGGCCATGACGGCCATCGCCACGAGCGACGTGACGGTCATCGTCACACCTGTTTTCATCGCTCGATCGACGCTCTCGTAGAAGCTCCCCGAGCGCCTGAGGACGTGGTTGGTGAGGAGGATGTCGGAGTCGACCGAATACCCGATGAGCATCAAGAGTGCGGCGACGGTGCCGAGCGAGAGCTTGATTCCGAAGACGTCCATCAGCGCGAGGGGGATGACGATGTCACCGAACGCGGAGAGGACGACGGCACCGCTCGGGACGGCCGTCCGAAAGAGGACGAAGACGATGACCGCCATCCCGACGAAGGAGCCGAGCAGGCCGAGGAGGGCGAAGCGCTGGGACTGCGCGCCGAAGGTCGCCGAGGTGCTGGTCGTGGAGACGACCTCGTAGCTCGCCGAACGCGCCTGGCTCTGGAGCGCGCTCGCGTCGGCCCCGGAGCTGAACGTCGCGACGTACGTATCGGGGCGCGAGGGGATCGACCGAACGGCGGAGACCGGCGTCGAGAACGCTTGGCGGACCGCGTCCTGCGAGGCCGCCTGTGCGGACGTGGCGTGGATCGTGAGTTCCGTCCCGCCCGTGAACTCGAGGCCGAGCGAGACCGGCGTACCGTTGAGGACGTACCACACGGCGAGCACCAGCAACGCGAGGGCGAGCACGGCGAGTGGCACGCCCGCGAGTGCCGAAATTATCTACGCGCAGGTACGCGATGGACAACCCTATATGGCCCACGGGGCCGACTATCACTCGTTTGCGAACGTGACGGACGCGACACTCGTCGAGGGTCACGCCCCCGAGACGACCGAAGAAGCCGTCATCGGGACGGACCTTGCACAGACCCTCGACGTCGCGGTCGGGGACACACTCACAGTCGGTGGCAGCGTCTCGCCGGGGGTCCGTCAGTACGAAATCGTCGGGACGTATCGAGCGCGCGGAACGCTGGACGACCTCCTCGTCATCCCGCTCGAATCGGCGTGGGGACTGGCGACGAGAGAAGGGCAGGTCCACATGATCCGCGTCGCCGGTGACGTCCCAACTGGTGCGACGGAGGGTCCACAGACGGCCAACCAGACTGGGCTCGCAGTCACCGAGTTGACCGGGCCGGCGACGGTCACCAAAGGTGAGAACGTCACGCTCGCGGTCACGCTGACCGGATCGGCGTCGATCTCCGTCGGCGGGGCCCCGTCGGCGCCCCCGGCCGCGCCGGGGTCTGCGTCACCCGCGTGCTCTTCGCCCGGAGAAGGTCCGTGCTCCGCCCCCGTCGACAGGTCGGAGTCGGCCGCCTCGCCGGATTCACTCGCCTCGTCCGTCTCCGGTGCGGACGAGTCGTCGGTGTCGATGTTATCGCTCATACAAACGTTGCTGACGGTTGTTTCCAAGGGCTGTCTATTGATATACTTTCTCCCGCAGAACCGATCCTGAGAACCACCGTAACGACAGGTATAAGGTCCCTCTGTCCTGTTCTCGGCAAAAACTACGAGGGCTGCATTTCGAGCGAATTCACGCCTGTATTCGGCCCGGAACCGCCAGTGTCGGTGCGGGGTCGACGACCGGGGAATCGAGGCGTCCGAAGAGATGCACGACGATTAAGGGCGTGCCCGGACAGACACGGGTATGACACGAGGCTTTTTCGTCGGTCGGTTCCAGCCGTTCCACGACGGACACCGCGAGGTCGTCGAACACGTCGCCGAGGAGGTCGACGAACTCGTCCTCGGCATCGGGAGCGCGGACGTCTCCCACACCGTCCACGACCCGTTCACCGCCGGCGAACGCGTCGTGATGGTCACGAAGGCCGTCGACGACGTCGACGTCCCCACCTACGTCGTCCCTATCGAGGACATCGACCGCAACGCGCTGTGGGTCAGCCACATCGAGAGCATGGCACCCGCCTTCGACGTCGCCTACTCGAACAACCCGCTGGTCGCCCGCCTGTTCCGGGAGGCCGACATCGAGGTCAGGAACCCCCCGATGTTCGACCGAGACCGCTTCGAGGGCACCGGGATCCGCCACCAGATGCTCGTCGGTGACGAGTGGGTCGACCACGTCCCCGACGCCGTGGTCGACGTGGTCGAGGAGGTCGACGGCGTCGAACGCATCCGGACTGTCGCCGAGGACGACGGCGGCGACCGCTGGGAAGCCGAGGAGGAGTGACGGCCGACTGCTCCCGAGCGCCAGCGTGCGAAGTCGCACCTCCGCGTGGGGCACCACTGCGCCGGGATCGTCAAGCACCACTGCGCTGGCGTCGTCGAGGTCGGCTACCCCGACGTCGATGACCTCGCGTTCGACTGCGGGAACCGCCAGATTGCGACCTGAAAGAACGGGGATCGAACCGCGCTACGCCGACTGTTCGACCCGTTCCTCGCCGTCGATGGCCCGAGCCTCGTCGACGACGACTCGTCCGCTATCGACGACGGTGACCTCGTGGTCCGGGACGCTGAACGTCAGCGTCCACTCGGCGCCGGGTTTCGACGCCAGTTGCTCGATGGCGTCGGGGTCGACGTAGTCGGCCAGTCGAAGGTCGAGTTCCGTCGGTTCCACACCCTCCGCGTCCGCGATCGCAACCACGACCTCCGAGGTTATCCCATCCATGTCAATATCTCCACTTGTTATCATCCTCCAACAAAAAGGTTCCGGCGGTCGAGTTCGGGAAACCGCGAAAATACGGGACCGGGAGTCGGAACGCGAACCGAGCGTCCCGAGCTATCGAGCTCTCAGTTGCTCGCAGAGATGACGTCGTCGATGCGAACGATCATCGTGGAGGCCTCGGCGGCGGACTCGACGGCCTCGTGCTTGACGGCGACGGGGTCGAGGACGCCGTAGTCGACGGGGTCGTCGATGACGCCCGTCTGGCCCTCGGAGATGATGCCGGCGATGTCCTCGCGCTCGAACTCGGCGCGCAGGTCGACCAGCGCGTCGATGGGGTCCATGCCCGTGTTCTCGGCGAGCGTGCGCGGGAGGACGTCGATGGCGTCGGCGAAGGCCTCGACGGCGAGCTGCTTGCGGCCCTCGACGCTCGCGGCCTCGTCGCGGACGTGGTCGGCGATGGCGATCTCGGTGGCGCCGGCGCCGGGGACGACGCCGCCCTGGTCGACCGCCGCGGTGACGACGTCGAGCGCGTCACCGAGGACGCGTTCGAGTTCGTCGGCGACGTGCTCGGTGCCGCCGCGAGCGAAGACGGTGACCGCCTGGCCGTCGGCGCCGCCCTCGAGGAAGGTCAGCGTCTCGTCGCCGAACTTCTCGACGGAGACGCTCTCGGCGTGGCCGAGGTCCTCGGCCTCGAGTGAACTGACGTTGGCGACGGGGGTCAGCCCGGTCGCGAAGGCCAGTTCCTCGCCGTCGTCGTGTTTGTTCTCCAGGACCATGACGCCCTCCTTGGCGAGGGCGGCCTGGACGTGGCTGGCGACGTCGCCGTCGACGAACAGCACGTCGACGCCCGTGTCGACGATGTGGTCGGCGTAGCCCTGCAGTTCGTTCTGCTCGGATTCGATAGCCGTGTTGAGGTCGTCGACGCTGGAGACGTTGTACTCGGCGTCGATGTTCGCCTCGCGTACCTCGATGTCGTCGGTGACGAACGCGATGTCGGCGTCCTCGACGCTGCGGGGCATGTTGTCGTGGAGGGGCTCCTCGTCGATGATGAGCCCGTTGACCAGCCGCGTCGCACTGGACGAGGAACCGGTCTGGGTGTGGACGGAGATGTTGTCACGGACGACGCTGCCGTCGGTCGTCGCGTGGTGGACGGCGTCGACGACGGTCTCGGCGAGGATGTCGGCGGAGACGTCACCGGTGCCCTTGCCGGTCATGCTCGACCGGGCGACCTTCTCGAGCAGTTCGTCGTCGAGTTCGACGTCCAGGGTGACCTCGTCGACGGCGTCGTGGGCCATTCGCGCGGCCTCGTAGTAGCCTTCGACGATCGTCGTCGGATGGACGTCGTCATCGAGCAGGTCCTCGGCCTTCGAGAGGAGCTCGCCCGAGAGGACGGCCGCCGTGGTCGTCCCGTCGCCGACCTCGTCTTCCTGCGTGTCGGCGACCTCGGTGATCATCTGGGCCGCGGGGTGCTCGATGTCCATCTCGTTGAGGATCGTGGCGCCGTCGTTCGTGATGACGACGTCGCCGCTGTCCGAGACGAGCATCTTGTCCATCCCGCGGGGACCGAGCGTCGTGCGAACCGCTTCGCTGACCGCCTTGCCCGCCGTGATGTTCGAACTCTGTGCGTCCTCACCCGATGTCCGCTGGGTGTCTTCCTCCAGAATGAACATGGGTTGTCCGCCCATGCGTCGCTGACCGGATGCCATAGGTGTGTCGTTAGAATTGTCGTTAGCGGTTCTATATAAAGGTTGCTATGCAGACGAGCGAAACACCCCCAGAAGTGTGTGAACGTGCGGCACGCGAACGTGGGCGGTGGGGTTTATGCCGTCGAGGGGTATGCGGGTAGATTCGGGGTCCAGAGCGTCGCGGTGGCGTCCCGGCAACCGTTTTAGGCCGGTCGGTCGAACACCCACCAATGCTGGAGTTGGAGCACGGGTTCCGGGTGGTCGACGTGCACGCACGGCTCGAACCAGCCCAGGGACGGCGCCGCCGCGAGGGGCTGGGTGACCCCGAACGTCTCGAACGCGAGATGCACCAGGCGGGCGTCGTCCGGGCGACCGTTTCGGCGGGCGCCCGCGACGGGTCGTACCTGAAAGCCAACAACGCGGTCGCGCGGATGAGCGTCGAGCGCCCCTTCGTCGCGATGGCGCGGGTAAACGGTGCCCGTGACCCCGCCGACACGCCGGTGGCCCGGTTGCGCAACCTCACTGCCAGCCGGCGCGAGCACCACACCACGCCCGCCGACATCGAGCAGTACGCCTACGACGACCGGTTCGTCGGGTTCACTCTCCATCCCGCCCGTGACGGGCTCCCCGACACCGACGTGCTCGAAGGGCTCGAAGCTGTCGGGCTCCCGACGGTCGTCCACGGCGGGTCGGCGTTCCCGCCGGCGGCCGTCGAGGCCACGCTCCTGGAGTACGACTTCCCGGTGATACTCGCACACTTCGGGGGCTACCCGCTGGACCGGGAGTGTATGACCGAGAGCATCGACCTGCTGGAACGGGCCGACGACCTCTATCTGGATACGAGTTTCGTCCGCTTTCGCGACCACCTCGAACGCGCGATCCTGGAACATCCCGACCGCGTGCTCTTCGGCAGCGGCACGCCCGCTGTGCACCCGAACGTCGCCATCATGGAGATCCTCACGCTCGATGTCCCCGAGGACGCCATGCGGAAGGTGTTCTCGAACAACCCCGGCCGTGTCGTCGAGGCGCTCGCACCTGCAGGACAGCAGTGAGTGGTCCGATGGACTTCGGAACCGAGTGACAACCGACCTTACGAGAACTCGGGAACTCGATACAGCTCGTTTGTGAGCGTTGCTACTGAGTATCTGGGATCGTCGGGGGCGAAATTGCACGGTTTCCGGTGCGCCTCGGGAAGGTAGGTACACAGGATTGTCAAAGATAACCAGCACGACTGTCTCGCCCATGAACTCTGGGAATGTCAAAGATAACCAGCACGACTGTCTCGCCCATGAACTCTGGGAATACCCTTCCAACGGGTGGTAAACAGTAGCGCACCGGCAATATGCTCAAGAGGTTTGTGTCTCCAGCGTAACGGAGAGCATATGTCACTCCTCGGTACTGTGCGTACTGGCCGACGACTCCACGCTGCCGTGGCGGGCGACCGATGACACTCGCGTTCGGCACCGACCGACCGGTCATCGGCATGGTCCACCTGTCTCCATTGCCTGGGGCACCGGCGTTCGACGGCGACCGTGAGGCTGTCCGTGACGGGATGGTTCGCGACGCCAAGCGGCTCGAATCCGGCGGGGTCGACGGGCTCATCGTCGAGAACTTCGGCGATGCTCCCTTCTACGCCGACGACGTCCCCAAACACGTCGTCGCCTCGATGACGGCGTTGGTCGACGACCTCACCCGTGCGGTCGACCTCCCCGTGGGAGTCAACGTCCTGCGGAACGACGCCGAAGCAGCACTCTCGGTCGCCGCGGCGACCGACGCGTCGTTCGTCCGGGTCAACGTCCACATCGGGGCCCGACTCACCGACCAGGGGATCGTCACCGGCGCGGCCCCCGAGACGGTACGACTTCGGGACCGTCTCGACACCGACGTCTCGATCCTGGCCGACGTCGCCGTGAAACACTCCGCGGCGCTCGCAGCGCGCCCACTCGAGGAAGCAGTCACCGAACTCGTCGGCCGTGGCCAGGCCGACGGGATCGTCGCCAGCGGCGCCGGGACGGGCCAGGAGACCGATCGAGCCCATCTCGAAGCAGTCGTCGCCGCTCGGGACGAACTCGAGAGCACCATCCCGGTGTTCGTCGGCAGCGGCGTCACGAGCGACACCGTCGCCGACATGCTGGCACTCTCGGATGGTGTCATCGTCGGGACGGCACTCAAAGAGGGTGGCGACACGACGGCACCGGTCGACGAAGCACGCGTCCGCGACCTCGTCGCCGCAGCGCGACCGGACTAGCCGTCCTCCGACAGCTCGGCCGGTGTCGCCAGCGAGCCACGGGATCCCTCCGCGGTACAGTTCTGGGCAGCCGCGACGGCAGCCATCCGGCCCGCCATCTCGGGCGCGACCCCGTCGAGCACCCACGCGTGGATCAACACGGCGGTGAACTGGTCGCCTGCGCCAGTCGTGTCGACGATATCCCGATCGACTGCGGGGACGTGCACCGGGTCCATGCCCTTTCCCGCAAGATACGCGCCGTCTGCACCACACGTGACTGCGACTCGGTCGGCACCCGACGCTCGAATCGTCCGTACAGCCTCGGCGGGCGACTGGTCGAGATACGAGCGAGCAGCGACTTCGTTCGTGACGAAGCAGTCTGCACACCTGGCGGCGGCGTCGATCGCCTCTACCCCCGTTCCGCGGCCCTGGAGTTCTGCCAGCGGCCCCGCCAGATCGAACACGAGTGTCTCGATTTCCCCTCTCTCACGCAATTCGATAAGGCGCTCGACGACTGGCTCGGGCGCATACGCGCTCGTGAACACACAGTCGGCCTCCCGACACCGCGCACAGTCCCGGTCGGACAGTCGCAACTGCGGGATACTGTCGCCCCCGGCGACGATCATCCGATCCCCGTCGGGGCCACGGAGAACGAGTGTATACGAGGAGTCGCCCTCCCCTCGTTCGATGGCGCTGGTCACGCCGTATGCCGCCAGCGACTCGACGATCACGTCGGCGTCGTCGTCACGTCCAACACGTGAGATCACCGTCACATCGTGTTCGAGCGTCGCGAGTGCACATGCGACGTTTGCAGCGACGCCGCCGGCGCGTTCGGAATAGCCAGTCACGAAGGCGCCACCGTCTCGTTCGGGCAGGTTCGAGACGGTGTAGACCCGGTCGAGCACTGCACTTCCCACACAGACGATTGCCGACATCACCTACCCTCCGCCACTATCGGTGCGGCTGTCTCGAGTCCGTTCGGATCCCGACGTGACTGACCCGGGCATCAGTGTCCTCGACGACACTCGCCAGAAGTATGAGACTATCTTTTGCTGTCACACGCGTTTAAATCCGCCCACGGTGGGGCGGGGAAGCCGCCTCGCTACCCGTCTCGGCACGATTCCGGGGACGTCTACCACATCTGTGAGGACTCATGGCGGTATCTACGCACAGACACTGACCGAGAACCGACCCTTCTCAACTCTCGCGTCGGTCGTAGACGGCGACGGCGCGGTCCGAGCGCGAGGAGCGGCCGTTGGGGTTGCGCCGGGAGGTGCGGTCGAGCAGGCGGGCCCAGGTGCCGGCGGCGGTCCCACGCGAGAGGCCGACGACCACCTCGCGGCCGGTGGCGAGCCAGCCCGAGGGCCGGTCGTCACCGCTGGCGACGTCCCGGAGCGAGTCGACGGCGTCACGACCCGCCATACTGAACATCCGTCGGACGACCCCCGGGTGCAACCCGTAATTCTTCGCGAGTCGGTAGGCGAGCGAGCGGTATTTTCCCCGGTGGTCGCGCTCGCGGACGCCGCCGTCGGTGCCGAACTCGCGAGCGACGCCCATCCCCGACTGCCAGCCGACGCTTGCACCCAGCGCTGCCAGTCGGTGGGCGGCGTCGCGGCTACTCCCGATCTCGAGGTACTCGTCGAACCCGTCGATGGCGTCGAGAGTCGTCCGCCGGAACGCGACGTTCCCGCTGTTGAGGAAGGTGACCTCGCGCCCACCGACGCGCTCTGATTCGACGTCTTCGGTCGTCATCCCGCCGCGCAGGGGCACGTGGACCGGCCCGGTCACGACCTCGCTGTCGTCGAGCCCATCTGCGACCGCACCGGCCCAGGAGTCGGTCACGGAGAGCCCCTGGTCGACGAAGGCGACGACGTCACCGCGGGCGTGGTCGACACCGGCGTTGCGTGCGGCCGCGACCGACCGGTCCGCGACTTCCACGAGGACGTCGACGTCGTCGCGCTCGCGGACCATCCCGGTGGTTCCGTCCGTCGAGGGACCGTTGACGACCACGACCTCGGCGTCGGGGACGTGCTCGGCGAGTGCGTCGAGCGTCCGTGCGAGTTGCTCCCGGCCGTCGAGCGTCGGGACCACCACCGAGAGCTTCATACCCCCTGCAGCGAGTCCCACCGGCAAAAAAGCCGCGCACCGCTACAGCCCCGCCAAACCCCCCCGAGAGGGTGTCTCGGCGTATTTTATTGCACCTGCGTGACTCCGGTCAGCTGTCCGAACGGAACGAAACGGGTACGCACTCCGAGGGGCTGCCGGCGATCAGTCGACAGTCGCCGACCAGTAGGAGATAGACGCCAGGCGGTCGCCGGGTCCGGTGTCACTGACGGCCTTCTCGACGCTCCGGAGCGGTCGTGCGACGCTCCCGGGGAGCTGGCGATAGAGCCCGAACGGGACCAGGAACTCGTGGTGTTCGTCGGTCAGGTCGAGTCCCGCAGCGTCGAGCATGTCGTGGACTTCCTCGCGCGAGTAGAGGCGCGACCCCATCGGGAGCGCCCAGTTGTACAGCAGGCGACTCGACAGGCGGTTGTAGGTGTCGAAGACGACGCGTTCGCGCGAGACGCGGGCCATCTCGGCGAGGTACTCCTCGGGGGTGTCGGCCAGGTGGAAGAAACGAGCGGCGAAGACGGCGTCGAAGTGGTCGTCGGGGAAGGGGAGTCGGGCGGCGTCGCCGCGCATGAAATCGATACGGTCGGCGACGTGAGCGCGACTGGCCTTCCGACGCCCCTCGCCCAGCATCGGCGCGGAGATGTCGAGTCCGACCATGTCGGCCCCGCGCTCGGCCATCATGACGGTGAACCGGCCGGTCCCGCAGGCGATCTCGAGGACTTTCCTGCCGTCGACGGGTTCGAGCGCGTCGAGGAACGCCGCTTTCTCCAGTCGGTCGGTGAGCCGTCCACCACCCCGCGAGAACCGCTTGTCCTCGTAGGCGTCGACCACGTCTTCCTGTTGGTACCACTCCTGGCCCTTCACGGCTGTCCGAACGTCGAGAGTCGGCGCACAAAAGGGTACTGAAAGGCGTCCACTGGGGCGCTGGGCGTGTCCCACCCGCTCCCGCTCGGCACGGAACCGCCCCAGCCGCCGGCTGTGCCCGGACCCGATGGACCGCGTCCCGTATCAGCCAGTGACGACGCTGTCCGGTCGGATCTCGACGATCACCCGGGGAGCGTCTTCGGCGTCGTGGCTCGGGTACTCCTCGACGTCGAGGTAGCGGCGGGCGAGCGCGTCGATGTGCTCGACTGCGCCGTCCTCGGTGAGCGCCGTCACCTCGCCACGGACCGAACACCAGCGATAGGCGTCGTCGGGGTCGAGCATGCTCACACCGACTTTCGGGTTGGCGGCGAGGTTACGTTCCTTCCGCCTGCCTCGGACGGTATTGACGAGCAACCGGTCGCGTTCGGCGTCGTAGTCGACCCAGACGGGCGTCACCTGGGGTGTCCCGTCGGGCATCACCGTCGCGATGTGGGCGAAGGTCTTCCGCTCGAACAGGTCGTGGTAGGACTCGGGTATCGATGACACGCCCGCAGGTACGCAGCGCCGACGAAAGTTTCTATCCCTGAAATCGGACAGCGACCCGGTGCCGACCCGGTCGATCTCACCGATCCAGCAAGGATCTAATATTTCCTTAAATGGTTTTGATTATTTGGTCATCCATATAGCCAAGTTTTACCATAGCCGTCCGGCCAGAGTGAGACATGAGCACGCGGACGGCGGTAGACGACGATGGTGGCGAGGACGCATTTACCGACGCAGAGTTCCGGGAACGGCTCCGCGAACTGCCCCCGAGCGCGAAGCTCGTGGCCAAGGTACTGGAGACGGACGAACCCCTCTCGCAGGGACAGCTCGCCGAGGATTCGCTGTTGCCCGACCGGACAGTCCGGTACGCGCTGAACCGCCTCGAAGAGTCGGATCTGGTCGGATCCCGGTACAGCTACCGCGACGCGCGCAAACAGGTCTACTTCCTCCAGCGCTGAACGCCCGACCCGGTGGGCTTTCACGGGTGGACACTACGGGTGGGCGGGGCTGAGCGTGGTTCGTCCCCGTCCGATTCGAAACCGACAGGCGACAGGGATTCGTAGCGTCGACAATGGCGATTACTCGGGTGTCCGTCCCCGTCGAGACGCGCGCGCCGACCGGTGAGACCGCCGCGTACGTCCTCGGCTCGGACCCGGCGGTGCTCGTCGACCCGGCGGCGGTGACCGACCGACTCGACGCCGTCGCCGAGCGTCAGCGCGTGGGCCACGTCGCGGTGACACACCACCACCCCGACCACGTCGGGGCACTCGCCCGCTACGCCGAGCGCCACGACGCGACCGTCTGGGCCCGAACCGGCCGCGAGCGCGCCTTCCAGGCGGCCACCGGCGTCGCGCCCGACCGGACGTTCCGTGAGGGGACGGCGATTCCGACCGGAGACGGGACCGTCCGCGTCGTCGACACGCCGGGACACGCTCCCGAACACGTCGCGTTCGCGTGCGGGGGCGCGATGGCCTGTGGTGATCTCGCAGTCGCGGCGGGCAGCGTCGCCGTCGCCGCACCCGAGGGTGACCTGCGCGCGTACCTGACCAGTCTACGGCGGACGCACGCAGCGGCTCCCGCCCGTCTCCTGCCCGGTCACGGCCCCGTGATCGACGAGGTTCGCCGGACTGTCGAGCGACTGCTCGCCCACCGACTGGACCGGGAACAGCGCGTGCTCGCAGCGGTGGCGGACGGGGCGCGGTCGGTCGAGGCGGTCTGTGACGCGGCCTACGAGAAGGACCTGACCGGCGTGCGCGACCTCGCAGTGGCGACCGTGCGCGCGCACCTCGAAAAGCTCGCCACCGAGGGGCGCGTGCGGTGGGACGGGCAGCGAAACCTGGCGTCGCCGGTCTGACCTGTCCGGCGGACGAGGACGAGGCCGGACGCGAGGCTTTTGCCGTTCGACCGGATAGACCCGGTATGGAGAGTCTCGAAGCCGAACTCGACAGGGCGCGCGACCTCGATGTCGCGACGCTCGCCGACGCCATCGAATCGATCGGCTTCGAATGTACCCGCTGTGGCGCCTGCTGCAAGGCCGTCGACGGCTGTGACGACGCCGACGGTGACGCAGGAAACGGCGACCCCAGTGACGGCGACGCCGAAGACAGCGACGCCTCCGATGGGGAGGCCCACGACCACGTCGCGACCGTGTTTCCCGACGAGGTGCGCCGACTCCAGCGCGCGGCCGGAGGGGAGACCGAACCCTACGACTGGCGCGACGTCGCACGACCGATGCCCTACGGACTCTCGGAGGGGGCCGACGGCCCCGAGGGTGAGACCTTCGAGTGGGCGCTCCAGACCGACGACTGCGGGGACTGCCGGTTCTACGCCGAGGACGTGGACGACGACCACAGCGACGCGGCGGGCGCGGGGCGGTGTACGGTCCACGACGACCGGCCGCTGGTCTGTCGCACCTACCCCTTCAGCGTCGCGCTGGGCGGGACGAGTCAGCCGATGGGCGAGGCCGTCGATAGCGAGGGGCTGGTCCGCGCCCACGAGTGCGAGGGGCTGGGTCGGGACATCTCGCGAGCGGACGCCGAAGAACTGGCCGCAGCGCTCAAAGAACGCGCCGTCCGGGAACTCGAAGAAGCCATCGCCGTCCGCGACAGGTACGAACCGGTCGCCACGGGACCGGGCGAGGTCGTCGTCCACGACTCCGAAGGGGCGAAACGACCCGACGGGACCGCCGTCGAGGAATCCGACTGACCGAACACAGCGGTGGTCGCGCCTCGCTCGCAGCTCCCGTCACTCACGGCCTACTACGTGCGAGGCGGCGTCGCCGCCTCGACTTCGCGGCGCTCCGCGCCGCGCATGCCCTGTTCGCATTTTGTGGTTCTCACTTCGTTCGGACCGCTCCTCGCTCGCGGGTCGTTCCTCCCCGCTCGCATTACGAGGCGCTCACACGGTTCGCGCCTCGCCCTGCTCGCGGCTCTCTCCGTTCGCCGCTCGCGTTTCGTGGTCCTCACTTCGTTCGGACCACTCCTATGACGCAAGGCTTATGTGCAACTCTGTCCGTTAGTGAACAGTAATGGGTACTGGTGACGAGATCGACCCAGCGGTCCGGTCGATACTTGACGCGGCGCGCGAACGGTCGGGCGGCGACGAGCGGGTCGACGTGGACCCACGGTCGCTCTCCGAGGCGTTCGCGGCGGCCGAGGCCGACGGTCGAGTCCCGGTCGTCGCGGAGGTCAAACCGACGAGTCCGACGACCGACGGCGAGCGCGCCGACGACCCGGTCGAACTGGCCCGCGAGATGGTCGACGGTGGTGCGGCCGCCCTCTCGGTACTGACCGAACCCGAGCACTTCGGCGGGTCGACCGACGCCCTGACGCGGGTCCGCGAGGCTGTCAAGGTACCGGTCCTGCGCAAGGACTTCCTCGTCCACGAGGCCCAACTCGACGCCGTCGAAGCCGACGTCGTCTTGCTCATCGTCCGCTTTCTGGACGAACCCGGGACCGACGACCTCGCGGACCTCCTCGACGCAGCCCGCGAACGTGGGTTCCAGGTGCTCGTCGAGACCCACTCCGCCGAGGAAGTCGAGCGGGCACTGGAGGCCGGTGCGGAGATCGTCGGCGTGAACAACCGCGACCTCGCACGACTCGACGTGGACCTGGGTACCTTCGAGGCGCTGGCGCCGGCCGCTCGCGAACTCGCCGGCGAACGGGACGGGGGGAGCGTCACCCTCATTGCGGAGAGCGGCATAGCGACGACGACTGACGCGGAACGGATGCGCGAGGCGGGCGCCGACGCACTCCTGATCGGCTCTGCGATCATGGACGGGAACGTCGGTGCGAACACCCGCCGCTTTGCGACTGCGACCGAGACGGACACTGCGGTGGAGAACGAGACTGCGGGAGACACACAATGAGTACGGACAAGACCTTCGGCGACTACGGCGGGCAGTACGTCCCCGAGTCGCTGATGCCGGCGATCGAGGAACTGACAGACGCCTACGAGCGCTACGTGCTCGACAACGAGGACGGCTTCATGGACGAGTTCCGCCGACGCCTGGCGGATTTCGGCGGACGTCCCCTGCCGCTCCAGCACGCCGAGGCGCTCTCGGAACGGTACGGGACGACGGTGTATCTCAAGCGCGAGGACCTGCTCCACGGCGGTGCACACAAACTCAACAACGCCCTCGGGCAGGTCCTGCTCGCGAAGTACATGGGCAAAGAGCGGATCATCGCCGAGACCG
>ENA-ORCS01001021-ORCS01001021.1-marine-metagenome-genome-assembly--contig:-NODE-1021-length-13916-cov-3.339909_pt1 | contig 13916 bp, 19 predicted proteins | sample MGYA00237781_ERZ508513 | MGnify/ENA primary metagenome ERZ508513 (study PRJEB26184, sample SAMN06268793) | marine metagenome | isolation source: Eden Landing Ponds, San Francisco, CA, USA | place...
GCGCTCCGGACCGGCTTTCAGCAGTCGCCTGTGGTTACCGGACCGAGCCAGCGACCGGTCCGTGCCGGAAAAACCACTGAGGCGGCCGAGCGTCGGACTGTCATCGGCCGTTCAGTGACGTACATCAATCCGGACAATCTGGCGGTTACGCGGAAGGTGATCGACGACCTCGACGGGTTCGACGAGTACCTCGAGATCGGCGGCGCACGTGACCTCTCCCATCGGGTCGCCGGAATGGGTCGAAGCGTCAGCTGGCAGCCGGAAATGGCGGTCGAACGGGTCGTCGGTGCCGACGGCGGCAGTACCGAGCGGGACTGGGGCTGGAAATACCGATCACTGTCCTACCGGCTCGCGAAGAACTACGGTCTCCGGCCGGCGGTCGTCGGACGGGTCTATCGAAACGCCGTCCGCGATGGGGTCGACGCGCTCGGCGAGGTATTCGACGGTGACCGGCGCGCCTCGGTCTGGCTGGGTACTGGTCGGCAAGTAATCGGTGGGATTCTGCGAGGATTCAGGGACGGACTCGCGGCTCGGGCACGCGATCGGGGCGACCGCCGGAACCCCCACGGCCGTTCCAGTCGTCGGGACCGCGCCGTCTCCGTGTTCGGGAACTGACGACGGGACGACGCGAGCCGGCCCCTCAGGGAGCCAGCGCGTCGATCACCCGTGCCGGGTTTTTCGTGAAGGCTCTTCGCATCGCGTCTTCGGGGACGTCCAGCGTCAGGATCTCCATGATCGCCACGTTCGGGTGGGCCATGGGCGCACCACTTCCGAAGAACACCCGATCCGGATGTTCGCGGAGGGCCCGCTCGAGCGGTTCGCGGAATCTGACGAAACTCGTATCGAGATAACACCGGTCGTGCGTTTCCAGCAGATCGATGGCGGTTTCCATGCGATTGCGTGCGAGCGGATAGCCGCCGAAGTGTGAGACGATCGTCGGAAAGTCGTATTCCAGAATCGTCTCCTCGATAGTCGCGGGAGGGAACGCCTCGCCGCCGTGGACGAGCACCGGGAGTCCGACCGATTCGAGGGCTTCGAACACCGCCTCGTCGGGGAGGCCGTCCCGGCCGGGATGGAGTTTGAACCCCTCGAATCGGTCATCGTAGGCGTATTGCTCGACGTCTTCGGGAGCAGTATGTACGTCCGCACGGCTCGCGGCGAGATTGCGCAGCCGACTCCCGGCATTGCCACTCGGATCCAGCGGGCCGTTGATGCGCGCAAGCGGCTCGAACGGCCGACCGACGCTCATGCGAGCGATGGCGTTATTGGACTTCAGATAATTCTCCGCCTGACCGGCCGGGTAGACGAGCGATCGGACGATCTCGCGTTCGAGCCGTTCCGGCGTCCCGGGGACGTCACCTGAGTGTCGATCGACGTCGGGAACCAGTCGCGTGTGGACGTCGACGACCCGGAACCCATGCTCCAGCTCCAGCATCTACCGACGTTTCTATCGGTCCGGGTATTAAATCATCGCTACGCACCCCGCGATCGAGTCAATTTCTCTACAGCCTGCGGCCGGGTGAAAGACGGTCCCATGATCCAGATAGCTTTCCGACAATCCGTAGCCCGACGATCGAGGTCGCAAACGGCCACGGAACGATGATTCGGGCCGGAAGTACCGGGGCCGGAAATCGATACCGTAGAGCGAGAGAAAGACGACAGCAGCCAAACAGGACCGGTCACTCGATCCCGAGCAGCTGACGGGCGTGATCCGGATCGCCGTCCATTCGATCGACCAGCGCGCCGGCGCGCCCGCGAATTCCCTGCTCGACGACGACGTGGACCATTCCCTCGCCGGGTTGCCCGTAGACGACGCTCGCACCCTCGGGCGCGGCCAGGATCGCCGGGAGGGTCGCGAGATCCTCCTCGCCGTAGACGATCACGACTGTCGTCGCCGCGTCCGCTTTGAGTGCCTCGCGAAGCGCCTCGAGCAGCGACGCGGTCAACGTCGCCGACGGATTCCCTACCTCGATGCGCCGGTCGAACCGTTTCTCCCCGTCGCCGAAGACGGTCCGCCTGACACCGTTCTCGACGGCACTGCGCTCGGTCCGCTCGTCGACGAAGGCGACGTCAGGCGGTCTTCCGGCCTCAAGCAGGTGATACGTGACGATGTCGCCGACGGCGATCACCGGCTTGCTGGCGACTGCAAGCAACGCTTCAGCATCGGTGAAGATCGGGCCCAGCGGCTCCTTGAGGTCGGGCCGAACGGAGTCCGGGAGTTCGAGCACGATCTCGCTGCCCGGAGTAGCGTCGAGCGGCGTCGATGGCTCCTCCGACACGGTCTATCTGACCTTCAGCGCGTACTTTCCGGGTTCGGTGACTTCCATCTCCGCGGCGATCTCGCTCTCCTCGGGGTGAGCGATGATGACGTATCCAGCCCAGTCCTCGGTCAGCGAGCTAGACCCACAGGCCTGGCAGATCTCCGCCTCTTCGGAGTCCTGGACGCGATGACACTCCCGGCAGACGTACCGATCGGCCATCAGCTCTCACCCGCGGCTTTCGCCCGCTCCTTGCGTTCCTCTTCGAGCCAGCCGTGCTTGCCCAATCCGACCTGCTTGGCCGTGAGGCCGATCTTGCTGTCACGGGGGTTTCGCTCGTCGATGGACTTGGTGACGATTCGGGCGCGGACGGCGTCGCCCACGGACAGTGTTCGGTTCGAGTCCCGGGAGGCCAGCTGTTGGTTCTCGCCGTCGTAGGCCAGATACTCGTCGGATATCTGGGAGACGTGCAGTAATCCGTCGACGGGGCCGATCCCGACGAAGGCGCCGAAGTTGACGACCTCGACGACCTCGCCGTCGACAACCTCCTGCATCCGGGGGTCGAAAGTCAAGGCGTCGAACTCGGCCTCGTAGTAGACGCCCGGTTCGTTGGGGACGACCGCCCCCTCGCCGATGTCGTGGACCTCGGTGACGCTGACGACGCTGCCGACATCCTCGTCCATGCGTCCCTCCAGTTTGTCCTGGAGCAGTTTCTTCACCAGCTCCGGCCGGACGTCGGCCAGATGCTCGGGCGGTACCTCGACCGTATCGCGAAGACGTACCCGTTTGTACATGTTATGGCTGAGTGATCGCGAGTTTGTTCCGGCCCCTTAAACCAATTACTGGACGGTTCGCGGCGAGCAGTCGTTCCTGCAGCGGTCCGTCGTTGGTGACGGCATAGACGTCCTCGGTCCGGGCAAGTTCCAGCACCGCGTCGTCTGCATAGTCCGCGTCGTGTTCGCGGATCGTACAGCGATCGACGAGATCCAGCCCGACGCTCGCGGCAGTGGTTTCCTCGCCGGCACCGGTCGAGAGATCCCGGAGTTCGGCGACGACGGCGTCAGGAACGAACCGCTCGCCCGTACCGAGCAGGCGATCGAGTTCCTCGAAGACCCGAACGTCACACTCGACGGGCATCATCAGTGCGTTGGTGTCAAGGACGGCGCTCATCCACGGAGCGTCCCGATGCCGATCAGCCGCCAGCGCGCGCCGATCCGCCGGTTGATTGCGATGGTCGCGCCCTCGCGGGCACAGACCGGCCGCTTCAGCGCGACCTCGGCCTCGCCGTCGCGGGCACTGGTGACCGAACCGACCGTCGTCGCAGTGCCGATCGTCAACATCAGCGGCTCGCCCGTCGAGACCTCCTCGACGTCGCCGGCCTCCTCGCCGACAATCCGATTCAGGAGTTTGACGTCCATCGTAAACTCCTCTTGAACCGGCGGCAGCGTGCCGGGCGGGCCGGCGATCTGTCCCGCCAGCGCGTCGCCCTTCGTCAGCGACGGGTCGAGCCCAGTCCCGACGCCGAGCAGGCCGCCGGGCGTCACTTTCTCGACGGTCTCGCCGCCGGCCTGTAGCGATCGAACGGTCGTCGTCACGGGCCGCCACTCGGTTTGGCCGCCCTCTTCGACCTCCCGGCCCGGCCGGAGTTCGATCTCGTCGTCGGATTCGAGGTGGCCCCGGGCGAGGCTACCGCCCAGGACCCCGCCGACAAGCGAGTCCCAAGTCGATCCCGGGCGATTGATGTCGAAGCTTCGGGCGACCAGCATCTCGGCGTCGGCGTCGGGGTCCCGATCGGGCGTCGGGATCTCCTGCTGGACGGCCTCGATCAGGATGTCCGTGTTGACGCCCTGGCCCGCGCTGATCGGGACGATCGGAGCATCCTCGGCGACGGTCCCCTCGACGAACTCCTGAATCTGTTCGTAGTTCTCCCGGGCGCGCTCGGAGTCGACCAGGTCGATCTTGTTCTGGGCGACGACGACGTTATCGATTCCGATGATGTCCAGGGCCATCAGGTGTTCCTCGGTCTGGGCCTGGGGGACGTCCTCGGTCGCGGAGATGACCAGCACCGCCCCATCCATGATCGCGGCGCCGGCCAGCATCGTCGCCATCAGCGTCTCGTGGCCCGGCGCGTCGACGAAGGAAACCGTCCGCAGCGGATCGGTCTCCTCATCGTGTTCCTGGCAGGTCTCTGCGACCGTATAACAGGCCGGCTCACCACACTCCGGACAGCGCCGGAACGTCGCGTCCGCGTAGCCAAGCCGGATCGAGATCCCGCGTTTCATCTCCTCGGAGTGTTGGTCCGTCCACTCCCCGCTCAGGGCCTCGACCAGCGTGGTCTTGCCGTGGTCGACGTGCCCGACCAGTCCGATGTTCACCTCCGGTTGTCCGTGTGTTTCCGTCATCTCCACAGTAATCGTAGCTGGATTACCCTCCTTGAAGTGATAAACCTACTGTTCTCCGCACGCGATCCGGACGGTCGGTGGCGGTCCGACCACCGGAGGGCGACCCGGTGATTCAGTCAGGAATCAGCGCCGTCGGTCAGGTACGTCCAGCGCGATTCCACGTTTCGATTGGCGATCACTTCGATCCCATCGTCGGTCCGGAACCGACTCTTCCGAAGCCCGATGTCCGTGACGGTCCCAGTCATCGAAGCGGCTGTCACGGTGTCGCCCTCGTTGAAGTCCGGATCGCGGAGGAGGTATACCCCGGCGACGGTGTCCTCGATCATCGCCGAAAGTGCATAGGAGATCCCGAGGCCGATGAATCCCGCGGCAGTGCCGAGACTGGCCGCGACTTCGCCCAGCCCGACGACGTTCAACAGGACCAGTCCGGCGCCGAACCACATGAACACGGCCACAACGAGGACGAAGAACTCGACGATGAGCTGTTCCTCTGCGGGATAGACGCGTTCGAGTACCGACCGGAGCAGGCGCGTGACGACCGTGATGGCGACGTATGCGAGGGACACGAACACCAGCCCCGAGAGCAGTCGGGGCAATGCGGCAACCACATCCGCGCGAAACGATCCCAGCGTCGAGTCGATCAGGTCGACGACGAGCAGTGACATGCCGGTCGTTTGTGCCAACGCGGCCAAAACCCTACCGGCGCCACGGTCGTGGCGGGCGAGACGTTTTTGCGGATCGCCACCCGACGGTAGGATGTGCGCGAATACGCGTTCGAGCTGGCTCTGTGTGATGAACTCGAAAGCGAGGAGCACTTCCTGGCTCGCCAGCTCGGCGCCCACGTCCACGGTCGTCGGATCGTCGACGTCGTCGTGGTCGAACCCGGCCCCGGATTCGATCGGCGCGCGTCGATCACCGACGGGACGATCCCGCCGGCGGTGATTGATGCCCCCGTCGGCCCGGGTGCTGCCAAGCCCATCAAGGACGTCTTCCCCGACCGACGACCCGAGGAGCGCCAACGAATTGTCGACCGGGTCGTCGAGGCGGACTTCTTCGAACGCGAGCGCCGCGGCGGCGACCCGGCCGTCCGACAGGTCTGTCGGTACCCCGAGGAGTGGTTCGACCGGCTCGTCGGCATCGAGAACAAGCCCGACCTCGACCGGCCGGGTGACCTCCAGGCACAACTCCGGACGGACGTCTCGCTGGGCATCTTCGACGAAGTCATCCTGGCGACGTCCTCGCACGTCACCGGCGCCCACCGGAACCGGATTCCGGACGAAGTCGGGATCTGGCAGTTCGATCCCGAAACGAGCGAGCGCGTCGTTCTGCGTGAACCCGAGTCACTCGAGTCGACTGAGCCGGGCCTCGAAATTCTCGATCGCCAGCCCGGCCGGTCGGATGTCACGGTCGTCTCAGCCCACGAAAAACAGCGTGCGCGACGGCGAATCGCCGAGCGGGCCTACGGCAAGGGCTGGCGGACGTTCGCGTTTCCGGCCTGCGGACAGTGTGATCCCGAGGGTGGACCGGACGGGGCAGTACCGTACTGTAAGTGGGCGGGCCGGATCGTCGATCCCGCCAGCGAGTGCGGGACGGACTGTCCCGGTCATGAACCGGCCGACCCGCCGGAGATTGACCGGCGGCGACGGCGGACAGAGCGTAGCGCCTGGCGGGCGGATCCTGAGGGTCGACGGCGCCGTCAGGCCGGGCTCGATCGCTTCGGCTGAGTGGTCCGTCAACCGCGAGGTTATCAAGATGGCTACTGATACGGATTATTGTAGATTATTTTCGGATGACGCCGACCCGGGGGTCGACAGATACCGGTAAATCACTACAATAATCCGTATGAGTCCCTGTCTAAACTATGCTGACACAAGCTCTATATCGGTCACGTCGCTTCTGGCAGGTACTGGTGCTCTCTGTCAGCTGTGAAGTGACGGCCACACAAGAAGAGGTTCCAAGCGGTACGAAGCCCTTACTCACCCGCCAGTTGCCGCCTGAGATAGAGGAACGCAACATAGACGCCCGTGAAGACGATCGCGAACGCAGCCGTCTCCACGGGGTTGATCGTGCCGTCCATCACGAGCTGGATGGCGAGATAGACGACGGTGGCGACAACCGCTGCAACGACGATGGCAATTGCGGGACGCTCGGCGGGAAGTCCGTCCAGGCTCGCCGGGCTGGTCTCGGCGTCGAAGTCCATACCGACCGTTCGGGCTCCAGCACAAAGGTCTTCCCCGCGAAAATGGGGGTGAAAGCGGGTCAGCGAGTGTTCACAGCGTAAACCGCTCGCCGTCGACCGCGCGTGGCGCGTCGAAAGCCGTCTCCGCCGGCAGGTAATGCGAGAGGTGGACGACCCGCAGTTCGGCGGCGTCGAGGTCGTTCGCGAGCGACTGTGCCCCTTCGATCGTCATGTGTTTGCTCCCGTAAGTCATGGGGACACCGGCGTCGTCGTGGTGGGCACCACCGGCCGGGTGGGAGTCACAGCGATCGGCCGGCATGATACCGTCAGCCAGCAGCAGGTCGGCGTCGGCGAGCGCGTCTTTCGAGTCCGGCGGGACTCGATAGCTGGTGTCGCCGGTGAGCGCGAGTTTCCCGCTCGTTTCGGGATCCTCGACCACAACGCCGTAGCAATCGAGGGGCGGATGGTCGACAGCGACGAGCGTGAGGTCGAGCCCACAGACCCGGAAGGACTCGAACGGGTCACGGGGCCGTACGTCGATGACATCCAGGTAGTCGTACCGCTCACGGATGCTCTCGGCGACGTTCTTTCCTGTCACGGGGTCTGTCTTCCCCGAAGCGTAGACCGGGAGATCGCGGGTCAGCCGATAGACGTTTCCAAGCCCGTCGAGGTGATCGAAATGAACGTGGGTGATCAGTGCGGCGTCGGGCACGTCCAGATCCTCACGGAGGAACTGCGTCCGGAAATCCGGACTGGCATCGATTAGTAGCGTCTCGCCGGTCCGTTCGTTGTGTACGTGAACCGAGAACCGCGTCCGTTCGATACCACGTGAACCAACGTCGACGCCCCGTTCGCGCAACTGTTCGCGGAGTCTATCGTCCGGATCGCGGGCGCGCCGACACGTCTCACAATCACAGCCGACGGTCGGGGTACCCGTCGTGTCGCCGGTACCCAGCAGCGTGACCTCCATCAGTCCTGGGCGTGATCGGCCGCATGGTCGTGGGCGTGATCGTGGTCGTGTCCGTCCCCATCCTCGCCGGTATCCGGCGTTCCGCCGGCGACGAGTGCGTCGTGGTCGCCCTCGATCATGTCGAGGTTCTTGAGGTTGTCCCGTTCCTCGAAGTTGGCGACGGCGTCCTCGAGATCCGTCTGTGTCAACGTCGTCCGCTCCTCGGTCAACGCGTCGAGGACAGCTTCCCGGAGGACCAATCGGAGGTCGCTGCCAGTCAGCCCCTCGGTCATCTCCGCGAGATCCGCCGGATCAAAGTCGTCGATCTCCATCTCCCGGGTGACCACCCGGAGGATGTCCGCACGCATGTCACGGTCGGGCTTGGGGAAGTTGACGATCTCGTCGAAGCGCCGCCAGGCCGCGGCATCGAGTTGATCCGGGTGGTTGGTCGCGCCGATCAACAGAACGTCGTCATCGATCAGACTCACCTCGTCGATGGATTTCAGCAAAGTGTTGACGGCACGCTTGATCGCGGCGTGCTCGTCGCTGGCCCGGGTCTTGGCGACGAAGTCGAACTCGTCCATGAAGAGGATACACGGCGAGAGCCGCTTGGCCACCTCGAAGGTCTTCTCGACGTTCTTGGCGGTCTCGCCGAGGTACTGAGAGGTGATCATCGACAGTTTCACCTCGACGAACGGCAGGTCCAAGTCGTGGGCGAGCGCCCGTGCGACGCTCGTCTTGCCGGTCCCTGGCGGACCGACGAACAGGAGTTTCCCGATCTCCCGGAGACCGATCTCCGCGAGGTACTCGCGGTGCTCGATGGCCTTGACGAGCTTTCCGATCTCTGCCTCCTGGTCCCCTGTGAGGACCAGATCGTCCAGTCGCATCTCGACTTCCTCCGGGGCCCGGATCTCGACGAGGTCGAGCATCTCCTCTTCTTCCTCTTCCTCGAAATACTCCTCGAGCATGCTATCGATCCAGGCCCGGTCGGCACGGGCCGGACGGACTTGCTCGCGGGCCTGCTCGTAGCTGACGCCATCGATATCGTCTTCGAACTCGGCGACCAGCGTCGGGTTCCCGATCAAGTCCGCGGGTTCGATCCGTTTGCGGAGCCACTCTTTGGCCATCCCCCGGTCGGTGAATTCGATCGCGCCGGAGAACTCGTCACGATCGGTGAACATCAGGTCCGAGACTGCTTCCCAGGGTCGTTCGATGCCGGTCGCCTCCCGGGCCGCCTCGGCGGTCGAGACGAGCGGCCGCTCGATCGCCCCGTCCTCCCAGAAAACCGCCCGATAGGCCGGCGGCAGGTCGTCGGGTTCGAGGTCATCCTGATCGGAGTACACTGCCGCCGTCAGAACGAACTCGACGACGGCACGTTCCGGATCACTCATCCCCCGCGCATTGTAGCGGGATCGACATAAGCCACTCGAAGACGAACGATCCCGGATGCGTCGATGTACAACCTCTAAGGGAAGTGACCCGGAAGGGAGAGTCGATGACCAGCGTCAAGGAGTTCCGAATCGAGGAGAAAGCGAGCGGCAGCGACTTCGGTCGGGGCGCGTTCGTCTTCACCGACGACTACTCGGTGTTCGACTGGGGGCGGATGCCCGACGAGATCCCCGAGAAGGGTACGGCACTGTGTACAATGGGGGCGGACAACTTCGAGGCCCTCGAGGACGAGGGAATCTCGACCCACTACGAGGGTGTCGTGGTCGACGGCGAGACAACGAGTCTGGGCGACGCGATCGAAGCGGATACCAAACCGCGCGAAATGGCGATCGCACTGACTCAGGTGCCCGACCTGCCCCACGATGCCGACGGCTACGATTATGACACCTACCACGACGCGGCGGACGAGAACTACCTCATCCCGCTGGAGATCGTTTTCCGCAACACCGTCCCCGTCGGATCGAGCCTGCGGAAACGTTCCGACCCCGCGGACCACGGTCTCGAGGCCGACGAGTGGCCCGAGGAGGCCGTCGACCTGCCGGAACCGGTCGTGGAGTTCTCGACGAAATACGAGAAACAGGACCGATATCTTTCTCGCGAGGAGGCCGATCGGATCGCCGGACGTGCCGACATCGATCGGCTCGAATCGGTCGCCCGCGAGGTGAACGACCTGCTCAATCGGCGAGCCGCCGAGGCGGGGTTCGTCCACGAGGACGGCAAGATCGAGTGTCTCTACTACGAAGGGGAGATCCGGGTGGCCGACGTGGCGGGGACGTTCGACGAGAACCGCTTCTCCTACGACGGCCAGGAGATAAGCAAGGAGGTCATCCGCCAGTATCACAAGCGCACCCAGCCCGAGTGGGTCGAAGCCGTCGGCGAGGCGAAACGACGGGCGAACGAACAGGGCGTCGCTGACTGGAAATCACTCTGTGATCGTCGACCGGAACCGCTCGAGGAACCCGTTATCGAAGCCGCGAGCGACCTCTATCAGGCAGGAACTAACGTCTACGTCGGGCGGGAAGTCTTCGACGCGCCCGCGATCGAGGACGCGATCGGGCGCATCGAGGAACTCTAAGCTGACACGTAGCGAGCGGATGCCCACCCGTTCACGGGTGGGTGTAAGCGACAGCATGGCTCGACAATCCACGCGCTAAGGCTCATCTGGATGTTTACCGCTTCCAATCGTTTCGAGACTCTCTCCAGAGGCGTCTTCGAGACTCTCTCCAGAGGCGTCTTCGAGACTCTCTCCAGAGGCGTCTTCGAGACTCATGTCCTGTTTTCGGCGTAGTCTTTCACGAGTCCGTTCACCGTGTGCGAAATGTCGATGCGATGTCGATGTTCGGTCGAATCGTTAATGTACAAAATACATTTAAATAATACGACAACCGTCTGTTGTCGTGAGACGAACCAACACGTTCGCGGTGCGCCCACTCTCCACGCAGGACGAGCAACTGCTCCGCGAGTTGTTGGACGCCTCCGCCAGCCTGTGGAACGAACTCAACTACGAACTCGTTCGGGACTTGATAGAGTGACTGTACGAGGAAGGCGTGGCGACCGTCTACGTTGGCGATCTCACCGACGTGTTGTCGACGCACTGATGCACCGAGGTGAACGCAAAGACGCACCAATTCTGGGCGTTCCGGGCGTTCATCGACCGGCTCTCACAGACCGCCGAAGAATACGGTATCACGGTCAAAGTCGAGTCAGAAGCCGATACCACGAGAACCTGTCCCGAGTGTGGCGAACAAGATGATACAAACCGAGACGGCGACGTGTTCCGGTGTCCGTGTGGTTACGAAGGGGACGCCGATATCGGGGCTTCACGGACGTTCCTCGAACGACAGGTTGGCAAAGAAGTCAGGTCGATGGCACGGCCCGTGCGCCTCACGTGGGACGACCATACCTGGTCGGAGTTATCATGCTCTCCCGAGAGGGCCAGTCCCAACGAGGAGCGCACAAACCGGAGTCCCGACGACGGGAAACTTGCCTCCGTGGGGACGGCATAGCCAACATCCCCACCGGAGGAATCCCACGGCTTCACCCGTGGCAGGATGTCAATGTTTCCGGCGCGACTCAGGCGAGGGTGCCGCCACAATCGCCACAGTAGGCGTGTTTCCGGTAGGTCGTAGTCTCGGCGAGTTCTGCGCCACAGTCCTGGCACGTGTCGTAGTGGGCGACTTGCATACTCCGTGCGCAGGGACCGACGTGTTTAGCCCTTCTAGTAGGGGCGGGTTCTGCCTCTTTTAGGCTGACCAAAAACAGAAGGATTGGCAGTTCCGGGCGCTCCCGTTGAAATATCCATGATGTAGCAATCTTTTTGGGCCGTTCGAGCATATGAACGAGTGCTATGGAAGCAGACGAACTTCAGGAGATGCTCGAAACGAACGGTGAGCTGATGATCGCAGTCGCGGACTTCGGTCAGCCGCTGGAACTGCACCTCCACGACACGGAAATCGACGACGATACGGTCCGACTCGAACTCACCGACGGCGTCCTCACCTTCGATATCGACGCGATCGCCGGTGCGTGGCAGCACACCCACTCGCTCGCGGATCTCGGCCTCGAATAACTGGTCTTTTGACCGGGGGTTCTACCGGTTGTACTTCCCTGGAGACAACTAGCCAGCGGCTTTGCGCTGTTCGGGATCATCCATCGGGAAGGGCCTCACGCGAGTCGTTTCATCGGGAAACGCTTCAGACGAGTCGCGGCTCGGCCCGTCCGGGTCCAAGACACAATGTAGTCGGGCGGTTCAGTCGTCGGCTTCGCCACCTTCGGCGACTATTTCTCCTAGCCCGTCGATCGGTCGGTCTGGATTGAGTTCGTCGAGTTGCTCGGGCGCGCCGAGTTGGGCGTCAGTCTCTTCGGGATCACGCAGGCGGGTGCGTCCGCGGTGGACGTAGACCTCGTCGTTGAGGTGGAGATCGATCGCCTCCAAAAGCGCTTCGGCCTCCAGGGGCTGGCCGATCTCCTGGAGTTCCTCCTCGGTGGCCTCCGGCGGGACGTTGAACACGCGCTGGGTGATGATCGGCCCCTGATCTAGATCGGTCGTCACGTAGTGGGCAGTGACGCCGGCAATCCGGACGCCCTCCTCGATGGCCTGCATGTACGCCGACGCGCCGGGGAAAGAAGGGAGCAGCGACGGGTGGACGTTGATGATCCGGCTCTCGTAGCGGAAGACGACATCCGGGCTGAGAATGCGCATATACCGTGCGAGAACGATCAGATCGGTGTCGTACTCGGCAAGGAGATCCAGCAATTGGTCCTCGTCGGGCGTCCCTTTCTCGTCGCCGATGTCGTGGAACGGGACGTCGTACTTCTCTGCCAGGGGCGCCAGATCCGGGTGGTTGCCGATGACGACCTCGACGTCGGCGTCGATGTCGCCGCTGGCCCAGGCCTCGAAGATCGCCTCCAGGCAGTGGCTCTCCTTGGTGACGAGGACGGCGATGGTCTGGGTCTCGCGATCCTTGGGGAACCGGACGGTGATGTCCACCCCCAGATCGTCGGCGAGTTCCGCCATGTCCTCGCGGAGTTTCGCCTCGGTGCAGACCATCTCGCTCGTATCGACGAGCGTCGTCATCCGGAAGACGCCCTCCCGGACGGCCTGATCGAGGTCCTCGATGTTGATCCCACGCTCGAACAGCAAGGAGGTGACTTCGGCGATCAATCCCGTATCGTCGTCGCCGACGACGGTGATCTCGGTTAGCTCACGAGTCATGGCCGCCACCTCGCAGGTCGCTCGTTGTCGCTCATTACTCCTTGATGGCGGCCACGCGAGCAAAAAGGGTGCGTTTTGATCGGCGCTCTCCGAGAGCTCGAACCACCCATGCTGAGGCGGGGCTCCTACTCTCCGGCGAGACCAGTCAGCGGGGACGCGCCGCCGACGATCGCGGCCGCCGAGATGATCGCTGCCGACAACGTCACGAAGCCAGGGTCCGGCGATAACCCTGCCAGACCCGCGCCAACGTCGACGATGAACACTGTCACGAAGAAACTCAGTATCGCGAACACCAACAGTACTATCGCCGCAATGATACTCGCTACCAATCCGCCGAACGAATCAAGTATTCCCATTGTTTTTCTCTCCGAGAATTTAATCAGATGGGAGACATATAAACAGCGGGGTCCCTTCGACGGAATGTTTTTCAGAGCGAGGTTTGTCGTGTAGTAGCATACGCCGATGTCGATCATCGATCCAGTACGGCGCACTGGGGAATGGTTCTCCGAGTGGTCGTTACGATATATCCCCGATCCCTACACCATCGCGATCGTACTCACGTTTCTTACATTTGCTGGTGCGATGGCGACGGGGACTGGACCACAGGCGACCATGGAGGGGTGGGCCGACGGCGTCTGGACACTGTTGCCGTTCATGGCGACGCTTTCGATCATGTTGATGGCCGGCGACGCCATCGCAAAGTCCCCGGCGTTGACCCGGGTTCTCGAACGGATCGCCGCGATCCCGAACTCCCGGTTCACGGCCGTCTGGTTCACCTCCTTCGTCGCGATGGCGACCGCGCTGGTCGTCCCGTCGCCGGCCTCGTCCTCCTGGGTCTCGGCGACCTCGACGACCATCTCGGCGGTCGGGTTGTCGATGTCCATCTCCTGGAGGATGGTGACGCCGTCGTTGGTGATGGTGACGTCGCCCATCGAGTCGACGAGCATCTTGTCCATCCCCTTCG
>ENA-ORCS01001022-ORCS01001022.1-marine-metagenome-genome-assembly--contig:-NODE-1022-length-13913-cov-3.697311_pt1 | contig 13913 bp, 8 predicted proteins | sample MGYA00237781_ERZ508513 | MGnify/ENA primary metagenome ERZ508513 (study PRJEB26184, sample SAMN06268793) | marine metagenome | isolation source: Eden Landing Ponds, San Francisco, CA, USA | place...
ACATTTCCTCTCTCCGCTTCGCTTCTACCTTCAGAGCGACGCTATCCGCTCGCTGTCTGCGGGTTCAATAGAGCAGACTGTTCCGAGGGTGAGGACAGGCGATGCGGTGACTCGGTGAGTCCGCACTCGGTCCGGCGAGGTAGTATCACCCACTACCTGTCCGAGGACGTGCCAGTGGATGTCATCAGCGACCGGATGAACGTTAGTCGGAAAGTACTGGAGAAACATTACGACAAACGGTCTGAGGAAGTGAAGGTCGAACAACGGCGGGATTACATTGAGGGGGTGTAGCGTAGCGATGGAACGCATCACGCTCAACCGCCAAGAGAAAGGAAAACTCGCAGAACTCGTCGCACGGGGTCTGCACAGGGGTCCGCACGAATTGGTCGAAGAACTCGTAGAAGAACACGTCCAGGAGCGATATCGTGACTTGATGAGTGACCGCCCTGTTCGAATTACGAACGCCGACATCAACAGTTACCGATGGTTCGATGTCGTCCCCGTCTCGGTTCCGGGTGACGTCGGCTGGCGACCAGACTTCTCCCTCAAGGCGGAATGGAAGCAGCAGTTCGGCAAACACGATCTGTTCGAAGAGTGGATCCGAGAGCGTAACGCACCGCCGGTAAAGTTGCGGACTAAAAGACCGCGATGGCGTAATGGTCGCTTCGAAAGGACGCTTGTAGCGACCTTCTCGGTATACTATCCAGTGGAGGTCAAATCGGGAGACAAGAAAACGCTGACCGATCAGCAAGCATCAGCCATACCAGATGTGGTGAATCATGTCGATCACGTTCATCCGCTTATTGCTACTGTCGAGACCGATGAGCTCCCCCATAGCTACTCAATGGATATAGAGGAGTTCTCTACATCTGAGTGGAACAGGGGAGGCTCGAGTCGGTATCGTTCCTGATCGTCGGAGTTAGCTGTCTTACTCCAATTTATAGTATGGTTTTTTATGAGTGACCCTATTGAAGTCCTCAATGCCTGGTAAAACGAGCTTGCTGAACCAGACTATCTATTTGACAGTTCGATTTTGGGAACATTAATTGCATTTTTCACCATTCTTTTTTGGATAATTTATTAGTGCCGTTGCACAGTACAACCTCATCAATGGATGAAAATTACCCCTCCGAATTAGAGATCGACATTCACCAATGAGAAGGCCATCAACTAGTATAAACGCAATTCGGATTCAAAATTACAAGAACATTATTGATACAGGTGAAGTCGAACTCACTGACGTAGTTGCTTTACTTGGAAAAAACGAAGCAGGAAAGTCCTCGATATTAGAGGCGGTTGAATATCTTGGGAATGAAGAATCTGTCCCCACCAGTGCACTCCCTCTTGATAAACGACGCGAGATGAGTGCTGAGAATATAGAAATTGCAACAGCAAAGGTGCGACTGACCCGTGATATCGCAAAAGAAGCATATTCACTACCAGAATCAGAGCTAGAAAACATATCTTTCCCTGTTGAATTCGAGATCACTAAGTTCGCAGATGGCACCCGCGCTTTTTCTTCTGAGTTAATTGATGTCGATCACGTTGACCGAATTAATGAGATGGCTACCGAAGTCGCCGAAAGTCGAACAATGGCAGAGTCTATCTTGCAAGCTGAAAACAATGACCCATCAGACCCAATCAACGATATCATCGATGAGTTGATTTCAATTCATGATCGAAGTTATGACATCGGAAACCCATCCGACGTATCTGAGATTCTTGAACGCGCGGAACGCACGGTAGAATTATCTGAACAGACGGATTTAGATAAGGGAAATAGAAAGAACGTGTTAGATGGAATTAAGGAACATGTAGAAAATGCCAAAACAGAAGTCACTCCACCAGATCCGAATATTCTGTACTACAAGAATTACACTTTGATCTCGGATGAGTACGATATCAATTCTGATGACAGGGAGACGACATTTGCTAATATGCTCAGTGTCGGTGGCTTCTCAGTCGAAAAATACAAGGAAGCGGTTGAGAAGGAAAGGTATCTAGATGATATATCACGGGAGATCGAGGCGCAAATAAATCGGGCATGGTCACAAAAAGAGATACGGATTTCTATTCGTAGAGACGGTGATTCTACCTTACTACTGTACATACGAGATGTAACCGCCAGCGATCATAAGGAAGTAGATCGTTCGCTGACAAAGCCTTCAGAACGAAGTGATGGCTTCCGATGGTTCTTCTCATTCTTTGTTGATATTCTAGCTCAAGCAGATGATGATGGTTTAGAAGAAAAAATCCTCTTATTTGACGATCCGGCAATCCGACTCCATCCTGAAGGCAAACGTGACTGGCTCGAAACGGTCGTTAATGAAGTTGGCCGCTCAGATCAAGTAATCTATACCGCCCACTCGCCATACCTAATTGACAAAGATCGTCCAACTCGAATTCGAATTGTTAAAGATACTCAGGATATGGGGACTATCATTCAGCACGATGTGCTCGATCCGCAAGCAGAGCCTGACTCACTTGAACCGCTGAGGAATGCCTTAGGAATCAATCTCGGTGATTCCCCATTCCTTTCGAAAAAAACCGTCCTTGTGGAGGGCCCATCTGATTATTATATACTCACAGGAGTCTTGAATTACTTCCGAGAGTATACGAATCGAGCTCATTTTAACAGTGAGAAAATAACAATTAATCCGTCTAATGGGGCAAATCAGATGCCAGCTCTTGCGAGCTGGCTTTCATCCCAAAATATCGACTTTGCAATGGTCCTAGACAGTGATAGTGAGGGACAAAATGTATATGAGAAAGTCGAAAACAATCGATTTTTGGGGGTTGAACCTCGGAATGTTACAATGTTAACAAAGAGTGGAAAAACCGAAGATGTAGTTATCGAAGACATGTTTCCCCCGGAATTCTATCTTAATTCGTTCAACGTAGTTCTCAATAATATTGCGGACGATGTGGGAACAAATTACCGAAACCTAACTGCTGTTGAAGAGGGTAATGAGTACAGAATTGGAGTCAAACAACTTGGACAGAGTGGTTGGGAGACGGGTCCAGTGCAGTATGACGGTACTGGCTTAGACGATGTTCTGGAGGATGTCATAGAACAACAACCAATTGCCGACGAAATCAGAAGTGACGATGGTAGTGTTCAGCTCTTCAAGAGACAGGTTGCAGAAAATATTCACACACGCCTATCTAAAGGAGATCCATCAACTGAATCCCTTTCTAATTTCAACCGCCTGCTCGGAGAGATAGGCAGTACTCTCGATTTGTAGGTTCCATTTTTATCTATCATCTATTAATATACTCCTCAGATAGTTGTGAACGAAAATAAATGTCGGATAATATCTGATCTGCATTAGACATTGCTTCCGAATCTTACCACATAGAGGGTTTCAATAGACCCTTCCAAGCTAACATTTTCGTCCTTTGAACTTCATCAAATTTATCCACTGTCTGGTGAATTCAATTCCGATCGTCGTCTACCTTCTGCCCGCCGTCTGTCATCGCGTACTCGTTTAAGTTTGCTTCCAGCACTTTACGTCGACGCCGAGATTTCTGCTCCTCGGTCCGCTGGTCGTAGTGTTTGTCCAGCACAGGGACAGAAACGTCCACACGGTCACTCAGCAGTTCTTTGGGAACGCCGGAATCCAATTGATTCATGATGGCCCACTTTCGGAGCGGATGGGTACTGAACCGAGATGGACAGTCGGCAGCGTTGGCGTTCTTCGCAGCGTCGCAATCTGCACTCTCCCGGTCGTGTGGGCAATCGCCTGAATACGTGCAGGGTCGAGACATCTTGTAGAAGTCGCGTCGGATGGTAGCCGTCGAAGGCCGACCACCGGACGTAGTGAACAGCGGCTCGCGGTCGTATTTGTCCGTGACGTCGGCCCGATTGTGCTCGATGTAGTCAACGATGAACTCCCGTAACTGGTCGGAGAGGTTGATGAGCCGCTCACCGTCAGGACCGTTCTTGAGCGGTGTGCCGTAGTCGTCAGTTCCCTCCGGTCGGTGACGAAGACGGATAGCCTTCGCATCCGGGTCAAAGTCACCCACGTCGATAGCGCGGACAGCACCCAGACGAACTCCGACCTCGGCGATGAGTTCGAACTCGACGTGACGTCGAGAGGCGTACTCGAAGCGCCGGAAGTACGACCGGATGTCTTCAACCTCCTCGTCAGTCGGCACCTCGTAGTTGACTTCCTCCTCTGGTGGGACGTTAGGCAGCGGGACTCGGTCGGCTACACCCTCGGCGACGGCGTCTATGTTTTCACAGAAGCAGAGGAATCGCTGGAGAATAGCGAGGTTGCCATTCAGACTGACAGTCACGAGGTCGGTCTCGGTCTTGCGCCAGGTCTTGAACTCCATGAGCTGACGACCGCCGACATCGTTCATGTCGTCAATATCGGCCTCGTCGGTCCAGTCCACGAACGTTCCCAGGGCCGACCTGTGTTTGCGCCGCGTGGCCGTGCGCAGGTCGTCCCGCCGATGCTCGAGGTACCAGTCGAGGGCGTCTTGGGGCGCGAGCGGTTCGAGGTCGTCCTGGGTCATAGTGTCTTGGTGGTCTATCGGTCTTCGGTCACGGTCCAGTCGGCATCATCTTCTGGCGGCAGGATGCCAGCTTTCTCCAGCGGGTCGATCTCGTAGTCGTCCGGTCGGAACGCGGGGACACCGTCCGGATTCTCGTCGATGTAGTACCGCACCCCTCGTGCGATCAGATCGGATTTGGAGAGACCAGTCTGGTTGAGCGCTTTCCGAATGCGGTTCGCTTCCGCAGCCGAAAGCCGGGTCGCGAACGCTTCCGTGTCGCCAGATGTCATCGACTGCGCCGAGAGTAGCCTGCTGTATATAGGTTGGTGAAAATTGGGATTGGACAAGGTGAGAGGCCGACAAACCCGGAACAGAGCTGCCAATTCGTCAATTTCGATCGCCTTGCTGCCGGGAAATCGGGAAATTTTGCAAGGTGAATAGAGTTAGATTACGATCCTTCGCGGGCAATTCCGGTGGCCAGATGATCAGATGTCTCAGGGTAAATCAAGGTGGAAAATTGGTAAAAACCCTCAGAAGAAGTAGGATAATTTAAACTAAATTCCTGTATTTTCGCCGTTTGCTGGATGAGTTCTGACCGACGAACGCTCGCGCGCGGTCTTCGAAAGGGGGCCGACCGTGGGATAGCGCGGATCGGCGAATTTTCCAAATAATTGGTCCAATGAATGGGAGATATTGGTCTGAACGAGTACAGCGAGCAAGGCCCCTTACGCACAGAATCAGCTTACTCGAGACCGGACTGTAACATCCCGTTACCTTCGAAACTCCTGCTTGAGGGTGTCTGCATCCAAATTTCGGGATATACGCTAGTAACAGTCTGTTACATCGGGATCTCCACGCTGGTACCCGGGATTAATTTCTGTCGGGATAATGAGTCCGAGCATGAAATACGTGGGCGTCGATGGCTGTCCTGACGGGTGGCTCGCGGTCGAATACGAGGAAGCCACGTTTTGTGCGGCCGAACAGTACGATGATATCGAGGCAATTTGGGACGCCCACGACGACGCGGAATTGGTCCTGATCGACGTTCCGATTGGTCTTCGTGAAACCGACAATACACCCAGGCCTTGCGATGCTGCCGCCAGACGGGTCCTTGGGTCACCTCGAAGCAGTAGTGTATTTCCAACGCCGGTCCGTGGCGTTCTGGAGGCGGACAGTTACGAAGAGGCGAGGCGGATTCAGGAGGACAAGACCGGTGGGAGTCTGGGGGCCCAGACGTGGGGCATCTCGAACAAGATCCGAGAACTCGACAAGTTCATGCTATCGAACCAGTCGGAGGTGAAGGGCACTATCTGCGAGGCTCATCCCGAGGTCTGTTTCTGGGCCCTGAACGACCAGCAGTCGACGAGATATTCTAAAACAGGGATGCCGGTAGCTGCATTCTGGGAACGCGTGGAGATACTGGAGCGGATCGACGAAACAATCATTGACGATATCCGGAGTGCAGGGACAGACCTCAGAAGCAAGGCGAAGAACGACGATCTCCTCGATGCGTTCGCCTTGGCCATTACAGGGAGTCCGCTAACTGACCCTGTCAAACCCTTACCCAGAGATCCGCCAGAAAACGACGATGGTGATCCGAAGGGACTGCCCATGGAAATGGCCTATGCAAAATTCAGTAAGTGACCTCAGAGCATTTCTCGCTGAAAATAATCAACGATACAGAACAGTACCTCTGTATGAATGGTTCAGTTCATATGTAATTGGTCCGTCTCGGAATCGTGAGGAGTTTCTTCACGCTCTGTTGTAAACCGATAGAATCCAGTAGAAGGAGAACCACTTCGGCAAGACTACGCTATTACACGCCGTTTCCTGGGAGGTCCCGCTGAAAGTATGCGAGGGCCATGTTCGAGAAACATTAAAAATTAATCCAAAGAATAAAGTATGAATAAATTGTGATATAGTTTTCGCATGACGCCTTATTATCTGTCCATGGGTATCAGATGAGGCAGCGCGAATCGGGGGAAAGATCCATCCTATATTTACAGATATTTGACAATGGCTGGTTGTATGGCCAAAGACTCTCTGTCTTCCAAGATTGAATCCACTCGTTAAATTGACAGAGTCTCTCGATCAGCGTCATCTAGCGGTACTGGAGTAGATGCTTTCGGGGGAATCCGAGACTATTGTCCCTTTTCAACCATTAGAAGATTATCAGTCTCCGTAATACTATTATGCCACTAGTTAGCAGTTAGATAGTAACTTAGGAGTTCACCGTCTATACTATGGTAACGCAAGACCCAGAGAAGATTGAGCAAAACTCCGATTTAGCTCAACTTTCGAGTTTTCTCGCAAAACAGCACGATCAGTACCTGGAGATGCTCCAAGAACCGATCGACAACTCAGTCTCTGCAACTGTAAAATCCGAGCAGTATTTCAGAAACCCAGAGCCCGTCAAGATCCAGATCAATCTAGAACGCCGTCCGAACACCGTCCGCGCGATCGTCTCCGATGAAGGTCCGGGAATGCAACGCGATATAATTCGTGATATAATATTCCAGACTGCAAATGAGGAGGCGTCTGATGGCATTCTCAACAATATGGGTGCGGGGCTCAAAGCCAGTATTGCTTGGTGTGAAAACTCAATCGCGATGGCCCCTGGGCCGAATTTTTCGGGGAATGCGTTTCATCTGCTTTCCCGAACAAGCGGTGATGACCCTATTCAGCGGGTAGACGGGCCAATTAGCAGAACGATGGAGGTGTATAACTCAGAGAATACGGAGCTTTGGAACGAGGGTGCTTCAGAACTCTCGACTGATTCCTCTGGGACACGTGTGCATTTGACTGCGGCACGGGTGGACTTCGATGACGACGTTGCCAAAGCTTCATCGAAGATGTCGATGAAAGCCGATTACGTTGCACTGGTACTTGGCGTACGCTTCCGCCGGCTGCTGGGCGCCCACGAAGAAAACTCGATTACCATTACCTATCGGGACATCAACGACGAGGAGACGGTTACCTCTGAGGGAACGATTGCGGTTCCACCGGTTGACCCGATATTCAAAGATGCAGTAGAGTCGGCCCCTGATGATATGGCTGAGTACGACTCCTTCGATGACTTCGAAGCAGCGGTTGCTGAATTGGAAATTCCCGGGGATACAAAATACGGCTTTGACACGACGACGATCACTGACGATCTCGGTGTCGAGTACAATGTCTCCTATGAGTTCGGGGAAATCGATCTCAAGGCTATGGGGGATGCGGTCGATGCGGATGATCGAAACTTTACTGTTACAACTGAGGGAAGCGATAACTTCCGTTTCCGGTACAGTAATTCGACGAAAGATGAAGGGGTTGATGTCTATGCAAACGGTCGCGTATTGAACCTCAACGAATGGCCGTTTGATATTGATCGACACCAAACTCTGACGCGGTTCAATGGGGTCATCCGGATCGAGCCTACGACAACAGATCAGGAGGTACCTACAAATAACGAAAAGACGGGTATCGATAAGACATCGTCACTGTGGCAAAAGCTCGTCGAATGGCTGAATGATAGTTCTCGGAAGCCCCAGCGAAAAACGTATAAGGGTGATGATGACGACGATGATGTCGACGTAACTACTGGTGACGATGATGAGGAGGGTGATACCGATGATGGGGGCGATGATCGGGATAGCGACGTAACCACCGACGATGACGATGATGGGGATGACGTCATAACTACTGGCGATGACGAGGACGATTCCGACAACGGTGACGATGATGATGGGGATGGCGACGTAACCACCGACGATGACGATGATGGGGATGAAGTCATAACTACTGGCGATGATGACGAAGGCGATTCCAGTAACGGTGACGACGATGACGACGATTCTGAGCGAACAGCGGTTGACGAACTAGTCAATCAGCTCGAAGAGTCCGTGACTGAGGAGGACATGCTCCGGTATGAGACTGAGATTGCTGGTGGTGAGATCGATATCATCTACGAACAAGCGGACGGCTCGACAAATCTCTACAAAATTGTCTATGGAGAGGCTCGTCCGCAGGACATCTATGAGATGATGATGTATCAAGATCACTTCAAGAAATTCGGAGATGGCGACTATGGGAAGACAATCCTGATTGCCACTAGACTTACCGATGACGCCCAAGCCGATTACGATAGTATCACAGCACGCACAGACACTGACGACGATCAGTACGAATTCGACACAGTGACCCAGGAGACAGCGGCCGAATCCTACCCCTGGATAACTGATTAACATCACTCAACTATGCCACGCAACAGTGTCGAGAGAATTCCGGGTGGGGTGGATACGCAGATCGAGTCGATTAGGGAGATCCTCGAATATGTCAACTCAGAATCACCACTCGCTGAGGAGCTTGCCGACTGGATTGACGACGAGTTCACACTCAGTAGTGGAACTCGTGCTACACGAGTCATTAGTTACCTCATCGATATCGATATCCTGCTGAAAAACGGGAACCGGCTTCGCCCCGGGTCTGAGGGTGTCGAGTGGCTAACGAAGAGGAGCCAGGAGACCTATTTCGATACACTCGACACTAATATTGTTGGGTTTCGCGAAATACTCGAAGAGCTATTCCGGCATGAGGCGACTGCTGAGGAACTAAATGAACACCTTGCGGAGAGTATCGGTGTTGAATGGGAAACATCGGAGCAGGTAACGCGCCGTCTAAATTATCTTCGCTCTATTGGATACGTAGAACTTGAAGACAGTACATTTTCGCTCAGTGAGGACGGCCGCAATTTCATCGAAGGAAGAACTGAACGGGCCCAGTTCCAAGCTCCACCGGACCAGACCGATATTGTTAACGTTTTCGACCAAGACAATCCTCCCGAGGTACATCTCGTAACCCAAGATATCGGTGATTTCCACGAGCGCCAGATCCTCATCCCGAAAGACAATCGACACGATATTTCGCCACGGAAGCTATCCGCAAATACACTATTTATCCATCTCGTCGACGATGAGTTCCGTGGGTATTCACGCCAATCAGAAGCGGCGACCGAAACCACGCAGAACGGCACACGATATCGGCGCGTTCCCGTCGACGTTGTTCGGTTCGAAGACCCCGTCAGTATGCAGGAAGTCATCGGCGAACTGTTGCATTCCGATTCAACAACCCGCCCCGACAGCTACCCGTTCTCAGCGACCGGCCTTGCAGACGTCACGATCGGCGAACTCGGTTCAGCCGCCGCACGAACGATACTTGGGGCCGTCGATGCCGGTCGCACATACGAAGAAGCAGTCCCGGAGTATGAATTCGAGAATCCTCCCACACCAGACGAGATTGAGCATCTTTACTATCCGGGGGATGGAGTCCTTACAGAGATCATTGGGCAGATGATCCAAGCGTTGACTGGCGGTCAACATATCGTCTTAGTTGGGCCGCCAGGCACGGGAAAGAGTGAGCTGGCAGAGCAGGTGGCTGCCGAGCTTACCGATTCGAACGTGACGATGGTGACGGCAACCGCTGATTGGTCGTCGTTCGACACAATTGGGGGGTATCAGCCCAAAGGCCAATCCGGGCTGAATTTCTCGCCAGGTGTCTTCCTCGATCGGTTCCAAGACGATGATGGAAATCCGGCTAACGAGTGGCTGATCGTCGACGAACTGAACCGCGCCAACGTCGACAAAGCCTTCGGCTCGCTGTTCTCGGCGCTGGCTGACGATAGCGTCACAACGTCGTTCAAGGACGACGACGGCAACGAAATCGAGTTGGTCACCAAGGCGGACGTCCAGGCTGATTCGATTGCTGCCCACCGCTATTGCGTTCCCGATACGTGGCGACTCATCGCGACGATGAACACCCATGACAAGATGTCGCTGTTCGATCTCAGTTACGCGTTCATCCGTCGATTTGCCTTCATCCACGTTGGTGCACCAAGCGAGGCAGACATCACAACCGACGCCATTGAGGAGTATCTGACCCGGTGGGATATTGCGATCGATACAGCCATCGATGGCGAAGATACGGACGCTGAAGGCACAACTGGAGAGACGAGCCCGGACGATACGGAATCGGAAACAGAGCCAGCGGCCAATCATGATATGTCCCTGGATGACCCAGTTGGCACTCTGTCGGACAAGTGGGTCGAGCAACTCCAACAATACTGGTCACAACTGCAACCCCACCGGGCGTTGGGTCCGGCGGTGATCGAAAAAGTCGCTCACACGTTGTGTGGTGAGGAAGTGGATTTGACCCGGCCTACAAAGATGTACGTCATTCCTCAGCTCGAAGATCTGCCACGCCAGACCCAAGAGAATGCGATTGACGCGTTGCTTGACCCCGACGCGGATCTCCAACTCAAAGACGAGGAGATCATCACCTTCTCGGAAGATTATCTGGGGATCGACCGCCGGGATCTCCAGAACACGGCGGCGTAAGTATGGCGTCGAATCCTGAGGCGACGTTTCGCAACGAACTCGTCGCCGATGTAGCCGAGAGCTTCCATACATACCTCGGCAGGGGGATCAGTATTCCTGGCCCAAGTTCGCTGACTGACGGGGGACCAACGCCACAGCCGTCGCTCAACGTCGATGACTTGGATGAAGTGCTCCGTGTTCACTTTCTGTTGAGTGGGGCCAACCAATCTAGCTTCGACGAAGACAACCCCCGCGTGATCCCGTTTATGCGGACGCTAGCGGAGCGAGTCCGCCGGCTTGATGCGGATATCCAAACCGAACAGCAGGTGTCCCACGGCGGTATCGATGGCCCCGTTGACTGGCAAGCGACGACGGAACTGTATCGGAAGCAGGGGTATGTCAACCGGACTGCGTATGTGACCCGTCGTGACGAGGATGAGCTGCTGATTACCGGGAACCGTGTCCTTCGGGAACTGTTGGTCACCCTGCAGTCGATCTTTGAAAATGAACTCGCGGCCGCAGTTGATGATCCGGACGACTTCCAGTGGTTGAACCCGTGGTTACAAGATGACGATGGTGAGCCACTGAAGCCGATTCTTGATCGGACAATCTCTCAGAACCCGGTCATGCGCGCACTCGAACGGCGAGAGCAACAACAACCCGGCATGATGGGGTCGGTATCACTCCGGGATATTCGGTCCGTTAAACGAACGCGAAAGCCAATCTATCGGGAAGCAGCTCACCTCATGGAACGCTATCACCGCGTTGTCGACAGCCGAGAGTTCTCCGAACCGGAAGCCAGGGAGGTACTTAGAGATACGTATATTCGGCCCGACTCAAAAAATGGCAGTGATCTCTTTGAGCTCTACTGGATTTTCTCGCTTATTGAGGCACTCGGGGATGCACGACTCAAGCCAGTCACCGACGGCGACGATCTGATTGCGGAATGGCAGGACACCGACTCGGCGTACGAACTCTATCGGACGAATCGAACCGAGGGATTGCTTAACTTTGCAGTCCCTCTGTCTACCGTCGAGAGCGAAGTTGAGACCGCTCCCGGTAAGCCGGAAGGGTATCTCCCCCGAATGTTTGCAGCCGAAGCACATGCTGCGTCCTATGCGGACACTGCATTCGACCTCTCTCCAGATTCCAATATCTGGGCGGGAATTCCAGACATCATTCTCTATAAACTCGATCGGGAGACCGGAGCGCTACAGAACGTTCTTGTGGGAGAGGTGAAATACTCCAACAATAAGAGCTACCTCAAATCGGGAATTCGTGAATTGCTGGAATACGTCTATTTATGCTCATACGCCGCCGACGAGTACCTCCTCGAGAGGCCGTACCAGGACGACGGGACCGACGATCGCATCGAGGCAGTGCTGTTTACAAAACAAGTCTCAGGGGAGGTTGCTGACGACTCCTTACCGATCTCGATCGTCGAGCATGGATCATCCTACGTCCCCTTCGAGGATACGGATGACGAGTAACACCTAGCAGAGGTGATGAAGAAAAACTACAATAGCATACCGCTGCCTCCTACCGGCGCCTGGATCTCGATCACCGAGATGAACCCTGACGCATTACTACCGGCTCACGCATCACCCACAACTAATCCGAATAATGTCCTCCCATTGGTGATCAGCGTCTTCATCTAGGAACTTTCAGAGGCATTTGATGCGAGTGTTTCGCGATGCTGAGTCGAAGCATGAAATACCGGAGTATCGATGGCTGCCCTGACGGGTGGCTCGCGGTCGAATATTAAGAACTCACGTCTCATGCTGTCGAATTGTCCTGAGTAGATGCCGGTGGACGGAGAGGTCCACCTGCCCTATGATGATACGGCACGGGAGATTATCTTGTAAACCAAATCCCACTGAGCGGCAGTTTCTCGCTTTATTCAGTAAAGTGCTGAATGTCGGCCTGTCGGTCTGACTCGGCCACTGGCGTATCATTGAGTGGATTCTCGACGCGAAGCTTGAGATTCGAGACGAGGGGCGCCCAGTTTCGGACTCGGTATTGCTGCCACGTCTCGGCGCTAACGTCTTCATGCCAGTCAGCTACGGTGGTCGGCGTATCGTACCAGAAGTGGTGACCACCAGTGTAGATATACGCTGATTCGTCCTGCAGGACGGGAGACGAGCCACCTTCGATGGCATCCCGGTACGCCTTGGTATCAATTACGTCGACCTCAAACTCGACTTCGTAGTAGTCCCCCGAACCAGGTACGTCCGAAATTAGGCCATTTTTCGCTGCTTGAACCGGCACGCTGTCGACATCGACGGAATCTCGACAGACATAGCAGAGGTGGGTCGTTGGCGGTTGTTCTGCACTGACGACCTGCCCTTGACCATCGGCTTCTTCGTATTCTAACGTCGTATGTGCCAAGATGAATTCGATCTCGGGCTCAGTCTGTGGTGGCCAAGTTCCTTCCCTGACGTCCGGGATAGTGTCCGCACCGATCTCGGTAGGCCACTCTTCGCGTGACAAATCGAACGGCCAGCCATCGTCGTCAGGCTCAGATTTCCGTTCAGGCTGTTGGATCAGCTGACGGTATAATTTGAAGGCGTATTTGTGAGCTCGGAGTGTCCAGATAATCTGGGGTAATTCTTGTTGTGTGTTCGGCAGCGTCTCCTGAGTGTACCCGAGTTCATTACGGATGGTCTTGCGGACGTACTGATCCCAGTAGTCGATGTACTCCTCGTTCAGCTCGAATCCAATAGGGTTCCGATCGCGTGCTTCAGCAACCGCCAGTGTTGTCCCAACCCCCCCGAATGGGTCTAAGACCACGTCTCCCGGTTCGGTCGTAAGATCGAGGATCCGTTCGATCATTTCTGCGGGAAACGGGCTTGGATGGAAGCTCACTTTTGGCCCGTAGTCACCCTGTTTTGGCAGCGGATATTCCCAGACATTGCCCGGGACCATCCCGGCCGGATTATACCGTTCGGGATAGTCAACCCACCAGCGGCCGAAGTTATCCGTATCTGTGATCCGAATATCGTCGATATTGTAGGTGTATTTATCGGATTTCGAGTACATCGAGATATGCTCGTAGATATT
>ENA-ORCS01001025-ORCS01001025.1-marine-metagenome-genome-assembly--contig:-NODE-1025-length-13885-cov-3.305548_pt1 | contig 13885 bp, 18 predicted proteins | sample MGYA00237781_ERZ508513 | MGnify/ENA primary metagenome ERZ508513 (study PRJEB26184, sample SAMN06268793) | marine metagenome | isolation source: Eden Landing Ponds, San Francisco, CA, USA | place...
CACTGCTGATGGCCGGTGACCAGCTCTCCCCGTTCATCGGCGACGAGGAAGTCGACTCCCACTCCGATACGTTCTCGCAGTGGGTGATGAATCTCGCCTACGAGGAGTAAGGTCAGTCTTCGAGCGCGTCGGCGATCCGGCCGAGTTCGCGCCGGGCGTCGTGGACTTCGTCGCGGAGCTTGCGGACCTCGCGGACGAGTTCTTCGTTGTCCTCGCTCTCGGATTCGCCACCGCGCTCGGCGCCGGGCGGACCGCCACCCATGCCGGGCGGACCGCCGCCACCGCCCATCATGCCGCCCATCATCTGCGCGAAGGGATTACCCCCACCCATGCCGCCGGGGCCGCCGCCCCCGCCCATCATCTCCTCCATGCGTTCCTCGCGGCTGGGGCCGTCGCCGTCGCCCTCGCCTTCCTCCGCGCGCTGCTGGCGGATCTCCTCGACGCGCTCGCGGAAGGACTTCGACTCGTCGCCACCGTTCTCGCCCTCGGCCGACTCGCCGGACTCGGTGTCCGTCTCGGCGTCGGTCGGTGCGTCCGCTTGGGCTCCCGCGACGTCCTCGGTCTCTGTGTCGTCCGGTGCGCCGGATTCGTCGGCCTCGTCGTCTGCCATACCCGCAGTTGCCGCGGCCGACTCAAAAGGATTGTCAACCCAGACGCCGCACGAGCACCGAGACGCCGTACACCGACGCGATCAGGACCAGCAGGTTGAACGCCGCCTGGAACACCGATACGAAGTCCTCCGAGATCCACACCTGTATCGCCTGCGAGGCCGCGAAGTAAAACCGGAACGTCGCCACCAACGCCAGCAAACAGAGGACGACCAGTGCTCCGATCTGGACGAGCCAGGCCAGACGCTCGCCCGAACTTCGGGAATCGTCGGTCGAGGCCTCACCGGCCGCCGCGTCACCAGCCTGGGACGGGGCCTCCGGTTGTGCCTGGGACTGGCTCTGTTCGCCACCCCCGGCGGCGGGCGAGTCGGCAGTCCCGCCGTCTGTGACCGGCCCATCTTCGGCGTCCACGATTCCGTCGGCCGACTGGTCGGCCTGCTCCGGTCGGTCTCCCTGTTCGCCAGTCGAGTCGTCGTCTGTGTCGTGTCCGGTCATGATCGCCTCCTGTGTACCACGAGCGCGCCAGCGAGCACCGAGAGGACCGTCACCACTGCACCGAAACCGGGGCCCGTTGCCACTGCCGTCGCTGCTGGCGTGGGTTCGCGGTCCGGTTCCGGCGTCGACGCCGTGAAGTCACCGGCGTCGAACTCGACGTCCTCACGGGTCGTGTTCTCGGGGACAGGCCGTGAAGGGTCGAGCATCGCGCCCGAGGTCGCACTGCCGACGATCACGCCGTCGCGCAACAGGATGCCGTCGAGGTAGTAGTTGTACTCCAGGGGCACGTCGAGTTCGACGGTCGGTGTCGCGGTCTGTCCCGGACCGATCTCGCCGATATCGACCGTCGCACGGTCTGCGATGAGGTTGGATTCGACCTGTCGAGCCCGGACGACCAGCTCCAGCCCACCGGCCGGTTCGTCACCGCGGTTGGTGAGCCAGGTCTGGGTCTGCAGGGTGATCGTGCCGTCGCTGATCGCTCCACGGCTGAAACTGATCACTGGCAGGTCACTCCCGGCGGATTCGAAGCGGTGGAGCTCGACGGGGGTGGCTGCGTAGTCGGGCGTCAGCGACCCGACGCCACTGACCTCCGTCAGTCCGGTCGCGATCCGTTCGCCGTCCTCGTAGACGCGAACGTGCAGCCGGTAGCCGCCCTCTCTCGGGACGGTGACGTTCACCTGTGTCGGTATCTCTCGCTCACCGGTGAGGTTTCCCAGGTCTTTGCGGACGGTTTTCGCAACCAGACCGGTCTCCGCGTCGACGGCCTGGACTTCGACGCTGACGTTTTTCGCGGGTCCGCCGCGGTGGCCGAGACGCAGGTCGAGCGAGAGTTCGGCCGTCTCGCCGCCGACGTCGCCGGTGGCGACCCGCGGCTCCTGGAGGGAGAGGTAACTCTTCCGGACCGACTCGTCCGAGCGGTCGGCCAGCGCGCCCGGGGCGAGCGTGGCGACCGCCAGCGACCCGACGACCACCACCGCCGCGAGGACCGCGAGCGTTCGTTCCCTGTTCACACCGCTTCGAGCACACCCCACCTGTAAGTGTCTTGTGTTCAACAGGCTACTGCTCGGGAGAAGAGCGGCGCTCGATCAGCCAAAGGCGCCGAGACTCGACTGGCGGTCGCGGTCGGTGTCACCCGTCGTCACCTCGTGGCCGACGAGGTCGCGCATGTCGACCGCGTAGGTCGTCCCGCCCTTTTCCAGAACCAGTACTCTGCCTTTGGTCCCCTGGACCGTCCCCGAGAGGAGCGTCTCCGCCACGGGTCGCTCCGAGAGCTCCAGGCCGTAGTCGAAGTCGAACGTCTCGACGGGGTCGTAGTCGGCGAGAAGGGTTTCCCAGGCCGTCTCGTCGACAGACTGGTGGAGCCCTTCTATCTTCGTCGGGACGCGAACGCGGTCCCCGACGTCGACGGCGACCTCGGCTTCGATCTGTCGGGCAACGCGGCCGTCGGCGACGGTTCGCAGGTGGGCCGCGCGGTCGGCGCCCTGCTCGCGGAGTCGACGATACAGTCGCCACGAGCGGGTCACGCCGACTTTGAACGTCGACGGGGCGAAGGCTGCGAGGTAGACGGCGTGTTCCTCGCGACAGGACTCCAGGGGGAGCGAGCACTCGCCCGTACAGCGCGCGCAGGGCCACCGGTCGGTGTGCTGGTCACAGTACGGTGCCCCCGTCCGCTCACAGCGAGTGTGGGTGTCGCCGTCGAAGACGCCGGCGCAGTGCCGGTCGCCGAGGCTGTAGGCCAGTTCCCGACCGGGAGCGAGCGACTCGCGTTCGACGCCCGCCTCGCCCGACAGCACCAGCCCAGCCGGCTCTTCGACGGCCGGGTCGTACCCCACGATTTGCACGGGTATCTTTGGGGAGGCCCCGATTTAGTGGTGACGTTCCGGCGGCTACCGTGTGCCAGGGTGTCTGTGGTCGACGCCCTGTGGCGGACACCTGTCGACGGCGCTGGTCGGGAGACACGGGTCGTGAACGGGGATCCGGCTTTATGCCCCAGGCACCCGACAGCGGCGGTGGAGACAGATAATGGCCGAACTCACACTCTCGAGTCCGGCGTTCGAAGACGGAGGGCCGATCCCCGAGCAGTACGGGTACACGGCGGACAACGTCAACCCGCCCCTGGACGTGTCGAACGTCCCGTCGAGCGCACAGTCCCTCCTGATCGTCGTCGACGACCCCGACGCGCGCGAACCGGCAGGCAAGATCTGGGACCACTGGGTCGTCTGGAACGTTCCGGCGGACGTCGGGTCGATCCCCGAGGACTGGGACGCCGCCGGGGCCGGCGCGAGGGAAGGGGGAAACGACTTCGGCGAGACCGGCTGGGGCGGCCCCAACCCGCCGGACCGCGAACACACTTACCGGTTCCTCCTGTACGCACTGGACACGACGCTGGATCTCGGTCCCGGCGCGACCAAAGACGACGTCTACGACGCCGCCGAGGGAAACGTCGTCGGCAAAGCACACCTCGAAGGCACGTACGCGCCCTGAGTGTTCGGGTAACGCTTTCGACGGACGAGTTCGAAGTCGAGCTATGGCGACGACCATCGAAACACCCGACGAGAACCAGTCCTGTGCCTACTGCGGGTCGCGCGTGTTCGAACACGACCCCGTCTGCGTCCGCGACTGTACGGACGACTGTGGCTCCCCACGATACTTCTGTAACTACGCCTGCCTCACGACGTACGTGGCGGAAAACGACCTGACGACCGGCGACGCCTGCGAGTGGTCGCCCGACTGAGACGACTATCTCTGAAGCGGCGGTCCGCACGGCGACCCTGCCACTGCCTTCAGTCCAGCAGTTCTCTCGTCGCGCGGCGGACCGCGTCGTCGCTGGAGCCGTCAGGTTCCCAGCCAAGCGCCGAGAGTTTCTCGATGGAGAGGCGCATCCGTGGGACGTCACCGACCCACCCGCGGTCGCCGCCGGTGTACTCGTACTCGGGGTCGAGCCCCATCTCGTCGGCGACGATGTCCGCGATGGTCGTCACGGACGTCGTCGTTCGCGTCCCGAGGTTGTAGGTGTTGACCGGGCCGTCGGCGTGTTCGACGACGTGGAGTATCGCGTCGAGGCAGTCCTCGATGTGCATGTAGGATTTCTCCTGACGACCGTCGCCGAGGATCGTCAGCGTCTCCGGGTCCGCTTCGAGTTTCTCGATAAAATCCGGGATGACCGCGCCGGTCTGGAGACGCGGCCCGACGATGTTGGCGAAGCGGTAGTTCCAGACGGTGAAGTCGTGACTGTGGGCGTACACGGAGAGCAGCGACTCCTCGCCGAGTTTGCTGGCGCCGTAGATGCTGATGGGTTCGAGCGGCGCGTAATCCTCCGGCGTCGGTCGCGGCGCCTCGCCGTAGACCACCGACGAGGACGTAAAGGCGATGTTCGAGACACCGACTTCGTCCATTCGGGTGACGACCGTCTCGGTGAGTCGGTTATTGAGACGGAACTGTTCGACGTCATCGCGCGCGGCGTTCTTGTCCGCCGCGAAGTGGAAGACGATATCGGTGTTTTCGGTGATCGCTTCGGCGGCGACCTCCGGGTCGGTCAGGTCACCCGAGACGAATTCGACGCCGTCGGGCAACCAGGCTTCCTTCCCGTTCGAGAGGTCGTCGACGGCCACCACCTCGTTGTCGGGCGCGAGTCGGTCACAGAGGTGCGAGCCGACGAATCCCGCCCCGCCGGTGACGACTATCTGTTTGCCGGAAAGTTCCATACGTCGGACTCGCCCGGCCAGTCAATGGGTGTTGTGGTCCCGGTCGGGGTCCGGGGCCGCGCCGACGCGAGCCGACGGTCGGCTGTCGCGGTCCGACACCCTCAAATCCACGAGATGAGAAGGCCGAATCATGGACGACACCGACCAGTCCGCGGTAACGCGGCGTCGGTTCCTGGCCGCCAGCGGAGTCGGCGCAGTCAGCGCAGTCGGGACTGCGGGTTGTCTCGGCCTCGGGGGCTCGGGGGGCGAGACGACGGCGACCGCCGTTCCCGAGACGCTCCCGCCGCCCACGCGTGGGGACGGTGATGTGACGATGACAGTCTACGCCGACTTCGCGTGTCCGGCGTGTCGGACCTTCCACGACGACTTCGTTCCGCCGCTCGAATCGGAGTACATCGACCCCGGAATCGTTACCTACGAACACCGGGACTTCCCGCTGGAGATGCATGCTCCACGGTCGTTCGACGCCGCCAACGCGGCCCGTGCCGTCCAGAACGCGACCGACGACGAGACGTTCTTCGCGTACGTCGACTCGCTGTTCGGAAACCAGCGGCGTCTCTCCGCCGACGTCTACCAGTCGCTCGCGGGTGAGGTCGACGCCGACGGCGAACAGGTCCGTGCGGCCGCCGAGGACCGGATCTACCGGCGGACAGTCAGTCGTGACCTCGACGCCGGCGACGAGGCCGGGGTCCGAGGAACGCCGACGGTCTTCGTCGACGGGCAAGCGCCGGCCGAACTGAGTCTCGAGGCCATTCGCGAGGCAATCGAGACCGCTCGGTCGCAAGACTCCTAACCCGGCCTCCCGTAGCCGGCGCCGATGCAGGGCGAACCCGCCGTCGTCGTCTGTCGACTGGGCCACCGGCCCGGCCGGGACGACCGCATGACGACCCACGTTGGCCTCACCGCGCGGGCCCTCGGCGCCGACCGCGTCGTCCTCCCCACCGACGCCTCCGGTTGCGCCGACACCGTCAGGGACATCACCGACCGCTTCGGCGGCCCCTTCGAGGTCGAGGTCGGGTCGCCCATCTCGGTCGTCCGCGACTGGGAGGGCCCGGTCGCCCACCTCACGATGTACGGCGAACCCGTCCAGGAGGTGGTCGGCGACGTCCAGGAGTCCCGGGAGACCGAACCGCTCCTCGTCGTCGTGGGCGCCGAGAAGGTCCCCTTCGAGGTGTACGACAGCGCCGACTGGAACGTCGGCGTCACGAACCAGCCCCACTCCGAGGTAGCCGGGCTGGCGGTGTTTCTCGACCGCCTGTTCGAGGGGCGGGAACTCGACCGCGAGTGGGCCGACGCCGACCGGGTCGTCGTACCCCAGGAGACGGGCAAACGCGTCGAGGAACCCGGAACCGACGACGGGTCCGGCGACGTGCCAGGGCCCGACGAACCGGACGACGCCTGAGACAGACACCTGTAACTCTACCTGGGTGCAACTGAACTCGGCTGGTTCGATTGGTTCGGCTATCGAGACACGATACTGGCATCCAGAGTGGTTCCGGATCACGACAGCCGTCTGAGACACAGGCAGCGCCGAGACGGACCATCCGGTGGACTTAAACGCTTCAGGGACCCAATCTGACACAATGGCTTTTGACGACCTCCTGGAGGACCCGGTGATACAGAAGTACCTCCACGAACTGGTCGGACCGAAGGGGATGCCCGTGGCAGCAGCGCCGCCGGACGGCGAGGTGACCGACGAGGAACTCGCCGAGGAACTCGGGCTGGAACTCAACGACGTCCGACGCGCGCTCTTTATCCTCTACGAGAACGACCTCGCGAGCTACCGGCGACTGCGCGACGAGGACTCGGGGTGGCTGACGTATCTCTGGACCTTCGAGTACGAGAAGATCCCCGAACAGCTCGAATCGGAAATGTACCGACTCCTCGACGCCCTCGAAGAACGGTCGGACTACGAGCACGACCACGAGTTTTACCTGTGTGAACACTGCGGGATCCGCTTCGAGTTCGGTGAGGCCATGGAGTTCGGCTTCGAGTGCCCCGAGTGTGGCAACCCGGTCGAGGCCATGGAGAACACCCGCCTCGTCGAGTCGATGGACGAGCGTATCGCGGCCCTTCGGGACGAACTGAACGTCGACAGGAACGAAGTCGAAGCCTGATGGTCGTCCTCGCAACCAAGTGTTACGTCGACGGGAGCGCCCGCGAACGCGCGATGGACTCGCTCGAATCCCAGGTCGCGAACGAACTGGCGGAGTTAGACGCCGATTTCACCGTCGGGCTCCGGGACGACGACTTCCCGACTGTCACCGTCTCCGGGTCCGACGAGACTGTCGCCCGCAACCTCCTCGCCGAGGCGTGGGGGGAACTCACTCCGCAGATCCGGGAAGGCGAGGTGGGCGTCGGTACGCTCGATTCCTGGGACGACGACGGGTTCGTCCTCGACGCCGGATTCGGCAACCGGGTCCGGATACCCGCCGACGAACTCGGCCTCGGCCAGGGGACGCCCGAACAGATCCGGACGCGGTACGGCCTCGTCCAGCACGTCCCGCTGCGCTACGTCGCCGGCGACGACCGGAGCAGTGACGAGACGGTCACGGGAGAGATCGCACAGCGGACCCGGAGTGAGAGCGACGAGAACGGTGACGAAGCGGGCGGCAGCCACGGGACCGCAGACGACGACAGCGAGTCCAGAACCGAAGCCCGGGCCGACGTCGGCGGGCCGTCGCGACTGGCCGACGAGGAGCGCGACAGGCTCTACGACTGGACGCGGGGCCAGGGGCGAGTGAACGTCAACTCGGCGACCCGGTCGGAAGTCCGGGCGACGGTCAACCGGGCGGGTCACGCCGAGGACATCGTCACGGTCGAGCGACTCGGGTTGCTCGAACAGAGTATCGTCTGTCGCGAGGAGACCGACCCGCCGGGATTGCTCGCGAGCATCGGTGAGTACCTGCCGTCGGAGCTGCTCTGTGTCGTGCCATGAACAGGCGCCTGTTGTTCGTGGTCGGGTTGCTCGCGGTGCTCGTCGGGCTGGCAGGCTGTACGTCGTTTCTCGGCCCGGGTCAGCCCGACCCCGACGAGCTCGGGGCCAACGCCAGTTACGACTGGGACACGAACGCGACGACGACCTACAACATCTCGCGGGGCTCCTACACGGCGGTCTTCGAGATCGAGAACCGCACGTCGCTCGTCATCTACCAGCGCGACGAACTCGGTACTGACCAGCCCCTGACGCCGCGGGCGCTCAAGTTCCGCTACGAGAACGGGACCGTCATCGGCACAAACGGGTCCGGATCGTCGCCACTCAGCGCCCGAACCCAGGGCCAGCGGACCAACATCACGTTGCCCGGGACGGCGGGACAGGTAGCGTTCTCGGCGAGTCGGCCCAACGCCAAGCGCTTCGCCACGCCGGTGTTCGTCGAGGGGTCACACGAGATCATTCTGCCGCCACGGACGCGCATCGGCATCCCGCTGCTCTCGCAGGTCTCGCCGGGCGCTGACACGACGGACGTCACGAACAACCGGATGACGATCCACTGGAACGACGTCGAGCGCGGGCCGGTCGTCGTCCGCTACTACCTCCAGCGGGACATCCTGCTGTTCGGCGGTATCGGCGGCGTGCTCGCGCTCGTCGGCATCGTCGGTGCCCTCTACTACTACCGTCAGATCCGGACACTGGAGAAACGGCGCGAGGACATCGGCCTCGACGTCGAGACTGAAGACGACGACGTCGGTGACGACGGCCCGCCACCCGGGATGCGGTAGCTGACGTTTCCGCCGAGGGACACGGTCTGTGGAGTGAAGAACGAGCGTTCCACCCTGAGACGGACTGTGCACCCAGATTTTCCCTGGCGTCCTGACGAGCGGAGCGAGTCCGGACTCGGGAGAGCTTGCTCTCCCGGCGGACTGAAAGGGCGAGGGCCGGTCGCGTTCATCTAGTCGTCTCAGCGACCCCTATCCGAACGAGCGCAGCGAGTGAGGATATGTCGCTGAGCGACCGCGAGTGCGAGGCCGACCGACGGGAGGCCTCGATGCGAACGGGGAACGTAGTGACCTGTGAGCGAGCGGCCCGACGGCCTTCAATACATCCCATCGAGGGTGGTGCTGTCTACGGTTGACCTAATGAGAGGCTATTTCTCCTCAACGAGTAGTGGTGCGTCGTTTGGGTCATCCCGGTCCGTCGCGGAACCGCTCGATCGGGACGTCCGAGACCTCGTCGTAGTCGTCGTCGCCGCCAGCCAGGAGCGTCGCCTCGACGGTTTCGGCAGCTGCCAGTGCAAAAGAGTCGCCCAGCGCCGGGTTGTACGTGAGAATGTACTCGGAGGCTTCCACCCAGGCGTCGCCGACCTCCACGGGTTCGATCCCGAGGTCGGAGAGCCAGTCGAGATACTCGTCAGCGGTGGTCCGGTCGTACTTTCGGGCGAGGGTGTACCGGATCTCGGCGAGGTTCACGCAGCAAGCGTAGCCAGCAGTCTCCCCAGCTGCGACCGCATCGAGGTACACTTCGACGGCGTCGCTCCCGAGTTCGTCGTCGGCGTGGGCGATCAGTGGCTCCGCGTCGAAGACCACGCGGTCGGGGACTGCCATCACTCCTCCGTCGAGAAGCGAGCGTCGCGTTCCTGTCGGTCCTGCTCGCGCTTCTCACGGAGGATCGCGGTCGCAGGCTCGTCGGTGGTCGCCTCGCTGCGAGCGGCGAAGCCACGCATCTCGCTCGGCGAGCGAACGTGTTCGACGACCACTTCGCCGTCCTCGGTCTCTCGGAACGACACCTTCCCGGGGGCGTCGATTCCGAGTTTCTCGCGGAACCGCTTCGGGATGGTTGCCTGGCCGTGCTTCGTGACAGCGACGACTTTCTTTTCAGAGTTTTCTGACTGTTCTGTCTCACTCATTATTCATAAGTTCGAACCGTTCATAGGTAAGGTTTCCCCATGGTACCGGCACCATTCACGCTGGAAACTACTGTTTTGGCATGGACCGGGATAGATGACTCAGTTCACATTGCACTCGAGGCTCCCGTTTCGAGGGTGCGAATGTCGACCCGAGTCCCGAGAGCTGCTATCGCTGTTTGCGGCTCGCGTTCCGCTCGTTCGACTTTCGCCTGATCGACGTGTTCGATACAGATTACCAAGTGTCTCTTTTCGTTTCGCTTCGTTCGAACTCGTATATTGGATAGAGAGACGGGTTTACTCAGCAGAAACTGCTCCCGGAACAGATCTCAACGTTCCACTTCTGATATATTAACGCGATAATACCTATTTTCCTGTCGCTTTTTTCGACTTCGTTTCCACGATCAAAACGTTGGCATCCCGGTTTCGTCATCACAGTCCCAGAGAAACATGAACATACTCTTTAGTATCGCGAATGTTGATATCTATACTATGTCGGACGAGAACACGGACCGTAATCACCGAGCGGTCCGTCGGCGGGACCTGCTCGCGATGGCTGGGGAAAGCCTCGGGACGGGACTCGTCGGTTGTGTGAATACTGGCAACGGGACGGACGGGGTAGCACCCACGGGAACTGCCAGTTATTCGACTGAAACAGCGTCGGCAACCGACCCGTCGACCGATGACCCACCTGGGACTGCCGTCGAAGAGGGTGGACCACCGGCGGATACGAGCTGGGAGCTGACCTTCGAGAGCACCTTCGCGGACGGCACGTGGGACGGGCCGACCTGGGCGCTGGGCGCCGGTTACGAGTACAGCTGCGCTGGAGTGCTGGACGGAAGACGCCGTCTGGGTCGACGAGAACACTGAGCGCCTCGTCATCGAGACAACCGACGAGTCTTCTGGTGACGCCGAGTACACGTCGGCGGCCGTCGCGACCCGGGACGTCTTCCAGCAGGAGTTTGGCTACTTCGAAGCGAAATCACGACCACCAGCCCAGCCGGGCGCCCTCCCTGCCTTCCGGGCGTGGTGGAACGCCGATGACTGGACCTGCCGTCGCGAGAGCGACGTATGCGAGATCGGAGGTAAAGCGGCATCTACGGCGATTCATAGCGTTCATATGGACTGTGGGCCACGCGAGCGAGGTGCTCCACCGACGTTCTGGCGCGGTGGTGAGAGCACGCTCGAGACGCCTGCCGACGAGACGTTCCACGTCTGGGGCGTCGAGTGGACACCGGAGTCCGTCGCCTTCTACATCGACGGTGAGGAACGGCTCCGACTCGAGGACACCGTCATCGCGGGGTGTTTCGCCGGCGAACCACTCTGGTTGCTCCTCTCGACACACGTCAACGACGGATTCGGGGACCCATCGGACGCCCACTATCCGTACACCCACGAATTCGAGTGGGTCCGTGCCTGGCAACACGAGGACTGGGAATGAACGGGCTCGTCTTGCTATCGCGAAACACCGCCGTAGTCGCCCTGCTCAGTGAGAACGAGCGCGGATGATCTGTCACCCTCGTGTGAACAGTACGTCGCTATCCGTCGTCACCTACCGCGGACGGGCGGGCTTTAGGCCCTCCAGTTCCAACCGGGTGGTATGCGCGTCGCGATCGTCACGGTGGGCGACGAACTCCTCGTCGGTGACACCGTCAACACGAACGCCGCCTGGCTGGGCGAGCAACTGGACCGGCGGGGCGTCGCCGTGGCTCGCGTGACCGTCCTCCCCGACGACGTCGCCGACATCGCTCGCGTCGTCAACGAGTACCGCGCCTCGTACGACGCGGTGATCGTCACCGGCGGGCTCGGCCCCACCCACGACGACATGACGATGGAAGGCGTCGCCGCCGCCTTCGGCCGCGAACTCGCCGCCAGCGACGAGGTACTGGCGTGGCTCGAAACCGACGGCTACGCTGCCTCGGATCTCGCCGACGGGACCACCGAAATCCCCCACGGCGCCCGGATGCTGGAAAACCCCGAGGGCGTTGCACCGGGCTGTGTCATCGGCAGTGTCTACGTTCTGCCAGGTGTGCCCGGCGAGATGAAAGCCATGTTCGAGACGGTCGCCGACGAGTTCGCGGGCGAGCGCCAGTTCACCGAGACAGTCCTCGCCGCCGAACCCGAGAGCTCGCTGATCGACCGCTTCGAGCGGATCCGCGAGGAGTTCGACGTCACCGTCGGGAGTTATCCCGGCGAGAACGTCCGGGTGAAACTCCGCGGGCCCGACGAGGCGACGGTGGGCCAGGCCGCCGAGTGGTTGCGCGAACGGGTTGAGGCTCCCGAAGCCGACACCGAGTCTTAACCCAGAAAGGACCCCGAAACAGGGCCCAAGCGGTCGGCCTGAGACTACCACTCGGTGTCGTCCTGGAGGTTAGTCCTGCCACACAGCGTGTCATAAGACTTCTCTCACTCTCTCCTGTGGACATCTACGAGACTCAGTACTGGGTGCTTGGGTAACAGTTCGAGAACGTGGAGATCCTGCGCCGCACTCGTGATCGTGTGATGGAAGCCCTCGGCGGGCTCGCGGTCGCTCAATCGGATATCCTCACTTCGTTCGGATAGCGCCGATTGAGCGACTAAACTGGACGCGAGCCCGCCTCACGGGTCGTCCCTCCCCGTTCGGCCAGTGGTGGCGCTCCTGCGTCGCGCCACCCGCGCCTCGCCCTTCCAGTCCGCCAGGGACAACTTCTGTGGCATCGGCTACCGAGCAATCAACGCGGAGACAGCCTGTGCGACCTGATTTTCCCTGGCGTCCTGACGAGCGGAGCGAGTCCGGGCTCGGGAGAGCTTGCTCTCCCGACAGACTGAAAGGGCGAGGGCCGGTCGCGTTCATCTAGTCGTCTGCGTGACCCCTATCCGACCGAAGGGAGGATATGTCGCGCAACGACCGCGAGCGGTCCGAGGGCTTTCAACCCACCACGTCGAGTGCGGTGCTGTCTGCGGTCCACATTTCTCTCACAGCACAATCACCCGAAACCAATCGTTATCTGCCCAGTCGTACTGAACGGCTCTGACCGATTCTATGACGCGCCAGTCAGCGGTAGAGCGCCCGTAGCCACAGCACCGTCAGTGCCAGTCCGCCCAGCAGCACGACCCACCCGGCGGCGCTGATGAGTTCCGGAACGACGGTTTCCTGCAGGAGGTAGTTCATAGTTCGGGGTTGGCGGCCCCCCGTATAAAATCCGGCGAAGCAGTCGAACCGCGACTCTTTTCGACGGGCCGTTCGCTCGAACGGGTTGCTTTTCCACGGGCCGACCCTACCGCCGGTAATGCGACGCATCGGCCTGGTCGTCAATCCCATCGCGGGGATGGGCGGCCCGGTGGGCCTGAAAGGAACAGACGGGAAAGTCACTGAGGCACGTCGCCGCGGCGCCGAACCGCGGGCGCCTGACCGGGCACGGACTGCCCTGGACGCGCTCGCCGAATCGGGCGTCGACGTCGAACTCCTGACCTACGGCGGCCCGATGGGTGAGGAACTGGCCCGGGGGGCGGGGTTCGACCCGGTCGTCGTCGGCACTCCCGAGGCCGCGGAATCGGCCGACGGCCAAAATCAGGTCGCCACCGAGACGACCGCCGAAGACACGAGGCTGGCGGTCGAGGCGTTCGTCGAACGGGACGTCGACCTGGTCCTGTTCGTCGGCGGCGATGGGACGGCCACGGACGTCGCCGAGACGCTTGACTGTCTCGACAGCGCGGTGCCGATACTGGGCGTCCCGGCCGGGGTGAAAGTCTACTCCTCGGTGTTCGCCGTCAGGCCGGCCGCCGCGGGCCGGATCGCGGCGACGTTCGAGGAATCCGAGACGGGCGAAGTCAACGACATCGACGAGGACGACTACAGCGAGGGGCGGGTCTCGACGAACCTGCGAGCGATCGTCAGGACCCCCCGCGCCGCGGAGCGACAGGCGAGCAAACAACTGGGCGGTGGCACCGTCGAGACGCTCGCCGAGGGTATCGCCGAGGACGTCCGCGACGGAGTAACGTACGTTCTCGGCCCCGGCGGCACGCTCGGTGCGGTCAAGGCCGCGCTCGGGTTCGAGGGGACCCCGATCGGCGTCGATGTCTGGCGCGACGGCGACGTGCTCGTCAGGGACGGCGGCGCCAGCGAGGTCGAGGCGGCACTGGGCGAGGAGAACGTCGTCGTCGTCTCGCCGATCGGCGGGCAGGGATTCGTGTTCGGTCGCGGAAATCAACAGCTCTCGCCTGCGGTGATCCACCAATGCGAGATTGAGGTCGTCGC
>ENA-ORCS01001026-ORCS01001026.1-marine-metagenome-genome-assembly--contig:-NODE-1026-length-13880-cov-4.872274_pt1 | contig 13880 bp, 14 predicted proteins | sample MGYA00237781_ERZ508513 | MGnify/ENA primary metagenome ERZ508513 (study PRJEB26184, sample SAMN06268793) | marine metagenome | isolation source: Eden Landing Ponds, San Francisco, CA, USA | place...
GGATTCTCTCGAGCGACGAGAAGTCGGCGATTCCGATGATCAAGCTCATCACCGAACAGGTGGTCGGCGATCCCCAGTATCCGGACGAGCGACTGTTCTTCTCGGTCCCGGCCGATCCGATCGACGACGACACGTCGACGCTGTACCACCAGAAGACCGTCGAGTCGCTGCTCAGCGACATGGGCTACGATCCCGAGCCCATCAACGAGGGGATGGCAGTCATCTACTCGGAACTGGCCGACATGGAGTTTACGGGACTGGGAATCAGCTTCGGTGCCGGCATGACTAACGTCTGCCTGTCCTACTACGCGGTACCAGTCATGAAGTTCTCGATCGCCCGGGGCGGCGACTGGATCGACGAGAAGGCGGCCCAGGCGACCGGCACCCCCGTCGACAAGGTCACATCTGTCAAGGAGGAGGACTTCGCGCTGGACTTCGAGACTGACGTGGGCGGGGTCGAGGGTGCGCTGAGCATCTACTACGACAACCTGCTCGATTACGTCATCGAGAACATCATCAGCGAGGTCGACGAGGAAGACATCGAAGAGGGCCTGGACGTCCCGGTCGTCGTGACCGGTGGGACGTCGACGCCGGACGGCTTCGAGGAACTGTTCGCCGAACGGCTATCGGAAACGGACCTTCCGTTCTCGATCCAAGGGGTCGAACGTGCCGAGAACCCACTCTACAGCGTTGCCCAGGGTGCGCTAGTCGCTGCCCGCTCGGAAGAAGAACGCGACGGCACGGCGACCGTAACCGAGTCTGCTGCCGACGAGCGAGACGTGACCGAAGCCGAGAACGACGAGTAACGCCCTTTCACGGCTCTTCTTCCGACCCTGAATCGAGCGACGCCGCCACAGTCACCGTTTCTTCCAAGTCGGCGATATCGATTCCGGACTCCGTCTCGGAATCCGAATCGTCAAACGGGATCCGAATCCCCTCCTCCCGACCGATCAGACAGGTTCGTTCCGCCGATGGATTCTCGCTGTCGAAGCGTTCCATCGCCCGATCCCAGCTCTCGGGGTCGCCGCCCTCGTATCGATGGGATGCCGGAACTCCGCTGAACCCACAGGACTCACAGACTACCGCCGTCGCTTCGGTTCCCCCGACAGCGAACGTCATCAGATTCCCCCCGCAACGCGGACACTCCATACAGATAAGTAGAACTGTATGCTAATGAATGTGATGCGGACAGCCCGGGGACGGAATTATGGCCCAGGACGCCGTTGGTCCCGACAATGCCCGAGTTGTCCATTACCGAACCCCAGCACGATCGACTGGAAGTGGTACGTCGCGAGGTCGAAGCCGCGTACGTCGAGACCTACGGCCAGACACGACCGCAGGATGCCATCGAGTACCTGCTCGATACCTACACGCCACCCGAGAAACGGGAGGTCCTCGCCGCCTACGAGGAACTCGCCACGGCGGCCTACCCGACGCTTCAGCGGGTCGCAAGTGACGTCGAGGAGGTCCCGGGCAGCGGCATCGAAGCCGCAGAGATGCGCGGACGGTTACTTGCGGCGCTTGGCCCGGAGACGCTGGCCGATCGACTGCGGGCGGCGGACACAGAAACTACGGAAGAGGAGGTATCGACGACCGCCGGATCCGCGTCGGATGCGACATCCGATTCCGACAGTTCTAGCACGATATCCACGGGACCGCCAGTCGATGAGGACTCGGCAGTCACGACCGACAAGTCTGCCGAAACGACCCCGAACACGGGGGAGGGTGCCGAAGCGTCACCTGCTGAGGACTTGAGGGCAGAGACTTCGGCGTCAGTCTCGGGTCCGGCCGACTCCGAGCGCGAGGCGTCCGAACCAGTGGATCAGACTGACAGGGAGGGGGCCGACGAGTCGACCGTCGGCCCGAATGACGGGGATGGATCAGCGTCGGGTCAGGCCGGATCGCTCTCGGACTCACCGCTTGCGTCGGTCAACAAGCTACTGGACGACCACAGTGAGAAGTGGCGCAAGGGCGAGGGCGACGCTCCCTACGAGGTTGACCTTCCTGACGGGACCACGAAATCGGCCCGGACGAAGGACGACGTGCGCCAGTTATTGTTTCGCCACTACTAGTCGCTGTCCGCGACCAAGTCGGCACCGGTGCGCGGCGTTTCGCCGACCGGAACGTCCGTCGCCTCGATGTTTCGATGTTGCTTTTGGCGGCATCAGCATTCTGGATGCGGAGCCTCTGGGCCTCAAATCGAGAGGATCTGATTGACATATCCGGACCGACGGAACGGTCGAAATCCGATCCGTCAGTCTCTTTCATCGGATTTTGCGCGGGCGATTCACCTGCGGCGAGCTCATCCCGCAAAATCGTTCGCACTCGCTGTTTTGTACGGTGAACTGTTCCTCCCTGCTCGGGTCCCCTTCGGTCGGCGCTCGCTGTGGAACGAGACTTAGCGCCTCAATTTAGCTAACCGGTTCCGGAGAACGACCGGCACCGGTCAGGGCTCGACTGCGTGGGCCGTCAGAATCTCCGGATCGACTTCTTCGAGGACGGTTTCGTTGGTCGCTTCGAGGACGACCGGCGGAGCCACTCCGGCTTCGTGGGCTTCCAGCCAGCGGCCGACGCAAAGACACCAGCGATCACCCGGGTTCAGTCCGGGGAAGTCCAGTTCCGGCCGCGGGGTGATCAAGTCGTTTCCCCGCTGGCGGGAGAACTCCAGGAACTCCTGGGTGACCTCGGCACAGAGGTGGTGGGAGCCGCGGTCGTCGGGGACTGCCGTACAGTGGCCGTCCCGCTGGTAACCGGTCGAGAGTATTTCGCTGCAGGGTTCGAGCGAGTCACCCGAAACGTTCCGCTGGACGTCGGAATCACCACAAGACATACAGCGCGTTACTGTGGGATTCAGGTAAAGATTGGGCTCCAGAAGGCTTGGAGAAGATTGGACTGACGGGGCGAGCCACGGATCTCGGAATCGAACCCGCGTCGTTTTTACAGACCTGCCCCCTACGACGGGACAATGACGCGATCGGGTGCGTTCTGTCCGCGCTGTGGCAATCCCATCGAGACCGACCCGGTGGATCGGCCCGGAAGCGAGACTCGCGATCCCGACAGCGCGCTCTGTGACGCCTGTTACTTCGAGGAGTTCGATCTCGTGGACGCGCCCGACCGGATTGAGGTGCGCGTCTGCTCACAGTGCGGGGCCGTCCACCGGGGCAACCGCTGGGTGGACGTGGGTGCCGAGGACTATACGGATGTCGCCGTCGACGTGACCAGCGAATCCCTTGGCGTCCACGTCCAGGCGACGGACGTCTCCTGGCAGGTCGCACCCGAACAGGTCGATCGCAACACGATCCGGATGCACGCGACGTTTACAGGTGTCGTCCGTGGGACGGCCGTCACCGAGGAGGTCGTCGTCCCCGTGAAGATCTCCAGGGAGACTTGCCAGCGCTGTGGCCGGATCGCCGGTGGCTCCTTCGCCAGCGTGGTGCAGGTTCGAGCGGTCGATCGGATGCCTACCGACGAGGAGGAGGAACGCGCCGAAACGATCGCCCGCGAGATCGTCGCCGAGATGGAGGCGACGGGCGACCGCGAAGCGTTCGTGACAGATGTCGGTTCGGTCGACGGCGGGCTGAACATCAAGGTCTCGACGACGAAGATCGGCCGGAAGATCGCCCAGCGGCTGATCTCCGAGTTCGGTGGTTCCTTCTCGGACTCCGAGCGACTCATTACCGAGGACGAGGACGGCGAAGAGGTCTACCGGGTGACCTACGCGGTTCGTCTGCCGCCCTTCTCCCCGGGAGAGGTCATCGATCCCGATGACGGCGAGGGACCAGTGCTGGTCCGGAGCGTCCAGGGGAATCTCAAGGGCACTCGACTGACGACTGGCGCAGCCTACGAAGCGAGTTTCGAGGACGGCGACGCACCGGACGCGCGACGACTGGGCGACCGCGAGGACGGCGTCGAGACGACGCTGGTGGCGATTGAGGACGAGCACGCGGTCCAGGTACTCGATCCCGAGACCTACGAGACGAAGTCGATCCCGCGTCCGGACTATCTGGACGCCGACGTCGATTCAGTCCCGGTACTGAAATCGCGGGCTGGCCTGCACGTGTTGCCGAGCGGGGGCGACGAGGGTGACGATGAGTGAGGAAGATCGGATCCCGGCCCAGGAGGATCGGACCGCGATCGAACCGGACGAAGCGATCGAGGAGATCGTCACGGAGAGTGACGAGGATCTCGCCGTCGTGGTCGAGAAACCGCGCGCCCAGCGTGCCATCGATACCCTAGAGGGCGAGAGCGTCTACGATCCTGATCGCAGCGTCCGGTCCTATGGCGAGAGGTACGTCTCGATCCCTGTGACGGCCGTTCCCGAGACGGTCGAGTTCCGCGAGGTCGTCCAGCAGGTCGGCGAGCCCCGACTGCGGACACTCGCCGACCATTTGCGTGAGCGTGGCTGGAGTGACGACGAGATCGACCGCGCACCGTCCTCGTGGGCCGTCATCGGGAGCGTCGTCCTCGTCGAGATCGGTGACGCACCACGTCCCTCGGAGGTCGGCGAGGCGCTTTTGGATCTCCACGGCGAGGCAGATACCGTTCTCCAGCGCCACGGGATCACCGGCGAGCATCGTGAGCCCGACGTGTCCGTGCTCGCTGGCGAGGGCGACACGGAGACGATCCACACCGAGCACGGGACCCGTTACGCGCTTGATCTCGCCGAAGTCATGTTCTCGCCGGGAAACAAGGATGAGCGTTCCAAGATGGGTGAAGTCGTGGTGGAAGACGAGACCGTCCTCGATATGTTCGCCGGGATCGGCTACTTTACGCTACCGATGGCGCGGGCGGGCGCGGACGTGACGGCCGTCGAACGTAATCCAACAGCGTTCCAGTACCTCTTAGAGAACGTCCGACTCAACGACGTGACCGATCGCGTCCAGCCCTATCGGGCCGACTGTCGGGAGGTGGTCGAAGGCATTGCGGTAGACCGCGTCGTGATGGGTTACTACGACGCCTACGAGTACCTCGACAGCGCACTCGAGGCACTCGAACCCGACGGCATCCTCCACCTTCACGAAGCGACGCCGGAGGCACTGGTCTTCGAGCGGCCGATCGACCGGCTGGAGACGGCAGCCGGCGAACGCGGTCGCTCGGTCGAGGTACTCGATACCCGTCGCGTGAAAACTTACAGCGAGGGCGTCGATCACGTCGTCGTCGATGCGCGCGTAGATTGAGAAGAAACACCTATTCGTTCCGGTCCGCAAACGTCGATATGGACCGACAGCAGATCCTCGCTATCATCCTCGTCGTCCTGATGGTCGGATCGTCGTTCGCCTACGCGGCTTCGAGCCTGTTCTGATCGACGACCACCCGGCGATTCACGCCCCTCAGGTCCCAGTAGGACCGGTCCCGGAGCCCCGATATCGGCCGATTCATCTCAATTCAGCGAGGAAACCCCGCCCTTCAGGGCGGAGAAGGTGACCTTGATATCTCACGAGTGTCTGTGACTGCCGATACATCGAGTCGAGAAGAGTTCCAGAGCTGGGAGTGGATTCTGCGGGGTATAGTCGGGGGATTTAACAACAGCTCGCATCCGCGCTTTGTCATGAAACACACGCGTGTCACGCTGGAGTTCGATGTCACGTCCGTGCCGGAACTGGTGGCCAGAATAATCGGGTCACCCGACATCGAGGAGCCCCGCGTGATAGACTGGAGTCGAGCGGCGCCCGAGGTCGCGACGTTCCTCTACGCGATCGAGAGTGACACCGAGGCGTTCGTCGAGGGGGCCAGAGCCACAGACGGCGTCGATTCACTTCAGGTCGTCGAGACCCAGGGGGCGATTTCGTACGTCTTCTTGACGTTACGCGAGCGACTGGTGCCGGTGATCGAACAGGTCACCGAGGCGATCGCACGGGCCGAATTGATCGTTCGCCGACCGATCGTCTGGCGCGATGGCCTGATGAACTGTCACGTCGTCGGCGATTCGGCGGCACTCCAGGAGGCCATCGAAGCCCTTCCCCCGGAAGTCGATTGTCGGATCGACGAGATCGGGCAATTCCCCTCGGAGCTGACGAACCCTGCCAGCGTGCTGAGCGAGCGTCAGCGGGAGGCAGCCGCGGTCGCGCTGGAACTCGGGTACTACGAACAGCCCCGGGAGGCGACACACGAGCAGATCGCGGCGGAACTCGGCTGTGCACCCAACACCGCGAGCGAACACCTCCAGAAGGCGGAAGCGAAACTCGTCAGGGCAGGGATGGAACGCGTCAACGTGGTCGATCCGGCGCGGTGACGTTGCCCTCGGCCGTCACTCCAGCTCCGGGAACCGCTGCAACAGCGTCGAGACGTACGTCCGGAGGTCGTCTTCGATCCCGTCTATCGTCTCGACGACTTCCTCGTGGGAGAGCGGATCGCCGACCACGCCCGCAGCGTAGTTCGTGATCGTCGACATCCCAACGACATCCATTCCCAGCTGGTTGGCGACGATCGTCTCGGGGACGGTCGACATGCCCACGGCGTCCGCGCCAAGGGTGTCGAGCATCTCGATCTCGGCCGGCGTCTCGTAGCTCGGACCCATCATGCCGGCGTAGACCCCGCCGTCGTGGATGGTGAGATCGGACTCGGACGCCAGATCGCGCGCCTCTGCAATCAAGTCGGGACTATACGCATTGGTCATATCCGGGAACATCGGCCCGTCGCCCAGCCCCGCCCGGCCGAGCAGCGGATTGGTCCCCATCATGTTCAGATGATCCTCGATGAGCATCACGTCGCCCGGATCGAAGTCGGCGTTGACGCCACCGGCGGCGTTCGTGATGAGGAGCCGCTGACACCCAAGCTCCCCGAGCGTTCGGATCGGGGCCACGATCGGTGCCATGTCGCCGCTCTCGTAGTAGTGGACGCGGCCGTCCATCCCCAGGACGGGCACGTCGCCGACCTCGCCGACGACGAACCGCCCTGCGTGGCCTTCGACGGTCGAGGCCGAAAGCCCGGGCACGTTTTCGTAGGGGACCGACAGATCCATGTCCATCTCGTCGGTCATCCCGCCGAGTCCGGAGCCGAGCACCATCGCGGTCTCGGGGGTCGACAGGTCCTTCGTCCGGAGCTGTTCTTCGAGGTAATCGACTGGTTCCGTCATACTTCTTTTTATACCCGTTCCGTATAAAAAGGGTGTGGTAACGGGTCGTCATCGGGTTCGAGGACGGCAGTTACTCCGTGTCCCAGACGTCCGCGACGGGATTCGAGCTGGATCGTGAGCGCCGAGGGCAGTCAAACGAGTTGATAATCGTCACAATCGTAATGACAGATGAGTACTGTTTCGGTGTCTGTGCTGGTGGCTAGATGGCGTCACGGCGGTGGTCTCGAAGTCTCGTGACACATATCTCGATCACTGGCGTTCTACTTTTCGTCTGGCTTCGGTAGCTGGCTGAATATTGTCGGGGTTAAGTAGTGTCAATTTGGAATACGATGTCTTCACCGTAAAATTCCCGACAAAATATTTAGAACCGAGATTACTTCGCGGGAGACTCTAGATCATCTAGAGGGTGTCATAGAATGACTCTATGAAAATCTTGGTTTGAAGCCCCTGGCGCGTGAATCAGGTCAACAGGGGTTGGCAGAGACCGAGTGCTAACCAATGCTTCAAAGCATGCTAGAACGACCGGTCCTAGCCCGTGGAAGGAAGAAGAATACTGTGCCACAGAGCACGTATAGGCGTCTTTCCGATTCACGCACGCTCAGCCCCAACGGAGGCGTTGCATGTACCTCGGCATCGACACCCACAAGAAGTACTCGCAGGTTGCCGTCGTCGATGGCGACGGCAACCTGCAAGACGAGATTCGCTTGCCAAACGACCGTCTCAACGAGCTCGCCGAAGAGTACGCTGGTGGCGACGCTGCCATCGAAGCATCGGGTAACTACCGCCCAATCTACGAGATGCTCGACGAGCATCTCGACGTTACCCTGGTGAATCCATCAAAGAACCGGATCATCGCCGACGCGACGGTCAAAACAGATCGCGTCGATGCGAAGAGACTCGCGCACATGCTCCGCGCGGACATGCTCGCTGAGAGTTACGTTCCACCGGACGAGATCCGCACCCTACGGGATCTCGTCCGGACACGTAAGTCACTGGTCGAAGAGCGGACTGCTGAGAAAAACCGCGTCAGAGCAGTCCTCACTCGCACCGACAACACCTACGACAGCGAGTTGTTCGGTCCAACCGGACGAGAGTTCCTGGCGGAACTCTCGCTCAGTGACGCCGACCGCACGATCATTGAGGCACACCTCTCGGTGATCAACGCCTACGACGAGCAAATCGAAGCGCTCGAAGAAACGATCGAACAGAAGGTACTGGAATCGCCAGCAGCCCAACGGCTGCTGACGATTCCGGGTGTGGGACAGTACACTGCTGCTGTGATCGTCGCTGAGGTCGGTGAGATCGACCGCTTCGATGAAGACAAACAACTCGTGAGCTACGCAGGGCTTGATCCGACGGTTCACCAATCTGGCGACAAAGAGATTCGCGGCGGAATCAGTAAAGAGGGCTCAGCGCCGCTTCGGTGGGCTCTCGTCCAGTGTGCGAACATAGCTGTGCGCTGTGACGAGTACCTCGGAAACTTCTATACACGGTTGGAAGAGCGCAAGAACCACCAGATAGCGATCGTCGCAACGGCTCGCAAGATGCTCGTGTCGATCTTCCACATGCTACAGCGTAAGGAGCCATACGACCCACCGGAGGTGAGTGCCTGAGCGACCGGTCCGGTCGCTCAGGCATCCGGGCTCGATTCGACGTGTAGCTCTAGCTCTCGCCATGGAGATGTCCCCCGCCTGCCGGTTGCTTCACCACCTGTTTCCGACTGCTGTCTGGTGATTAACGACTCTACTTACGGGTGAGCGGACCGCTCACCCGAAGTTTTTCATCAGTAGCGTGGTTAGTTTGGCGTGCAGGATTTTCATAGGCGTATTCGCCCGTTCCGATTCCATCCAGGATGTCAGTGGCCGCTTCGTGATGTGCATCGTCCTCGTTAAATACTGCGACGAGCGCGTTCGTATCCACGAATAGCGGCGTCGATCGAGTGGCCTGATTCATGACTCACTACGGTACAACACGTCGTCGACACTCTCGGCGAGATCCTCGCGTCCCGACGCGAACGACGATCTGTCGGCAAAGATCGGATCGTCCGGATCGACGGGTTTAGGCCCTACATCGTAATCATTCACGACCCACCAGACGACAGTCCGTCCGCTCTTTCGTCGGTCGAGTACACCATCCCGGTAGAGTTCTCCCAGCTTCCGCCGCGCCGTTTCGGTGGAACAATCCAAGTCCTCGGCCACGTCCGTCGATGTGACGACAGGCCCACTCACAGAGTGAAAAACATCCAATACGCGCGAGTGCGAAACCGCCTCGACGAAATCGCCCGTGTCCGACCGTTCGCGGTTGCTCATATTCACGCTTGATCGCCATGTGGCAAAAGTCTTGTTGGGACACCATATTGGTACTCCAATGTGGTGATGGTCAGTCAAATTACTGTCTAGAGTTGCTCCAACGTATCTGCTGTGGGCGGGTGCTGTACGCGTATTTGGCGAGAAAACCGCTGGTTCACCTCACTCGCTACTCTCGGAAACCCGTCGCCGGTGAACGATCCCCTGGTTGTTCGCAGCGTTGGCGACGAAGTTCCGGAACGCATCGCTCACGTCGAGGTCATCAGCCAGCACTGCGGGTCGACCCTCGTCGCCGCGCTCGCGGATCTCGGGATCCAGCGGGATCGAACCCAGGAACGGCATGTCGACGTCGGCGGCGAACTCCTCGCCGCCACCCTCGCCGAAGATCGCGTGTTCACTGCCACAATCCGGACACTTGAAGGAACTCATGTTCTCGACGATACCCAGGACGGGCGTCTCGTGACGGCCGAACATCTCCAGGCCCTTGCGGGCGTCGTCGAGGGCAACGCCCTGGGGCGTCGTGACGATCACCGCGCCGGTGACGGGCACGGTCTGGAGGAGCGTCAGTTGCGTGTCGCCGGTCCCCGGCGGGAGGTCGACGACGAGGTAGTCCAGGTTCCCCCACTCGACGTCCTCGAACAGCTGGGTGAGCGTCTGGTGGACCATCGGCCCACGCCAGATGACGGGGTCGTCCTCGCCGAGCAGGAAGTCCATGCTCATGAGCTTCATCCCGTACTTCTCCGGCGGGATGATGCGCTCGTCCTCGGTGGCCTCGGGTCGCTCGTGAGCGTCGAGCATCCGCGGGACGTTCGGCCCGTAGATGTCGGCGTCGAACAGCCCGACGCGGGCACCTCGGTCTGCGAGTCCGGCCGCGAGGTTGACCGAGACCGTGCTCTTGCCGACGCCACCTTTCCCGCTCGCGACGGCGATGACGTTCTTCACGCCCGGCAGGACGTCGCCCTCGGCCTCCCGTTCGATCGTCGCCGAGAGGTCGACAGCCAGGTCGGGCGCTGCGTCGCCGATCACCTCACGGACCCGATCGGCGATCGCCGTCTCGTTGGGCGAGAAGGGCGCGCCTAACGCGAGGTCGATCCGCGCGGTCCCGTTCTCGATGGCGACGTCGTTGACCAGTCCCAGCGAGACAATATCCTCGCCCAGGTCCGGATCCTCGACTGATTCCAGCAGTTCCCGTAGCTCGGCTTCATCCATGTATCGCGGTAGGCCCCGAGCGAGCGAAAAGGCTTGTGACACCGGCCGACCGGCGGACTCCAGGCCGAACCATCCGGATCGATTGTGACGGCAACGACATTCGAAGGGAACTATTTCACCCGGCCGTCACGAAAGCACACCAACGATGCCCCTCTTCGGAGCCCCAGCGGTCGGCGCCGCCCAGGAGGACGGCGATATCGACCTCGGATCAGGTGCCGTCTACCAGTACTACCACACGCCGTGGGTCGAGGTCCGGGAGTCACTCGGCGCAGTCGCCACGGCAGGATACGACGCGATCCAGGTACCGCCCGCCCAGCGGAGCAAGCGCACCTGGGCGGATCCAAAGCCCCGGGGATACCAGCCGATCGACCATCTGGACTTCGACAGCGCGTTCGGCACCGAAACGGAGTACCGGGCCATGGTCGAGCAAGCCCACGAACACGGGCTCGTCGTCATCGCCGACGCGGTCGTCAACCACATGGCCGAAGGGGTCGACTTCGAGAAATTTCCCCACTTCGGTTGGGGTGACTTCCGTCATCGAGGGCCGATCAGGGACGATACGGACGAGTGGGAACTACAACATCGCGACCTCGAAGGGTTGCCGGACCTCCGCCAGGAATCCGAGCACGTCCAGGAGATCCTCGAGGCATACGTCCAGAAGTACGCCGAAATGGGCGTCGACGGCATCCGCTGGGATGCAGTCAAACACGTCCCGGCGTGGTTCTTCCGGGATCACGCCAACCCGTGGGCGGCGGAACGAGGACTCTTCACGGTCGGCGAAGTCCTCCACGGCGCGGTCCCCACCTGCGAGGAGTACCTCGAGACGGGCATGACAGTCATGGACTATCCGCTCTACTTCACCATGCACGAGGAGGCGTTCCACCGTGAGGGAGACTTACGCACCCTGAAGGGGGCTGGACTCGTCGATCGATACCCGGGCCGGACCGTCACGTTCGTCTCCAACCACGACAGCCCCCCGCCCGAGTACGAGGAACTCGCACACGCGTTCGTCCTGACCTACGAGGGATACCCGCGTGTCTATAGCGGCCGGTTCGACCCAGCGGACGAAACGATCGCGACCCTGCTGTCGATCCGTCAGAACCACGCGGCAGGGCCGGCCCACATCCGACACGTCGACCGGGACACCTTCGTCTTCGAACGCGATGGGAACCTGCTGGTCGGACTCAACTGCGCCGGGGAGCGACGATCGATCGCGGTGGAGACCTCGTGGGAGGCGACACGGCTCAGTGAGCAATCCGAAACTGGGGAAGACATCACAACCGACGCAGACGGAACCGTCGAACTGTCGCTCCCTCCCGTTGGATGGGTCTGTTACGCGCCGCTCTCAGAGCCCTGAATCGCCGGCAGCGTCCGGATTACGACTCCAGGGGCACCCCCGCGCCGATCGTGAACTCACAGTCGGCGGTCAGCCGGAGAAGCGGGCTCTCGCCGACGGTGACGCCGTTCAGCTCCTGGCCGATCGGATGCTCGCCGAACGACACCGATCCACCCTTGTTGCCGAACCAGGCACCGACGCGGCCACGCAGTGCGGTGGGTTCCCGGAGAAGTTCGTCGTCCCTGACGGTGAAATTGTACCCCGAGAGCCGAGCCGGAACGGTCCGCGGTCGCCGGATCGAGACCGAGAGCAGCCTCCTCTCCTCCGTCGTGACGGTCGCGGATCGTGCCCGTCCCTCGTCAGTCACGTCGATGTCCGCGACGAGTTTGGGATACCCCCAGATTTCGACGCCGAACGCCCTGGCGGGCTCCGTCGTCACCGGCAAGGTGTGGACGTAGCCGCTGACCGGGCGCCGGAGCACGGAGAGATAGGGAATGATCTGCGTACCGGCTTCGACGGCCGGGAACAGGACACCAACCTCGTCGTAAGGCGGGATCGTTTCGTCTCCGACGCGGTCGTATCGGACGGCCCGAACGGTCATCGCCGCCCGATCGGCCCGCGTCCCGACAGGGTCCAGCCCGGTCGGGAGTAACGCCGCCACGTCCGCACGATCGGCGGGGAAGACGGCACCCGCGATCGTCGCCGAGAGTGTGACCGGTAGTTCGAACGTGTGACCCGTCGAGACAGTGACTGTCTCGGTCATTCGCCGAGCGCCCTCCGGAAACGTTCGAGGGCCGCAAGCGATCGGATCGCCGCGCGTTGACCGACGTCCTGGACGGGACGTGGCAGCCACTGCGTCGCGAGCACGAGTCTAGCGGGAAGTCCGACGGGATACCGGGCCGCGGGATCCGCGGCCGTCGAAGCCTCGTAGATCGTCGCAGCGACGCGTTCCGGCGAGACGGCGAGCGGCCCGCCGCCGAGGAGCCCATCCCCTTCGAGTGCGTCGTAGACGTCCGCGTACCGATCCGACCGGTCGAACCCGGAGAGGTGGCGGTCGGATTCGGTCGCGAACTCGGTATCGACCCAGGCGGGTTCGATCAGCGTCACGTCGACGGACTGCTCGGCGACCTCCATCCGGAGCGTATCGAGCAGCCCCTCGGCAGCGTGTTTCGACCCCGCGTACGCGCCCATGCCCGGCGTTGTGACCCGGCCGTGCGTGCTGGAGACGGCGATGGCCGTCCCGCCTCGCTCGCGCAACAGTGGAAGCCCGGCCGTGATCGTCCGTAGCGTCCCCCGGACGTTGACGCCGAACTGCCGGTCAAGCCGCTCGGACGACAGATCCTCCAGGGGGCCCGGCTGGCAGTAGCCAGCGTTGGCCACGAGACAGTCCAGTCCGCCGACCTCGTCACGGACACGCTCGAAGATCCGGGCGACGTCGTCCTCGTCTGTGACGTCGACAGCCGCGGTCCGACAGTCGATATGTGTCGGGAGACCCTCGGTATCGACGTCAGTCGCGTAGACCCGCCAACCGTCGTCGGCGAACGTCCGGGCGGTCGCCCGACCGATCCCGGACGCGGCACCAGTCACGAGAACGGTGTCCATGTGGAACACCGTCGACTGTCGGCTCCGAAAGAGTTCCGCCCAACGACGTGGCTTGCGTTGCCGACGTGGACGGAACGTCGACCTTCGGTGAAACGATCGAGCCGACCATGGCCCTCGGTATCGTGGTCCTCATACCCGAAGACGGCCCTTTCGTTGCGTTTATATACCGACACCGGGTATCGACTGGTACGCATCGTGTAGGGGGCCCGACCCCGAGTCCGGGAGGGCGCGAGTACGTGACAGCGAGTCGTGGTAGCCAAGCGGCCCAAGGCGCATGGTTGCTAACCATGTGGCGTAAAGCCTCCGGGGTTCGAATCCCCGCCACGACGTTTCACCATCCCAACATATGAGC
>ENA-ORCS01001031-ORCS01001031.1-marine-metagenome-genome-assembly--contig:-NODE-1031-length-13813-cov-3.426325_pt1 | contig 13813 bp, 15 predicted proteins | sample MGYA00237781_ERZ508513 | MGnify/ENA primary metagenome ERZ508513 (study PRJEB26184, sample SAMN06268793) | marine metagenome | isolation source: Eden Landing Ponds, San Francisco, CA, USA | place...
CGGCGTCGAACTCGATGACACTGGCGACGTCTGCTGTGGCCTGGCCGGTACGTACGGCTGGAAAGCGGAGAAATACGAGGACTCGATGGGGATCGGCGCGGAGATGTTCGAGGCCTTCGAGGAGGCCCCGGGCGAGGTCGCGCTGACGGAGTGTCCGATGTGCAGCGCACAGATAGAACACGGTACCGGCTACGAAGTCAAACACCCAATGGAACTCCTCGAGACGGCGCTGGCGGAGTCCTGATCGTGACCGTTGTACGTCTGTTCCGGGTCGACCGCACGACCGTCTGGGCCCGTACCGCTACATCGGTACAACGGCCACGATGAAGCGTCTGCTATCACAGAGCGATCAGCACGGCCAGGCCGGTGGCGAACGCCAGCGCAATCGCGGCAACGGTCGAGTTCGTGTGGCCGCGCTGCAGGCGTCGGCTCTGGCCTGCCACCCACGCGTAGGCGTCGACCGACCGCAGATAGACGTCATCGAACCCGTAGCGTCGATCCAGCAGTGACGCGATGAACGCCGGCGTCACGCTGGCGATCGCGGCCCGGTACCGGAAGGCGACCGCCCCGACAGCGAGAATCGTACCAGTCAACATCAGCGTCGACGCCGTGAGGACGTGATCGACGAAACTCGACAGCGTGTACGTCTCGACGGCCCCGGCCGGAACTGTCTCGGAAAGCGCCTGCGAGAGCGACGGGACCGCCGCCCACGAGCAAAGCGTCAGGATGGCCAGCACAAACAGCGGGACCGCCATCCGGACCGGAACGCGACTGGCGTCGGTCGACGGCTCGCCTGTGAACACGAGGACGTAGATCCGCAGCGAGTAGACGACCGTGAGGACGGCCGTGACCGCCAGAACCGCCGCCGCCGCGACTTCGATCGGACTGCCGTGCAGCCCAGTCCCGAGAATCAGCTCTTTCGTCCAGAAGCCGTTGAGCCCGGGGAAGCCGATCAGCGCCAGGATCCCGACGAGGAACGTGCCGTTCGTGATGGGCATCTGCTCGCGCGAGCCGATACCGCGGTGTTCGAACATGTCCACGTGCTTGTGGACGCTGCCACCGATCTCGTAGATCACCGCGCCGGCCCCGAGGAACAGCAGCGCCTTGAATAGCGAGTGACTCAGCAGGTGCGCCGTCGCCGGGACGAGCCCGTGGGTCAACCCGAGCGCGGCGAAGACGTACCCAAGCTGGCTGATCGTACAGTACGCCAGCGCTCGCTTGAAGTCGTCCTCCCGGGTGGCCAGCACCGCCGCGAGGAACGCGGTTGCGGTCCCGATCACCAGGACCAGTGTGTGCCACCACTCGACCGCCTCGAAGAAGGGGCGGGTCCGGGCGAGCAGGTAGATCCCGGCGTTGACCATGCAGGCCGCGTGGATGAGTGCGGTGGAGGTCGTCGGGGCCTCCATCGCGTCGGGCAGCCAGACGTGCAGCGGGAACTGCGCTGACTTGCCCACGGCCGCGAGGACGAACAGGCCACCGACCCAGGCGAGGACCCACGTCGGGACGCTCCCGGCCTCGACCAGTGCGATCGTTTCCTGCACCGAGAACGTCCCCGTGTGGGCGTACAGAACTGCGATTCCCGCGAGCAGGCCGATGTCACCGAATCGCGTCACGACGAAGGCCTTCATCCCGGCGCGGGTCGAGGTCGAATCCTGGAGCCAGAAGGCGATCAGCCCCATCGAGCAGAGCCCGAGCACCTCCCAGAATGCGTACAGCGCAACCAGCGAGTCGCTGAGGCCGAACCCGATCATCCCGCCCACGAACAGGAGCGTCAGCGCGTAGTAGCGGGTCAGTCCCGCCTCGCGGCCCATGAATCGCGTCGAGAACAGGAGGACGAGCGCGCCGACGACGCCAGCGATGGCGGCCATCGTGACACCGAGAATATCGAGATACAGGCCGAAGGAGACGTCGACGGCCGCCGCCCAGGAGACGCTGTAGTGGACGGACTCACTCCCCGTCGCGTCGAGCGCTTGGGGGACCAGCGCGAGGGTCAGGACGCCGGTGAGTGCACCGACGAGCGTCGCGAACCAGGCCCGGACTCGGTCGCCGGCCAGCGCCGCGATCGGCACGAGTGCTGCGCCGACCAGGGGTGTGAGGATCGCGGCAAGGGCGAGCATCGCAGGTGTTTCGAGGCCGGTCCCCTGGATTCCAACGCCGACGGCACCCAGCAGGACGCCAGCGGCGAGGATCCCCGGCAGTGCAGCCGTGGTGTCCGAGACAGACGTGGTCGTAGTCACCATGTCATCGCCCCCATTGCGTCGAGGTCGAGCGTGTCGTACTGCCGGTACATCGAGACGGCCATGGCCATGACGACGGCGACGACGATCGCATCGACGAGGATCAGCAGGACGACGATCCCCTGGCTCGCGGCGTCGGTCGCGACGAAGTTCACCAGCGCCGCCTTCGACATGAGTTCGACGCCGACGAGCGTCTTCAGCAGGTTCCGGCCGGCGAGCACGCCGAGGAAGCCGATTCCCAGGATTCCGAGTGCGGCGAGCAGTGGCACGTTCATGCTATCTCCTCCGTTTCGGCGGCTTCGACTCCATCTGGTTGTGTCGGATCGTCCGCGTGGCCAGTTTCTGTCTCTGCCGGGCCGATCGGGGTCGTGAGTCGCGAGATGGCCAGCACGCCCACGAAGACCAGGACGGTCACCAGCAACACGTCCAGTGGATGGGCGGCCCAGAACTGCTCGACGAAGGGTTCGGTTGCGTCGGTCCCCTCCGACAGCGTGACCGTCGAGAGGCCCTGCCAGACTACGCCGAGCGCGCCGAGGAAGATCGCCCCCGCGCCGACCGCCAGAAGGGCTGTTCGTCCACGGACGAACTCCACGTAATCGTCGTCGGTCATGCTGATCACCAGCAGGAAGAGCACCGAGACCAGGCCGCCGGCGACTGTGGCCTCGAAGACCGCGGCGTAGGGCATCCCCTCGACGAAGAGGAACACTGCGAGGGCGAGACTCGAGGAGGCCAGCGCCGAGACGACCCAGATCATGTCCCGAAGGCCCACGGCGGCGAGCCCACAGAGGATCGTTGCGGCGAGTGCGGCGACGCCGACTGTCGAGGTCATGCACTCACCTCCGGAATCGTGTCGGCCATCGCCTCCGCAGCGGGATGGACGATCTCGAAACCGGCCACCGGCGCGAGGCCGACGACGATGGTTAGTGTCGTGACCACGACCAGCGGGACTGCGATGGCCCGCGGCGACGGCCGTAGCTCCGCGAAGGATTGCTCGTCGTCTCTCGCGAAGAGGCTCCGGAGCAACGGCAGATAGTAGCCCAGCGAGAGGAAGGAGTTGGCGACCACGAGCAGGGCCAGCAGGATGCCGGCCGTGCCGGCGGCCTCGGCGCTGGCGACGACGATGAACAGCTTCCCCCAGAAGCCAGCCAGCGGTGGGACGCCCGCCAGCGCGAGGACGCCGACGACGAGCGCGGCCGCAGCGACCGGCATCTGGTAGCCGATCCCCGCGACGGAGTCCATCGTTCCCGGGTTGTCGGGATCGACCCGGCGCAACCGGTAGAGGATCGCCCCGACGGCCAGGAACGCGCCGCCCTTCATGAGGGCGTTTGCCAGGATGTGGAAGAACGCGCCGTCGAAGGCAACAACGCCCCCGCCGTAGAGGCCGACGCCCAGGCCGACGACGATGTAGCCGATGTGGGGGATGCTCGAATAGGCGAGCAGCCGCTTGAGTTCGCGTTGCCGGAGTGCGAGCAGGTTCCCGACGGTCATTGTGACAGCGCCGAAGCCGACCAGGAGGAGTCCGCTCGGGATCGATCCGGGGAAGACGGCCAGGCACTTGCTGATCGCGACCAGTGCTGCCGGCGTGGCGACCCCGGCCAGGAGCGCGCTGATCGCGGCGGGTGCCTCCGTGTAGGCGTCGGGCAGCCAGGTGTGCAGCGGGACGATGGCGGCCTTGACACCGAAGCCGACGACCAGGAACAGCACGGCGATGGCGAGCGGATCGACCAGTTGCCCCTCCGAGGCGACGAGTGCCGATCCGAGGGCGTCGAAGGCAAGGACGCCGCCGCTGTTCGCGTAGACCAGCGAGATGCCGAAGATCGCGAGCACGGAGCCGACGACGTTCATGATCAGGTATCGCGAGCCGGCGGCGACGGCCGATTCTCGGCCAAGTCTGAAGGGGACCAGCGCGTAACTCGCGACGGCCATCAGTTCGAAGCTGACGTACAGGGTGAACATATCGGCCGAGAACCCGATTCCCACCACGCCGGCGACCAGCGCGATGAGGAGCGGGTAGTAGGTCTCCTGGCCCGCGTCGAGAAACCGGACCGAGGTGACGCTCGCGACGGCACCGACGAACGTCGCGATTCCCGCGACGAGCACGCCGAGATAGGTTATTCGAAGCGCGCCAGCGTCCCCGAGCACCGAGTAGGAACTCGGCAGTGCCGTCGTGGTCAGCAGTACGGTCGCGCCGAGGGCGACGGCACAGACCAGCGCAGCGAGCCAGCCGGCGACCTCGTCGTGATCTGACGCGGCCGCGGCCACGTAGGTCAGGAAGATGCCGACCAGCAGGACGCCCAGGGGTCCGAAGGCCAGCGACTCGGCGTTCATTGTTCACCCTCCCGACTCTCGTCGTCACTCGAACGTTCGAGCGACTGTCGCCCGACGCAAAGCGTTTTGTCGCCGAGCATCCTGCGAGAAGATATGTTCGAGCAGTTGTCCGACGATGTAGCCCCCGACCGGGTCGCCGTCGTCGGGATGGGGGCCGACGGTCGTGGTGACGACGCCGCTGGCGTCGAAGTGGCACGTCGACTCGACGCGACAGCCCCTGAGAACGTGCGCGTCATCGAGGGCGGCGTCGCGCCCGAGAACTTCACGGGCGTTGTCAAGCGATTCGACCCAACGCTCGTGGTGCTCGTCGACGCCATCGAGTTCGGGGGCGACCCCGGAGACGCCGAAGTGATCGATCCCGACGCCCTCCGGTCGGGGTCGGTGTCTTCCCACACGCCGACGCCGTCGATGCTGCTCACGTACGTCGAACGCGAGACCAGTGCGACTGCCGTCTTGTTGGGTATCCAGCCGGCGACGATCGACGCTGGGGAGCCGCCCTCACCAGCCGTCGAGACCGCTGTCGAGGAGACCGTCGCCGCCCTTGAACGTCTGTGTACCATCGAGTAAGTCCTCCTGATACTGGTGGCTATAAGTTCGTAAAGATATCTGGCACGACGGCGTGCCAGATCATTTCGAAATGTTATAGCCACCAGTATGAACTGCAATTGTCGATTTCCGCTGCGCCGCGCCGTTCGATTGTGCCTGTCGTTCATCGTCTCACCGCTCGAACGTGTGGCTCGTCTCGAACGACTCGGGGTCGGAACTGGCGAGGTCGTACTCCCCGGACATGGTGATCACGCTGGTCGGACACGACTCCTCACACTGGCCACAGAACATGCACGCAGATTCGTCATAAGACCAGGAAATCTCCGAGCCGTCGGATTCGACGACGATCGCATCGGCCGCACAGTGACGCTCGCACATCCCGCAGCCGGTGCAACCATCCGGGTCGAACGCGACCCGTCCGCGGAACCTGTCGGGCATCGACCGCGATTCTTCGGGGTAGCGGATCGTCGCACTCTCCTTTCCGAGTGTCTTGAGCGCCTCCGGAATGAGCTTGCCAGGGAGTTTCATGGAATCACCTCCGCCGTGCCGACGACTAGCACTAGCGCGAGCTGGGCCAGCGCCAGCGGGACGAGCCACAGGTAGAACACCGAGACGACCTGCTCGATGCGGAACCGGGCCAGCACCGCCCGGAGGATCGTCAGCGCGAACACGATCACAAGGGTCTTCACCAGGAAGACCGCAAACCCGAGGATCGCGCCGGCGATGCCAACGGTGCCAGCCGTGCCAGCCGCGCCAGCGATCGCACCGGCCGGATACGGCCCGCCAAGGAACAGCGCCGAGAGCAGGGCCGCCCCGACCACGAGTTCGATGTTCTTTGTCAGCCGGAACAGCGCGAGTTTGCGGCCGGAGTACTCGACCAGCGCGCCAGTGACGAGTTCCGTCTCCGCCTCGGGCACGTCGAAGGGGATCCGCTCGAGTTTCGCCTGCAGGGAGAGCAGTGCCACGACGAACCCGACCGCAAACACAGGAATGTACAGCGGACTCGAAGCGACGAAGCTCGCGATCCCCGAAATCGACCAGGTGCCGGCGGCGACCGCCGGCGCGAGACACGCCAAAAAGAACGGGATCTCGTAGCCGAACAACTGCGTGAGCGTTCGGACGGTGCCGATCTGGCCGAAGGCGTTCCGTGAGTGCCAGCCGCCGAAGATCAACGCGAACGACGGGATCGTCAGCAAGAACAGGACGACGACCAGATCGCCCTGGAAAGCGAGGGCGGCCTCGGCACTCCAGACCGGGACGTAGAGAATTGGCGTCAGGACGCCTGCCAGCGCGACGATCGGGGCGGCCTCGAATATCGTCTCCTCGGCGTTCTCGGGGACGATGCTCTCCTTCGAGAGCAACTTTACGAAGTCCGCGAAAGGTTGGACCAGTGGCGGCCCCACCCGGTTCTGGAGTCGCGCGTAGAGTTTCCGATCGGCGTACTCCGCGACGAATGCGTAGCCGAACAGGAAGACAAAGCCCGGAAAGACCAGCATATAGAACAGACTCTCGCCGAGGTCGGCGGCGATGCTCATAGCTGATCACCACCGTTTTCGTACCACTCCATGCCGTACTCTCGGAGGTCGTCGAGTGTGTACCCCTCGTCAGTGTCGCTAGTGGTCTCAATATCATTGATCCCGACGCCGCCACCGGCCGTCGCGTCGGCCAGTGTCGCCTCGTCTCCGTCGACGGCCACGCCGATACGGGAAGTGCAACTGATGCAGGGGTCGATCCCGGCGACGACGATCGGCGTGTCGGCGATGTAGCTGCCTTTCAGCGCCTCGACGACCGTCGACCAGTTCGCCAGCGTCGGCACCCGGACGTGGACCCGTTCTGGCGTGTCGCTGCCGTCACTGCGGATGAAGTGGCTGAGTTCGCCTCGCGGTGCCTCGTAGCGACTGAGCACGTCGCCGCTCTCGATCCCCGCCAGCAGTGCTTGCGGTGGTTTCTGGCTCGCCTTCAGATCGCCCTCGGGGAGGTCTTCGAGCACCTGCTCGATGATGGCAACGCTCTCGGCGAGTTCCTCGATTCGGACCTGGAGTCGGGCCAGCAGATCGCCAGCCTCGGCGGTGATCACGTCGAAATCGCCCTCGTCGTAAGCGGCGTAGGGGTTGTCCTGGCGCACGTCGGCCGGGACGCCCGAGGCCCGGGCGGTCGGCCCGACGGCACAGAGGTCCCGAGCCAGGTCCTCAGAAACGAACCCGACATCTTCACACCGCATCTGGACTGTCCGTTCCGCCGGGACAGTATCGAGGTAGAAGTCGATGCGATCCCGGAGGTCTTCGAGGCGATCCTGGATGGTCTCGATCGCCTCGTCTTCGACGTCTTCGCGGACGCCGCCGATGGTGTTGATCGAGTAGTGGACGCGGTTGCCAGTCAGCTCTTCGAGGCTGTCCATCACGGCTTCACGGTCGCGCCAGGCGTACTGCCACAGGGTGTCGAAGACGATCTCGTGGCCGGCGACGCCCAGCCAGAGCATGTGACTGTGCAACCGCTCCAGTTCGGCGACGAGCGTCCGGATGTAGCGCGCCCGGTCGGGCACATCCAGCCCGAGTAACTCCTCGACACCCTGGACGAACGCCGTCGTTTGGCTATGCGAACAGATACCGCAGATTCGTTCGAGCAGGTAGATGTTCTCGAGGTAGGTCTTCGAGCGGACCGCCTGCTCGATGCCCCGGTGATTGTACGACAGCGAGAGTTCGGCGCCGGTGATCTCCTCGCCTTCCACTGTGAGTTCGAAGTTGGCCGGCTCTTTCAGCGAGGGGTGCTGGGGACCGATAGGAATCGTCGTCTCGTCTGACTCCTTGGCCATCGTCAGTCACCCCCACCGTCCTCGACCCGGAGTGGCGACCCGCCCTCCCAGTCGTCGGGGAGCAGGAACCGCTTCGGGTTGGGATGGTCAAGAACCTCGATCCCGAGCATGTCCATCAGTTCCCGTTCGTACATGCTCGCCCCCGGCATCAGGTCGGTGATCGTCCGGATCTCGGGGTCGTCCCTGGGGACGCTCATCGCAAGCGTCACCGTCAGGCTTTCGTCGCTGTCCCCATCTTCGGCGTGACGGACCAGATGATACAGGACGTCGATTTCCTCGCCAGTGTCGACTCCAGATATCGTGACGAGGTGCGAGACGTTCCGCTCCATGAGGAACGTGAGAGCGTCCACGAGGCGGTCTCGGTCAGTGAGGGTTACGGTGTGGTGGCTGTCGTCGTCCCGATCGACCGACTGGACGGCCTTCGGGAACTCGGTCTCTAGCTCACGTGTCGGCGACGACGTGCTCATCGTCGATCACCTCCTCGGTGGATTCGGCACCCTCTGTGGACTCATCGAACACGTCTTCAGTTCGCTCGCGCAGTTCGGTCGCCTTTCGGTCTTCGTCGGCTTCCTCCAGCAATTTGATGATGCCGTCGATGAGCGCCTCCGGCGAGATTGGACAGCCCGGGACGTACATATCGACGGGAATCACATCGTCGATGCCGTCGTGACAGCTGTAACAGTCCTGAAAGACTCCGCCGGAAGCCGCACAGGAGCCGGCGGCGACGACCAGTTTGGGTTCCGGCATCTGCTCGTAGATGCGTTCCAGCCGTGGCTCCATCTGTCGGGTGACCGGCCCGGTACAGACGAGCACGTCGGCGTGGCGAGGAGTGTCTTTCTTCTGGATCCCGAACCGTTCGAGATCGTATCGCGGCATCAGCGAGTCGAGCGTCTCGATGTCACAGCCGTTGCAACTCCCACAGTTGAGGTGGAGTATCCACGGCGAAGCGCTGCGAGCCCAATCGACGAGTTTGCCCATGTCATCACCTCCGGGGTACCGGCTGCCGGTCGCTTTCGAGCAGTGCAATCAACGACAGTCCGACCACGGCTAGTAGCGGCAGCCCGAGCGTTAGCCCGCGCCGGGACAGCGGCATCGTCGCCACCAGCAACACAGCGATGTGCACGATGGTGAACCCGATTCCGACGTGATACAGTCGATAGCGTGGCTGGAGACGTCCCCCTTCGATGTCCTCCCCGCATGCATAGGCCGTCCGAAACTCCCCGCTCCCCGTCCGATCGTCGGCGATCCATCGACCGATCAGATCGATAGCTATCCCGATAAGCAAGAAGCAAAGTAGCGCCACTGGTGGTGTGAGCATGACTGCTGCCATCTTTGGAAGAAAGAACAACTATGGAATGAGTAAATATTTCCCCATTTCCCATATTGTGGGTATGTAACACTTTCGTCAGCCAATTCGATGTTGGTGAGGCGAATTATCTCGTGTATGAATACTCTTGTCGGCATAATACGCCATATATGGGTGAAAGTAATAATCCATAACCTTGCCACTATACTGGGCAAAATTCCAAACCGACGTGGCAGGTACGATATCAAACATTTGACCGAACGTGTCGCTCCCAGTATGTGCCGTATCGGCCGCTGTGTCGACCGACTGGAGTGTAGACCGGATCTGTTTCGAGCGAGCCGGACCCACAACACCTCGTTTCGGTCAATCCGGCCCCAGATGAGGGTGGCGCTCGTCGGAGAGTAATGACCCGACCTCCGCGAGCAATCCCACCACGACGGGACCAGCGATGACGCCGACAACGCCGATCGAGAGGATGCCCCCGACGAAGCCGATGAAGTAGAGACTGCCTGGCATCTTTGCGGTGAGTGTGGCCAGTTGCGGCCGAATGAGTGCATCGGGCAGAAAGCCGATCAACACGAGCCCGAGCACGGCGACTACGATCGCCCCGGTCGTGTTCCCGACGGTGACCTCGAATCCGGCGATCGCGAGTACGAGCACGCTCGGCCCGATAATTGGGACGAACTGGAGGATCCCGCTGACGACTGCCAGTGAGAACGCCGGCTCGTATCCGAGCGCCCAGAACAGTGCGAACCCGATGAGAAACGTGCCGAAGGCAGTCGCCGCCTGTAGTACGTAGATCGCGTACAGTGTCGAACGGAGCCGCTTGTGCAGTGCTATCACGATATCATGGTACTCTCGGGGAATCGGACGCAACAGCGCACTGGTGACGTCGCCCGGTCTGACCAGTAACGCATACACTAGCAACACAAACAGGAAGAACTTGAATCCCAGTGCCGGCGCTGAGCCGGCGATCGAAATCGCTAGGGACTCACCGATCTCTGCGGCCTGCGCACTAGCCTCTCCCAGGGTAAGCCTATAACTCATCCCCGCGCCTTCCAGTGTCACCTCCTCCGGCACCGTCTCCAATAGTGCGATCAGATCGCTCCGTCGCACGTAGAGGACGATCACGACCGGCAACACGACCAGCGCGACTGCGACGAATGCCAGGGTCGTGCTCACTGCTGCCGCCGTTCGTCGCCCAAGACCCCGGTCGACGAGCCGTTCCCGAACCGGATAGAGTACGTACGCGACTGTAATCGCGAAGAATATCGTGCCGAACACGGCTCCCAGAATGACTGTCGACAACGCTCCCAACACCACCAGCAACCCTGCCAGGACTGTCACGCGTCGGACCATACCCTCCGTTTCGCCAGACCGGACTAAACCGTTTTCCACGCTATCCCTGATTATTGACCGTGAAAGTATCTGATTTGAGACAAAACATCCCCGCATATCGAGGGGGAACGTTTTCCAGTATTGGGGTGTATAGCAGAGGTATGGTATCAGAGCAACAGGGACTCGGTGGTGACCATTCTATCGTTGAAGTTGAACCGGACGATCTCGGTGGCTATGAACTGTTCGCCACACTCGGTCGATTGGTGACGCCGCGACCGGTCGGATGGATCTCGACGACGAGCGAGGACGGACAAGACAACGTCGCACCCTACAGTTTCGTGACGCCCGCGTCTGTCGACCCGCCGGTCGTGGTCTTTACCGCAACTGATCACCAGGACGGGACGATGAAAGACACCGCGCGCAACGCCATCGACACCGGCGAGTTCGTCTACAACGTCTTCACCGCCGGATTGCTGGAAGAGATGAACGACAGCGCAGCCGACGTCGACGCCTCGGAGTTCGAGGCCGCCGACATCAAACATACCGAGAGTGAAGCCGTCGATCCCAAGCGTGTTGTCGGATGCCCTGCCTGGCTGGAATGCACTGTCCGAGAGACGATGGAAATCGAGGGCACACAGGTCATCTTCGGCGATGTCGAGCATCTGGGGATCCGCGAGGACTATCTCGACGACGCCGATCTGCCCGACGTCGAGCACATCGAACAGCGCGTGCTCGGTCATCTCATCGACGAACACTACACCCGGATGGAATTGCTCGAAAAGCAACAGCCGGAGTAGCCGTCTGTCTCCCTCAGAAGACACGACCGGCAGTCTCAGGCCGGCAGTCGGATCGTCACGACGGTTCCCTTCGGTTCGTTGTCCGCGACCGAGATTGTCCCGTTCGATCGGACGACGAGCCGTCTGACTAGAAAGAGTCCAACACCGGTCCCGTGAAACAGCGGCGTCTCGTCGGCGACACCACAGAGGAGTTCGCGCTCTATCTCTGGCAGTCCCGGTCCGGTGTCGGCGATCTCGATTTCGACTGCCGACTGGTCCTCCCGGACCGTCACGGACACGGTCGGATCGTCGCCGTGGCGGATCGCGTTGTCGAGCAGTTCGGCGATCGCCCGCTCGAACCCGGGGATAACCGCCGCGTGTGCCGTTTCGGGACTGTCGACTGACACGGCCGCGTCGGTATGTGTCTCCAGTACGTCCGCACGGGCAGTCTCGACCAGGGTCGGAATGTCCCGTCGCGTCGTCTCGGTCGGTCCACGGAGCAGCTCCGTGAGCGATCGTTCCTTCTCGGCTTGCTCCAGCAGCGAGTCGGTCCGATCGAGTATCGTCTCGACGGCGTCTTTGGTGTCGGCGCGATCCCACCGCAGCAGTTCGGCTTGCCCCTGTATTACGGTCAGTGCGTTGCGGAGATTGTGTCGCAGGATCCGTTCCAGGATCGCTAGCTGGCGGTCTCGACGCTTTCGCTCGGTTACGTCTCGTGTGAACCCCGTTATGATGCGCTCGCCGTCCGAGCGTTCGTCGAGCAACCGGGCATTCATCGACAGCCAGCGCTGCTGTCCGCTGGCGGTTAGTGCCCGGAACTCGAACTCTTCGACGATCCTGTCTTCCAGCAGTCGGTCGAGGAACGCTTCCCGTCGCTGTGGATCGACATACAGATCCTGTTCGAGGTCGTTGTATGCCGCTATTGCCTCCTGTGGGCTGTCGTATCCGAGCATCGCCGCCAGCTTGTTGTTGATAGACAGCACGCGCCCGTCGGTCGTCGTTCGGAACACGCCCACTGGCGCGACTTCGAGCAGGCCCTCTGACGCTTCGAGCTTCGTCGCCGAACTCCGGGGTTCGACCCGGCAGTGTACCCGAGAGACTACTCCGCTCGAACCCGTTTCCGGATGGAGATCAAGCGTTATCGGCACTGCTGTGTCGTCGCTCGCGCGCACCGCGATCGCACACGAATCGGTCGCCCCGTCGACAGCGTTCTCGAATGCGCCCTCGAACACGTCGCGATCTCCCTCGGGCACCAGTTCGACGAATGGGCGACCAGTGATGTCCACGCGATCGTGGCCGGTCAGCGCGACCCACTTGTCGTCGACAAACCGAACGGCTCCGTCTGTATCGAGCGACTGAAAAGCGATGGCGACGCCGTGACCGTCCCGCTGTTGGCCACCACTTGCATCGCGTGGACGATCAGTCATACGCTACCTAGGCGCGCTCCCTGTATGAAGCTGATGGCTTTATGGAAACTATCTATCAGTACTACGGACCAATGGACTGTGGTTCGATCACGCCGCCAGCAACTGGCGTTCGATCTCGTCGCCGATCTCCTCGACCAGCCCCGGGACTGCCTTGCGGACGGAATCGGTCATTCCTTCACCGTACTCGAAGGGGTCGGCTACTTCGATGGCGTAGATCGTGATCGCCGGCATCGACTCGCCCATCGCCTCGCCGAGCGTCGTCAGCGTTCCTAGCCCGACGTTGTGGGTTGCCAGTCCGCCGCTCTCTTTGTCCGGCTCGACAGCCTGTGGATCGAAGACGTACCAGTCGCCGGGCTCGCCGTCCTCGGTCACGATCGAGTCGATGATACAGACCCGGTCGTGGCCGCTCAGTTCGTCGATCAACAGCAGTCGCCCCGAGTTCATCGTCTCGAAGGCGACGCCCGGCCGATCGAGCTGGTCCTCGAGGGCCGCAACGACTTCCAGCCCGATGACGTCGTCACGCTTGATCTCGTTGCCGATGCCCAATACGAGGGTGTCCATAGCTATCGAGAGACCTCATCGAGCACCTGACCGTCCTGTTCGAGCGTGACCTCCAGGGGCATATCGCCGATTGCGTGGGTCGAACAGGACAGACAGGGATCGTAACACCGGATGACACTTTCCATTTTGTTGAGGATGTCCTCCGGAATCTCGGGGCCGTCGACGAACCGCTCGGCCGCGGTCCGGACGCCCTTGTTCATCGCCCCGTTGTTGTGGGTGGTCGCGACGATGAAATCGGCGTTGGTGACCGTCCCGTTGTCGTCGACGTCGTACTCGTGGATGAGTGTGCCTCGCGGGGCCTCGATGACGCCGACGCCATTCGTCTTCTCGGGTTTGGTCGGGACGTTCGGGATCCCCTCATAGACGGCGTCGTCTTCGAGCAACTCGCGAATGCGCTCGATGCAGTAGAGGATCTCGATGAGCCGCGCCCAGTGGTAGTACGTCGAGCGCTCGTGGACGGCCCCGTTGGCGGCGTCCATATA
>ENA-ORCS01001032-ORCS01001032.1-marine-metagenome-genome-assembly--contig:-NODE-1032-length-13810-cov-3.362120_pt1 | contig 13810 bp, 13 predicted proteins | sample MGYA00237781_ERZ508513 | MGnify/ENA primary metagenome ERZ508513 (study PRJEB26184, sample SAMN06268793) | marine metagenome | isolation source: Eden Landing Ponds, San Francisco, CA, USA | place...
ACGGCAACCTGAAAACCTTGTGTAAAGGTTGCCACTCGAAGGTTCACAGTAGTAACTCCTCCAACGCAAATAACAATAATGAGGAATCCCTTTGGTGGCTACTCTTATGGCATATATTGATAATTGTCGGATCTATTGTAATAGTCTTCTCATTTATAGCTAATAAGCTGAATATACCAAGTAAAGTGGATAGTTTTGTTGAGAGTAATAGAAAGCGGAATTTGAATAAATATGGCACAGAGAACGTCCCATATTGGCAGATAAACGGGTTAATGATTTTGATATATCTTCTTTCAGTCTGCTGGATAGTTATACAGCAGAAATATATTCTATATATCCCACTCACAGTGGCACTTTGGGTGGGAATGTTACCTATGTATCTTTATCAAGAAAAATATTGTACCGTAGAGAATAGTGATTAAGAAGTATTCGCTTGTTATATTGGTAATATCTCAGCTCGGTCTTCGATCTGTTCGACTTGACCGACGAGGAGCGCGACGTGGTGGAGGACTATCTGGAAGTATTCTGACTACGTCCCCGCCTCATCGCGTGTCTTCGCAGAGATGGACATTTTAGTTGTCAGGTCGATTCTTCTCTATGGACCCAGTTGAACGCTTCCGAATCCGAATAGCAGAAGCCTTTGGGGGAATGATACTGATACTTGTAGCAACTGTCGGGGGCACTGTTATGCGCTCTGCTCAGGAGGCGGCACCGACTACGGAACCAACTACGTCAATATCGTTAGAGCTGATGACGGGATTGATAACCTCGCTTCCAGGTATTGTTACTCTTGTCGGGATTGGTGTAGCGACCGTCATCGCGGGACCCTTCGGATTTGTCGGTGCACTACTCGAAGTAGCGGGCACTAATCAGATACTCTACCATCAGAGTGAGAGTGGATTCTGGCTGATTATCTTCGGTGCTGGATTAGTAACAGTTGGGGCGCTGATACCGTGGCTGAAAGTACTTGATGGACTACTGGGTTCAGACGCACGGTATTGAACTCCACAGCGGAACGCAGTGCATAGGTTTTTGTCGCGCGCACTCGTTTTAGCAGTTGTAAACCACCACACGTGAGTGACCCGCGATTGGGTTACTATTGAGATAAGTCAAAATCACGGGGATACGTTTATATACATCGTATCCACGTCTGGTCATTTGGAAACAGTAGGAACCCAAATGGGCCCTGCCGGATTTGAACCAGCGCTCAATCGGTTATGAGCCGATCGCTTTAACCGGACTAAGCTAAGGGCCCCTCACTTGCGCGTTCTGGATGGGGCGACTAAACTGTACCGTCTTCTGATCGTTTCGTGAGCAACATACCAATGAACAGAACGGCTTCGAAAATATTCGTCACCCCCCGGGGTGGCGAAATTCGTCACGTGATTACAGCCGGTAGTATCAGTACCGCTCTGGATCAATCGTCCCCACATATCGTCGCGTTGTGGCGTACAATCCGACTGCGAGTGCTGAGAGCCCAAAGACTGTTGCGGTGGTGACAGTCGTCTGACTCCCGACAGCGAGTTTGGCGGCGACAGTCGCGGGATGTTCGGGTAGGAGTGCGGCTGCGCCGAACAGTCCCAACGCGATAATCGAGTACAGCAGTTGTGCTTGCCGACGCTGGCCAAGCGTCAGCCCGAGCACCGCTCCCAGAACGACAACCAGTAGCGCGACTGCAGCGACCAATACGACGAGCAGCAGAACGTTGTCGATTGTGATCCCGTTGACACTCAGCAGCGCGATCCACAGCAGCGCCTGTATCGGGGCCAATATAGCCATCCCGAGCGCCTTTCCGTCGAAGATGTCCGTCAGCGAAACTGGCGCAACTCGAAGCAACTCCAGTGTCCCGCGTTCAATCTCTTCGGTCAACACGTCGACAGTGATCGACCCACTGATGAACGGCGGCAGGAACAACAACAGCGGGACGAGCACCGTGTATGTGAACCCGAAGTAGGAACTGGCATCGGCCTCCGGTGGAAGTGGAACAGGATTGGTTTCTAGGTGGGCTGCCCGGTTCGTGCGTTCGTTGCGTTCGAGCGCCTCGAGTACGTCCCTGGCTTTGACGACCGCGAGCGTCGACTGGATGCTCCCGTCGGGGACCGTCGCGGTCACTTCGATTTGCTCGCTGGACGCATCGGCGTGCAGGACGCCAATCACTTCCCCACGCTGGAATGCGTCCATCGCGGCCGTTCGCGTCGGATACTGTTCGATCTCGACACCAGCCTCCCGTGCGGCCTCGTTGAGTTCGTTGCGAGTATCGCCGGAAACGCCGAAAGTGAGTTCACCGGACTCGACACTACCTGGATCGTACAGCGAGGTGAGCCCGACAACCAGAAACGACGAGAACGCGGCGATGAAAATCTGGATCACCAGTGCAAGGACGATCGTCTTCTCCCGGGAGAGACTCGCAATGTCGCGTCGCGCGATGGCGATTCGAACGTCGTCAAACAACGAGCATCACCACCGAGAAGTTATAGAGGAAGTGAATCGCTATCGCGGCTGTAAGCCCGATTGCATACCCTTGCCGACCGGACCGCATCCCGACCGCGGAGGTCGCCGCCGTGACGACGTGCAGTGCCAGCGGTGCGAGTAACAACAGCAGGCCAACTGCCGGGCCGATGCCAGCTGTCGGACCGGCTGAGACGACCGCAGCCTGCTGGACCTCTGGTAACCCGCCAAGCAACTGGGCGAGCAACAGCCCCTTTTCGGCGAGGAAAAATCCGAGACCGGCGAGAGCCCCGACGGCAAGCGCCGAGCGTATCGAGCGATCATACCGGTTGTGGACGAACCCCGCATATATCGGCAGGCTCTTTGCGAGTTCTTCGATCACGACGATCGAGAACAGGATCAGCCCAAGCCAGATCGGCTGGGGCAATCCCATCGAGATCGGGTAGACCGCGGCGACGGCGACCAGTTCCGCGAGAATGACTAGCGGCATGAGCAGGATGACGACGAGTGCGACGCTGCGCCGGCGATGGATCCGGCCCGCAAGCGAATCCAGCACCTTCAGCGGGATCGGCCGCTGGGTGAACATATCCTCCTCGCGGTACAGCCCCGCGCCGAGCACGAAAAACAGCCCCGCAGTGAACAGCGGCGGCAGCGTCGAGAGCAACACCGACAACGGTTCGATTGCGACGCCCTGAATGTCGCGGACGACGATCGTCAGCGGCGAGATGAGCGCGATCGGCGTCACGTCGGTGAAAATCGCCGGGACGAAGGCGTAGGTCGTCAGTCCGACCGTGATCGAGACGGTGACAAAGGTGAGTTCCTTGAACGATCGTGCGAACATCGCGCCGAGGAACGTCGCAGAGAGAAAGAGCAAGATCAACGGTACGACCGCGGCCAGCGCGTACAGCCCGCTACCGGAATCGGGTTGCAGGTAGAGGATGCCACCCGCGATCAGCCCTTCGAAGAACAACGCACCGAGGAAGTACGGCAGCGTCTTGCCGGCGATGATGTCGCCACGGGAAACCGGTGCCACTAACATCAGTTCCCCCCGGCGGTTGAGCCGCTCACTGAGCATCGTCGATCCGTAGGCCTGGATGACGAAGTTCAGTGGGATAACGAACAGGAACGCCAGGATGAGCGACTGGAACGGAAACGGCGGCGAGATATCAGACGGCGTGCCCGTTGTCGCGTCGCTGCCTGTGAGACTGCGAGCGATACCGCCGATTCCACCGGCCGAACCGTCGCCCGTGGACTCTTCGCCCGTCGGGCCGTCGCCGGTCGTCCCGTTGGAACCGTCACCGATGGTTCCATCAGAGCCGTCACCGTCCGCCGGATCGGAGTCGTTCCCGCCGTCGTCGGGCGTCCCACTGTCAGAAGGCGTGCCGTCGTTGACTGTCCCACCGTCGAGCGTGTCGGTCCCGCCAGTCGTCGTGAGATTCCGCTCGGCGTATTCGAGTGTCACTGTGACCGGGAACGCGGCCGACTGATTGGATTCTGCAGACATAACGCGGTCGTTATACGAGTCGACGCTGCTGCGCAACTCCGCCAGGGCCGCTTGTCCCTTCTGTGAGTCGCTGGCAACCACCTGCGTGGCGCGAATCCGGAGGTCGATCTCGGAGCCGAGCTCCTCATCAGGGTCCTGTGCCGCGAACGTCGAGTCGCTCTCGACGACCGGATACAGCGGGCTCTCCTCGTCGACACCGACGCGATAGAACCCTTCATCAAGCGTGACTCCGCCCTGCGCGACGACAAGCGGCGCGGCCCCGCCTAACACGAGCAACGTCACGGCGACGACAGCAGCGGTCTTGCGGTCGATCCCGCCGGCGTTTTTGGTCACCTCCCAGCGAGCGATCCGCAGTATCTTGCGTGGTCGCACGCTTAGACCTCCGAACTCGAACCGTCCGCAGACTTACCTGACTGTGCGCGACTGTCACGCCCATCGGCAACGTTGAGAAAGACCTCCTCCAGACTGGACTCCTCGGTCCGGATGTCGATGACCGAGCCGCCGGCCTCCTGAGCGGCTTCCCGAGTGGTCTCGACTTCGGACATCGTCTCCACTGTTCGGACGTATCGGCCGTTCTTTGCGACGCTGTCAGGGACTTCGACAGTCGTGTGGACGTGATAGACCGTCTCACCGTATTCGGCCTGCAGTTCATCGAGGCCACCTCGAGCGACGATTTCCCCATCGTTCATAATCGCGACGCGGTCACAGATCGACTCGACGTGAAAGAGGTTGTGCGCGCTGAAGACGATCGTCTTGCCCTCCGCAGCGAGTTGGCTGGTGAACTCGATGATGTAGTTTGTCGTCAGCGGGTCCAGCCCGCTGGCCGGCTCGTCGTAGATCAACACGTCCGGGTCGTTGATCAGCGACCGGGCGATCGCGACCTTCCGTTTCATCCCCTTAGACATATCCCCGATCTGGCGGTCCCGGTGTTGCAAGTCGAGTTCATCCAGCGTCTCGTGGATGCGCCGTTCGGCGACATCGTCGGGAACGTCGTACAGGTCGGCAAAGAAGTGCAGATACGTCCGAGGGGTCATCTCCTCATAGAGCGGCGATTCCTCGGGGAGAAACCCAAGTTGGTGGCGCATCTCGCTTTCGCCGGCCTCGTAGCCGGCGACGGAGACACTGCCACTCGTCGGTTCGATCAATCCGGCGAGCATCTTCAGCGTCGTCGTCTTGCCGGCCCCGTTCGGGCCGATAATGCCGAACACCTCCCCGGAACCGACCGAAAACGTGCTTCCTTCGACGGCCGGGAAGCCGCCGTACTCTTTGCGGAGGTCGCGAGCCTCAATCATTCGTCTGTCCGTATTGGCTGGCCACACGTATAGGTTACACCTCGAGTATCGGTCGCGAAAACGGACTCGCGGCGCTAGGACCCGGGCGGATCACGTTCGAGAGACATCCGAGATCACAATCCGGGTCCCACCAGACGACGATTCCTCGGCCGCGACCGACCAGCCGTGAGCGTCGGCGATCCACTCGACGATCGCTAGCCCGAAGCCGGTTCGATCGGTGTCAGTCGTGTACCCCGCCTCGAAGACGCGCTCGCGCTCGCTCGCCTCAATTCCAGACCCGTCGTCGACGACAGCGAACCCCTCTTCGGTCGGTCGGACCCGAGCCGAATCACAGTCAGTGTGGACCGCGACGTTCTCGAAACACTCGAAGAGAGCGCCTTCGAGGCGGTCGCGGTCGGCTTCGATCGTCGGTAGATCCGTATCGACGGCCACTGTGAGATCGGTCGCTTCCGCGGCCGCACGGGCAACTGACTCGGTGTCGACGACGGCGGGATCTCGGACAGGCAATCCGGCTCTGGCGAGGTCACGCATCTCTTCGAGCAGGGTTTCCATCTTGTCGATCGAGCGTTCGAGGGCCGCAAAGTGCGTGTCATCGCCAGTCTCGCGGGCGAGATCTAGCCGGCCGGACAGGACGTTCAACGGGTTACGCAGATCGTGGGCAACAATGCTGGCGAACTCGTCGAGGCGTTCCGAACTGCAGTATCGGTCAGTCACATCCCGTATCGATCCGATCTCTGCGGGTTCGCCGTCGTAGGTGATCGACCGGACGCTGAGTGACACTTCCCGCATCTCGCCGTCGGCGGTGACGATCCGAGTTTCGTACCGCTGTGGGACCGTTCCTCCGGACCGGCGCCGCTGGCTGATCTCCCGAACCCGATCACGATCGTCCGGATGGACGAGTTCGAACACGTCCATCCCGATTAGCGTGTCTTCCTCGTAGCCAGTGATCGTACAGAACCGCTCGTTGACGAACTCGAACGTCCCGTCTCGGTAGATGAAGACCCCGTCGTGGCTCTGCTCAACGACGGTTCGGTAGCGCTGTCGGCTCTCTGAGAGCGCCGCCTGCGCACGAACGTGCTCAACCGCGTTGACAATGGTGTTCGCGAGTACGGCGTACTGGTCGGTGCCGGTTTCCTTTTGCATGTACTCGGTGACGCCCGCCGAGATGGCCTCGCTGGCAATCTCTTCGCTGCCGTGGCTGGTGTACAACACGAACGGCATCTCCGGGTCCCGCTCGCGGACGCGTTCGAGCAAGTCGAGTCCGTCGATCCCGGACGGCCGGTGATCGCTGAGGACACAATCGACCGAATCGCGGTCGAGTCGCTCTAGGGCCGCTTCTGGATCGGTAGCACTCTTGACGGTCAGCGCCTCGTTCACCGATTCGAGGTGTTCGGCGACAATGTCCAAGAAATCGGGATCACTATCGACATGTGCCACGCGGATCGGCTCTGAATCCGTCATTGTATACACGTTGTGTACTCGCTAGTATCAAAGTTCGTGTCGTAGCGAGGAACCCATCAAATCGGATGTCAGGAGACCTTACAGCAACTCAGCGACGTGATCGGCAATCTCGTCGGGGGTATCACCGACCGGCACACCATTGTCTTCCAGGGCAGAGATCTTCGACTCGGCAGTACCGGCACCGCTGCCGGAGACGATCGCACCGGCGTGGCCCATACGCTTGCCCGGCGGCGCGGTGCGGCCAGCGATAAATCCTACGACGGGCGTGTCCATCTGCTCGCCGATGTAGCGGGCTGCCTCCTCCTCGTCTTCGCCGCCGATCTCCCCGCACATAACGACAGCTTCTGTCTCGGGATCGGCCTCGAACAGTTCCAGGGCGTCGACGAAGTCCGTCCCGATGATCGGATCGCCGCCGATGCCGATGGCGGTCGTCTGGCCGATCCCGCGCTGAGAGAGGTTGTCGACGACCTGGTAGGTCAGCGTTCCCGACCGTGAGACCAGTCCGACGTTGCCCTCGCTGAAAATGTTCCCCGGCAGGATGCCGAGTTTGGCCTCGCCCGGAGTGATCACGCCGGGGCAGTTCGGCCCGACGAGGTGGGTATCCGTCTCCGCGAGTTTCCGATTGACTGTGCTCATATCCTGTGTCGGGATACCCTCGGTGATCGCGACGACGAGATCGAGGCCGTCGGCATCCAGCGCCTCGAAGATCGCGTCCGCGGCGAACGCCGGTGGGACAAACACGACAGAGGCATCGGCGTCTTCCTCGCGGACCGCGCCCTGGACTGTATCGTAGACCGGGACGCCCGCGACTGCCTGGCCACCCTTGCCCGGGACCGCGCCGGCGACGACGTTCGTGCCGTACTCGAGCATCTGTTCTGTGTGGAACTTCCCCTCTCCGCCGGTGATTCCCTGTACCACGACGCGCGTGTCTTCGTCGACGAGAACACTCATGCGTTCACCTCCTGTGCGTATTCGACCGCACGCTTCACGGCGTCCTCCAGCGTATCCTCGACCGTGACGAGATCTTCGTTGAGGATCTCCATTCCCTCTTCGGCGTTCGTCCCTGCGAGACGGACGACGACCTCCTTGGGGATCTCGTCGAACTCCGAAAGTGCCTGGTTGATGCCGTTCGCGACCTCGTCGCCACGGGTGATCCCCCCGAAGATGTTGAACACTACCGAATCGACGTTCTCATCCGAGAAGACCATATCCAGGGCGTTGGCGATCCGCTGGGCCTTTGCGCCGCCGCCCACGTCCAGGAAGTTCGCCGGCGATCCACCGTAATAATCGACGAGATCCAGCGTCGTCATCACCAGCCCCGCACCGTTGCCGATGATGCCCACGTTACCGTCCAGGCGAACGTAATCGAAGCCGTACTCGTCGGCTTTGACCTCGAGTGTGTCGCCCTCGCCGGCCGCTGCTTCCATCTCCGCGAGTTCCGGCTGGCGAAAGAGCGCGTCGTCATCAACGTTCATCACCGCGTCGGCCGCGATGACTCCTCGCTCTGCTTGTGACTCGTCCGCGCTCCCGCTGTCCGCGCTCGTGACCATCAACGGGTTGATCTCGATGTCACTGCCGTCTTTTTCCTCCCAGAGTTGATACAGCGTCTGCAGGATCGAAGCGACGTCGCCCGCGATGTCGCGATCGACCCCGGCCTCGTAAACGGCCTTTCGGGCCTGGAAAGGGAACATTCCGAAAGCGGGATCGACGTGCTCGCGTACGATAGCGTCCGGGTCCTCGTGGGCGACCTCCTCGATATTGACGCCGCCCCTCGTCGAGACCATCGCGACGGGACGGCCCTCGCCGCGGTCCATCGTCACGCCGACGTACAGTTCGTCGACGAAATCGACGGCCTCTTCGACGAGAACGCGGCTGACGCGATACCCCTTCAGATCCATCCCGAGGATCGACTCGGCGGCCGCACGGGCCGCCGACTCGGGCTCGACGAGTTTGATCCCGCCGGCCTTCCCGCGGCCCCCGACGTGTACCTGCGCCTTGATCGCGACCGGATAGCCGATCGACTCGGCCGCCCCAATGGCCGCCTCGACGGTCTCGGCCAGTTGCGCGTCCGGTGTCGGGATCCCGGCATCGGCGAAGACCTCCTTGGCCTGATATTCGTGCAATCGCATATCACTCTCACAGGGGAGTGGCGCGCGCTTAAATCCCGGTCTTCCGGCACACCCGAGAACCGACCCGAACTCTCGGCACGTGTACCGACTGTCTGTTGGCCTACTCGTCTGTGAGGAGGTCTTCGACGAACTGGAAGCCGTCGACGAACGTCACCGAATCGCCGTATCCTTCACTGGCAAGGGCAGTTTCGGCCCCCTCACCGGCAGCGATATCAGTCGTGTAAATGTACACCTCGGTCGCCGCACCCTGACTGATAGTGATTGCTGTCAGTCTGTTCCGGGTCGACCGCACGCAGTCGTGCGGTCGCACCGGTAAATCGTTACAGTAATCACTATGAGGCGCTGTGCAGCGAGTGCAGCGAGGGCGGCATCAGCCCGTTCGACCTCGTCAGCCGGACGATCGTCGGCGTTCGCGATGTACCGCTGAACGCGGTCCATCGTCCGCGAAACGATCGGGTCCGAAAAATCGAGCGGTTCCGCGACCGTCGCCCAACCGTCATCAATCGCGGTATCGACGGGCGGCGTCTCGATATTCGGATCAGACTGCGTCAATTCGCCGTACACACGCTCCGGCAAGACGAAGATAACCCCATTGCGGCGAGCAAACCGACGAAGGACCCGATACCGGCTGTTCGACGGCTGTCCCACCGCGACGAACAGCCCAGTGTCGGCGATATGGAGCCTGCTCATACGCTGTCGGACGCATCAGTGTCGTCGAAATCCAAATCGTCGATCGACGCACCGGACACCTCGACCTCGTCGTGTGCGTGAACGAGGGGACGAAGCGCCTGGAGAATCATCTCGGCGGCCAGCGGCGAGATGTCGAGATCCTGCGCCATCAGCCTGTGGGTCACTTCGCCTCGCTCGCGTGCGACCGCGTAGGTGAGCGCTGTCGCGAGACCAGCGATCCCGTGGCGGTCGATGTATGTGTCGATGTCGTCGTCGGTTTCACGCCGTCCGACGGCGTCGACCAGTGCTGGCGTAATAGTGTACGTACGCGCCCCGTCGTCCGCCGTGACCGTTAGATCGATTTCGCGGGCGGCGTACCGGCGAGGCTGCTCGTCGCGAGTGACTTCGAGAACGCCGGCATCGACGAGCTGGTTGACGTAGGTGTAGGCGGTCCCCTGTGGGAATCCAAGGGCATCGATGATATCCCGGACGGTTGCGTCCCCTTCGCGAGCGAAATATCCGTACAACTGTGCCAGATGTGGCTCCTCGAGGAGGTCCGCGATCGAGAGGAAATCCCGGATGACATCGCCGTCGTCCCGATTCGAAGTACGTGACATTAATCTGTTCTCAATTACAGATTATAGAGAAACAGTAAAGTGTCTTCCGGATGGCGAGTGTCGATATCGAAGCAGGCCTATTGGTCCGGCACTTTCAATTGGATATGAGCGATATCGATTCGATCGAATCGGCTACCGAGTCACTGGCCGGCGCGATCGCCGACGCGGAGCGGGTCGTCGCACTGACGGGCGCCGGCGTCTCGACCGCGTCGGGCATCCCATCGTTTCGGGGCGAGGGCGGCATCTGGGAGCAGTTCGATCAGCGTGACTTCCACTACCGGCGATTCGACGCCGATCCCGGAGGGTTCTGGCGCGATCGGCTCGACCTCCGGGAGACCTTCTACGGGGACAGCGAGATCGAACCGAACGCCGCCCATCGCGCGCTGGCCGAACTGGAGCGGGAGGGGTACCTTGAGGCCGTCGTCACACAGAACGTCGACGGCCTGCACGCGGCCGCCGGTTCGGAAACAGTCGTCGAACTGCACGGGACGAACCGCGAGGCCGAATGCGTCGAGTGTGGCCATCGGATCCCGGCCGAGACGGCGTTCGATCGGGCCGAATCCGGCGAGTTGCCGCCACGGTGCGGGGCCTGTGACGGCGTGTTGAAACCGGCGGTCGTCCTCTTCGGGGAGTCGATGCCCGACGAGCCGACGATCCGGGCACACGAACTGGCCGGGCGGAGCGACCTCTTTCTGGCGGTCGGCTCGTCGCTACAGGTCCAGCCTGCGGCAGGACTCCCGGCTCGCGCCCAGCAGTCGGGCGCGACGCTCGCGGTCGTCAACCTCGAAGCCACGCCGCTCAGCAACCGGGCTGACTACGATCTCCGAGCGGACGTGACCGAGCTGCTGCCGGCGCTGGTCGAGGCGGTAAAATGAGCTTCGACGGAAACTGGCCCTATAGCTCGACGCCTCCGGGGATAAGGCTGTGCTCGCGGTCGAGGTTGCCGTCGCCGTCATAGACTAACAATGCATCCGTCTCGAAGACGACGGGGTCGCCGTCACCGGGCTCAATCCGGAGCTGGTAGCGACGGTCGCCCTCCTCTCGGCGGCTGGTCGCGTCGACGAGCGAGTGCAGGTCAGATGACTCCAGGGGGGCCTCGAAGGCGAACTCGCCGGTGAGCCGGTGGGCCACGCTGAGGACCCCAGGATCGTCCGACGGTGTCCGTCGATAGGAGACATCGAGATCTGACGCGTCCGGCGCAGTGGTACCCTCGGCTAGTCGCCCCCGAAGTACGTTGGGGGTCCCCGCGAAGGAGACGATCAGCCGAGGCGATGCGTCGGTATCGACATGGGTCGTGAACTCTTCGCGCCGCATTGACTCGTCTTGGTGTATGGCATGAATGGCCAAGAACGTAACGCCACCGGCGAACGACATCTTTAGGCCCCCGGACTGTGGTCTCCCTCACAATGACGTGGGTCCGCTCGGAATACGCGAACGAGTTCGCCGTCCTCTCGGCGTGGCTCGCAATGGTATTGCCCTGGAATATCGCCTACCAGCCGGCCGCGGCGCTGGATAGCACTGTCATATTCGTTCGGTTGTCTGTACTCGAGTTACAGATCCGGATACCAGTCATCATCCAGGCGGGCAGCCAGCTCGTCTCGGCGGAAAACGCCCTCGCAGTCCAGTATCCGGGGACGCAACTCGCGTCCGGACTGTTCGTCGCTACCCCGGTCGGGGCAGTCGGCCACTACGACGGGTGGATGAGAGCAGGCAGCATCGTCTGGGTGCTGGCTGCGGCTGTGCTGGTGGGGACGTTCGTATACAGTCTCGCCCTGTATCGCGACGAGGAGGGCGTCGCCGCCCGCAGCCCCCTCCCGCCGGCCAGTGTGATCGGATGGCTCCTGGCAGCCGCGACCGTCGCGACGGCGGCCACATCGGCGCTTTACTTCCTCGAACAAGATCTGGGCGGCGTGCCAGTCCCGATCGGGACTGTGATTATGGGGGCGCTCGCGGTCGCGATCCTGCGCGCGGAGCGACGGTAGCAACACCGAGTACCGCACACGTTTCGAGGAGCGATAGTCGGGGTGTCGAATTTAAGTACGTGGGACCTAAATCCACGGCAAGAAGCGCCACGGTGGCGACACTCCCCAGCCATGGCAGATTCCGAACGCGAGCCGTCCGGCGAGTCAGGCGGGTTGTTGAGCGGCGCGAAGGCGCGGCTAGTCCGATCGATGCGGGTCATCACGGGTTCGTCAGTCGATGTCGAGGACTACGACCCCGTCAAGCACGACCCGCTTGCGACGTTCAATGGGCTCGCCGGGATGGACGAAATCGAACGCTACTGGCTCAACGCTCCATACGCGTTCGTCTCGATCAACCACGATCCAGAGGAGAACGAACACCGATATCACGTCGTCGAGCCAACCCTTGACGAACTCGAAACCGACCTGCTTGGACGACTGTTCGAAGACATCCGGACGCCGCTTTTGTATCGTGAAGACATCGAGGACGACCCCGAGACGGCGCTGCTGGAAGAACTGGAGGCGCGCCTCCAAGAATACGGCGTCGTGATCGAGCCGGAGTCGTTCTACCGCCTGTTCTATTATCTCTACCGGCAGTTCCAGGGCTATGGCAAGATTGACCCGCTGATGCACGATCCGGGCATCGAGGACATTTCCTGTGACGGCGTCGGGCTGCCGATCTTCGCGTATCACGAGGAGTACACCGACATCGAGACGAACGTCACCTTCAGCGAACAGGAACTGCGAAACTTCGTGATCCAACTAGCCCAGCGCTCGGGACGGCACATCTCCGTCTCTGATCCCGTTGTCTCGACAACGCTGCCAGACGGCTCGCGGATCGAACTCGCCTTAGGTGAGGAGGTCACGCCGCGCGGGTCGGCCTTCACCATCCGAAAGTACGCCGAGGAGCCGTTCACGCCGGTCGATCTGCTGGAGTTCGGGACGGTCGATCTGGATATGCTTGCTTTCCTGTGGCTGGCTATCGAGTCCAACAAGTCGCTCATCTTCGCGGGCGGGACCGCCGCGGGCAAGACCACGAGTATGAACGCCGTCTCGATGTTCGTCCCGCCGCGGTCGAAGGTGCTGACGATCGAGGACACCCGAGAGCTATCGCTATATCACGACAACTGGCTCTCCTCGGTGACGCGCGAGCGATTCGACGAGGACGACATCACGATGTACGACCTGCTGCGGTCGGCGTTGCGCCATCGGCCGGAGTACATTATCGTCGGCGAGGTCCGCGGCCAGGAGGCGGTGACGCTGTTCCAGGCGATGAACACCGGTCACACCACGTTCTCGACGATGCACGCCGACTCGGTCCAGACAGTAATCAACCGACTAGAAAACGAGCCGATAAACGTCCCGCGGCCGATGGTCGCCAGCCTAGACCTGCTCTGTGTGCAGGTGTTGACCCGCCACGAGGACAAGCGCGTCCGACGGATCAAAACCCTCGCGGAGATCGAAGGAATCGACCAGCGGACCGGCGAGCTAGACTACTCGAACACCTTCTCCTGGAATGCCGACGGAGACACCTTCCGGCAGCGCAACTCCGATCTCCTTGAGGAGATCCAGGAAGACCGCGGCTGGACACGCTCGGAGTTGCTGGGCGAACTCAACGACAGGAAAGCCGTGCTCTCGTATCTCTGGGAGGAGGGTATCACCGACTACCGTCGGTTCACAGCGTGGGTGAACCGATATTATGCCGACAAGGATCGCGTCATGGACACAG
>ENA-ORCS01001033-ORCS01001033.1-marine-metagenome-genome-assembly--contig:-NODE-1033-length-13807-cov-3.349599_pt1 | contig 13807 bp, 14 predicted proteins | sample MGYA00237781_ERZ508513 | MGnify/ENA primary metagenome ERZ508513 (study PRJEB26184, sample SAMN06268793) | marine metagenome | isolation source: Eden Landing Ponds, San Francisco, CA, USA | place...
GTGAGGCGTGCTCGCGTCCAGTTTAGTCGTCTCAGCGACCCCTATCCGCGCGGGTGGTGCGGAGAGCGCGGATATGTCGCTGAGCGGGATATCCGCGCTCGGACACCCGCACCGCCCCGCACTCGCGCGGATAGAGCCCGCTCAGGCGACTCCGTTCGCTCCGCTCGCCGAAAGACTCGCTTCGCTCACGGGTCGCGTTGCTCCCCGTTCGCATCGAGGCGCTCACTGCGTTCGCACCTCGCTTCGCTCGACTTTCGAGCCCTCGTTCACTGCGTTCGCGAGGACACCGCGAGCACGTCTCGCCCTTTCAGTCCACCGGGAGAGCAAGCTCTCCCGAGCCCTGACTCGCTTCGCTCGTCAGGACACCAGGACCGCAACCGAACCGCCCCGCACCGCGACGGCCTCACACCTCCCCAGCCTCTTGCGCTCCTCGCTTGGCTGCGGTGCTCGTCCCTCGCGCGGCTTCGTCTCGCGGCCCTCACAGTGTTCGGGCGCGTTCGACGGCGCGCGCCACGGTGGGGTGTGGCAATCGAACGCCACAGTGGGGTATGGCAATAGAGAGCCACGGTGGGGTGTGGCAATCGAGCGCCAGGGAGGGGTGTCCCAGCAGTACAGTTTTCCCGGTCGGCATCGGATCGACGCGCATGTCCAGAGAGGTCGTCGTGTTCCTGGCGGGCTCGCCGGACCGGCTGGCCCTCCTCGACCACCTCACCGAGGAACCCGCGGCTCCCCGGGACGTCGCCGAGGCGCTCGACGTCTCCAGCAGGGGTGCCCAGCGCAACCTCTCGGAACTCGAAGACCGCGGCTGGACCCAAAAACGCGACGGCGACTACCACCTCACCACGACGGGACACCTCGTCCGTGAAACCTACGCCGACTGCCTGGATCGACTCGACGCACTCGGAGACCTGGCGACGCTCTACGAACACCTCCCCGACCGCGAGGACGCCCCGGACCCTGCCTGGCTGGCCGACGGGACCTACGTCACCGCCGAGGAAGACCACCCCCAGGCGCCGGTCACCCACTACGTCGAAGCCGTCCGCGGGCTCGAAACCGACCACGTTCGGATGCTCGCGCCCGTCCTCTCGCGACTCTTCCACGAACCCCACGCCAGACAGGTCCAGCGTGGCGCCACGACGGAAGTCGTGCTGCCGGTCGAGCGCGTTACTGCGGCCCGCGAGAAGAATCCCCTGGAGTTCGAAACAGTGCTCGCCGTCCCGTCGTTCACGCTCTATCGCACCGACAGACCCGTGGAGATGGGACTCACCGTCACAGACGACCGGACGTTCCTCCTAGCATACGACGCCGACGGGACCCTCCGGGCCTGCATCGAGAGTACCGACCCGACGCTCCGGGAGTGGGCCGTCGAACGGTTCGACCGGTACCGGGAGGAAGCGAGCGAGGTCGACGGGATCGGCCCGTTTTAACCTGACTGGCGAACAGCAATTACATACGAATCGAGCGTGAGACTACACGACGATGGCCCCCACCCGCAGGCAAGCCCTCTCCAGCGGTATCGCCCTCCTCGCCGCTCTCGCCGGGTGTAACGACCGCTCGGACACGCCAGAGTCAGACGGCGTCGACGGTGACGGCGGCGACGGCGGGGACAGGTTCGCCCGCCCGGAGAACGTCGCGATGGACCCCGAGTCAGTGACGATCCGCGAGCCCGGCACACGGGAGCGTATCGTCGAGGTCGCGGACGCGGACGGCGAGGTCAACCGGACGGAGCGCGAACGACGACGAGCGGTCCGGGAAGGCTTCGTCACCAGTGCAGAGGCGGCCTCGTGGCTTCGGATCGACGACGTGGACGGCGCCGAGACGGCCCGGCAGTTCCTCGATGAGACCGACTTCGAGGAGTCGTTCGTGTTCCTCGACCGCGGGAGCGTTAGACAGTGCTACGAGCGACTGGTCTGTTACATAACGTGGAACCAAAGCGAATTGCGACGGACGTACGCCGAGGTGTACCGCGATTACGACGTCCCCTGCACCGCGGGCGAACGCGATAGCGTCGCCACGTTCATCCGTCTTCAGGGAACCGTCGACCCCCAGCGGATCGAGTCCGACGGCACCCACACACGATACGGCGGCTGCCCGGTCCCGCGATGGCGACTGGAAGACCGCCTCGAACCCGAAAACGAAACGACCACCGTCACAGACGAGGCCACTGCCACAGACGGGACGAGCGCAGCCGTTCGCCACAGCGGGAGGCACCGATGAGCGAGGACTGTCAGCCGACCCGTCGCGGCGTCCTGGCGCTCGCGGGCAGTACGGTCCTGGCCGGCTGTGGCGGACTCCCGGGCCTGGGTGGGTCGTCGCCACCTAGCCTCGACGGCGCACGTCTGGACGAGATCACGGGAGGGGACGTGCCCGAGATCCCCCAGACGGTGCCGGTCACTATCGCCGCTGACCACGTCCAGGGTCACGTCGACCGGACGGGAACCCTCCTCTCGGAAGCACCGCTCCCCTTCGACGACAGCGAACTCCCGAACGGGGCGATGCGCGAGGAGATGAACGCCGCCGCCGAGCAGGCACGGTCGACCCTGGACGACGCCGAGAACGTTAGGTCACCCTACGAGGCGATCGCCACACTCCGTGACGCCCGCGGGAAGGCCCGCACCGTCGCCACCGCCTGGGCGTACGCCGACGAGGGACTCAGACGGGAGGACCTCGAAGACGACGCGGACACCCTCGCCGCCGACGTCGACGCGTTCCGCGACCGCCTGTCGTACGTCGGCGAGGACCCCGTCCGGGCGCTGCTCGTCTACGAACCCGTCGAGTCGCTGGTCGCGGTCGCGTCGCAAAACGCCGAGGGACGCCCCGAGAACCCTCGAACGACGCGGCGGCCCGAGAACCTCGTCACCGTCACCGAGTTCGCGGCCGCCCTCGAACGCGGCCGGAGCGCGCTCACCGACGCCACTCACCTCTTCGACCGCCTCCACGCGGACCTGACGAGGAGTCGTGACCTCGCGGGAACCTTCGAGAGTGCACTCGATGAGTTGTTCGTCCAGCTGGAGACCGAGACGTCCGACTTCGATGGGAACGACCCCGTCTCCGCAGTCGTCGACGCCGATATCGATGATTCGCCAGTCGAGGTCCCGCTGGAGTACCTCCACAGCGACGTCGCACGGACCGGGTCCATCACCACCCACCGCGACGACGGTGAACTGGCCTCGGCGCTCGTGGCCGTCCATCGCGAATTCACTCGCCTCCGCGCCTTTCAGGACCTCCGCGACCGCGTCGAGTCCGGTGAGAACTACGCGCTCGAAAGTACGGAGGACGTGGCCGCGATACGGGAAAGTGCCGTCACGGCAATCGAAACGGGGCTCGACGAAACGGCCGAACCCGGACTCTCCCGGAACACGCTCCACAACATGGCTGGACTGGTCGAGAACGTCGATAGCGAGATCGGTCCGTACGACGCCCAGGAGCAGGTCCCGGTAGACTGGATCCGCCGGGACGTCGGCGAGTACATCTACGTCGCGGCGGTCGCACGGGTCACGCCCGACGTCAGCGAAACCGTCGCCGAGACGCTCCGGAGCTGACTGACCCCCTCTCTGGCCTCTCCCGGCGGTCGTGACGGGACTCCCCATCGGCCCCGACCGGACGCCCCCTGTCGACACCGACAGCCGCTGTCGCGAGCGCCAGCGAGTGGCGTGAAACCCCACACGTCCGTACGGCGAGACATGAACGTACTCGTCGCCGGCGGGACCGGCTTCGTCGGCACCGCACTGTGTGAAACGCTCGCCGCCCGCGGCCACGACGTGACCGCACTGGCCCGGGACCCGACCGACGCGGCGTTGCTCGACGACGTCGCCCCCGTCCCGGGCGAGGCCCCGACTGTCGGACACACCCCGGGTAGCGTCTCGACTGTCGCTGGTGACGTCACCGACTGCGACACCATCGAAGACGCCTTCACCGGGCAAGACGCGGTCGTCAACCTCGTCGCGCTCTCGCCGCTCTTCCAGCCGGAGGGTGGGGGCGACGCCCACGACCGGGTCCACCGCGGCGGCACAGAGAACTGCGTCCGAGCCGCACGACGCCACGATGTCGACCGGTTCGTCCAGTTGAGCGCACTCGGCGCAGACCCCGATGGACCGACCGCGTACATCCGGGCGAAGGGGCGCGCCGAGGAAATCGTTCGAACGTCGACCCTCGACTGGACGATCGTCCGGCCCTCGGTGGTCTTCGGCGATGGCGGAGAGTTCGTCGGCTTCACGCGCCTGCTGACGACCCCCTACGTCACAGGCCTGCCCGGTGGCGGGAAGACCCGGTTTCAGCCGATCTGGGTCGGGGACCTCGCGCCGATGCTCGCCGCGACCGTCGAGGACGACGCTCACGTCCGTGAAACCTACGAGATCGGCGGGCCAGCGGTGCTGACACTCGCAGACGTTGCCCGCGAAATCTATCGGTCGGACGGGCGATGGGTGCGCGTCCTCCCGGTCCCGATGCTCCTTGCTGGACTCGGCCTGGCGGTCGCGGAGTACCTCCCAGTGATCCCGATGGGTCGTGACCAGTACCGGTCGCTCCAGTTCGACAATACGACCGAGGACAACGACGTCGACGCCTTCGGGGTCGAACCGGACGAACTGCGGACCTTCGAGGCGTATCTGACGGGAAAAATTACGAACCACGACGCCGAGTCCTCGGCCGGAGTGCCGGAGGGTGCGGTCGAGGGCTGACTGCTGTCGCCACCAGCGGGCGCCCGACCCCGACGCCCGCTCAGTACTCGCGCTCGATGAGGTAGTCGGCGATGTCGTCGAGTCGAGCGCGGGCCTCGTTGTCGGGCAACACTTCGAGGTTGGCCTTCCCGCTGGCGACGAGGTCCTGCGCGGTCTCGCGGGCGAACTCGATGCTCCCCGCCTCGCGGAGACGCTCGACGGCAGCCTCGATCTCGGCCTCGTCGACCGCCTCGACCGACTCCGTGTCGACGAGGTCGTCGACGTCGACGCCCTGCTGGCGGGCGTGCAGCGTCACGAGTGTCTGCTTGCCCTCGACCAGGTCCGAGCCCCGTTGCTTGCCGAGTTTCTCGCTGGGTGTCGTCAGATCGAGCAGGTCGTCCTGGATTTGAAAGGCGCGGCCGACGTCCAGGCCGTACCCGTACAGCGACTCGGCGGCCTCGGGGTCGCCCATGAGTCGAGCGGGGATAGACGCCGAGGCGGCGTAGAGGACGGCGGTCTTGAGTTCGACCATCTCGAGGTACTCGTCGGGCGCGACGGCATCACGGGACTCGAAGTCGATGTCCAGGGACTGGCCCTCGCAGATCTTCGTGCAGGTGCTGGCCAGTTCGCCGACGGCGCGGACCGCACGCTCCGGGTCGGCACCCGTCTCGGACATGGCCTCGAAGGCCTTCGAGTAGAGGGTGTCCCCGGCGAGGATCGCGGTCGAGAGGTCGTACTCCCGGTGGACTGCCGGGACGCCGCGGCGCAGGTCGTCGTCGTCCATGATGTCGTCGTGAATCAAGGTAAAGGACTGGATGACCTCGACACTGACCGCGGCTTTCATGATGTCCATCGTCTCCTCCTCCGCAACCCCGGGCGGGAACGACCGGTAGTCGACCGTCTCCGGGTCGACGTCCGCGTCGGCCAGCGACTCGGCGACGAGCAAGACGATCGTCGGCCGGAGGCGCTTGCCGCCAGCCTCCAGCAGGTACCGGGTCGCCTCGTAGAGACGCTCGGGCTCGGTGTCGGGCAACTCCTCGGGGAGTGCCCGGTTGACCCGCTCGCGCCGGGTCTCGATCGCCCGCTCGACTGCCGCCTGGGACTGGTTTGCCATGCTAGTCGACCAGCTGTATCATGTTGCCGTTGCGTGTGACGTGTAGGTCCTCGCCCATGGTGTAGCCCATGTCCTCACAGAGGTTCACGTACGAGGAGAACCCGGACATGTCCTGGTGGGCGGGCACGACGTTCTCCGGGCGCAAGGTGTCGAGCATCTCGTAATGACCCTCCTGGCAGAGGTGGCCGGAGACGTGGATGTCGTCGTAGATGCGCGCGCCCTGCATCCGCAGGAGCGTCTCGCTCTGGTGGCGCTGGCCCTCGTTCGTCGGCTCCGGGATGACCCGCGCCGAGAAAATGACCTTGTCGCCGTCTTCCAGTTCGTAGGGCGTCTCGCCCCGCCCCATCCGGGTGAGCATCGCACGCGGTTCGCCCTGGTGGCCCGTCACGATGGGCAGGAAGTTCTCCTTGCCCTCGTTCATGATCCGCTTGAACGTCCGGTCGACCGACTTCCGGTGACCGTACATCCCCAGGTCCTCCGGGAAGTCGACGAAGTCCAGCCGTTCGGCGGTCCCCGAGTACTTCTCCATCGAGCGACCCAGCAGGACGGGCTGGCGACCGATGTCGTCGGCGAACTCGACCAGCGACTTCACGCGGGCGATGTGCGAGGAGAAGGTCGTGGCGACGATGCCGCCGTCGTAGTCCCGGATGCTGTACATGACGTCCTTGAGATGGCGCCGCGCGACGGCCTCGGAGGGGGTCCGGCCCTTCTTGCCGGCGTTGGTACAGTCCTCGATGTAACACAACACCCCGTTGCGACCGATCTCGCGGAAGCGGTCCATGTCGATCGGGTCCCCGATGACAGGGGTGTGGTCCATGCGCTTGTCCAGTCCGTAGACGATGGCCCCTTCGGGCGTGTGGAGGACGGGGTTGATCGCGTCGATGATGGAGTGGGTGACGTTGACGAACTCGAGTTCGTTCTCCTCGCCGATGCTCATCGTCTCGCCGGCCTCCATCTTCACGAGGTCGTTCTGGACGCCGAACTTCTCCTCGCCCTGGATCTGCTGTTTGACGAGTTCGATAGTAAAAGGCGTCGCGACGATGGGAGCGTCGTAGCGGTGGGCGAGTTTGGCGATAGCGCCGATGTGGTCGAGGTGACCGTGTGTGGGGACGATGGCCTTCACGTCGCCTTCGAGGTCGGACATCACCCGGTCGTCGGGGATGGCGCCCATGTCGATCAGGTCGAGACTGTGCATCCGCTCGGTTTCGACGTTGTCGTGGATCAGGACCTTCGAGAGGTTCAGACCCATGTCGAAGACGACGACGTCGTCGCCGGCGCGGACTGCAGTCATCTGGCGGCCGACTTCCTCGTAGCCGCCGATAGTTGCGAGTTCGATTTCCATGGTTGGGTCCGAGGAAGGCACACCCGGGCCGCGGCGACCGGCGAACGAGGGACCGTCGTCTGGAGCCGGTCCGACTCGCGCGGTCCGCGACGCCAGCGGCCGACCGGTCTTCTGTGGCCGCCACCGTCACCGACGCGAGCGGAACAGCAGACCAGACCAGCGTGGTCCGATAGCTGCCGGCCGCCCTGCCGTAGCCCTGGCGGCCGTCTGCTCGGTTGTGCAAGCCTACGAAGGCCCATTGTAAATAACGTGCGGTACGACCCCGCCGAAAGCCGTCTCCGACGAATCAGCGCTCCTCGCCCGTCCCCTGACCCGGTCCGCCCTCGTGGTCCGCCCCCGTTGTCCATCGGGGTGACTCCGCGTCGTCAGCGTCGTCAGCGTTGTCAGCGTCGTCAGCGTCACCGGTATTTTCGCCGCCGCCCGACGCCGTCTCTCCCCCGGCGGGGCCGTCTTCGACCCCGTCCTCGCCGGCCAGCGCGTCCGCCAGCGAACCGGTTCCCGTCTCCGACCCGGTTTCCGGTTCGTCTCCATCAGAAGGTCCGTTCCCAGTGTCTGCAGACTCGGCCTCGCTCGACCCACCGGTCGTCTCGGAACCGCCCCAGTCGAGCGCGCTCGCGTCACCGTCCACTTCCCTCTCGACAGCTCTGTCGCCATCTGCTTCCGTCTCTCCGCCGTTCCCGGCATCCGCTTCCGTCTCCCTTCCGTTCCCGGCGTCTGCCCCATCATCCTGGCTGACCCCGGCGTCACCACCCGCCTGTCCGCCGCTGTTCCGGTCACGCCGTTCGGACGCTTCGTCTCCCCTTTTCTCGAATCCGAGTTCCTCGGCGATCTCGCTCTCGTTTGCCACGTCGGCCGCCGAGTCGCGGTCGTCACCTGTCGTTCCGTCCCCGTCGGCTCCGCCTCCCTCCGCGGTCTGCTGGCGGTTTTCCTGTCCACCCGGGCTCTGCTCGGTGCCCTCGGCTCGCTCGTCCGGTGTCGTGTGGGTTCGTCCCGATGGCGCCGCGTCCCCGGGACTCTCGTCGGGTCGCTCCCTGCGATCCGACGCCGACTCACTACCGGAGCGCCCCGCACGCTCGGCGTCCGACGGCTCGCCGTCCGTGGCTCGTTCGTGTGCCGGCCCACCGGAACTAGCACGCGGACGTGAACTCGTCTCACCTGGAGGGGGTGTTTCGCCAGTGTCAGGTGTCGGTTCCCCGGTGCCGGTGGTTGGTTCACCAGTGTCAGCTGTCGGTTGGCCTCCCGCCGAAGACTGTTCGCCGGTCGCGACCGACCGTCTCGGCCGCTGGCGTGGGCGCTTCGGTTCCTCCGTTCGTCGGTCTGTCTGCCCCTCTTCGTCCCCTCGCTCGGTTGCAGTCTCCAGCGCTTCCCTCGTCGCCTCTGCAGACGCCGTCGGCGTGTCCCCACTCTCGTCAGTCCGTGTCCCCGCCTCAGTCGGAACACCTGCCGAGTCCGCCACCGACCCGGACCCCTCGCGGTGTCCCCCAGCGTTCCCGACCGAGACCCCGTCGGCGATTACCTTGTACACCAGGCCGACCTGGCCGGACCCGAACACGAGCACGCCCAGCAACGTCACGAAACCACCGAGGACGGCAAGCGCACTGTCCTCGTTGAGACCGACGTCACCGAGGTTTTGCATCTCGACGATGTAGCCGCCAGCGGCCACCAGCACGGCGCTGAAACCCAGCAACACGAGCCAGTGCGCGAAGACGTAGAACCCGTATCTGAACCCCTCTTTTCGGGACACTGACGTCATAGACCACGCATCTCCGACTGCGTTCAAATAGGTTACGCCGGTATCGGTCAGTTCACCACTCCTCCGTGGGTCCGCTCAACCCCTGCCAGCGACGAGTGTCCCGGGCGAACCGCCGTCCAGGAACTCTTCCAACCCCTCGGGACCGAAGACGTGCGCGGGCACAGACAGGTCGAGTAACGTCCGGACCTTTCCGGCCATCCCGCCGGTGACGTCCGTCGCGTCGCTCCCACCGAGAGCGGCCGCGACGTCGTCGAATCGCTCGATCCGGTCGACGACCACACCCCCGGAATCGAGGACGCCCGGGACCGTCGAACAGAGGCCGACGCGGTCGACCGAGAGCGAGCGCGCGAGCGCGACGACGATCTCGTCGCCACTCAGGATAGTCACTCCCGTGCCCGTCTGGACGACCCCGTCGCCGTGTAACACCGGACAGAACCCTTCCCCGAGCAGTCGTGCGACGCTCCGCGTGGGCAAATCGAGCGCGCCGTCGGCGTCTTTGCTGGCCAGGGAGAGCGGTCGGACCGGCACCGCCGACACGTCGCGGTCGTGGAGACCGTCGACCACCGTTGCATTCAGTCGCCCCATCGCGCTGTGGATAGCCACGACGTCGCGAGCGTCCCGTGTCCCCTCGCTGGCCGTAACTCCCCGTTCGGCGGCGTGATAGTGGCCGAAACTCCCGCCGCCGTGGACGAGGATCAGGTCCTCGTCGCTCCCGTCGCGGGCCTCAGCTACGGCGTCCAGTGCGCCGGCGAGAGCCGCCTCGTCGACGGTTTCGCGACTGTCTTTCTCGGTGATCAGACTCCCGCCGAGTTTGAGGACGGTCGTCACTCGACGCACACCCCTTCGGTGTCGAGCTGTGCCCGGAAGGTCTCCTCACAGCCCGGCGTGTACTGGAGCGCCGTCTGGCTCTCCTCGGTGGGGTCGAGCGCGACGATACAGCCGCCCCCACCTGCGCCGGTGAGTTTCGCGCCGTAGGCGCCGGCGTCACGCGCGGCCCACGCCATCGCGTCCAGCGACCGCGAGGAGACGCCGAGCGCCGACAGCAACCCGTGGTTGAAGTTCATCAGTCGACCGAGTTCTTCGAGCTCCCCGGCCAGGAGCGTCTCCTCGCCACGGCGGGCGAGGTCGCCGACCACCTCGACCGTGTCGGCAGCGAACTCGTACTCGTCTCTGAGCGCGCGAACCGTCCCGACGAGCGCGCCGGTATCGCCGGCCCCGCCGTCGAAGCCGACCACGAGCGGGAGTTCGGGCGCGTCGAGCGACCGGCGGTCCTCCCCCTCGACGCGGACCGCACCCCCGGTCGCCGAACAGAACGTGTCCGTCCGCGAGGCGTTGCCGTCCTGGACTTCGTACTCGACTTCGAAGGCCCTGTCTGCGACCTCCCCGGGCGTGAGTTCGACGCCGAGTTCGCGCGTCGCCGCGTAGATAGCTGCGACGGTGACGGCCGCCGACGAACTCAGTCCGGCGCCAAGCGGGATCTCGCTCTCGATGGTGACGTCGAAGCCGGCGTCGGGCGCGTCGGCGGCGTCGCGGGCCTGTGCGACCGCGGCGTCGACGTAGCCAGTCGCGGCCTCGATGAGCGACTCGGAGACGTCGACGTCCGGGTCGTCACTCGCCGTGCGGCCGTACTCAACCGTGAAGCCGTCAAGCGTCAGGTCCTCCGCGTCGACGCGCAGGTGGTCGTCGTCGCGTGCCTCCACCGTCACGGTCGCCCGCCGGTCGATGGCCGCCGCCACCGCCGGTTCCCCGTAGACGACCGCGTGTTCCCCGAAGAGATACAGTTTGCCCGGGGCGCTCGCGGTTACCATGCTCGCCTCTGGAACCCCCCGGGAGTTAGGTATTTCCGAACGACCCCGCGTTCGAGCGGGTGAATCGGCTCACAGCCACCGACTGGCGTCCAGCTCGCGGTCGGTGTGGCGGTCGAGCGCGACCCCCACGATCCCGCCGACAGCGCTCCCGCCGACGGTGTAGGCCAGAAAGAGACCGGCGACGAGCGCGACGAAGACGCCGTAGGCCGGCGACGAGGGTCCGAAAAATCCCAGGTAGCTGACGAGCCAGACTGCGGGCACGAGCAACACCGCAAGTGGGACCGCCGCGACGACGCCCGCGAGCGCGCCCACGCCCAGCCCTGCGGCGTACCCGCGGTCGTAGCGAACGGCCGCGACAGCCCCACCCACGACCGGCGAGAAGGGGATCACAGACAGGACGAGGGTGACTATCGCCCCAGCGAGTGCTGCGAACGGCGCACTGTCGCGGTCGGCGAGTCGGGCGAGTCGACCCATGGCTTAGGAACCGATCTCGGTCTCGTACTTGACGTAGTTGCCGATATACCCGCCCAGGGCTCCGAAGCCGACGAAATACACCGCCAGTCCGAACAGCACCACGACGACCAGAAATCCCGTGACGAAACTCGCCGCGAGGAACTCTGTGGCGCCGACTCCCAGAAAGAAGAAGCTGATGACGACGAACACCAGTCCACCGACGAGTAGTGCCGGAATAAGTCCGAGCGCACCCGAGATCGACCCCACTTTGAGTCCGCTGGAGGTGTCACCGCCCTGCATGTATCCGGCGGCCATCCCACCGAACAGCGGTCCGAACGGCAGGAACCATCCAACAACCGCGCTCACGAGCGCACCGACGATCGCGTTGGTCAGCGTGTCTCCCTCGGCCATACCCCGGCGTTCGTCCGCGGCCGGGATAGGCGTTTCTCAGGTCGACGGACCGCCTGACGGCGAACGAAACCGTTCATTCGACACCGAACCGCCGCTCGTAGCGGCGCACCGCATAGGCGAGCAGAGGTGACCCCAACAGCGTCGGCCATAGCCACCGGGGGGCTGTCGGCAGGAAGTCGAAGTTCACCGCCGAGAAAGCGCTGACCGTCGCGATGTAGGCCGCGCCCATCCGCGTGACGTGCTGGCCGACCCACGCCCCACGTTCGCCCTCACGACGAAACCCCCGCACGTCGATACCAGTGAACAGCAACGCGATCGTCCCGAACACCAGCAGAACGGGTCCGAACCCGGCGCCGCGCACGAACAGTGAGCCGCCGATGGCGACCAGCCCGGTGCCGGAAAGTCCGAGCAACCCCACCGCCGCCCAGTCAACCCGCGTGGGACCCTCGGCCGGGCGCTTGCGCGACAGGACGCGATAGCCCGAGAAGACGAAGTAGAAACTGAACACGGCGACGAGCACGAGGAACAGTCTGAGGAGGTTCGGCCGGAGCGGGTAGAGCACGACGGTCGTCGCCGCGACGACCCCCATCGCGTACACGAACGCCCGACCGAACCGCCGGTGGCGCTGTCCGCCTTTCTCCGTCGCGAACGCTCCTGCACCCGCACCGAGCGCGAGAAACCCCGTCGCGATGTGGACCCACAGCGTCACGTCCTCGACTGTCGTCACGGGTCACAGCCACCCCAGGATAGATCGGTCATCACTACGACGGTTCTGTGACTGGCACCTTAAATTTACTGAGTGAGTGCTCACTTATCGGAATGCTGTCGGCCGGCGACTGGACGAACGGCACCGACAGGCAGGACAATCAGGCGTCGGCGAGCAGGCTGTCGACGTAGGCCGACCAGCCGGCACGGAGTTCCTCGCCGACGTCCATCTCCAGGGCGACGTGAAAGCCGGTCGAACCGTCGGCAGCGGCGAGGAGGAAGGCGGCGGTCGCATCTGGGTCGACAGGGCGAAACACTCCCTGTTCGACGCCCTCACCGACGATGTCGGCGAGCGCGTCGAGTGTCGCGGCTTCCAGCTCCCGGAGCGGGCCGCGCAACGTCTCGTTGTAGGGTGCGTGTGAGAGCAGTTCCATGATGGCGACGTGGAGGCCGGCGCCGTCCGCTCCCGGCGAGAGGAAGAGTCGCTCGCAGGCCTCGCGGAGTCGTGTCTCGGGGTCGCCCGCGATCTCGTCGAGTTCGGCACCGAACGAGCCGGCAGCGAGGTCGAGGAAGGCGGCGATCATCGCGTCTTTGCTGTCGTAGTAGTAGTACAGTCCCGCCTCGCTCTTGTCGTACTCGGCGGCGATCTTTGCCGTCGTCAGCCGCTCGTAGCCGTGTTCGGCGAGCGCGCGCTCGACGGCGGCCGCGATCTCGGCTTGTGCCTCCCGAGGAACTTCGTCGCCGGCCATACTGGTGAGTGGACACTCAGTCGCTTGAGAGTTGTGGCTCGGAACCCGAGTCGCTTCCAGGCTCCGGGTTACCTCCGGACCCGGAGTCGGCATCTCTATCGGGCGCGACAGCGTCCTCGAACAGTACACCGGCGTCGCGGAGTCCGGCGACGACGAGATAGACGAACGCGCCGACGAACAGGACGAACGGGGTGAGGTCGAACGCCAGAGCCCCGAACGTGCTGTCCGGCGTCGTGCCGTAGTAGTCCGACCAGACGAACTCGTCGAGACCCATAGCGATACTCGCCAGCAACAGGACGACGAGAGCGATACCACGTCTCACCGTGCGGCGGAGGGCAGCGTCGGTCACGGGCACTGATCGGGCAGGCAGGCAATTAGACGTTCCGACCCCGTACCTAGCGACAGCGATCAATGACCCCCCCGTGGCGTAGTACGTGGTGGCGCGGTACGTGGTGAGGGTGCCGACCCGCGAATTCGGTTCGGAAAAACAGCCGACTCAGATCTCGGTTTCGAAGTCGTCGAGCGAGTAGCCCGGTTCGGCGCCGCGCCGGTCGAGCGTCTCGTTGGCGAGCAGCCAGTAGACCACGGACAGCGCCTTGCGCCCCTTGTTGTTCGTGGGGATCACGAGGTCGACGTTCGCGGTCTGGTTGTTGGAGTCACACATCGCGATGACCGGGATACCGACCGTGATGGCCTCCTTCACGGCCTGGGAGTCACCGATGGGGTCGGTAACGACGACGACGTCGGGTTCGATGTAGCCGTCGTAGTCGGGGTTGGTGAGCGTCCCGGGGATGAAGCGACCGGTGCGGGCGCG
>ENA-ORCS01001034-ORCS01001034.1-marine-metagenome-genome-assembly--contig:-NODE-1034-length-13795-cov-3.262064_pt1 | contig 13795 bp, 15 predicted proteins | sample MGYA00237781_ERZ508513 | MGnify/ENA primary metagenome ERZ508513 (study PRJEB26184, sample SAMN06268793) | marine metagenome | isolation source: Eden Landing Ponds, San Francisco, CA, USA | place...
CCCGCCAGGCCGATGGCGACGAACTTCGCGACCATCCAGAAGGCGTTCGCGATCGTCAGTCCCGCGACGGCGGTCGGGCCGACCACCAGCCCCACGAGCGCCAGATCCACCGTCCGCTTGGACATGATGGCGAAGCCGGTGACGATCCGCGGCCACGCGAGGTCGACGGTCGCACCGAGTCGCGAGGCCTCGATGACCCCGAACCGCGACAGGGTCCGGGCGACGGCGCGACCGGTCCGGCGAGCGTATCCCACTGTCCGCGGACAGGGGTCTCGCCGGCTAAGAGCTTCCGTCTCCGGCCGCACGCGCCGCGTCCCTCGGCCGGGTCACCCCCTCGCCGCCACCGTCACTGCGGGACCCGGACCGCCGTCCCGCAGGCCGGGCAGTCCTCGTCTGCGAGGTCGGTCCGCGCGCCGGTCCACCCACAGGTCGGACACTGGACTGGTCGGTCGGACATCGACTGGGGGTAGCGCCGCCGGCCACTTCAGCGCCCGGCAGACGCACGTCCGACGGGTGGTCTCATACGGACTGCTATGACGATTTCCCGCGCTGACCGCACGATAGCGTGCCGTCGATACGGAATAGATTGACAGCAGTCCGTATCAGACACTCACTGCCCGAACAGGTGCACCATCCCCGTCGAGTCTAATCGGGTACGCCCGAAGTTCGAACCGTTCGGCGACCGCCCCGAGGTTCCGCAGGTTTTCGAATATCAACAGTCCCGACCCCAGCAGCGCGTGATGAGCGGGAAACCCGTCCAGTTCGTCCGCGCCGGAACGCCCGCTCGGCGTTGGATCGGGGTTGAGCGTGTCGACGGCGACCGCTACCCCCTGTTCCGCACAGCGCTCGGCGGCCACCGACGAGAGATACGGATGATCGATATACCGCTTGCTCCCCCAGTGATCGTCCCAGCCGGTCCGGAAGGCGAGACAGTCCACGTCCCCGTCGACCCGCGGGACGCGATCGGCCGGGATCACCTCGCGGGCCTCCAGGTCGCGGCAGTCCACCAGCCGGCACGTCCGGACGAACGATTCGAGGTCGAACTCGCCGAGCGTTCGTCCGTCGGGTTCGGTGTGTGCCGGAGCGTCGACATGGGTACCGGCGTGACTCCCGAGCGTGAGCTTCGATTCCCGGTACCCGTCCGCCCCGTGAGTCGCGATGGCCTCGACGCTGACCGGCGGATCGCCCGGGTAGGTCTGCATCCCCGTCTCGATCGGATGTGTGAGGTCGTGCATACGGGAACGCCGGCAGCGGAGACAGTAAAGCCCCGGGCAGTCGGCGTCCCATCGGCGTCCGTTCGCCGTCAACTACTTTCCACTCCCGTCCGAACCCCGTCCCATGAACCACGACCGCTCTCGCGAGTTATACGATCGCGCGCTGTCGGTCGCCCCGGGCGGCGTTAACTCCTCGGTCCGGGCGATCCAGCCGTACCCGTTCTTCGTCAAGAAGGGCGACGGCGGCCACGTCATCGACGCTGACGGTAATCGCTACCTGGACTTCGTGATGGGTTATGGCCCACTCTTGCTCGGCCACGACCTGCCCGAGCAAGTTCAGGCCGCCATCCAGCAACGGGCCGCCGAGGGGCCGATGTACGGCGCGCCCACCGAGGTCGAGGTCGAACTCGCGGAGTTCGTCGCCAGACACGTCCCGAGCGTCGAGATGGTTCGATTCGTCAACAGCGGCACGGAAGCCACGGTCTCGGCCGTCCGGCTGGCCCGGGGCTATACGGGCCGGGACAAGATCGTCATCATGCAAGGGTCCTACCACGGGGCTCAGGAATCCACGCTCGTCGAGGGCGAAGGGTGCCACACGAGTCCGTCGAGTCCTGGCATCCCCGAAGCCTTTGCCGAGCACACCATCACCGTCCCGTTCAACGATCCGGACGCCGTCGAAGACGTCTTCGAGAATCACGGCGAGGAGATCGCCGCCGTCCTCACGGAACCTATCCTGGGCAACCACGGCATCGTCCACCCGGTCAATGGGTACCACGAGACTCTGCGCGATCTCTGTGATGACTACGGTTCGCTGCTCATCTTCGACGAGGTCATTACCGGGTTCCGGGTCGGCGGTCCCCAATGTGCCCAAGGGAAGTTCGGGATCGAACCCGACGTGACCACGTTCGGGAAGATCGTCGGCGGCGGGTTCCCGGTCGGCGCGATCGGCGGCAAAAGCGAGATCGTAGAGTCGTTCACGCCCGCCGGCGAGGTCTTCCAGTCGGGAACGTTCTCGGGCCACCCCGTTACGATGGCCGCCGGGCTGGAGACGCTGCGCTACGCCGCCGAGAACGATGTCTGGGAGCAAGTCAACGACCTCGGCCAGCAGATGCGCGAGGGTCTGACCGACATCGTCGCGGACCGCGCCCCCGAGTACACCGTCGTCGGATCGGACTCGATGTTCAAGGTGATCTTCACCCGTGACGGCGCGAGCGGCGAGAACCACTGCGGGTCGGGCTGTCGCCAGCGCGAATCCTGTCCGAGCTACGACGCCTGCCCGAAGAACGGCGCGGACGTGGATCGAGCCGAAACCGAACGCTGGGAGCGGCTGTTCTGGCCGGCGATGAAAGAACAGGGCGTGTTCCTGACACCGAACCAGTTCGAATCGCAGTTCGTCTCGGCGGCGCATACTGAGGCAGATATCGAGGAAGCGCTCGAAGCGTACGAGCAAGCGCTGTAGGGCTGCGTCAGCCTGCCGTGGCGAGGGTCTTAGCGACGGTAGCGAAACAGCGGAATTCATCTCGAAATTTTGGATCGAGTGATGCAAGATTTAGAGGACCTGTGCAGCACGGGAGGGTGTCGCACTGGTGGATTCAAGCGACCCGAGGGAAACAAATATCGGACGCCGTTGTATAGTAAATTCAATGACGTCTCTGAACTTTCGTTTCGATCTCTCGACCGGGCGGTCGGCCAATCTGTCTTTCCGCCGACGGAATCACGAGTGCTGGAGAGGTGGGGGAGATGTCTGACCAGGATACGATGCTGGCCGACGGCCCACTCCAGCGGCGGACTACCGCGTTCACCCGCCGAGGTCTCCTGAAAATCACCGGGGGCGCCTTCGCCGGCGCGGCAGGACTCACACAGGGGGTCGGCGGGGTGACCGCCACGGACGGGGACGAACGCTGGTCGTTCGAAACCGGTGGGGAAGTCCGTTCGTCGCCGACCGTCGTTGACGGTACCGTCTTCATTGGGAGCGACGACAACCACATGTACGCGCTTGCTGCGGCGGCCGGTACCGACGAGTGGTCCTTCGAAACCGGTGGGAAAGTCCGATCGTCGCCGACGGTGATCGACGGCACCGTCTTTGTTGGGAGCGAAGACGAGCACGTGTACGCGCTCGATGCGACGGACGGGGCCAGACTGTGGCGCTTTGATACCGGCCAGCCGATTTATTCGTCGCCAACAGTGGTCGACGGCACCCTTTTTGTGGGTGATCTCTACAACAGACTGTACGCGATCGATGCCGAGACCGGCACCGAAGACTGGTTCTTCAAGACGGACTACCCGGTTGAGTCATCACCGACGGTGGTCGACGGTACCGTCTTCGTGGCGAGTGGCGGCCCGCATGCTCGGAAGGGCTGCGTGTATGCACTTGACGCCGAGGACGGCACGGAACGATGGCGGTTCGAAACCGGAGATAAACTCCCGTCGTCACCGACGGTGGTTGACGGTACTGTTGTCGTCGGGAACGACGGCTGGAGCGACCGCGGGTGGAGCGACCGCGGGAGCGGCCGTGAAGGCGGGGGGGTACACGCGCTCGACGCCGCCGACGGTACTGAACTGTGGCACTTCGACTCCGGCCAAGTCCGGTCGTCGCCGACGGTGATCGATGGCACCGCCTTCGTGGCGAGTGACGACGGCCACGTGTACGCGCTCAGCATCAAGGACGGCACCGAAAACTGGTCCTTCGAAACAGGAGGGATATTCTGGTTGTCATCGCCGACAGTAGTCGACAACACCGTCTTCGTGGGGAGCGGCGACGACAACCACATGTACGCGATCGACGCCAAAGATGGCACCGAAAACTGGTCCTTTGAAACCGGGGACTCGATCTGGTCGTCGCCGACGGTAGTCGGCGGCACTGTCTTCGTCGGGAGCGACGACGGCCACGTGTACGCGCTCGACTGCGGAGTCGAGGGAGCAAGTGAGGGGTCGCGGGTACGCCTGGAGACGCTCGGGCACCATCACACCTGGGCGGATCAAGACCTTACTGTTGAGACAACTAATTTGTTTCCGGATCCGAGCTACGCCCTGCCGGCGGGTGTCGCTGGATTCGGTGCGGCGTACCTCTACCGGCGCCGGGCGGCCGACGGCAAGCCACCCAACGAGTAGTCACACCCACGATCCGGTAGCGCGCTCGGTGCCAGATATGTGCTTTGTATCTTGCACGCCAACTAGTTAAAACTTTGATGCTTTGACCGTTGTTTCGCTCAGGTAGGGCAGAGCCAGTGACGATTGTGCAGCCCCCCACTCCGCAAACTCCAAAACCCGCTCACGTGAGCGCTTCGACGACATCCTCAGCACTGAACAGTTTGATATCGTCGCGTTCCTCAGCCGCCTCTTCAACTGCCGACGTGAACCCACTCCGGGAAAAGAGCGCGTACGTCTCGGTCCGATCGCCCCCGTCTTCGGGCGTCCATCGGAGTTCCTCAACGTGATCCTGGAGGGTCGCGAACGCCTCGTACCCGAGCGGCGCCTGCGTGAACTTGCACTCACCGACGATCAGCGTCTCACCCGTCGTGATGCCCACCACGTCGATCTCGTGTTCGCCGTACCACCACTGTCCCGTCTCCGTGATCGTGTGTTCCGGATAGAGCGTTCTGAGCGCGTCGCCGCACAGCTCCTCGAACGCTGGACTTACGAAATCGGCGAGTTCCGGTTCGATGACGGTTTCGAACGCCCGCTCGCCGAGTTCGTCGTACTCCGTTCCAGTTCCATAGACGAAGTGAAACCAGAATCGGAAGAAAGGGTCCCGGAGACGGTACCGGCTCCGTTTGCTCCGCTCTTTCCGTTCGGTGATCGGGACGTGCTGATCGATCAGGCGTAATCTCGTGAGGCGGTCCAGGTATCTCGAAAGCTGATTGTAGTCGATCCCGGTCGCCCCGGCGATCTCGTTGCGGGTCGTCTTCCCGCCGGCGATGGCTTCCAGAATCGAGAAATACCGCGTCGGTTCCTGTAACTCCATCCGGAGCACGTAATCCGGTTCGTCGTGTAACGTCCCGTGCCGGGAAAGGATTGTTTTGTAAACGTTTGCGCCAAGTGATGCGTCGGCCGAGACCTCCTCGAGATAGTACGGGGTGCCGCCGAAGATGCCCCACGTGCAGATCTGTTCGTCGGCCGTGTATGCATCATCGAGGAACTCCATCGCGGCCCCGAAGGGAAGCTGTCTGATGTCGAGCTTCAACGACGACCGGCCGTAGAGGGGGCTATTCCCGAGCAATGCCGCCTCTTCCATCATGCTGATCGAGGAGCCAACGAGGACGAACGTCGCCGCCGAATCGTCGAGTTCGTGGTCGAACATCGCCTGCAGTACCGAGGGGAGGCTCTCTTCCTGCTCGACGAGATATGGGAACTCGTCGAGGACGACGATAGCGTCTTCTTCGGCCAGATAGCTCAGGACTGCTTCCCAGTCCTCCCGGATCCGCTCGATCCCCGGAAACGACGTCTCAGCCGCGTCGATGAACTGCTCCAACTGTAACGCGCTCGTCTTCTGTTTCGCCTGGTAGACGACAGCGTCGTCGTACCCGTCGAGCGATCGTTTCACGAGGGCAGTCTTTCCGAGACGGCGTCGACCGTACAGGATTGCGAGTTCGGCCTCGTCGGATTCATAGAGGCTCTCGAGTCGCCCGAGCTCTGTCGTCCGGTTCACGAACTCCGCCATACCCCCACTACGGTAGTGGCAATAATAATACTTCCCATAATCGTACTTTGAAGTTTGATACTCTGAAGTATCATACTTGGAAGTATCATTATGGGTGCAGGGAATTCCAACGCCCGAAGAGACAGCGATCATCGCCACAGTCGGTTCGTCGCCCTTTTCTCCCCCACTTGCCTACCTCGCCATAACTCGCATGGATCCGGAGGACAACCGCCGGAGTTGGGCCGAGCGCGACGGCGCTTACTCGCCGGAATACTACGCCCACATCGGCGAGAACGAGGTGAGTGAGACGCTCGCGACCGTCATCGAGTACTACGCGCCAGAGGACGCGAGCATCCTCGAGGTCGGGTGTGGCTCGGGCCGGCACCTCGCACACCTGCTCGACGCGGGCTACAAAGACCTCGTCGGGATCGACATCAACGACGACTCCTTCGAAGTCATGGCCGAGGCGTACCCCCGACTCGCCGACACCGGGACCTTCCTCGCGGGGCCCATCGAGGACCTCATCCCGGAATACCCCGACGACGCCTACGACGTCGTATACTCGGTCGAGACGCTCCAGCACGTTCACCCCGACGACGAGTGGGTGTTCGAGGAACTGGTCAGGGTCACCGGCGACCTGCTGATCACGGCCGAAAACGAGGGGAATCGGCCCAACCGGGGGCCCGATGCCGAGGACGTCAGCTACGTCGACGACGACTTCCCGCTCTATCACCGCGACTGGAAGGATGTTTTCACGGACCTGGGACTGGCTCAGCTCCTCGTCGAGCGGACGAACCGCGACACAGTCCGGGTCTTTCGAGCCCCCTGACGTCGTTCGGTGGCTGGCCGGCGAAGCGGCCTACCGAATCATCGTCAGCAACATTTTGAAGCGCTCCTCGGCGGCGACCGCGTGGGGCGTCTCTGCGGGGAAGACGATCGACTCGCCGGCGTCCAGTTCGTAGTCGGTGCCGTCGATCGTGACCTCGGCAGTGCCGTCAAGCACCTGCAGGAGGGCCTCGTGGGGCGCAGTGTGCTCGCTGATCGTCTGGCCTTCGTCGCAGGCGAAGATCGTGAGCGTCGCCGCCTCCCGGTCGACCAGGGCCCGGCTGACGATTGCCCCGTCCTGATAGTCCAGCAGGTCTTCGAGTTCGAGTACCGATCCGGCGAGATCCGCGAGTTGATCGTCGGCCATAGATGTGAGCACTGTCGCCACCCGTTTGGACCTGTCGCCGAACGCGGACCCTTCGAGCAGGTGTGCAAACGGACATCCCGAGTACGGGATCGGTTTGAGCCCGAAACGTGACCGAGTGCCGACCGCTTAGTCCCGATCGCCAGCGCCGAGTGCGCTCTCGCCGACCTTCTCCGACCCTTCGATACGTTCCTGGCCGTCCATGTACGGGACGAGCGCCTCGGGGACCGTCACGGTGCCGTCGTCGTTCTGGTAGTACTCCAGGATCGCGACCATCACGCGGGGTAGTGCAAGCCCGGAGGCGTTCAACGTGTGGAGGTACTCGGCGGATTCGTGGCGCTCGGGCCGGTAGCGGATCCCGGCCCGCCGGGCCTGGAAGTCCTCGAAGTTCGACGCCGAGGAAACTTCCAGCCAGCGCCCGCCCGTCTCGGGGCCCGCTTCCATGTCGTCGCCCGGGGCCCAGACCTCGATGTCGTAGGTCTTCGCCGAGGCGAAGGTCAGATCACCGGTACAGAGGTCCAGCACGCGGTAAGGTAGTCCGAGCCGCCTGAGAACCTCCTCGGCCTCGTCGAGTAGCTCCCCGAGTCGATCGTCGCTGTCCTCGGGTTCGACGAAGTTGACCAGTTCGACCTTGTTGAACTGGTGGACGCGAACCATCCCGCGGGTCTCGGTGCCGTGTTCGCCGGCTTCCTGGCGGAAGTTCGGTGTGTAGGCCTGGTGTTTCAGTGGGAGGTCGTCGGCGAGCAGGATCTCGTCGCGGTACATGTTCGTCACCGGGACCTCCGCCGTCGGGCACAGCCAGAGGTCCTCGTCCTCGAGTTTGTAGGCGTCGTCGGCGAACTTCGGGAGTTGGCCCGTCCCGGTCATCGACTCGCTGTTGACGGGGATCGGCGGGAACACCTCTTCGTAGCCCTGCTCGCGGTGGATGTCCCGCATGAACTGGATGAGAGCGTGTTCCAGCCGGGCGACATCGCCCTTCAGGAAGTAGAAGCCGCCCCCCGAGACTTTCGCGCCGCGCTCGAAGTCCAGGATGTCCAGCTCCTCGCCCAGGTCGTAGTGGGGCGTGACGTCGTCGGGCAGGTCCCGCAGCTCGTCGAAGCCCCATCGCCGGATCTCGACGTTGTCGCTCTCGTCTTCGCCTTCCGGCACGCCTTCCTGCGGGATGTTGGGGATCTCCAGCAGTCGCTCCTCGAGTTCGGCTTCGAGTTCGTCGGCGCGCTCCTCGACCGCCTGGAGTTCCTCCTTCAACTCCTGGGACCGCTCGATGGCCGCCTGAGCGGCCTCCTCGTCACCCTCCTGTTTGAGTTCGCCGATCTCCGAGGAGACTTCGTTGCGCTCGTGTCGCAGGTCGTCGCCTTTCGCCTTGAGCTCGCGCCACTCCTCGTCGATCTCCAGAATCGCGTCGAGATCGACGTCCGTGACGCCGCGGGCATCGAGGGTCTCGCGAACCTCCTCGGGATGCTCGCGGACGTACTGGCGTGATAACATGGACACCTTTTCTCGGTGGCGTCTCAAAACCGTATCGCTCTGGCCGGCTGCCGGGTACAGCAGTCGCTCGTGGGTGAGCGGCTCCGAGAAACCCCGTCTATATCTCTACCTTGTTACCAGAGGTACTTAAAGCACGGTCGGTGATTTGGTCGCCTTCTTCGATCCTACTCATTCGAGCAGGTCCTCGACGAACCGAAACCCGTCGACGTACGTCACTGCATCGTCGAACCCTTCGCCTGCGAGGATCGTCTCGGCCCCCTCGCCGGCGAGACGATCCGTCGTATAGACGTACGCGTCGGTTGCACGCCCTTCGACCAGTGCCTGGGCAGCGACACCCGCGAGGGCCGGGTCAGCGCGTTCGATCTCGTCTGCCGGCCGATCGTCGGCGTTGGCAATATACCGCTGGACGCCGTCCATTGTCCGCGAGACCACTGGATTCGTGTAGTCCAGCGGTTTTGCGATCCGCGCCCAGCCGGCCTCGATCGCCGAGTCGACGGGCGGTGTCCACTCCTTCGACGACTCGACGGTCAACTCGTCGTAGACTCGTTCAGGGAGAACGAACGTGAGTTCGTTCCGCCGGACGAACCGTTCGACAGCCTGGTACCGGCGGTTCTGTGGCTTCCCCATCGCGACGAACAGGCCAGTATCCGCGACGTGGATGGAACTCACGCGTCCCCCTACACTCCGTCGAGTTCGTCGATGTCAGCTATCGAAGCGCCCGATCGCCCAACGTCGAAGTGTTCGACAACGACGGGACGAAGCGCCTGGAGGATGATCTCGGCCGCAAGCGGTGACATGTCCAGGTCACTGGCCATCGTGCGGTGAGTGACTTCCCCGCGTTCTCTGTCCACCGCGTAGGTGAGTGCCGTCGCGAGTCCGTCGATCCCGTGCCGGTCGATGTACGTGTCGATGTCGTCGTCGGTCTCGCGGCGACCGACGGCGTCGACGAGCGCGGGTGTGATGGTGTATTCCTGGGCGTCCTCACCGCCGGTGAGCGTCAGATCGATGTCACAGGCTGCGTACGTGCGTGGCTGTTCGTCGCGAACCGTCTCGATGACGCCGGCATCGACGAGTCGGTTTACATAGGCGTACGCCGTCCCCTGTGCCAGATCGAGGTCGGTCATCAGTTCCTGGACGGTCGTCTCGCCCGACCGGGCCAGGGCGGCGTACAGCCGGGCCAGCTGTGGATCCTCCAGGAGATCCGCGACCGAAAGGAAATCCCGAACAACCGCCCCGTCGGCCCGGTTTGAGGTCCGTGACATATGCAAGCTACCTGATTACAGTTTACACTGAATCAATAAAAGAATTGGGTCACGAACCGTTTTCCAGTCGTCCCGCCGCACACACCCCGATCAGTCGTACTTCGGCTCGCGTCGCTCGGCCCGTTCCAGCGCCGTCTCGACGACGTCCCGGAACGTCCTGCACCGTCAGCAGGTCGAGAGCGGCGGAATCATTTTGTGTCGACACGTCGTCGATACCAGTATGGAGGCCGACGACAGTCGCCCGGAGTCGGCTGACGTCCTCGAGGGGTCCGTCTGTGACGACGAGGACATTGTGTTCGCGGTCGCCTTCGGCTCTCGCATCTCCGGCGACCCGACGGCCACGTCCGACCTCGACCTCGCTGTGAAGTTCGCGGACGATCTCCCTGACCGTGACCGCTTCGAGAAGCAGTGTTTCCTTTCGGGTGACGTCCAGCGCGAGGGCACCCCATTCGTCGACGTCTCCGACATCGAATCACTCCCGCTCGCCGTCGCCCACGACGCCGTCAACGGCCGGTTCGTCTGCGGCGATCGGGACGCGTTCAAACGGTTCAAAACGGACGTCGAAGCGTCGTTTGCCGACCAGCGCGAGTCGCTTCGTCGCCGCCAGCGTGACGTCATCGACAGGATCGCGGAGGACGGACTCCGGGGCTGACGAACGCGTCGTCTCGGTCAAACTCGAGCAGATAGAGCAGTACCACGGCGAACTGGCCGAGAAGAGAGAGTCACTGACTCGTCAGGAATTTCTCGAGAGCACGACCGAACAGCGTGCCGTCGAGCGCATGTTCGAGAACGCCATTCAGGCGTGTGCTGACCTGGCACAGCACGTGGCGACCCAGGATTTCGGGTACGAAGGAAGCACGTCGAAGGAAGCGGTCCGCGTCCTTCACGAACGGCGCGTCATCGACGACGAGACGATGATGACGCTCGTCACCGCAATCGGGTTCAGAAACGTCCTCGCACACGAGTACGGGCGCATCGACCCCGAAGAAGTGTACGAAACGCTCCAGACCGGCCTCGACGTGTACGATTGCTATAGCCGTCAGATCGCCGAGTGGGTCCGAGACGGAAAGTGACGGTCGTCGCTCCCCCTCATACGGATTACTCTAATTGTTTACCGCTGCGACCGCCCGAAAGAGGACGGTCGATGCGGAAATGACTTAGAGTAATCCGTATCAGTCGTACTTCGGCTCGCGTCGCTCGGCCCGTTCCAGCGCCGTCTCGACGATGTTCCTGACGTCACCGTGGAAGACGCCGCCGTGGCCGCTGTACATGTCTTCGACGGTCTCCGGCATGCGGTCGAGGAGCTCGCGGATCGATTCGATGAGGCGCTCGCGGGACTGGCCGGGGTTGTCAGTCCGGCCGAAACTGCCGCCCTCGAAGGCCCCGTCGTCGTGGACGACGACGTCGCCCGAAAACAGGCTGGTCTCGCTCACCAGCGAGACGTGGTCGTCGGCGTGGCCCGGCGTGTAGACGACCTCGAAGGTTTCGTCGCCGATCTCGACGGTGTCGCCGTCCGCGAGGCCGTCGGTCCGGCGCGGGTGCTCGGCATAGGCGTAGCAATCGACGTCGAAGGCGTCGAGGACCGCATCGAGTTCCGCGACGTGATCGCCGTGCTGGTGAGTCAACACGACGGCGTCGAGTTCGTCGGTGCGCTCGCGGATCACGTCGACGACGCCTGACATGGCACCTGCATCGACGAGCGTCGGGCGCTCACCGGTCACCAGATAGGCGTTGGAAGTGAACGTCTCCGCCTCTTCGGTTACGTTGTGAACGTCCATACTACTGGATTGGGTCGAACGACCTGTTTAGTCTGGCGGTGGGATCCGATGGCACGCATTCCGAGTTGATACCACGGCACAAGGTGGTGCGTGTGATTTTTCACCACGAACGTCATAGGTACACACGACATGGGGTTCGGGAGTTACGACGAATCCGAACAGGACAAGCAAGATCTCGACGCTGATTTTGACGACGACGAAGGGGTCAACGCCGCCGAAAACACACACGATGGCGACGTGGAGTTCGAGTTTACCGCCTCGAACGACGAACTGATCGATAAGTTATCGGACATCAAGGAGAATACCTGACGTGACTGGCGTGACTGCCGGCCGCTCGCCGTCCTCGGTGCGGATCTCGGTCGTGTCCGTCTGGCGGGATCGTTCCCGGCGGCTATCGTCATGAAAGCGGGCGTTCGTGCCCTGGGTATCGCCGAATCGTTCACCGACGAGCGCTCGACGCTGGCCGGCGCGGTCGTCCGCGCTAGCCGTGTCGTCGACGGGTTCGTCTTCGGAATCTGCACTGTCGGCGGGACCGACGCGACCGATGCCATCGTCGACATGGTCGAGCGCCTCGACCGCGAGGACGTGCGCTACCTGCTCGTCGCCGGGATCGCCCCGGCATGGTTCAACGTCGTCGATCTGCAGAGGATAAACGAGGCGACCGGACGGCCAGTACTCTCGGTCACCTTCGAGGAGAGCGACGGGTTGGAGTCGACGCTTCGCGAGGAGTTCTCCGGCGAGGCGCTCGAACGACGACTGGCGACCTACCGCACTCACCCCGAGCGTGTACGGTTGTCCGTCAACGACGAGACGGTCTACGTTCGCCAGGTCGGCTGTGACGAGGCCGAAGCACGCGAAGTCGTCCGGGCGTTCACTCCCGAAGGTGGGCGACCCGAGCCGCTCCGAGTGGCGCGGCTGGCGGCCCGCGCTGGGGATGACGCGTTCGTCTCCGGCAGGCGATAGCGGGGCTTTTGCCGACCCGGTTCGCACGCCCGACCATGGACCACACGGACGATCTCACGGTGACGGGCTGTGAACGCTGCCCGGAACTCGTCGCCTCCCGGTCAGGAATCGTCGACGGCGTCGGACCAGCCGACGCGGATCTACTGTTTGTCGGCGAGGCACCCGGCGAACAGGAGGACAGCGACGGCGAACCGTTCGTCGGCCGCAGCGGCGACGTGCTCGACGACGCACTCAGGGATGCCGGACTAGCCCGTGCTGACGTGCGTATCACTAACTGCGTACGGTGTCGCCCGCCCGAGAACCGCGATCCCCGGAGTGAGGAACTGGAAAACTGCCGCGGCTATCTCGAACGGGAGATAGAACTGATCGATCCGGCGGCGATCGTCACGCTCGGAAAGGTACCGGGTGAACACTTCCTCGGCCGGGACGTTGCCGTCACGAGCGAGGCCGGTTCGATCGAGGAGGTAAAAATCAGCGGCGCCCGGCGGCGCGTGCTGGTCTGCGTGCATCCGGCGGCGACGCTGTACGATCGCAGTCAGCGCGGCACGTTCGAGGAGACGATCCGACAAGCCGCTGACCTGGCCGGCGACGGTGGCCAGGCCGAACTGGGTGATTTCTAGCCGCGATCGGAGGGGCCGTCCGGCCACTGTTGTCCGATGAAAATCCCCGAAGACACTCGAAGGAGTTCACAGTGGCTCTCGTCGGAGATGAAAAGCGTCGTCCCGGCCCTCGAGGGGTCGCCGATCGTCGGGACGTATCCGTCCCCGATTACGGGTGTGGCGTCAACGCGCAACCGATCGTGACGGTCCGGCCTTCAGACGCCGCCGCGTTCAGTCCGGGCGTCGACGCCGCCGCGTTCGAGCAGTTCGAGCAGTTCCGAGTAGCGATCGCGGATCGTGACCTCGCTGACGTCGGCCACCTCGGCGACCTCGCCCTGGGTGATCCGGTCGCCAGTGAGCAGTCCCGCAGCGTAGATCGCCCCGGCTGCCATCCCTGTCGGGTTCTTGCCGCTGTGGACGCCTTCGTCCTTCGCCGTGGCGAGAAGTTCGCGGGACCGACGCTCCAGCTCGTCGCTTCCCTCCAGATCCGAGACGAACCGGGGGAGGTACTCGGCGGGATCGGCCGGCGCGATTCCGAGTTCGAGCTGGCGGGCGAGATACCGGTAGGCGCGGGCGAACTTCTGGCGGCGGACGCGACTGACGGGTTCGAACTCGTCGAGGCTGCGAGGGTTGCCGGCCTGACGGGCGGCAGCGTATAGCGAC
>ENA-ORCS01001035-ORCS01001035.1-marine-metagenome-genome-assembly--contig:-NODE-1035-length-13795-cov-2.914856_pt1 | contig 13795 bp, 11 predicted proteins | sample MGYA00237781_ERZ508513 | MGnify/ENA primary metagenome ERZ508513 (study PRJEB26184, sample SAMN06268793) | marine metagenome | isolation source: Eden Landing Ponds, San Francisco, CA, USA | place...
CCGATCGGTGACGTCCTGGAACGCGCCGCGGACACCGACGACCTCACCGGCGGCGACGACCGGCCGTCCTCTCGACCGGACCTGCCGCATCTCGCCGTCCGCGCGGACGAGTCGGTACGTCGAGTCGAACCGTTCGCCCTCGAGTGCGGCCTCGATGTCGGTCCGGACCGCCGCGCGATCCGCAGGGTGATAGCGCTCGATCGCCTGTTCGAGCGTCGGTTCGAACGATCGGTCGATGCCGTGCAGTCGGTAGGTCTCGGCCGTCCACGTGAGCGTCTCGGTGCGGGCGTCGAACGCCCAGCCACCCACGTCGGCGAGTTCGGCAGTGGCCTCGAGCAAGTCACGACCGGCCGCGTCCCGGTCCCGGTCGCTGTCTGCGGGTGTCGCGGACAGAGACGCGTCGATGGCGTCCGCGAGGAGGCCGTGATCGTCGGTGTCGATCGATTCCGGAACGTATCGGACGGTCGCGTCGTTCGCGGCCTGGCGCGCCAGGTCGTCGGCGGGACGCTCCGGGTAGAGCACGACCGGCGTCAACCGATCGGTCGACGCGTCCTCCGTACCGCCGTCGCCTGCGGCCGAACCGACGGCGGCCTCAGTGATCGCTGATCCGCCGCACTGAGGACGGCTTCGGGAAACGACGCAGTCGGGCCGGGGACGGGAGCGGGAGGGCGACGAGGAGTCGCCGGTCACGACCACGTCGATGGTCCGGGATCGATCCGCGAGCGCGTCGCGGACGGCCGACGCGAGCGCCTCGTCGCCGCGAACGAGGATCGTCTGCAGAGTCGTCGAGCCGTCGTCTCTCGGGGCGCGAGAATTCATCGCATTGGTATCACCAGTGGACGCTCCTGGATCGTTCTCACCGAACACGTTGTCTCGTGTCGTCGCCCGAAGAATGAATATGTGTTCTTCTTGTCGCCAGACCGGCACACGCGAAGAGCAAACCCTTATGAGCAGGCGGTAGTTACGCCTCGGTGAGGGCCGGTAGCTCAGTTCGGCAGAGCGTCTGGCTTTTAACCAGACGGTCGCGCGTTCAAATCGCGTCCGGCCCGTCTTCTCGCCGCGAGCACTATCGCGAGCGGCGACTATCTACCCGACGGGAGTTGAATCGGAGACTCAGAGCGACCCGTTGAGCACCTTCGCCGCGACGAGCACGGGATCCCAGACCGGGCTAAACGGTGGTGCGTAGCCGAGGTCCTGCCGTTCGAGTTCGCCGACGGTCAGTTCACCGCCGAGCGCCGTCGCGACGGTGTCGATGCGGACGGCCGCTCGGTCGGTCCCGGCGATGCTACCGCCGAGGAGTCGGCCCGTGGCGCGGTCGGCGACGAGGGTGACTGTCGTCTCGGCCGCGCCAGGGTAGTAGCCCGACCGCGACCCGGCGGTGATCGTCTCCGAGACCGGATCGAAGCCGGCCGCTCGGGCCCGGTCGTGGTCCAGAATTCCGGTCCGGCCGCACTCGAGATCGAACGCCTTGACCATCGCCGTACCGGCGACGCTGCCGACGGGCTGTGGATCGCCGGCCACCGTCGCGCCGATCGCCCGGCCGGCGCGGTTCGCCGGCAGTCCGAGGGGATCCCAGGTCGCCTCGCCCGTGACGGTGTGGGGCATCTCCGCGACGTCGCCGGCCGCGTACACGTCGTCGACCGAAGTGCGGCCGAAGGCGTCGGTGGCGATCGTCCCCGACCCGCCGCGTTCGATCGGCGTGTCCTCGATCAGTGCCACGTTCGGGCGGATGCCGATCCCGACGAGTACGGCGTCGACGTCGAGTGTCGAGCCCGAGTCACAGACAACCGTATCGACGGCTCCGGCCCCGCCACGGAGCCGGACGACCTCCTCGCCGAGGTGGGTCGTGACGCCCGCGTCGTCGAGCGCTGCGATGACCGCGTCGCCGACGGCGTCGCCGAAGCCCGGAACCGGGCGTTCGGAGCGCTGGAAGAGGTGGACGTCCACGTCCCAGGCGTCGAACGCCTCGGCCATCTCGACGCCGACGTAGCCGGCGCCGACGACTGCGACCCGCTCCGGCGGTGACATCGCGCCGTATCGCTCGACCACGTCCGCAGCGAGCGCGTCGCCGCCGCCGAGATCGGCGACAGCGAACTCCTCGGGCGGGGTGAGAAACGCCCGGATCGCCGCCGCGTGATCGAGTCCGTGAAGCGTGAACACCCGGTCGAGCGACGACCCCTCGATCGGGTCGTCGACCGCGCGGGCACCCGTGGCGATCAGGAGGTCGTTGTACGGTTGTTCAAAGGTCTCGCCGTCCGCTCGGACGGAGACCGTCTGTGAGTCGGTATCGACGCCGACGACCTCGTGGCCCCGGCGCAGGTCGATGCCGCGTTCCGCCACCGCCGCGGGTGAGAGCGAGAGCAGGTCCTCGAGGCGGTCGACTTGGCCCTTCACGAAGTAGGGCGTCCCGCAGTGTGCGTAGGAGATCCACTGGCCCTTCTCGAAGACGACGACGTCGCGGTCGGGATCGGTTCGACGGCACTTGCTCGCGGCCGAGAGGCCGGCCGCGTCACCACCGACGACGACGAACGGAGCTGACATATCGGTCCCTGCGGCGGCCTGGGGTAGATACCTTTCGCCGGACGGCATCGGTCGCGCACGGGCGCAGTCCGCCAGCAGTGCCGACCTCCCGGCGGATGATTTTAGCGGGACGCGACACGAGTGGCGGTATGGACGTCGCGGCCGTGCAACTGCCGGCGGAGAACGCCCCGAAGGAGAACCTCGATCGGGCCGTCTCGCGGATCCGAGACGCTGCCGACGCGGGGGCGGCGTTGGTCGTGTTGCCGGAACTATGGCCGGTCGGATACTTCGCGTTCGACGCTTACGGCGACGCCGCCGAACCGGTCCCGGGACCGACGACGGACCGACTGAGCGCGCTCGCCGACGACCTGTCGATCCACCTCCACGGCGGGAGCATCCTCGAACGGGACGGTGACGAACGGTACAACACGTCCCTGTTCTTCGGCCCCGACGGGGACCTGCTCGCGACCTACCGGAAGATGCACCTCTTCGGCTACGAGTCCGAGGAGGCGCGCCGGCTCACGGCCGGGACCGATCCCTGCGTCGTCGAGACTGAACTTGGGACGGTCGGGCTGACGACCTGCTACGACCTCCGCTTCCCGGCGCTCTATCGATCGCTCGTCGACGACGGCGTCGAGGTGCTGCTCGTCACGTCCGCGTGGCCGCTCGAACGGCTCGATCACTGGCACCTCTTCGCTCGGACCCGGTCGGTCGAGAACCAGTCGATCCTCGTCGCCGCGAACCTCGCTGGCTCGGTCGGCGGCGTCGACCTCGCCGGGGAGAGCGTCGTGATCGATCCCTGGGGCGTCGAGCGGGCCAACGCCGGTCGGAATCCCGGAACCGCGCGGGCGGAAGTCGATCTCGGGGAAGTGCGAGACGCGAGAGCGACGTTCCCGGTGCTCGAGGACAGACAGCTCTGAGCGAGGTGAGTCCTTATATACGAAGGCGGGGCCAGGACCGCCGTGACCTAACGCGAGTCCCGCGTCGGATCGCGGTCGTCCGGCACGTCGGCGCGGGGAAAACAGGAGTACGGGTGCCGGCTGTTCGCCCTCACTGAGCCCTGCCAACCGATCTGCAGTGGAAGTCCAGGGGGTCGATCCCCACCACGACGTCAGCGTGTTACGCCCGCACGTTCTCACCGGCCGGGTCGCCGACGACGGCCTCACCGTCGTAGACGACGTCACCACCCCGGAGCGTCAGGTCCGGGAAGACGCCGTCGTACCCCTCGAACGGCGTCCACCCGCACTTCGAGTGCAGATCGTCGCCGCGGATCTCGCGGCTGTCGTCGGGATCGACCAGCACGAGGTCGGCGTCGTAGCCTTCCCGAATCCGGCCTTTCCGCGGAAGGTCGAAGATGGAGGCGACGGTCGCAGCGGTGACGTCGCGGACGCGCTCGTAGGAGATTTCCCCCTGTTTAGCGCGCGCTAAGAGCAGCGGGAGCATCGTCTCGACGCCCGGGACGCCGCTCGGCGCGTCCCAGAGCCCAGCGTCCTTCTGCTCGCGCGTGTGGGGCGCGTGATCGGTCGCGACGATGTCGATGTCGCCCGCGACGAGCCGATGCCACAGGTCCGAGCGGCGCTCCTCACTCCGGAGCGGGGGGTTCATCCGGCCGTACGTCCCCAGGTCGGTCGCATCCTCGCGCGAGAGAAACAGGTGGTGCGGCGTCGCCTCGCAGGTCGCACCCCCCGCGACCGCGGCGTCCACACCCTCGGGCGTGCTCGTGTGCGCGATGTGGATATCAGCCCCGGCGTCTGCGCCGACGTCGACCGCGCGCTCGACCGCCGCCGCTTCGGCCTCGGCAGCGCGGTACTGGCTCCAGACGTCGGCGTCGGCGTCGTGGCCGGTACCGCCGGCGTCACGCTCGCGGGCCGACTCGTCGAACAGCTCGGCGTCCTCGGCGTGGACAGTGACGACGACGTCGGCGTCGGCCGCGCGCTCCACCGCGTCGGCGAAGAGCGACGCGTCGATCCCCATATCGCCGGTCGAATCGGCGAGGAAGACCTCACCGAGCGCGAACAGCGGCCGGTCGAACAGCGACGCGGGATCCCAGTCGGGGGTGACGCCGCCGTTGATCCCGTAATCGACGTACGACGCGGCCGCCAGCGAGGCCTTCTCGTCGAAGGCGTCGCCGGTGACCGTCGGCGGCGTCGTGTTCGGCTGGTCGACGACGGTGGTCACGCCCCCGGCGACGGCGCTCCGCGAGCCGGTCGTCCAGGTTTCCTTCTCGTCGTGTCCGGGTTCGCGAAAGTGAACGTGCGCGTCGATCGCACCGGGTAACAGGAGCCGTTCGTCCGCGTCGATGACGCGGTCCTGCGGGTCGGTAGCGACCGATTCGGCCACGCTGGCGATCCGACCGGAAGCGGTCCGGACGTCGCGGACCCGCCCGTCGGCGAGCCGCGCGTCGCGAAAGAGTGTCGACATACGCGGGCGTCGCCCGCGGCTGACCTAAGCCCGGCGGTTCGATGCGGCTGCCCGGGCCGACGGACCTAAGCGCCGGCCGTGCAGCGATAGCGTATGCGCGGTGAGACGGCGTGACGGCTACGGACGCGGACGGGCGAGACGCCGAGTGTCGAGTCCGGCTCCCGGCGTCGACGCTTCGTGAGTACCGGCGGTTCTCGCTGTATAACTCGCCGTATCCGGCGCACGACGCGGGCTGTGCGATCGATCTGTATCCGGCCACGAACGACGGCCGTTCGCCCGTCGCCGGCGAGGTTATCGAAACCCGCACCGTTCGCGCCCCCTCGAAGTCGTACGCGGACGACGAGGAGTATCTGATCCTGGTCGACGTCGACCTCGACGCGAGCGGCATCGACGTCGAATCGCCGGCCCAGGGCCTGGTGGCCCGGGTGCTGCACGTGCAGCCGAGCGTGGCCCCCGGCGACCGGGTCGGCGTCGGCGCCTCACTCGGGTCGATGGTCCGCTCGGGCTTCTTCGCCCCGTGGGTCGAGAATCACGTCCACGTCGGGTTCCGGCGGCCGTCGCAGCACCTCCACCGGGCCGGGGGGTCGGTACCGATCGACGTCGGAGTCGACGTCGAGCCGCTGCCGTGGGACGGCACGGGGACCGTGATCGAGGTCGGTGAGACCTACGCGCTGCTGGACGCTCCGGCACACCCCGCGTCCGGCGAGCGGTTCGCCGGCGTCGGAGCGACGATCGCTGCCGAGGGGGGGCGCGAGACGACGGCTCCGGCCGGACGGGTCGCCCTCGACGGCGGCTTCGCCCACTACGCAGCCGGAGGTGCCCTCGGCTCCGTGAGCCGCGACCTCACTGGTGAGACGGTGTCGTTTCTCGGCCACCCGGTCGGAGCCCGCACCGACCGGACGGTGGCGTGGCGTGACGTCGACGTCCTCGCGAACGGCGACCGGATCACCGGGCTCTCGTTGTTCGTCGGTATCGACCCGTCGTTCGGGGCGAAACTCGTCTGTCCCGACTGGGAGTGTTCAGTCGGCGAGCGGGTCCGAGTCACCGTCCGCGACAGCGACGACCCGATCCGTCTCGGCTGAGACTCACGTCCCGAAGCCGACGTCCTCACGTCTCGGAGGAGACATCTTCACGACTCGAAGGCGACGTCCGCCCGCGTCGTCACCTCACCGAACAGCCACTCGGCGTGATCGAGTGCGTACTCCCGATGGTCCTCCTCGATCGCGCCGATCGCGTCCTCGACGAGCACTGGACGGTAGTCTCGCAGCCCGGCACTGCCGGCGGTATGAAGCACACAGACGTTCGCGAGCGTCCCGCAGATGAGCAGATTGTCGATGCCGCGGGCGGTGAGCCAGCCGTCGAGTTCGGTCTCGTAAAACGCGTCGTAGGTGTGCTTCTCGACGACGTGGTCCGCGTCGCTGACCTCGAGTGCGTCGACGGTCGCGGCGTCCCAGGAGTCTTCGAGGACGTGTTCGCCCCACTGGTCGAACTCGTCGTAGTAGTGCGCATCGTCGAACTGCTCCGGTGGGTGAACGTCGCGGGTGAAGACGATCTGTGCGCCGGCGTCGCGAGCGTCGGCGACGAGGTCGGTAACGGCGTCGATAGCCGCTTCGCTGCCGGGGGCGTAGAGGCTCCCGTCCGGATGACAGAACCCGTTCTGCATATCGACGACGACGACCGCGGTGCGTTCGGGCGCCAAGAGGGGCATACCTATTCGTCGAACGCACAGGCCAAAATGGGTTCCGTCGAGCCGGAACCCGGGTGTTCGTCCCGGGGGCGAAAAGGTACTTCACCGCGTGGGACTTGGAATCGACAATGAATGTGAGACACGGCCTCGCTGTGTTGGCCGTCGCTGTCCTCCTCGTCCTCGCCGGGTGTAGTGCTCCGGTGCAGGACCCCGAACCCGCCGCGAGCGGCAGTGAGCGCGTCGCGTCGCCGCCGGCGAACTTCTCGGACCCCGAATCGGACGTCCTCGGTTGGGAGGATGGCTACTGGTACAACGAACCGATCTCCGTCGACCAGTCCGATGGGTTGTCCGACGAGGAGACGCGGGCGTACGTCGGACGCGCGATGGCTCGCGTCGAGGTGATCCGCAAACTCGAGTTCGAGCGCCGCGTGCCCGTTTCAGTCATCTCCCGGGAGACCTATCGGAATCGGAGTGGCGGCGGTGGTGGCGCAGCCGGTGAGACCGACTACAGCCAGTGGAACGACCAGGTGTGGGAAGCGCTCTTCGTGACCGGAGAATCAGAAGACAGTAACACTGCAATCAGTACCACCCGGAGCAGCGCCGTCGCCGGGTTCTACTCGCCCACCGACGACGAGATCAAGATCATCACCGGGACGCCGGAGTCGCCGACGATCAGCAACGTCACGCTGATGCACGAACTCGTCCACGGACTCCAGGATCAGCACTACGACCTCACCGATCGACGCTACAGCGCGGAGACCCAGGACGGCCAACTCGCGACCGACGGGCTGATCGAAGGGGACGCGAGCTACGTCGAACAGCAGTACATCGAGCGCTGTGGCGGCGCGTGGGAGTGCGTCGAAACGCCGGCGGCGTCCGGGGGTGGCGGTGGCGGCGGTGGCGGGGGAATGAATCTCGGTATCTTCCTGACCATCTTCCAGCCGTACTCGGACGGCCCCGTCTACGTCGACGACCTCGTCAGTTCCGAGGGATGGGGAGCCGTCGACGAGTCGTTCCAGACGCCGCCGGTCTCTTCGGAGCAGATCATCCACCGCACCGACGAGACGCCGGTACAGATCGAGTACCGCGATCGTGCCAGAAACGGGTGGGAGACGTTCCCACAGCAGGGCGAGGACGGCTCCGACACCGTGGGCGAGGCCTCGATGTACGTGATGTTCTGGCACCAGGCGCGAGAGTCTGGCGCGGAGACGATCGATCCCCGCACGCTCAGCGACGTCGACGGCCGGTACGATACCTACAACTACGCCGCCGACCCCTCCGCGGGGTGGGGGAACGATCGGCTGTTCCCGTACCGGAACCAGACCAGCGAGGACGGGGAGTACGGGTACGTCTGGGTGACTGAATGGGACACCCGAGCCGACGCACGGGAGTTCCAGCGGGCGTATCAGGCCATCCTCGACGCCCAGAACGCCGAACAGCGCGCCGAATCGACCTACGTGATTCCGGAGGGCCAGTTCGCCGATGCGTTCCGCGTCACGCGGTCCGGCACGCGTGTGACGATCGTGAACGGGCCGAGAGTCGACGATCTGGACGACATCCGGCCGCGCTCGTCGTGAGGGGGGCTTTCGACGCCGCGCTCGGTTGAAGAACGATCGCCTTCGGACGGTCCGGCTGAACGAGTGAACTTTTCAGCGCGCCCGCCGAACGGCGGGTATGGAGTTCGACATCGTCGGTCCGGAAGCGATCAGGGACGGACGGGCGACCGACGCGTACTTCGACCGGACGGAGACGACGCTCCGGCACGCCGAGCGGAACCCCCACGTGGTCGCCGAGATCACCGCTGATCAGTTTCCCGACGGGGAGTACGAACTGCTCGCGGGCGTGAAGGACGTCGCGGCGCTCTTAGAAGGCCGGAACGTCGACGTCGATGCGATCCCCTCGGGTCGCCTGTTCGACGGCGGCCCAGTGATGCGGATCGAGGGAGACTACCTGGAGTTCGCTCGTCTCGAAACGTCGATTCTGGGGTTCCTCTCGCACGCGTCCGGCGTCGCGACCACCGCGTTGGACGTCAGGCGGGCCGCGCCCGATTCGCTCGTCCTCTCGTTCGGGGCGCGACACGTCCACCCCTCGATCGCGGCGATGATCGAGCGGAGCGCGCTGATCGCCGGTCTCGACGGGTTCTCACACGTCGCCGGCGGCGAGGTGCTGGGACGGGACGCCGGCGGGACGATGCCGCACGCGCTGGTGATCTGCTTCGGCCGGGGGAAGCAGGAGGCGGCCTGGCAGGCCTTCGACGAGGCAGTCGGCGAGGACGTTCCCCGCGTCGCGCTGTGTGACACGTACTCCGACGAGACCGACGAGGCGCTCCGGGCCGCGACGGCGCTCGGTGACCGCCTCGACAGCGTGCGACTCGACACCACCGGATCCCGACGGGGCGACTTCCGTCACATCGTCAAGGAAGTGCGCTGGACGCTCGACGCACACGGTCGCGAGGACGTCGACGTCTTCGTCTCCGGCGGCCTCGGACCCGAAAACCTGCGGGCGCTTCGAGACGTGGCCGACGGGTTCGGCGTCGGCGGCTACGTCTCGAACGCCGACCCGGTGGACTTCGCGCTCGACCTCGTCGAGGTCGACGGCGAACTCGCCGCCAAGCGCGGCAAACTCACCGGCGCGAAGTCCGTCTATCGGACGCCCGATGGCGGCCACCACGTCGGACTCCGCAGCCGCGACGGTCCCGAGGGCGGAGAACCGCTCCTCGAACCGCTGCTCCGGGACGGCGAGGTCGTCGACGGGGTCGAACTCGGCATCGACGCGGCGGCCGAGCGGGCCGCTCGCGACGCGGAGCGCTGTGCGTACGGCGCGGAGTGAGACGCGGACCGGGCCGTCGGGATGGACCGACCGGCGGGGGACCTATTTTTCTCCCCCACGTAGCACGGCTATGGCGGACGCTGTCTGGGTCGTGAGACACGGCGAACGGCGCGATACGGTGGATCCCGACTGGGCCGAACACGCCGAGCGGCCGCACGATCCACCGCTGACCGAGCTGGGCCGCTGGGCGGCCTGGCGCGTCGGCCGACGCTTCGCCGAGTCGGGCCCGGCCTTCGACGCCATCTACACGTCGCCGTTCCTCCGGGCGGTCGAGACCGCCGACGAAATCTGTCGGGAGATCGGGGCCGAAGCGTGGCTCGAACCGGGACTCGGCGAGCACCGGAACGCCGAGTGGTTCGACGCGGAACCGGAGATACTGTCGAATCAGGCGTTGACTGCTCGGTTCGATCCGATACGAGACGACCACGAACCGTCCCTCCACCCGACGTTTCCGGAGACGCACGCCGAGGCGAGTGCGCGAGTCGGCGAGACCGCCACACGGATCGTCGAGGACGAGGCCGGGACGGTCCTCCTCGTCGGGCACGGGCTCACCGTCGGCGGCGTCGTGGAGGGACTCGTGGGCTCGACCGTGGGCGTAGACGCACCGCTGTGTGGGATCACGCGGATCGAGCGCGTCGCGGAGCGCACCGGCGACGGGACTGACGAATGGGAACTGGACTGCTCCGGGGACACGTCGCACCTGTAGCTCCGGTCCGGCGTCAATCGCCGCGACGCGGTCGGAGCGAGGACTGTCCGGCGTCGCTACAGTTCTTCGACGCTGCCGCCGTCAGCGCGCTCGCGGAAGACCTGGCCGTCGAACAGCGTCACGGTCGCATCGTCGTCCTGCCAGGCCAGCGGCGAGAGGCCCGCTTTGCGGCAGGCGTGGGTCAGGAACTGCTCTTCGTTCCAGCCGTTTTCGACCGGAATCGTCGGGTAAAGCCAGCCGTGGTTGCCGTCTTTGTCGATGACGACGCCGTGTGTGCCCAGTTCGACGTCGTCGAGCGGTCGGTCGGTCTCCGTGTGATCGCAGACAACGCAGACCGAGATGGTGAGATTCGAGAGTTCGGGCTGTTCGATCTCCGAGCCACAGGAGTCGCCGGAGGCCGCCTCGATGGCGGCGTCGACGATCGCGTGGCCTAGCTGGTCGCTCCCCCGATATGCACCGGCACAGCCTCTGAGGCGTCCACGGCCGCGCGTGGACCGGATCCGAACGAACGCGCCAGTGCGGGCGTAGAAGGCGTCCCGCATACTCCCCGGCTGCTCTCGTTGTCCATGAAGAACGTACGATTCGACCGATTCACGCGCGAGCTCGACCGCCCTCGCCCCGTCGTCGTAGGAGAGACGAACGGTCTGCGCCTCGGACATACATCCGAAGAAGCGCCGGGCTGACTTGAACGCTTCCCTTCTATCTTGGGGGTATACGGCCCCGAACGTCCGTTCGGGCGGGCGATTGTGAATGAATATCGAGGGTACGGAGGGAGAGCGACGGATCGAGCGCTCGGGGGCTGTCGGACGCCGGACCGACCGAACGGCTTATTTGACTCTCCCGTCTCGTCGCTAACGGCAGAGAGAGCTCGGCTCCCGTCGGTCCACACGGACCGATGAGGAAAGTCCCCCCACCGTCCGGACGGGTGACCGGGCGCAAGCCCGGAGTCGGAGACGGCTGGCGCTGGAACAGAAACGAGACCCCTCGGCCCGACCGATGAGACGCGCTCGGCGGCGCGAGCCGCCGGCGGTGCGAGCGGGGTGACCCGCACGCACGCGAACCGACCCGCGAGGGAAGGGAGTTGACCCGTCGAGGGAACCGCGGTCGCAACGCGACCGCGGAACGTGAGCGGTGGAAGCCGCGAGCGCGTGCGCGTCCCGTGATTACGACGGGCGAGCGGCAGAGCCGCACGCACGCGGGAACGGCCGAGAACGGATGGAACGGCGAATCCTCACCGGTGCAAGTCCGCGCCGCGAAGGTAGTCCGGACAGGGCGCGGGCGCTCAGCCGAATGCCGAGACGAACAGAAGGGGGCTTACTCCTCTCAGCCATCCACGCTCCGCGAGCGACGGCCGTGGCTGTGAGAACTTTCTTATCGGTCTCGTCCCTCCGGAGCGTATGGCGATGAGGACGTCGCGAACCGCCGTCGTCGGGCTGGTGCTCGTGGTCGCACTCGCCGGCTGTGTCGGGCCCGTGGGGGAACTCCCCGTCGACGGCCCATCGACGACGACCGGCGGCGACGCCACGACGGCCTCGACCGCGCCGACGACTGGCGGTGATGCCACGACGAGATCGACCCCGTCGACAGTCGGATCGAGTCCCGGAACGAGCGAGGGAACCCCATCGCCGACGCCGACAGCCGCCCCCGACCGGGAGAACCCCTGGGGAAGCGGGCCGATCGTCGTCGCGATCCGCGACACGTCGGGGACAGCGCGGAACTGGACGCCGCTCGTCCGCGAGGCGACCGCGTACTGGGAGGCCGAGGGCGAACGCTTTGCCGGATTCCCCGTCACGTATACCGTCCGACCAGACGCCACCGACCCGGACATCGTCTTGGAGTTCGTCGACACGGTCCCCCGCTGTGAGGGCGCGGACGACGCCGCGGGCTGTGCGCCGTTGATCGAGGATCGCCGACAGATCGACCGTCCCGAGACTGTGTTCGTCCGCACCGGCTTCTCCGACAATTCGACGGTGCGCGTGGTCGAACACGAACTCGGGCACACGCTGGGTCTGACGCACGACGACGCGCCGCAGTTCGTGATGGCCAGTCGGACGGTCCTCTACACCGAGCCCCAGCCCGATGCGACCGAGCGCGCGTTCCCGTGGGACGACCCGAAGTTCTCCGTCTACGTCGACGTCGCGAATGCGAGCGATCCCGAGGGGGCCCGCCGGCAGGTCGAACACGCGCTTGACTACTACGGGGCGGGCGCGCCGGGGATGGCATCGAACATCACGTTCACCACGGTCGAGAGCGCTGCGGAGGCCGAGATCGTCGTCCAATCGGTCGAAACGTCACCGTGCGGGGAGGACGCGGCTTCCTGCGGCCGCACCGTCGGCCAGGATCCCGACGGCGACGGAGCGGTCGAGACGTACTCGACGCTCCGGATCTCGCTCGTCGATCTCGATACCGATGCCGTCGCCTGGCACACCGGCTACTGGCTGGCGTACGGACTCGGTGCCGAAGACGACAGCGAGAAGCCGTCGCCGTTCCGCAACGCCTCCTACGAGGAGCGTCGCAGCGAGTGGTGGACCTGAGACGGGGCGGTGTCGGAGGGATCGTCCGGAACGGGTCCGAGATGACCCAGCACGGTCCGCCACCGGACTGCGCGGCGAGCGGACGACGGCGGCGGATTCTTTTCTCCGGGGGTTATAGAGAGACGTATGACCAACAACGGCGACCGCAGGGGACCGTCCGGACTGGAGATGGCCCGTTTCGAGGCCGACGACCTGGTCGCGGCGCTGGCGGACGCGTTCGATGGGAGCGAGTCCGAGCACCGCGTCGTCGCCAGACAGGCCCGGGACCTCGCGGACGCAGGGATCGTCGAGGACGACAGGGGAGAGCCGCTCACGATCGAGGAGATCGTGCGGAACCTCGCGGACGCGCCGGAGGACTCGAGCGTCGCCGACCGCTGGAACTGGTGGCTCGGTGCGCTCGACGCCGCCTACGGCGGATACCGGGAGTTCGAGGTCCGGGCAGTGCCGGACGAAGAGTGACCCGGAGCGGCGTCGAAGCGACGGAGCCAAACCCGCCGGTCGGATACTGACCCGCAGATGGACGTTCGCTTTCTCGGTGGGGCGCGCGAGGTGGGTCGGAGCGCGCTCCTCATCAACGACTCGCTGCTCCTCGATTTCGGGTTGCTGACCGGCAACCCCCCGCAGTTCCCGGTCGAGACCCCCGACCCCGACGCGGTCGTCGTCTCCCACGGCCATCTCGACCACGTCGGCACGGTCCCCTCGCTGCTCTCGGGAGACCGGCGGCCACCGATCCACTGGACGCCACCCACGTACGAACTCGCGCTCACGCTCGCCCGCGACACGCTGAAACTCCACGGCGGTTCGTACAACTGTCCGTTCACCGAGAACGACGTCAAGCGCGTCACCGAGGTCTCGGAGACGCACGGGTATCAGGAGCCGTTCGAGGCGGCGGGCCACGAGGTGACGTTCTCCAACGCCGGTCACATTCCCGGGAGCGCACACGTCCTCGTCGACGACGGCGATACTCGGCTGCTCTACACGGGCGATTTCCACACTGACGACCAGCGGCTCGTCTCGGGCACGACGGCCCGACCCGACGCGGACGTCGTCGTCTGTGAGAGCACGTACAGCGACGTCGAACACGAGGACCGGGACAGC
>ENA-ORCS01001036-ORCS01001036.1-marine-metagenome-genome-assembly--contig:-NODE-1036-length-13793-cov-53.126640_pt1 | contig 13793 bp, 16 predicted proteins | sample MGYA00237781_ERZ508513 | MGnify/ENA primary metagenome ERZ508513 (study PRJEB26184, sample SAMN06268793) | marine metagenome | isolation source: Eden Landing Ponds, San Francisco, CA, USA | place...
AGTGGGCTTACTACCTGACGCTCGCCGCCGGCGTCGTCGCGTACTACGGCTTCTTCTGGTCGCTCGAGCTGGCGATGGAACAGCAGTAGGCCGGACTCCGTTTTCCGCGGCGGCGGCTCCATAGCTGGTTCACGGCACCCCCGTTAAACATACTCATTCGGTGGCCGAACCACCGCTTTACCCGTGCTATCCAAGCACCCCTCCATTCTCAAGCCGGGCGAATTTCTGCCCTGCCGGTAGTAATAATACCATGTAGGTGCATTGACTTTTTCGATGGCAGCAGACGCCGTGGAGTCAGCAATGATATACGAAAGTTCAACGGGAGAGTACTACAGTGGTCTCGACATCTGGATGCGCTTCGAGTCGGGGTTCTGGGAACCACACGATTGGAGTCAAGCGACGGGTGAGGAATGGGTCCAGACCGAGGCGGGTGAAGTTCTCACCCTGACGCCGGTCCCGGAGTCGGACCTCCCGGACGGGGTGTCGGTGACGGAAGCTGAGGACGTCGAGTACCTGCGTGAGTGAAAACGGCGAGACGGAAGCAGGGCACGAGTCCGGCTGTACTGACTGGGCTACATCGGAACCCGACCACCGCTAGAGGCAAGCCACGCGTCGCAGTGGCGGTACCGCTCCACTGCCCCGGATCAGAATCGGTCCTCGCCCGACTTTTGTTGGCTCGGCGTCAGGGAAAATCGTTCTGTGGCGCGTAGCGCCACACTACTGCTCACGGGTCGCGCTGCTCCCCGTTCGTTCAGAGGCGCGTAGCGCCTCTCTATTTCTCACTCATCGCTTCACTCGCCATATTCCGCCCTTGCGCATTCAACGCAACCTCGGTCCGAACCCGGACCTCATCAACCGCACCAACATCGAGCAGTTTCTGATAGATTTCCTCGACCTCGTCGGGCGTTGTTCCGACGAAATCGGACATCTCGAACGGTGAAACACCGGAGTAGAGCGCCATCAACACCTGACTCTCCATCTCCGAGAGTTCGTAATCGTCCTCACGGTCCTCGATAACGCGGGTAAAGAGCGTCTTCAGCGCCCGCGTGTGGTGGTCCATCCCCGAGATGTGGGTTTCGACGCTACGGTCCTGATCGTCAGTGTGTTCGACCTCGATGACCTCCCGCTCCTGGCCCATCACGGTACTGGTCCCCGTTTCGATAGTTCCGACGTCCTCAATTTCGAATGACATGCTCTTGCCGCCGGGGAACTGGAGGCGGATGATGTCGTCATCCAGTTGAAACCGTGCCTTGCTCCACTCGGCGTCCTCCTGAACGACGCCGCCGACGACCGCTTGCTGTCGTGCGAGGATAACCTCACCCTGTAGCGTCGCGCGGACGTACTCCGTCTGGAAGTCGTCCAAGTTCGGGGTGTCGACGAGGAGGACATTGTTGCCCACCTCCAGCGCGGTTGCGCCGCCGGTCCCACCGTCGGGAATCAGATCGTCAGGGTTCGACGGGAGGGTAATACTGGAGTGTGGGATCGGCTGTTTCGAGCCGTTTGTCGCCAGAATGAGTCGCTTGTTGGTGACGATGAGTCGACAGGAGCGCCACTTCGGGTCGGTCACCGTGTCGCCGTCGCGGACGACGTACTGGAAGTCCCCCGACGTGTCGACTAGCTTGCGTTCGTCACCACTCATAGCCGCTGATATTAGAGATTTGACGCCGAAGGGTAAATAAGTTCCATCGTCGCCGACACAGGACTGGTCGGGACCACCGGTCTGTGTCGACACAGAGACCGTTTCCATCCGGCAAATCGGGCGAAATTCGGCTGAACTCGGGCCGACTATCTCCCGGCTCCTTTACCCTGGGACGGCTCTCGACCAGTGTATGCGCGACCAACAGCAGTCAGGAACGACATCTCGACGTGACTATCTGAAAGCCGCCGGCGGCCTCGCAGCAGCGAGTACAGTCGGCCTCGCTGGCTGTTCCGGGAGCGGCAGCGAAACAGGAACACTCGCGACGCAAGTGACTGACCAGCCAGGCGATATCGGTGATTTCGAATCGTGTGTCATCACCATGGCCGGTATCTGGGTAAGGCCAGTCTCGGAGGAAGACACAGCGACTGAGGAATCGACGACAACGGACACGAGCGATGCCCGCGAGTACCACGAGTTCGACGAAGCCCAGAAGGCCGACCTAGTACAACTTCAGGACGGCAACACCGCCCTCGTTGACGAGACTGAACTCGAGGTTGACACCTACGAGTACCTCCAGCTCGATGTGACGGGCGTCGACGGGACGCTCGCAGAGGGCGGCGACGCGACGGTTGACACGCCCGGCGACGCGCCGCTACAGTTCACGCAGGAGTACGAAATCCGTGCGGACACCCGCATTCACAGCCGACTTCACGCCGGTCAAACGCGGCCAAACCGGTGAGTACATCCTTCAGCCGGTCGCCAGCGGTACTGAAATCGAGTACGAGGAGTAAGCACTCGGAGTTCACCGGTCCTTACAGCGCGACAAGCAGGCCGCCGACGACGCCCAGGCCGCCAAACACCGTACAGACCGCCCAGAACGGGACCTGCCGGACCAGCCGGACCAGCGCGTCGACGGTGAGATAGCCGACGACGGCGCTCACGATGAGCGCGACGACGGCTGGCAGCGGCTCGATTGCGGGAATGCCGTCGTCAACGAGAACCAGGACGTTGGCAGCGAGCGCGGCCGGAATCGACAGTAGAAACGAGAGCCGAAGTGACGACTCACCCTCGTGGCCCCTGAGCAACAGCGCACTCACCGTCGTCCCAGACCGGGAGACTCCGGGGAGGATGGCCAGCCCCTGCAACACCCCGACCAGGACAGCGTCGAACCCGTCCGGAATCTCACGCTCGCCCAGCGACAGCGCCGCAGCGAACCGCTGGAGGAGACCAGTGATGACGAGTAGGCCGCCGACTAGCGCCAGAAAGAGCCCGCCCTCTAGCTCCGAAACAGCCGCGTCGAGGAGCATATACGCGGGGAGGCCGGTGACAGCGGTTGCCGCCGTCGCGATGACAATAAACGAGAGGTCCGCCGTCTCGTCGGCGAACGGGCGACGCGAGAGTTGCCGTATCGAATGGAGGATGGTTCGGACCTCGGTGCGATAGTAGGCCGTGGCCGCAACCGCCGTCCCGGCGTGGAGAAAGAGTGCGAGGCGGGTCGAAGCGGCGGGTGAGACGCCTGTGACCACCGTCGACGCGAGGGCGACACCGCCCTCGCTGGAGACTGGAATCCACTCCAGCACCCCCTGCAGCAGACCCAGCAGAATAGCGACGAGAATCGGGTTCATATCCACGGAGCGGACGCCACGGGACAAAGGCCGTTCGGTTCGGCCCGTCGACGTGGCAGTATATATAGCGCCGGTGTCCAAACGGGGGTATGCAACTGGGAAGTGGGGTGGTAGACCTGCTGTCGGGGCTGCCGGCCTGGCAGGGGTTTCTGGTACTCGTCGGCAGCGGGGTCGCGCTCGCACTGGTCATCCGTGTCCTCGGTGACCGGCTGATCAGACGGGTCACCCCACACATTGAGGGCGACGTCGACGACATCGTGTTCCGTGGGATTCACACCGCTGCGTACATCTCGATCGGCCTCGGCGGCGCGTACGCCGGCGCGCAGATTTACGATATCCGGCCGGCCATCGCCGTCTCGCTTGAGGCCGGGACGCTCTCGCTGGTCGTCATCGTCTGGATGGTGACGCTGCTTCGCATTGGCCGGCAGGCGTCCGCCATCGCGACAGATTCAGCGTACATCGACCGCCAGATGGTCCCCATCCTCCAGAACGTCTGGAGCGCGCTCATCTCGGGCGGCGGGGTTTTGCTGTTGCTGGTCCTCTGGGACATCGACGTGACGCCGCTGCTGGCCTCAGCGGGGATTATGGGCATCATCGTCGGGCTGGCGGCCCGGGACACGCTGGCGAACTTTTTCGGGTCGCTATCGTTATATCTCGACGGGACGTACGCGGTCGGCGACTTCGTCGTCCTCGAAAGCGGCGAACGCGGCCGCGTCGAGGACATCTCTGTCCGCTCGACGGTCATCCGCACCCGCGACGACATTCTCGTCACAGTTCCGAATTCGAAGCTCAATAGCGCTGCTATCGTCAACGAGTCGACGCCGCGACGCAAGCGCCGGATTCGGGTCCCTGTCGGCGTCGCCTACGGGACGGACATCGACAAAGTCGAGAATATCCTGCTGGAACTAGCCGAAGCCGAGGACCTCGTGCAGGACCGCCCGAACCCGCGGGTCCGGTTCCGAGAGTTCGGCGACTCAGCGCTGAACTTTGAACTGCTGTGCTGGGTCAGCAACCCGGCCCTGACAGCTCGTGCAACCCACGAACTCAACAGCGCGATTTACAAACGGTTCCGGGCCGATAACATCGATATCCCGTTCCCCCAGCGGTCCATCTCCATCTCAACCGAAGAGATTCCGGGCGAGCTATTCGACCAAGCGCAGTCGAAGAGCAAACCCACAGATGACGGCGGCGTGACCGGTGAGTAAGCGAAAGCAAGGTCACAGGGCCCTCCCCGGCCCAGACGACCGAGAGGTCGAAACGCAATTACGGGGGCGACGCGTCGGCTCAGGCAATGAGTATACTTGAGGACGCCCGTGCGGCGCTTGCCACCGGGCCGCTGTGTGATTCCTGTCTCGGCCGGCTTTTCGCCGACCGGAGCTTCGGGCTGGCCAACGCCGAACGGGGCCACGCCCTTCGGGTGACGCTTGCGCTTGCAGACGACGACCCATTTGAGGAGAGCGAGGACTGCTGGGTCTGTGAAGGAGAGTGTGACCGCTTCGACTGGTGGGCCGAGCAGGCCGCAAGCGCCGTCCGCGGCTACGAATTCGACACCTACCAAGTCGGGACGAAAGTGCCGCCGCTACTCGAAGAAAACGACGAACTGCTCCGGGAGGACGTGGGGCTGGACCCCGACGCCGGAGAGGCGCTGAAGACCGAACTCAACCGCGAAGTCGGCAAGCGAATCGGCGACCTGACCGGCGCGGAGGTGGAGTTTGGCCGTCCAGCAGTCCAGCTCACGCTCGACCTCGCAACGGACGAGGTAGAAACGCACGTCAACTCGGCGTTCGTCTACGGCCGCTACCGCAAACTCGAACGCGACATTCCCCAGACGAAGTGGCCCTGCAACGACTGCAACGGGACCGGGCTGTGGCAAGGCGAACCCTGTGACGGCTGTGACGGCAGCGGCTACCGCTACGACGAGAGCGTCGAGCAACTGTCCGCGCCTGTCGTCCGTGAAGCGATGGACGGCGAGGAGGCCGTGTTCCACGGTGCCGGCCGCGAGGATGTGGACGCACGCATGCTCGACTCCGGCCGCCCGTTCGTCATCGAGGTGATGGAACCGCGAAAACGTGACGTGGACGCCGACGAACTCGAAGCCGACATCAACGATTTCGCCGACGGGAAGGTCGAAGTGACGGACCTCCACCTGGCGACCCACGAGATGGTCGAGCGCGTCAAGGAACTGGACGCCGCCAAGACCTACCGGATGGACGTGGAGTTCGGCGACGCGGTCGACGCCGACGCCCTGCAGGACGCACTGACGGAACTAGACGGGGCGACCATCCAGCAGGAGACGCCCCAGCGGGTCACCCACCGACGGGCCGACATCACACGGACGCGAGCAGTGTACGACGCCGAAGGCGAACTGACCGACGACCGCCACGCCGAACTCCGCATCCACGGGGAAGGCGGCCTGTACGTGAAAGAACTCGTCTCCAGCGATGAGGGCCGCACGGAGCCGAGCCTAGCCGGCCTGCTCGACACCGACGCCGTGGTGACGGCGCTCGACGTAATCGACGTGCAGGGCGAGGACGAACCGTTCGCGACAGACGAGTTCCTCAAAGAGTAGCGCACTGGGCCGCTTCCAACCGGAACCTGTTTTTACACCGGCATCGACGTGCCAGCCATGCGATTTGGCGTTGACGAGGCTGGGAAAGGGCCGGTTCTGGGGTCGATGTTCGCCGCCGCCGTCCGGGCCGACCCTGCGGCCCTGCCCGGCGGGGTCGGCGACTCGAAGGACATCAGGCCGGAGCGACGCGAGCGACTGGCCAAGGAAATCCGCGAATCGGCAGACGCCGTTGGTATTGCTGAAATATCTGTCGAGCGCATCGATGCCGACGAGACGGACATGAACACACTGACTGTCGAAGGGCAGGCAGAGGCCCTATCCGCGGTGGCCCGAGACGGCCTGTCAGGGACGGTCGACGCCGGCGACACCGACGCGGCGCGGTTCGGTCGTCGGGTCGCGGACGCAGTCGACGCCGACGTGGCTGTAACCGCGGAACATGGAGCCGACGAGACGGACTCGCTAGTCGGTGCGGCCTCAATTATTGCGAAGGTGGCCCGCGACACACATGTCTCGGAGCTGGCAGCGGAGTACGGCGACGTGGGGTCAGGCTATCCCAGTGACCCGACAACGCGGACCTTCCTGGCGGACTACGTTGACCGACACGGCGAATTGCCGGCGTGTGCCCGCCGGTCGTGGTCGACGTGTGACGACGTACTGGCGGCGGCATCACAGTCAACGCTCAGTGACTTTTGAGCGTCGTGAACTCGGGAGAAAGCGACCGACGGTGTCAGTCTTCGTCCAGCACGAGGCTTCGGAGGATATCACCGTAGGCCGGGCGCGTCACGAGCACGCCGACCAGCACGCCGACGATGGTGATGATGGCGAACCCGGAGAGGTCGCCAAGCGAGAGGACCATCAGCGGACTCATCGCGACGATGGTCGTCGCCGCGGCCGCGCCGATGACCCAGAACGCCTTGCGGAAGCGGCTCTGGAACACGCGGCCCGTTTCAACTTTCCCCTGCTGGAGGATCTCGTCGGCGATAATGATGAGGTCGTCCACCCCCGTCCCGATGACTGCGATAAACCCGGCCAGATGCGAGAGGTTCAACGGATACTGGACGAAGGCAACGAATCCGAGGAGGATGAACACCTCCGACAGCGCCGTGACGATCATCGGCAGGGCGACCTCTGGACGCCCGTACCGGAGATACACCACCAGGCTCACCGCGATGACGGCGAGAATGCCCGTCAGGAGGGAGCGCTGCTGGAACTCCTGAGCGAGCGCAGACGAAAGCGTCTGACTTTCGGCGCTGTCGAAGTCAAGCGGGGCCGGTAGCCGACCGGCCTTGAGTGCGAGTTCCAGCTCGGTCGCTTCAGACATATTGCTGGTCTGCATGATGAACTGCGGATTGTTGGCGAACTCACCGTTTCGATAGGACTGTCCCAGCCCCGGGTCGACACCACCGATGAACACCGGCTCGCCGTTCAGTGTCGTCACCAGGCAGTCTGCCTGTGAGTTCTGGAGGTTCTCGTGGTCGTAGTCCGAGTCGCGGCAGGTCGACCCGCTCCCGAAGCCAGCCTCGACCATGTCGTTCGCGTAGCGCTCGGCCACGCTTTGTTTGACAGTCACCGGGACGTGCGTTCCCTGCGTTTCGCTTCGCTGTGCTGCCCCGATACCCGCGAAGTCGCCCTGTGAGAGGACTTGCTCACGGACGTAGGAGCCGTTCTCAGTATTGTCGTGGACAGCGTACACGCGGACGACACCACGCTCTTCGAGCAGGCCGATGAGCTCTTCGCGCCCCCTGTCCGGGGCTGTGACGCTGATGAAGCTCCGACCACCCGGCGAGCTGACTTGCTGCACCGAACCCCCTGTCAGCGCCGATTCGCGCAGTTTGTCGTTGATGACCGACACCATGTTCTCTCTGGTGTCCCGGGTCACGCCGGGACGGACCTCACTCGGTTCGTACCCCTCGGCTTCGAGTGCGGATTCGACCTCTCCGGTGGAAACGTTGTTCGAGAACACCTCGACGGTCTCAGTCTGGTTCGAAACGCGCACGTCAATCGGGTCGAGACCCAACCGGTCCGCCGTCGCTTGTGCCAAGTCGGCCTCGTCTGCGGGTGCAACATCGACACCTTCAGCGGTAGTGCCAACGATCGGGGCCTGAATACGCGTCCCGCCGCTAAGCTGAATCCCGTACTGGAGGTTCGTCGACTGGTTCGCGGCCCCAGCTCCTTCAGTATCCGAGGTCCCTGGCGGAACGCCGGGGATGAATAGCGCGACGGCGCTGAGTAGCAACAGCGTGACCAGCGCAACGACGCGCCAGTTTTCCTTGAGTGTGCTCATCGTTTGACCCCCTCGTACTTGTACCAGCGAAGCAACGTGACGTTGAGCATGTAGGTGTTCATCAGGTCAGCAGCCAAGCCCACGACGAGAACGAACCCGATAGAAGCCATCAGTTCGATACCGAATATCGTCGCCGAAATCGCCATCACCGCCATCGCCGCCATCGACGTCAGCGTCATCGTCACACCGGTCCGCATCGCGCGGTATGTCGACTCGTAGAACCCGCCGGACCGCCGAAGGACGTGGTTGTTCAACAGGATATCTGAGTCCACACTGTAACCGATGAGCATCAGCAACGCGGCGACGGTCCCCAGCGAGAGCTTGATTCCGAGCAGGTTCATCACCGCGAGCGGGATAACAAGGTCCGAAAACGCCGACAGAACGACTGCGATGCTCGGTACGACCGACCGGAACATCGCAAAGACAAGCAAACTCATCCCGAGGAAGGCGACACCGATGCCGACGACCGCTAGCCGCTGGTTCTCCTGACCGAATATCGGCGACGTGGTCCCGCTACCGAGGAACTCCATCTGCTCGCTCGAACGCGCGGTTTCCTCGATTGGCTCCAGATTCGACGAATCAAACGTGATGATATACCGGTTCTCACCCTCGACCTGTTGGACGGAAACCACGGGTTCGTCGAACGTATTGTCTCTGAGCTCCGCCTGTGAGAGAGACGACTCGACGGTGAGTTCCGAACCGCCCGTGAAGTCGATACTCGGAGACACCGGCGCACCGGTGACCAGATACCAGCCACCGAGCACCGCAAGCGCCAGACCGAGCACCACCAGCGGAACCGCCACCAGCTGACGGTTCGAATACTGGGTGTAATCGACTTCCGGGACCTCGAACTCGAACATGACGGAACGGTGTGAGACGGGCCGGAATAAGCCTTCCCAATCACTGCCGCTGACATCCGCTGTGCCGTACATCTATGCCAGTCTATCACGTATATCCGGTATGTCCGAGCGCGCAAGCAGGGTCGAACTCTCGTATCCGGCGGACCTCAGCGGGTGGGGTCGCGACAAAATAGACGGGTCGCCGTTCCGCGCGTACCTCCGGAAGGCACACAACACCGCCACACCGGGCGACGTGTGGACAGAGTTTGTCGGCGTTGGCTGCTGTGGCGACACGCTGGACTTCCCGCTCCAGGTCGAATCCGTCGAGGGCGGGTCCGCGGTGACCGAAGACACCGAGTTCGTGTACACCGAGCGCGAGGCGTGTGGCATCGCCGGTGGCTGGCAGGTCCAGAGCGCCGCGGGCCCGACCGAATAAGAAGTCGAGGCGAGTGAGAGAACGCGTCAGTCCGGCAAGTAACGCACGCTGACAACGCCCGCTGCGGTCCGAACCTCGACACGGTCGACGCCGAGCCTGGCCGCCCGCGAGAGGGTCGCCTCGTCCTCGACGACATCCGTTGCGGCCTCGGCCGTTTCGTCTTCCGGAACCGTGAGGACGTGTACCTCGCCCTCACCAGCGCGTTCGACCGTCGTTAGCTTGCCGGGGGCCTGCTCGGCCGCGATTTCGGTCGTCTGGGCCGTCGGCGCGAGGTCGACCGTCTCGACGGGAATTGTGCGCCGCTCGGCGACCTCGGTGACGGTGTAGGTGACCTCCATCGGCGGCTCCGGTTCGACTGTTCCCTCCACTACTTCGCCGGCCTCAACGCCGGGATTGTCAGACAGTGTCAGCACCTGTGAGTCTGCGACGTTCCGAAGCGTCGCCGACCCGTCGTCGGCGTTCGTGACAAGAAATGTCCCTTCAATCGCTGTCATGGACACACGTTCGTGGCGGGCGTTCTTGCCCGTTTCGACCCGGGAACGGGCTGGAGTGGTATGCCGTAAGAGTGGACAGCCGTGGACTGGCGGTGCTACTTCAGCAGCCGGTGAGTCAGATATATCCCCAGCGTCGCGAGCATCGGCGGGACGACGCCGGCAATCGGCGGCAACGAGTAGAAGAAGCCGACGACAGCGCTCTGTGTCGGCTCTCGAAGCTCCGCCGGAGCGGAGGTCAACAGCGCGAGGTATATCGACCCGATGAACAGAAACGCCGAAAGGGCGAGGGCGCGGTCGTAGGCGACCGAGGATGCGGTCCGTCGATGGCGGCGCGCGACGGAGAGCACTGGAGCCAGCAGCGGCGCGACGAGCAACAGCCCGACGAACAGGAAGAAGCTCCGGGAGAAGGTGAACGTCCCGCCGCGGACGCTGCCGGTTTCGGCGAGTTGCGTTATCAGCCCGAACGAGAACACGAGCGTAATCGCCACGGACAGCAACAACGCGACCGGAACGTAGGCTTTGAACAGCAACGAGTCAGTGGCCCGGAACGCGTACGGGAATGCGCCGGGGAGCCCGTTGTACGGTTCGGGCTTGTCGTCGGCGTCGGCTGTGACGGACTGCTCTGCCGTCGCGTCTGTCATATCTGATCCTTAGGCAAGCGCGTGGTTAAGCGCGGTGTTGTCCGGCCAGCGGTGACAACGGAGCCACGTCTGCTGCCATGCCGTCCGGGAGTTGTTTGTACCCGCCCATCGACACCCCCAGTATGCACGTCGATATCGGAGCCGCGCTTGCCAGTGCCGCCGACCCGGGCGTCGAGCGTGCGACGCTTGACGACTTGGACGAGCGGGTGGCCGCGGCCCACGAGCGAATCGAGCAGGGTCGAAACAAGGGCGAGTTCGGCTACGCCTCGCTGAACCTCCCCGAAGCAACCAATGCCGAGACCATCCACGACGCCGTCGCGCCGGTGGCCGACGCCGAATCGGTCATCACCGTCGGCATCGGTGGCTCCGCGCTGGGAGCGAAAACCATCACAGAGGCGCTGGCTGAGGACCCGGGCAGTCACGTCGTGCTGGACAACGTCGACCCGGAGCACGTCCGGCGGACGCTCGATGGCCTCTCACTCGCCGACACGGCCATCAACGTCGTCTCGCGTTCGGGGACGACGGCGGAGACGCTGGCAAACTTCCTCGTCGTCCGCGAGGCCTACGAGGACCGCGGCGTCGACTGGACCGAGCGAATCGTCGTCACGACGGGCGAGTCCGGCCCGCTCCGGGCGCTCGCCGATCAGCACGACCTGCCGACGCTGCCGGTCCCCGAGGGCGTTCCGGGCCGCTTCAGCGCGCTGTCGGCGGTCGGGCTCGTCCCGCCAGCCATCCTCGGCATCGACATCGAGGGGCTGCTTGCCGGCGGTCAGCAGGCGGCTGACGACCTCGCGCCGTCGCTGTATGACTCGCCGGCCTACGCCTACGGCGCGATGGCCTACGCGCTGGAAGAAGCGGGCGCGACGGTCAACGCCGTCATGCCCTACGCCGAGCGCCTGGAGTCCTTCGGCGAGTGGTTCGCACAGCTCTGGGCCGAGAGCCTGGGTAAGGACGGGCGAGGTCAGACGCCGGCGCGAGCGCTGGGCGCGACCGACCAGCACTCCCAGCTCCAGCTGTACCGCGCCGGCCACCGCGACAAGGTCGTCACGTTCGTCCGACCGCGCGAGCGTGCCGACGTGTCGATTCCCGACCCGGACCACGAAGACCTGTCGTATCTCGCCGGAACTGACCTCGGCGGCCTCATTGACGCCGAGTACGAGGCGACGGTGGCGAGCCTGCCGGCGGCTGACCGGCCGGCACTGGAAGTCGAAATCGACCGTCTCGACGCCGAAAGCGTCGGCGAATTGCTGTACGCGATGGAGGCGGCTTGTGTCCTCGTCGGCGAACTCGCGGACGTGGAGACGTTCACCCAGCCGGCCGTCGAGTGGGGCAAAAACGCCACGCGGGCACTCATCCGCGGCGAAGCGACGGACGAGACGGCGGTCATCGACGAGCGCGAGCGACTGCGTATCGGCGAAACGGAGTCCCTTTAGGCCGGCGCAACGGACTGCCGATAATGGACGACACTGCCGCGAACTGGGGTGTTCTCGCCGCTGGCCTCGGTCTCGTCGTACTCGTCGCCACAGAAACCGGCATCGCTGGCTGGATGACACCGGCGACAACTGTCGGCCCGGTCACCGCCCGACAGGTCGCCGCCGCCGGCTTCGTCGTCGCCGCGCTCGCCTTCTCGCTTGTTCGTCACGGCGCACTCGACCGCAGACAGGCGGGTCTGGGCGCAGCAGGCGCGAGCATCGTCACAACCCTCGCCACGCTCGTCGCCTTCTTCGGGCCGGAGTTCCGTGCTGGCGTTGCGGCGACCGTCGGCATCGCCGTGTATCTCACAGTGCTGGCCGGGGGTCTGACGGTTGCGCTGGGCTGGGCGCTGGCGACCGGCATCCCGAACGACCGGCTGTACACGGTCGCCAGAGCGCTCTCGGTCGCAACGGGAATCGGGCTGGCCGGCTTCCTCGTGGGCACGGTGTTTGCCCAGTTCGTCGTTCTCGGGGTCGCGGCCGCAGGGCTTGTCAGCGCCACAGCGCTGGAAGGCGGGACTGTCACCGGCCCCGCGTATGTCACGCTCACTATCGGCATCGGCGTCGGATTCATCGGTTTCGGGGCGGCCGTCGCCAGCCGGCTAGACCGTACTTGGACCGACCTAGACCTGCAGCGCCCCGGTCTCCGTGACATCGGCTACAGCGTCGGCGGCGTCGTCGTCCTCATGGTCGCGCTGTTTGGCTTCAGTTACCTCATTCAGGCGCTCGGGCTCGAAGCGGCCCGGAGCAGCGTCGAGGAACTGGCCCGCGAGGACCCGTCATTCCTGCTCGTGATGGTCCCACTCGCGTTTCTGACTATCGCGCCGAGCGAGGAGTTTATTTACCGGAACCTCATCCAGAAGTACCTCTACGACGATTTCGGTGAATTCCAGGCGATTATACTCACCAGCGCCGTTTTCGGTGTCGTCCACTTCGGACAGTACGCCGCCGGGACGCCGACACAGACCGTCCTCTCGCTACTGCTAGTGTTCGTCCTCTCGACGCTGCTGGGCCTGAGCTATCTCAAGACCGAGAACCTGCTCGTGCCCATCTTTATTCACGGGGCGTTCAACGCAATCCAGTTTCTCACATTGTATATCGAGATTACAGGAAATCCGGCGATCTGAGCTGTCTGACTGCTGTCTGACGGGTGTTTATGCGACCTACTGTTGTATGCGATGACATGGCTCGGCGGTTCACTATCGTCTGTGATGACGACCAAGCGCGGAGTATCGAAACGCTTGCGCGGCGCTACGGCATCACAGAGGCGGAAGTGCTGTCGCAGCTAGTCGAGCTCGGGCTCAACGCCCGGGACGAACAGACCGTCTAAGCCGGGTTTTTCCGCGAGAGCGAACTCCCACAGATGGGACAGCGGTCGCGGTTCTCGTCGAACTCGCGGCCACAGCCAGCACACTGGAACAGCCACTCCCGCTGTTCGGAGATCCCCTCACGGGCGATAACTTCGACCGCCACATCGAGTTTCTCCGCGACGTTTTGCATCGCGTAATCGTCCGTGACGAGGCGGCTGTCGAGTTCGAACGCGGCCGCAATCAGCCGGATATCGGTTTCCGAGAGCTCCGCCAGATCACCGGTCTCGCTGGCAGCGCGCTCGATGCGCTCAACAGTGTTGTCCTCGGGAATGTGAAGGTGCATCCCAGAGCCTTCGAGCGCGTCGAAGCGATAGGCGGCCTCGTCCTCCAGTTCTTCTCTGACGAGTGGAATCGTTGCTATCTGCTCGTCGGTGTGATACTCGTTGATAAATGCCGAGGAGTCAAGAACGTACATCTAGCGTTT
>ENA-ORCS01001037-ORCS01001037.1-marine-metagenome-genome-assembly--contig:-NODE-1037-length-13764-cov-3.358369_pt1 | contig 13764 bp, 6 predicted proteins | sample MGYA00237781_ERZ508513 | MGnify/ENA primary metagenome ERZ508513 (study PRJEB26184, sample SAMN06268793) | marine metagenome | isolation source: Eden Landing Ponds, San Francisco, CA, USA | place...
CGAGGCCGTCCGCGGGTTGCACCCCTCGGGCTTCGAGGAGGTTCGCGTCCACAACGTCGACGACCTCGACGGCGTCGTCTCCCACAGCCCTCCGAACCGCGCTGTACAGGAGTTCGGAACCACCCACCTCTCCGTCGTACGAGACGTCGAGGACGTCACTCGCGACGACTCGAATCCGATTAATCCGGTCACTCGCGGTCGCAAGCCGGTCGACGAATCCGTCTATTTCGAGAGTGAGATCCCGAACCGTTCGGAGTTCCTCGTCCGGCTTGGAACGGTCGTCGTCGAGAACGAGATCTCTGTCGAGGCCGCCGAGATGGAAACTCTCGTCGGCGTACTCGACCCGGCAGTAGAGCCGCGGTTCCTGGCCGACTTTGCTTCGGCTTATCGTCTGGTTCTTGATTGCGCGCCAGCAGAGCGTGTCGAGTCGCTCGACGTCGCCGACCGTGAGAGTCGTGTCGGCAGCGCCGTGTTCGTCGACGAGTCCGTGGAATCGGATGAGTCCGTACTGTATCCGGTGGTCGTCGAGGTCGAACCCTCCCTGCTGTTTGTTGTCCTGCGTGGCGATAACGCTCGTGAGACTGTCGTATTCCTCGTTTTCGCTCACAGCGTGTATCGACTTCCCCGGAGAGAACTGGACGGGGCCGGTGAAGTGGTCGGGGAGGTGCTTGGCGTACACGTCGTCGGTATCGACAGACATCGTCGCGCCGAAATATCGAACGTCGACGCTGGTGTCGAGGAACTCGCCGAACACGTCGTTTCGGAACCGTTCCGACTCCTCGTCGTCATCGAGATCGTACTCGTCCGGTTCGACGTCTTTGAGTCGGTCTTCGAGGAGGTCCCCCCGCGTGTACTGGTTCCCCTCGCGTTGGACGTTCCTGATGTAGACGCCGTGGCCGTCGTCGTCCAACTGGTCGCGGAGATAGCGTTTCAGCCGAACGTCGGTGACGATGGCCTGTTGGGTCTGCGGGTCGATTCGAGGTCGATTCGACCCACTGAGGGGGTTCCCGTTCGGGTTGGCGTCGACCGCGTCGTACAGGAATACGATTTCCGAGCGATTCGTGACGGTGTCGTTCGTATCTGTCATCTTAATTTTCCTCGTCCGCCGTTAGTTCGTCGTTCGCGTCGCTACTCTGTTGATCCCAGTCCGGATGGTCGTTCATGCCGTAGGTCACGCCGAGGGCGTAGTAGAAGCGGAGATCGTCGGTATCTATCTCCCAGTCGTCGGGGTCGGGGTCGAGAACTGTCTCTCGCAGTCGCTCGACGATATGTTCTGCCTTCGTCCCCGGATAGCGCTGGCCGCTTTTCTTTTCTTGACGCGTGTAGGTCAGTGTCTTGGCCACGGTTTCCTGAGTGACTTTCTTGATTCGCGCTCGTGTAATCGATTTGACCGGATACTGGTCGACAAGCGTTGTGGAGCGGTCCTCGTGGTACTCTTGGTAGCTTCCGATGTCGCCGACGAGCGCGCCGAGAAGGAACGCTCCTCGGCGCTCGCTGGTCACGGAGTCTTCGTCGTCGTCGTGCGCCGGCGAGAGCGCGGGCGTCTCATCGATGAACGATTCGAGTTTCTGTTCGGCGGGGTAGCCCCCGTCGGCGATTAGGATCTCTTCTAGTGTTGGCATCGTCAGTCTCTCGTAGGTCGGTTTGAGGGCAATCTGGTTTTTCCCGGGGTCGTTCGTCTTCAACAGGTCGAGATCGCCGTCAGCTAGCGCGCAGAGCTGTGCGAACTGGCTGGCGACCAGAAACGACGGAAATCCCTCGAAATCGTCGTCTGACTCCCCGTCGATGATGCGGGTGACGTACTCTTCGAGCAGTACGTCGACGGCTATCGCGTCCCCGCTCAGCACGCTCACGAGCGCTTCGATTCGCGGGTCGTCCGCGTCCGCTTCGGCGTCGTCCCGCTCCGCGAACGTCTGATAGAAGTACCACCCCGTCGAAACCGCGTGAAGTTGTTCGTCGTTCGCCGACAGTAGTCCCCACTTGTCGTTTTTCGGGAGCGGTGCCGTCCAGTCGGTGTCCGTGTTGAACGCGGACGCGTTTCGAACGAATCGGTTATGCGTGAACGCAAGCTCCCTTGGAAAGTGTAAGCGGCCGTTCAGCGTTTCGCCGAAGACGTCGTACCGAGACATCTGGTGTGGCATGACCGCCGAAACGTAGAATCGGAGCCTGGCGTCGGAGTCGTCGAGTTCCCGTTCCTCCATGTACGCTAGTTCGATTGGTGTCGCGTCACTGCCGTCTTCGACTGCACTAAACAGCATCTCGTAGAGGCGGTAAACCCTCTCTGGCGTCAGCTGTCCGAAGAAATACGGCAGGTAGTACACTTTGGCACCGAACGTCCGATAGGTACACGCCTCGACGAACGCCTCGGCGTTCATCACCGTCACCGCGGCGTCCTCCGAAATCGGATGAGAACGCCACGCGTTTTCGATATCGAGCCCGGGAAACTTTTCGAGTTGCTTGCCGAGGAAGTAGTTCTGTGGATCTTCCGCGGTTCCAACCGTCCGGGAGGGTTCCCCGGTTACGAGGTCGGTCGCGTCTCCCGACGAGTTGTCGGCCTTGTTCTTCGTGACGAGCTTCGATAGCTTGCGCTGACGCATCGCCTCGTTGAACGCGGCGATATCCCCGGGCCAGCGATAATCCCCGTCTCGTTCGGTCTTCACTTGGACCGTCAACAGCGCGGTTGCAGATTCACCGCCCAGGCCTCGAACGACCGCTTCTTCGATGGCTTCGAGCGCACCTTCGCGTGTTCCGAGCTCGGCGAGACGATTGATAACCCAGCCTTCCGGATGACCGCTTGCGGCGGTTGTTACGACGTCGTCGGTCGCCCACCTCGTGAGTCGCTCTTTGGCGTATCGCGCGAGTTTTTCAGGGTCGCTGTTTCGCCCGGCTTGGTGGGTGACGCTGTGGTCGATTCCGCGTGCGGCCGGGTATTTCGAGTGTCCAACCTGCTGAATCAGATCGTTCGTGTACCGCGTCACCAGTACCGGGCCAGGGGCATCGTCGGCTAACTTCGGTTCGTCTCCCGAGACGTCGATGCGGACGACAATCAGACTATCATCCGTGTCTACGAGGTCTCGTGCCGCGTCCGGTGTGAGATACGGAGCGTACTCTCCGCCACCCGTCGTGGCGAGCGTGTAGAGCTTCCCGTAGAGGTACTGTAAATCTCGGAGCGAGCTGACCGGCGAATCCGGAAGCTCGTCGGACAACTCGCTTTCCGGATAGCGGTCACGGAACTCGTTAGGCGAAAGCATCGCGCTCCTCTCCCATCGTCTCACCCGGACGCGTCCGCTCTGTGACGTTCATAAACCCGAGGCCAAGCGAATTTCGCTCACCGAGCCCGCAGTCGAGCGCGAGGTTCAGGTGTCTCCGATGGTCGTCGTCCCGAACGGTGTACTCGAACTTCCACTTGCTCAGGACGTAGGTCATCTCCTGTCCCTCGGTCACGGTCAGCGGAATCGCGAACGTCTTCAATAACTCGTAGCCGTCGAACAAGTCGCCCGAGACGTCGCTCGGACCGGGGAGATGGTCGTGAGCGAACCGGTCGTGTTTCTGGTCGAGGTTCGCCTCCAACTGCTCTCGAAGCGGGGCCGTGGTGTGTTCCGGTCGCCAGAACGTCGCGGTATCGCCGCCGGGGTGGTCGATTCCGTACTCGTCGCACCGCCACGGTGGGATTCGAACGAGAAGTCCGGTCCCGGTTTCGAGCGTCCCTCTGGTCCCGGGTTCGCCCACGTCGGGTTCGAGTGACGTTACCTCGTCGACGTGAAACGGCATCTCACCGACGTTAAGCTCTCGGTCGTCGAGCAGATTCGTCGCCACGTTCGCGAGCAGTTCCTCGTCGGGGGACGCGACCAGTAACTTTCGGTCGTCACCTTCCCGCATATCTCGGGGCGGAAACGGATTCGAGTAAGCGAACCCCGGTGGCTCGCCGGAGTCGTGTCGCTCCCCGTAGGGTGTCCCGTCGAGCGCGTTCCATATTCGCCCGCGAATCTTGTGGTGGTAATCGTTCTGATACGCGGCGTCAGAGCGCGCTGACAAGTGAGCCATGATCCGCACCGTTATCCGACACCTCTCTCTGCACTCATTGCTGTACTCCCGATTGTACGCTCCCCGACATAAATTTATGCCCGAAATTTGATGGGTCGAGACTCACTGAAGTCCGTCTGTAAATATATCGCGATATACGGTTTGTCAGTCTCTGAGTTTGCTTCAATCCCACAAGGGTTCGTCTGAAACCGGAGTCGAGCTCGACGACGGTGTCGCTCGTGTGCTCGCTTCAACCCCACAAGGGTTCGTCTGAAACTGGTTTAGCGACACGTTGCGACGGTCTTTGGTTTCCTGCTTCAACCCCACAAGGGTTCGTCTGAAACCACCACCACCCCCGCCACCGCCGAACGTTGAAGTGCGCTTCAACCCCACAAGGGTTCGTCTGAAACTACGACTGACGACGCCGAGCGCGTGATCGATCTCGTGCTTCAACCCCACAAGGGTTCGTCTGAAACACGTAGCCGAGACCCCAGAGGTCGCTACTCTGGAACGCTTCAACCCCACAAGGGTTCGTCTGAAACGATCAGCGGCGCGCTCACTGACTTCTGACCATGCTCCGCTTCAACCCCACAAGGGTTCGTCTGAAACCCGAGGACGAACTCGACAGCGTTCGCGACTCCGAGGCTTCAACCCCACAAGGGTTCGTCTGAAACACCCGTACTGCGACGGCGTGAGTTCAGTCATGTCGCTTCAACCCCACAAGGGTTCGTCTGAAACTCGATGAACACTCGCAGGAGGCCGTTGTCAAAAACGCTTCAACCCCACAAGGGTTCGTCTGAAACAAGCGCGCTTCGTCGCGGGCGGCGACCCTGTCGGCGCTTCAACCCCACAAGGGTTCGTCTGAAACGTCTTCGACCGCCCGAGGAGTGAGGTTTCCGTGCTCCCGCTTCAACCCCACAAGGGTTCGTCTGAAACCGTCCCACAGCGAGAGGTCAGCGTTGCCGACGCGGGAGCTTCAACCCCACAAGGGTTCGTCTGAAACCGGCTCCGTCTCGTGTCCGACCTGCGACGCGCCAGTCGCTTCAACCCCACAAGGGTTCGTCTGAAACTCGTGGCGCTCGGTCACCGCCGACTCCAGAGCGTCGCTTCAACCCCACAAGGGTTCGTCTGAAACCCTCATCTGGTGGGTCGGCCCGACGTACGACCAGGCGCTTCAACCCCACAAGGGTTCGTCTGAAACCGGCCTTCGCGAAGAGTCCCACCGGACGGTCGTCCTTGCTTCAACCCCACAAGGGTTCGTCTGAAACTCGCGCTCCGACGCCATGTATCCCTCCGTGAGGCGGTTGCTTCAACCCCACAAGGGTTCGTCTGAAACACTCGACCAGCTCTACGCGACCGTAGCTGATGGTCTCGGCTTCAACCCCACAAGGGTTCGTCTGAAACGCGTTGCGTTCCTCGTCGGTGAGGTCCTGCCGGAGGCTTCAACCCCACAAGGGTTCGTCTGAAACGACTGGAATCGGCGACAGCACGACACTCGCAAAGGCCGCTTCAACCCCACAAGGGTTCGTCTGAAACTGACTGCCATACCCTAACTATGTTTGCTCACAACAAGGCTTCAACCCCACAAGGGTTCGTCTGAAACGCGGCGTCGGGATCACGAACGTCTCTCAGCGTCCGAAGCTTCAACCCCACAAGGGTTCGTCTGAAACCCAGTGGGGGTCGAGCCCCGACCCCGATGTCGGCCCGCTTCAACCCCACAAGGGTTCGTCTGAAACCTTCGACGTCCCTGCCGACTTCGTGACTTACGGAGAGCTTCAACCCCACAAGGGTTCGTCTGAAACTCTGGAACAGGCGGTAACGGCGGGACCGGCAGTGCTTCAACCCCACAAGGGTTCGTCTGAAACTTGCGTTCACGTCCTTCTCAACAACCTCGTCCGCATCGCTTCAACCCCACAAGGGTTCGTCTGAAACCCCAGTGTCGCGGCGCACCGAGTCGCCGCCGTGGATGCTTCAACCCCACAAGGGTTCGTCTGAAACGCGCGATGGGTAAGCGACACATCGCATATCTCCACGCTTCAACCCCACAAGGGTTCGTCTGAAACCCGGGCGACACGTTCGTCCGCGACGCCGGCGTCCCGCTTCAACCCCACAAGGGTTCGTCTGAAACGCGACGCCCGGCGGCGTCCCGGAGGTCAGACTCTCGCTTCAACCCCACAAGGGTTCGTCTGAAACTACCAGCTCGTCGGCGGCGAACTCCACCAGATTGAGCTTCAACCCCACAAGGGTTCGTCTGAAACACGGATTCTACGTCGTCCGTGAACGCTACCGCTCGCTTCAACCCCACAAGGGTTCGTCTGAAACCGCCGACCTCCGTCTCGGGCTCAAGCTTCTGGATGCTTCAACCCCACAAGGGTTCGTCTGAAACACAACTTCTCGAAGGCGGCATGGACCGGCGACGAAGCTTCAACCCCACAAGGGTTCGTCTGAAACCGTCCCGAAATCACGGGCGTAACGTTGCGTACGAACTGAATTCAAAAGAACGTTTCCGTCGACCCTCAATTCCCCCGTACCCCCCGGGGGGTCGACGGAAACGAATCGCTTCTCCCTCACGACCAACGATTCCAAAAAACCAACCGAGAGCCCAACCCGGCCTCAGTCGGCCGGTTGCGGGGCGTCTTCGGCCTCCGTCGCACTCACGGCACCCTCCCCGCCGTCTCGTCCCTCGCGGTCGATGTATTTGCGGACCCAGAGCTCGCCGGTGATGATGCCGGAGATGGCGCTCATGTGTTCGGCTTCGCCCGTGCGTTCCTCGCGCTGGAGGCGGCGAATCTCGTCGGCGTCGAAGTACGGGCGCTCGCACGCCGAGTCGAGCAGGTCGTCGACCCGTTCGCGGAGCGCGCGGTTCGTCCGGTACCAGTCGCCGATGGTGGAGCGGCCGCCGTAGGTGTGGACGTCGCCGACGAGGCGCTCGCGGATGCGGTCGACGGAGGTGCCGACGACGAAGCCGGCGGCGTGTTGCCACATCGGGCGCGCCGGCGGGACCTTCGTCCGCTCGTAGGGGATGCCCGCGAGTCGGCTGTCGAGGCGGCGGACCAGTTCGACCTTTGGGTAGGCCGTCCCGGCGGGAATCTTCCCGTTGGTGAACGGAATCGAGCCGACGCGGTGCGACAGCGGCATCCGCGTCACGGCCCGGAGGAACCCGGTGTCGCTGAACGGGACCCGCGTGCCGGCCTGACTCTCGGCGATGGGGTTGCTGGCGAAGTCGCACCGCGGGAAGTAGTTGCGGTAGTAGCAGTCCATCGCGGTGCTGTAGAGGTCCGGCTGGTCGCTCTTGCGCACCTCCTCGCGGTAGGTCGTCATCGGGTCGAACTCCGTCCGCAGGAGCCGGCGGACGTCGTCAACGTCGATGCGGTGTTTCGCGCGGTAGAGCGCCGCCTCGGGTGACTTGCTTCCCTCGACGGCGGCCCGGCCGATGCCGTCGCCCATCATCCCGCCCTGCCCACAGCCCTCGATGAGTACGTCGGGCATGTCTTCGATGTTGAACACGTTCGCGAGGTTGACGAACGTCGAGAGGCCGACCATCCCGCTGGTCAGCTGGACCGACGCGTCGAGGGAATCGACGAGCGCGTCCGAATCGACCGGCACGCGCCTGTTTTCGAGGCCGAGCACCTCCGAGACCTTCGCGGCGAGTTCGAGGTTGCTCCCGTTCGCGGGGTTCGAGTCGTAGGTGTAGGTCGTGAGGTCGTGGTAGCGGCTGAGTTCCCCGGCCATCGAGCGGCTGTCGAGGCCGCCGGAGAGCCACAGGCCGATATCGCCGTCTATCGTGTCGGCCATGTCGGCGATGACGTCTCGGTAGGCCTCGGTGAGGTCGTCGAGGTAGGAGTCGTCGGCGCTCTGTTCGAACGTGTGGTGCCAGTACGACTCGATGTCGACGCCCGCGTCGGGTCGGTAGTCGAGCACGGTCCCCGAGGGGAGGAACTTCACGCCCTGCACGAGCGTCTTGTCGCCCCAGACGTGCCCGATCATAAGGAGGTCGCTGATGGCGCGCTCGTCGACCTGCGGGTCGTCGAGGAGGGTCGCCAGCGCGCCGACTTCGCTCCCGAAGGCGAACGGCTCGCCGTCGACGTAGAAGCACTGTCGCGTCCCGAGTTTGTCGCTGGCGAGCACGACGCGCTCCGCCTCGCCGTCGACGGCGACGACGATGAACGAGCCGTCGAGTTCGGAGAGGAGGTCGTGGGGGTCCTCGAAGAGCCGGGCGAACAGCCCGTGTACGTCGAGGTTGAGTTCGTCGAGGTTCGTCACCGCGCCGTATATCGCTCCCACGCGCGGCCCGTCTTCCCAGACGGTACAGCCCTTGGGGTCCCGCGCGCCGTGGTGGAGCACCGAGACGCCGAACCGGCCGGTCGTCCGCCTTGCCGACTCGTACCAGTCTTCGTGGTGGAGTTCGGCCGCGCAGGCGTCGAGCGTCGCCGCGTCGAGCGCGCCGCCGACGAAGCCGGTCATCGACGGCCCTCGCGTCCGGTTCGCTCGGCGGTCTGTGGCGTGACTACTGTGAGTGACATCGGTGCCCGATATCCGCGTGCGTCGGGTTTTGTTATCACGCACCTATACGTTCGAGCAACGGGGTCGAGCGCCGCCGAACCGAACGGTATCTCGGCTCCACCGGGTCTCTGTGCCGGCCAGACCCTCGGTGGTCGGACGCCCGGCGACCGACGCTCGAAAAAACACCGCGAAGAACGCCTATAACGCCGACTGAGTCGATTACACGCTCAATAACAAACTACGCTACTCGCCTTCTCTCACGGGATGACGCAACGTGATTCGCGGCTCACGAGAACGCTCCTCCTCGTCGGATTTCTCGCGATAGCCGTCGGTATCCTCGTCGCTCGCGCGTCGCCGGCGCGCGCGTACGAGGTTTCAATCTACCAGTCGACCCCAGCGGTCTTCTGGGTCGGCGTGGCGGTGGCGGTACTGACCTCGTTGGTCGTGGTCGTTCGCGCCCCGAGCAGTCGGTTCGCGGCCGGCGGGGTGGCGCTAGCGGCCCTCGCGATAGCCTCGGTCTCCGCCCTCCCGCTCGTTCGGGAGTACCACTTCTACGGGTTCAACGACTCGCTGACGCACCTCGGCTGGGCGAAGTCGCTCGTCTCCGAGACGCTGACGCCGCTGGCAATCGTCTACCCGAGCGGCCACGTGTCGGCGGGGATGTTCAGCGCCGCCCTCGGCGTCGAACTCACCACGGCGATGATGCTCGTGGTGTTTTTCGTCTCGGTCGTCTACCTCGTGTTCGTCCCGCTTCTCGTCTCGCTCGTCGTTTCCGACCGGCGGGCGGTCCTCATCGCCGTGTTCTCGGCGCTGTTGTTCCTGCCGGTGAACCTCAACGGGTTCAAGCTCATGTTCTTCCCCTACTCGCTGGCGTCGTTCCTCGGACTGGTGCTTCTGTACCTCTTTTTCAGACACCAGTTCTCCGGCACCGACGCCGTCGAGAGCCGGTGGCGCGGCCACGTCACGCCCGTCTCGGTCCTGTTCGCGGTCGGGACGGTCGCGCTGGTGTCGTACCACCTGCAGGTCGCCGTCAACTACCTCGTGTTGTTCGCCGTCGCCGCGGTCATCCAACTCGTCCAGCGCTGGCGGACTCCGGACGCCGTCGCCGACCAGCGCCCGGTGTACGGGCTGACGCTCGTCTTCGCCGCGGCGTTCGTCTACTGGCTGACGCAGTACACCGTCGGCTTCTCGACCGGCGGCCTGTTCGTCGAGGGCGTGCTCGGGATTCTCTCGGGGAGTTCCGAGGCCGGGACGGCCATCTCTCAGCGCACCGGCTCCGTCACGGCCGTCGGCGGCGGTCTCTTCGACGTGTTCGTGAAGCTGTTCCTCGTGAACGCGGTGTACGCCCTGATAACCCTCGGCGTCTTCCTCGGCGTCCTGTTCGGTCGGCTCCCACGGCTGTCCGCTCAGGGCCGGTCCATCCTGCGGACGCTGACGTTCGGTCTCGTCGTGTTGGTGCCGTACTTCTTCGCGCACCTCCTCGGCGCCATTTCGGAGACGAACTTCTTCTTCCGCCACGTCGGCTTCGCGATGATTCTCGCGACCGTCGTCGGGAGCGTCGGGCTGTTCTACGCCTTCGAGTGGCTCTCGCGGACGGAGTACTGGTCGAAGTACGGAGCGGCCGTCAAGGCGGGCGCGCCCGTCGCGTCGGCGCTCGTCATCGGACTCACGCTCATGGTGATGTTCCCGTCGCCGTACATCTACCTGCCGTCGAATCACGTCCCCTCCCAGCAGATGGGGGCGTACGACACCGCCTTCGGGATGTCGGACGAGGATATTCGGTACGTGGGCATCCGCGGGAACCCCGACCGCTTCGCCGAGGCGCTTCCCGACAGTCCCACGCCTGCGCTCGGCTTCACGACGCCCGACGAGGCGCTTTCCGACCTGCCGAGCTACTACGACGGCCCGCGGTATCTGATGGTCTCGAAGACCGACCACGACCGCGAGGTAATCGCCTACCGCGAACTCCGGTACTCCGAGGCGAACCTCACGGCGGTCCGCGACCAACCGAACGTGAACCGCGTCATGTCGAACGGTGCGGCTGACCTCTACTACGTGTCCGGGTAGCGGCACCTCCGTGGGCGTTGCCGTCCGGTATCGGCCATCGACTCGATTCTCCCGGTCACCGTCGCCCATCGACTCGATTCTCCCGGTCACCGTCGCCCATCGACTCGATTCTCCCGGTCACCGTCGCCCATCGACTCGATTTTCCCGGTCGCCGTCGCCCATCGTCCGGCCGTTCGGGTCCGTCGTTTCGTCAAACAGCGCCTAACTCCCGCGGCGGCGGGCGCGGCGGCCCCCGCGGAATCCAGTAGCGAGTCAATAATTAATCGCCTTCTGAGCCGATGTGTAGCCGAGTGTTACCGTTCGTGAATACGCCGTGTCGCCGCCGAGAGGGCGGCCCGAGAGGTGCGTTCGATGAGAGATAAGATTCGCTCGGTCGTTCGGACGATTCGCCGCCGGTTCGTTCCCGGCGACGACGACGGCGACCTCGCAGAGCGGACGGTGAAAAGCGGGATGTGGGTGTCGGCGATGAACGTCCTCGACCGGGTGCTGAAGGTCGTGATGTTCATCGTCCTCGCGCGACTGCTCGGCCCCGAGGCCATCGGGCTGATGGGCATCGCGCTCCTCACCATCTCGGCGCTTCTGAGCCTGACGAACCTCGGCATCGACGCCGCGCTCATCCAGCGCGTCGACGACGACGTCGACGAGTACCTGAACACGACGTTCACGCTCGAACTCCTCCGCGGGCTGGTGATGAGTTCGATTCTCTACGTCGCCGCCCCGTCGCTCGCCTCGCTGTTCGGCGAGCCAGCCGCGCGGGACCTCATCCGCGTCATCGCGTTGGTTCCGATCTTCCTCGCGGTTCGGAACCCCGCGATGGTCTACTTCAAGAAGGACCTCGCGTTCCACAAGGAGTTCGCCTACCGGGTCAGCGGCACGACGGCCTACGTCGTGGTCGCGCTCGGCTACGCCGCGGTCAGCCCGACGGTCTGGGCGCTCATCTTCGGCTACCTCGCCGACGCCAGCGTCCGGTCGGTCGCGACCTACTTCCTGCACCCGTACCGCCCGCGCCCCGCGCTGAACCGCGCGTACGCCGCCGAGCTCATCGGTTACGGGAAGTGGGTCACGGGGTCGTCCATCGTCGAGTTCCTCTACGGGCAGGGCGACGACGCGGTCGTCGGCTGGCTCCTGACGGCGACCTCGCTCGGCTACTACCAACTCGCCTACCGCATCTCCAACGCGCCGGCGACCGAAATCGCCGTCGTCGTCTCCAGCGTGATGTTCTCGACGTACTCGAAGCTCCAAGAGGACCAGCACGCCCTCCGAGAGGCGTTCTTCAGTACCTTCCGACTCACCGCCTTCGTCGCCCTGCCGATGTCGGTCGGCATCTACCTCGTCGCGCCCGCGTTCGTCGGTGCGTTCCTCGGCGAGGACTGGCTTCCGATGGTGCTCGCCATGCAGATTCTCGTCGCCTACGGGCTCTTTCGGACGCTCTTCGCGACGTTCAATCCCGTCTGGCGCGCCGTCGGTCGCCCCGACGTCCAGACCAAACTCGGCTTCGTCAGGGTCGCCCTGCTCGCGATAGCCATCGTCCCCGCGACGAGCGCCTACGGCATCGAGGGGACCGCGTTCGCGGTGACGGGCATCCTTGCGTTCCCGATGGTCCCGCTCTACGCGCGCGAGATGAAGCGGACGCTCGGCACGACCTACCGGCGGTTCCTCCGCGAACTCTCGTACCCCGTCGCGGCCAGCGGCGCGATGGCGCTGGCGGTCCTCGCGGCACAGAATCGCGTCGGGTCGCCGCTCGTCGAGTTCGCGCTCCTCGTCGCCATCGGGGTCGTCGCCTACGTCGTCAGCGCCGCGTCGCTCATGACGCTTTTCGACTGGCGGGTCAAACAGAACCTCCGTGAACTCGTCTCGGTGATGTCGAAGTGAGGGAGGCGCTTGGCCGACTCGCCGCCCCCGGCGAGCGGTCGATTCGACTGACACTCATTGCTAGTTGAACCTTCGCAGTGAATCAAACCTATCAGAACACAGTCAGAATATGTGGGTGTGGTGAAACGAACGCCCTCGCAAGATTCGGTGGGGGCGTAATTACCAGTTCATATATCGATTATCTACCGAGCAGAGGCGTTTCACGGGCTAAATTCAACTCGTCACGGGATGCCGATTTGCTCTGTATAGTCTCGATTAAGCGGTTGTTTCACGGACGCAAACTGCCGCTATATTACTATTTGATTGAAACTATTTTGGTAGAATATAAGGTATGACTTTGGCATGCATCTGGTAACTAGATGGCCAGCATCCGAACCAATCCCGTAAGTAATCGTAGGCAACTAGATTATACTCTGCAATAATGATTATCACCTTAACGAGGGCTTTCCTGAGATATGGTACGACTAACCGATGGAGACGACGACGAATCCCCCGCGGATTCGGACTCCATCCTCGAATCGCAACTCAACAGGCGGAACTACCTCAAACTCGGTGCATTGGCCGCATCGACTGCCCTCTCTGCCGGCGTCGCGTCGGCTGCGTCTGGACCAGAGGAGCGCTTCGGCATCCAATGGGACCGCGTCGTCAACGCGGTGGACGACCTTGGAATGGACCCCAACGGAAACGAACCGATAGACAACCAACTCGATTCCGCGTACGAGAGCGGGACGCTCATCGAATTCCCTCCGGGTGAGTACCTCGCCACCGAGACGCAGTACTGGAACGACGACGTCTCCCGCTTCGGGATGGTCGGCACCGGAAGCTCTCACAAGGACGTGCAGTTCGTCTTCCCGTCGGGCAACAACGGCGAGAAGTACCGGTTCCTCGAAATCACCAGCGGGGACCACCACGTCCTGAAGAACTTCTCCATCCAGCAGACCGACGACTCCACGACCACGGCGGACATCTGGATGATAAACGACGACGGCGGCCTCATCGAGGACGTCGAGTGGCTCGGTCGCACCCCCACCGACAACGACGCTCGCCGTCAGCTCCTCGCGTACGACTGTTCCTCCGTCGACGGCGTCAACGTCGCCCGCCGCGTCTACATGCGCGAGGGTTCCGAAATCCCCGGCTACCCGGACGGCGTCGCGGGCATCCGCGTGCAGGGCGGCTCCGTCGGCGAGATTCGGCTCGTCGACTGCCACATCGAACAGCGCGGGTCGTCGTCGTTCCGCGCGACTCACACCCGCGGCGTCCTCCGCGTCGAGGGCGGGCTGTTCAAGAACAACGACAACA
>ENA-ORCS01001038-ORCS01001038.1-marine-metagenome-genome-assembly--contig:-NODE-1038-length-13762-cov-3.188235_pt1 | contig 13762 bp, 14 predicted proteins | sample MGYA00237781_ERZ508513 | MGnify/ENA primary metagenome ERZ508513 (study PRJEB26184, sample SAMN06268793) | marine metagenome | isolation source: Eden Landing Ponds, San Francisco, CA, USA | place...
AAAGTCGACTTCGCCCGCAGCGAGTTCCTCGCGATGGCGCGTCAGGATCGGCACGTACACGACCCCCTGGAAGTCCGTTAGCTCGTCGCCGGCCAGCGGATAGCGAGTATGTGGGTGCTCCTCCATCCGCCGGAAGTTCTCCTCGGAATCCGCCGCCGTAGAGAGGGCGACGATTTCCTCGGCGTCGACCATGACCTCACGAACGGGTTGCTCGCCGATCGCCAGGGCGTTCATTACCTCTTGGCGGCGCTCCTCGGTGAGCCCGCCTTCTTCGAGGGCCGAACCCACGCGATTGCGAAGGTCGGCCCGGGTTTCGATGACCTCCTCTTCGGTCTCGAGCCACGCGCCGGTCATCTCGACGCCGAACAGTTTCAGCGTGAGTTTGGCGATCCCGTCGCCCAGCGCGATGATCGGCGAGATGAGGTAGTGAAACCAATACAGCGGGACTGCGCCGTACTTCGAGACCCACCGGGAACGCTCGACGCCGAGGTACGTCGGCGTCTGTTCGCCGTGGGTCAGGTGGACCAGATTGATGATGAGGAAGGCAATGATCCCGCCCGAGCCGATCGACGCCAGCACGGTGTTGTGGAACAGCGGCTCGAAGATCGCCGCCAGCGCCGGTTCGGCGACGATCCCGACCGCAATGCTGGAGGCGGTGATCCCGACCTGGCAGGTCGTCAGGTACAGTTCCAGGTCCTGGGTCATCTCCCAGGCGCGCCGGAGGCCGGCGTTCGACCCGTCGCCGACGAACTCCTCCTCAGTGTACTGGCGGGCACGAGTCAGGGCGAACTCGATCGCGACGAAGAAGCCGTTGGTCAGTATCAGGAAGACACCGGCCAGTAACCGGACGGTGAGTTCGAGTGATTCCATCGACCGGCTGTTGTGTCAGGAACGATTTATATTTGCCGCTCGAAGACACCGGCGATTCCGAGGGCACGACGGGGGAACCGTCAGTTGACCGCGCGTTCGCGCTTCCAGACGCCCGCCGTACTCGCGACGAGCGCGCCGAAAACGACGATGCCGGCAAGCAGGTAGGCCGCTCGATGGACGGTCGAGCCGGCCAACAAGTGTCGACCGAGGTAGACCGTCGGTACTAGCGCGACGATGGCGATCACGGGCGCGTACTGATAGCGTTCCGGGAACGCCCGGCGACCGACGACCACGAGGGCGATCACTGCGAGAACCAGTACGAGCAAGACTGCGTACTGTAGCGTCTGGACCACCGGCGTGTAACTGCTGATGAAGGGAGGCGTCAACAGGACTTGAATGGGGAAGAGCACGAGCGCGACGACGGCGGCTGCTTTGAGATGGCGCGTCCGGATCGCGTCTGCCCAGCTCCCAATCAGCGCGAACGCGAACGCGGCGAAGATAGTGAACGCCGTCCAGAAATGGGCCGTCAATACGGGAAACGTGAAGTTGACGACCGTCTGCTGACCGAGGACGACCTGCACGGGGGTTAACAGGGCGCCGACAAACAGTGCGTTGCGGATCTTCGGGGGGACGTCCCGACGCCAGGCCTCGATCGCCGACCCGACGATGAACAGCCCGCCGACGCCGGCGACGACGCGATGGATCCACTCGAAGAAACTCGGGAACGACTCGGGAAAGAGGTTCAACAGGCCGCCGTCACAGACCGGCCAGCGTGCCTGACAGGCCAGGCCTGCACCGTAGGACTTCGTTGCGACCCCGAGTAGGATCGTCGCGAAGACGAACGCCGTCGTGACGGCGACGAGATAACGAAACCCCCTGTCCATACGGTTTGATTAGAACGGGTCCCACTTATCCTCCCGCATTCCGGCCGATCAGTCGGTCGATCACACGCTGACCGGCAGGCAATCCTTTTTGGCACTGGCTGACAGGCTTCTCTCATGGGACTCGAAGAGGACGCACTCGAGTATCACCGGCGCGATCCGCCCGGGAAACTCGAGATCTCCACGACCAAGCCGACCAACACCCAACGGGACCTCAGTCTGGCGTACTCGCCGGGCGTCGCCGGCCCATGTCGGGAGATCGACGCCGACCCGACCGATGCGTTCGAGTACACCTCGAAGGGCAATCTCGTCGCCGTCGTCTCGGACGGCAGCGCCACGCTGGGCCTGGGGGATATCGGACCGCTGGCCTCCAAACCCGTCATGGAGGGCAAAGGGGTGCTTTTCAAGCGTTTCGCCGACGTCGACGTCTTCGATCTGGAGGTCGACGCCGAGGACCCCGCGGAGATGATCAGCGTCGTCGAGGCCTTAGAGCCGACCTTCGGCGGCGTCAATCTCGAAGACATCGCCGCTCCGGCGTGTTTCATCGTCGAAGAGGCACTCAAGGAATCGCTGTCGATCCCCGTCTTTCACGACGACCAACACGGGACGGCGATCATCTCGGGGGCAGCGCTCCTGAACGCCGCCGATATCGTTGGAAAGGACCTCGCCGACCTCGACGTGGTGTTCTCGGGCGCCGGGGCGAGTGCGATCGCGACGGCGCGATTCTTCGATTCGCTCGGCGTCCCGCGGGAGCGGATCACGATGGTCGACTCCGGCGGGATCGTGACCGGGGATCGGGCCGCAGCCGGTGACGTCAACGAGTACAAGGCCGAGTTCGCGAGCGACCGGCCGGCGGGCGACCTGGCCGACGCGATGGCTGGCGCGGACGTCTTCGTCGGCCTGTCGGTCGGCGGGATCGTCGACCCGGAGATGGTCGCCTCGATGGCCGAGGATCCGATCGTCTTCCCGATGGCAAATCCCGACCCGGAGATCGACTACGGCGCAGCCAAGGAAGCCGGCGAAGGGACGACCATCGTCGCGACCGGCCGCTCGGACTACCCGAACCAGGTCAACAACGTTCTCGGGTTTCCCTTCATCTTCCGCGGGGCCCTGGACGCTCGCGCTCGCACTATCAACGAGGAGATGAAGGTCGCTGCTGCCGAGGCGCTGGCCGCACTGGCCCGCGAGGACGTCCCGGACGCAGTCGTGAGTGCGTACGGCGGCGAACCGATCCAGTTCGGTCCCGAGTACGTCATTCCCAAGCCACTGGACCCACGGGTCCTCTTCGAGGTGGCTCCCGCCGTCGCCAGGGCCGCCATCGAGTCCGGTGTGGCACGTCGTAAACCCGACCTCGATACCTACGTCGAATCCCTGGAGGCACGGCTGGGCAAGTCCCGGGAGATGATGCGGATCGTCCTCAACAAGGCAAAGAACGATCCCCAGCGTATCGTTCTCGCCGAGGGCAACGACGACGCGATGATCCGGGCGGCCTACCAGCTCACGGACCGGGGAATCGCCGAGCCGATCCTCGTCGGTGATCGGGAGTGGATTCGGGCAAGTGCCGACCGACTCGGTCTCTCGTTCGATCCGAGGGTAGTCGACCTGGGTGACGAGGACATCGACCGGTACGCCGATCGCCTCTACGAACTCCGCAAGCGGAAAGGCGTCACCCGTAGCGAAGCGCGGGAGCTACTGGCCGACGGAGACTACCTCGCCAGCGTCATGGTCGAGACCGGCGACGCCGACGCCATGCTGACGGGCGCGACCAACCACTATCCCTCCGCGCTCCGCCCGCCTCTGGAGGTCGTCGGGACGGCACCCGACACCGACTACGTTGCGGGCGTGTACATGCTCACCTTCCGGAACCAGGTGCTGTTCGTCGCCGACGCGACCGTCAATCCCGACCCGGACGCGGACGTGTTGACCGAAATTACCTGCCATACGGCCGAACTCGCCCGGCAGTTCAACGTCGACCCGCGTGCCGCGTTGCTGTCCTACAGCGACTTCGGCAGCGTCGACGACGAGCGGACCAGGGCCCCGCGGGAAGCCGCCCGCCGGCTGCGAGACGATCCGACGGTTGAGGTCCCCGTCGACGGAGAGATGCAGGCCGACACGGCCCTGCTCCGGGAGGCTCTGACAGGAATCTACGAGTTTTCCGACCTCGACGATCCGGCAAACGTCCTGATCTTCCCGAACCTCGAAGCGGGTAACATCGCCTACAAACTTCTCCGGAATCTTGCCGGGGCTGGCGCCGTCGGGCCGATGCTGGCTGGAATGGACCGTCCCGTTCACGTCGTCCAGCGCGGTGACGACGTCGAGGACATCGTCAACCTGGCCGGTGTGGCGGTCGTCGACGCCCAGGAGGAGACCTGACGGAAGGCCGATCGTACGTCATCACCGGCTGGATCAGTCGTTTGCCGGTCGATCGGCGCGGGAGGGCGGCGGAACGCGCTCGTCGCCGCTCCGTGGCGGTTCGCGCGCGGGTTGTCGCTCGGGTTCGTGGTTGACGTGGGCGTACTCCCCGGGCGTGTTGGCGAGCGGGTGGGCCGGGTTCACGCCGCTGTCGATTCGGGCCGCGCGGATGGATTCGAACCCGCAGACACGGGCCCTGATTCCCCGCCAGTGGTGACGTGTCGCGGGCGGGATCGAGAACCGGTGTGGGGGCTCGTTGTCGGGATGGCGGGCGGCAAGTCTCGCCGCGTTGACGTTGCCGGCCAGTTCGTCATGGTCGACGAGGACGCCCACCCTGGCCCGTCGAGAGGTCCGTTCCGCAAGGACATCCAGCCCGAGATGCAGCGCCCGATATTCCGCGACGTTGTTGTCGGGAACCGCGTCGGGCACCGACAGGCGGGCGACGCGTTCGCCATCCCGAGTTTCGATCACGACGCCCAGACCCCCTGTCTCGCCGTGGAACGACCCATCGGTCGCCAGATAGAAATCCCGATGGTGTGTCCGCGGCGGATGGGCGATGTGCGGCGTCGGAGAATCGTCGAACAGGTCGCGTAGCGTCGGCCGGCCGTATGCGGCCATATCTATCGGTCGCGGGCGAGGCCTTGTAAATCTTCCCTGGGTCGTGGTGGCGGTGTTCAGATACGGATTGAAGAGTGAGGCGTGGCGCTCTCGACGTGTCCATTCCCACCCGGATAGTGACAAGGCTTATCACGAATCGTCTGTCAGTGTAAGCCATAGATGGAGGAAGCGTACGTTCGTCTGTTGTGTCCCGAGTGTACCAAGGAATGGCAATCGACGCCCCGTGACCTGCCTGATCCTGAAACGACGTTTCGCTGTCCGGAGTGTGACGAACAACGCCGCCTCTCGGAGTTCATGCGGACCGAACACGACCTCGAGACGTTGCGCGACCTGCAGTGAGAGGATTACCCGCTCGTCGACGAGCGAGCACCACAGGCCTCACACCGCAACAGGACGGCGCCCTGTTCGCGGACTAGCTGGGTGTCCGGCAATCCACATTCCGGACAGATGACGAACTCCTCGGTGTAGGCCTCGATAGCATCAGCGATGCGACGCTTTCGGAACTCGCCGGTCAGGCGCGCACGACCGCTCTCGTCGATGTGGCCGCTCGTCCCTACCTCGTCCTGCAGGAACTTCATGACGTGGTCGTCCTCGCGATCGAGTCGTCGAGTCGTCGCCTGGAAGTTCTCGTAGACGGTGACGTTCCCCTCCTGGCGGACGTCCGGATCCGGTACGTCAAAACGATCGGACCCCGGTTCGATATCCGGCGTTTCCTCTATCGCTCGGTCGAGCATGTCGTCGTATTCCATGCGCGCAGGTTACCCATGATCCAGTAAAAACCTTTCAACCCTGATCCGGACGATACCCGTCGTCACTCCTTTCTGATATCCCCTTACGTCGGACTTGTAATTCAACCTGTCACTTCGACAGCCGACCCCGAATCGAGATAAATCAACCGTTAGGAACCGCCTGCCTGCCGGAGACGTATGGTAACAGTTCTCAGAGTAGTACTATAACCCTCCAGTCGTTACGGGCAAGTGACCATGAAAAAGCAGGAGCTCATCCATCTCCATGGGCTGCTTGCGCAGGTACGTGATCACTACGAAGAAACCGTCGGCGAGAAAGTCGACCACGAGCGATACACGGAACTCGGCGTCAAGCCCACATCGATCCACAAATCCAAGACAGACCACAAAGCAGCCGTCTTTGCCCTTGCTGACGGTATTACTAGCGAATTCGGCGAGGAAGAAGTCGAAACCGTCTCCGCAGCCGCCGACTGACAGGTTCTGGGAACCGTCGCTGCTTGCCTGGGCCACTCCATCGACGAGGGGGGCTCCAGTCCTGAACCGAACCACTCTGTAGCGGCTGCTGGGCTACCTGACAGTCGAGATCGGGCGTATTCTTCGGATCAAAAACGTGGTCTCCTCGGGTTACTCGTCGATCAGTTCCTCGAACTCGGGTAAGACATCGTCTTCGCGGGAGGACTCGGTCGGTGAGGCGTCCCTGTCAGCTTCGGTTTGTTCTTCTTCTTCCGTATCGGTCGTCTCCACATCGTCGTCACCGTCATCGTCGGCATCGTCGCCTTCCGTTTCGAGTTCCTCGATCTCGAGGACGTCGAGTGGAATGTTCTCCAGGCGCTGTCCGATCTCCTTGCGGGCGATCCGTGCCGCATGCTCGTCGCGTTCGACGTTGAACACCGTCATCTCCAGTTCGAGAGCGACCAGACTCTCGTCGGCGGCGATGAACGCCGGGTCCAGTTCCTCGTTGCAGTGTGGACACTGGCGCTCGCCCATGTTGATCTCGACGTAGTTGAGATCGGGGTTGAGCATCTCCCCGGTCTTCGAGATCGCGATGCGGACTGCCTCGTCTGCAGTCTCCACGTCGTACACTGGGACGGCAGCTTCGACGACAACGCGACAGTTCATACAATTGAGTTCGACCGCCTCCGATATGAAGGTTAGCCCGCCCATCGACTCGAAACCGACAAAGGGACGGGTTCCCCACGCCGAAACGGATGGATTCAGGGACGCTATCGACGGACGAAGTCGGAGCTTTCGATCTGCAGTCCACTCTCGAAAGCGGTCAGACGTATCTCTGGGGGCGCGACGATGGGTCGATGTACGACCGCGGAGATGCGTACGGCGGTGACGCCAAGTACACGACAGTCGTGCGACCGGAGAACGCCCCGCCGGGGGACCCCCTTGGCACGAAAGTGGGCCCACAAGTGGTCCGCGTCGGGCAGATCGACGACCGTCTCGAATGGGAAGCGACGTTCGACGCCGAGACGACCCTCCGCCGGCGGCTCCGTCTCGACGACGACCTGGCGGCGATCAGAGCGGCCACGCCCGACGATTCGATCTTGCAGGCGGCGTTCGACCGCTACTGGGGGATGCGCGTGGTACGGGACCCACCTTTCGAGACGTTGATCTCGTTCATCTGTTCGGCCCAGATGCGCGTCTCCAGGATCTACGACATGCAGCGCTCGCTCGCCGACGAGTTCGGCGAGTCCGTCACGGTCGACGGCGTGACGTACCATGCTTTTCCGACGCCGGACGCACTCGCGTCAGCGACCGAATCGCAGTTGCGAGACCTCGGCCTGGGATATCGTGCTCCCTACGTACAGCGGAGTGCGGGGATGGTCGCGGGCGGGGAGGCCCATCCGTCGGAGGCAGCCGACATGGCCTACGAGGACGCCCGCGAGTCACTCACGCAGTTCGTCGGCGTCGGCGAGAAGGTCGCCGACTGCGTCGCACTGTTCTCGCTTGGCTTTCTGCAAGCGGTGCCCCTCGATACCTGGATCCGGACGACCATCGCCGAGTACTTCCCGGAGTGTGATCGTGGGAACTACGCCGAGACGTCCCGGGCGATCCGCGAACGGCTCGGCGGGGAGTATGCGGGGTACGCTCAGACGTACGTCTTCCATCACCTCCGGAACGACGGCACCGAGACATCGGACTGAGACGGACGGGCTGACACGGAAACTGGAGCGATCGGAAACAGTGGGGAGTAGCGTTTTTGGGCCCGCACTCGGAAACATGGGTATGAGCGAGCGCACGCGTGCACACGTTTTTGTCTCGGGACGGGTCCAGGGCGTGTTCTTCCGGGCAACGACGCGCGAACGGGCGGCCGAACACGGCGTCGACGGCTGGGTGAAGAACCTCGACGACGGTCGCGTCGAGGCGATTTTCGAGGGATCCGAGGAAGCGATCGAGTCGATGATCAGGTTCTGCCACGAGGGGAGCCCGAGGGCCAGCGTCGAGGACGTCGAGACCGAGTACGAGGAGCCGGCGGGACTGGACGGCTTCGAGATCAGATACTGAGACTCAGATCTCAGACAGAGAATCGTACTCCGCCCAGCACTCGCAGTCGAGGTCGTCGATCGACGTCACCTCGTCGGGCAGGTCCGAGAGCGGCATCCAGCCGCTCTCCTGCTTCTCGCAATCGTCGTCGTGGACAGAGAAGTCGTCGTCTGCCATCAGCGGCATCGTGGTGCGATTCGGCTTGGATCCGGAAAAACGCCCGGACCCGTTTCGATCGCTGAAAATGCTGAACAGTTAACCCGCCGGCAGGCCAATCCCCTCCCATGACTTTCGGGAGCGTCATCACCGACGCCGAGATGGCCGTCGTCGACGCGAACGCCGCTGCACTCGGGGTTCCTCCGAAGCAACTCATGGAGTCGGCCGGCAACGCGATCGGTCGAACCGTTCGTGAGCTTGCCGATCCCGACGATCACGTCGAGATCGTCGCCGGCACGGGCAACAACGGCGGCGACGCATTCGTCGCGGCCCGGTTTGTAGAGGCGTACGACGTTCGCATCACGCTGCTCGGGGGCCCGGACTCGATCACGACCACGATCGCGCGGGAGAACTGGGACGCCCTTGCACGGACGAACATCGAGACCCGTACTGTCGGCGACTCGACGGCGTTCGATCTCGACGATCCGGACGTGATCGTCGATGCGATGCTCGGGACGGGAATCTCGGGAGCTCTCCGTGAACCGGTCGCGAGCGCCGCAGTTGCGATCAACGACGCCGACGCGACGGTCCTCAGCGTCGATGTCCCCTCGGGGCTGGACGCTGCGACGGGCGACCTCGCGCCGGGAGCCGTCGAGGCAGATCGCGTGATCACCTTCCATAAGCCGAAACCCGGCCTGACGGATCTGGACGTCCCAGTCGACGTCGCCGATATCGGCATCCCGGACGCGGCCGAACGGGTCGTCGAACGCGGCGATCTCCTGCGACTCTCCCGTCCTGCGGACAGCCACAAGGGTGAGTTCGGCGAAGTGCTGATCGTCGGCGGCGGACCCTACACCGGAGCCCCTGCATTGGCCGCCCAGGCGGCCCTGCGGGCGGGCGCTGACCTCGTTCGCGTCGCCTGTCCGGAATCGATCGCCGACACCATCAGTGGCTACAGCGAGAACCTGATCGTCCGCCCGTTCGCGGGCGATCGTCTCGAACCCGACGCCGTCGATCACGTCCGCGAACTGGCGGCGGACCACGACACGGTCGTCCTGGGACCTGGACTCGGACGCGCGGAACCGACACTCGATGCGGCCCGAGAGTTTCTGGTCGGCTTCGACGGCACAGCAGTCGTCGACGCCGATCCGCTCGCCGTCGTCCCCGGCCTGGACAGCGACGCGACGCTGATCTGTACCCCTCATCGTGGGGAATTCGAACGCATGGGCGGGCAGGCATCCGAGGACGTGGACGACCGTGCCGATGCCGTCGCGAACCTGGCCGCCGACCTCGACGTGACGCTGCTCGTGAAGGGGCCGACGGACGTGATCTCGGACGGTGAGCGAATGCGACGCAACCGGACCGGTAATCCGGGGATGACCGTCGGCGGAACCGGTGACGTGCTCGCTGGCGTGACGGGCGCTCTGGCCGCCACACTCGACCCCCATCCCGCTGCCAGCCTCGGCGCGTACGTAACCGGCCGCGCAGGCGACCTCGTCGTCGACGAACGCGGGTACGGCCTCGTCGCGACGGATCTACCCGACCGCGTCCCGACGGCGATGTGGGACGAGCGATAACGGTGAACGCCGAGATCGTCTCCGAGGGCGTACCCGTACGAGACGGCCGACGGTTCACCCCAGAAGCTCCGCGACGCGCTGGCGGATCCGTTCCGCCATCGTCGGCGCGACCAGTCCGAACACGATCCCGCCGACGGCCCCGATGACGACGCCTTGCTTGACATCCTCCCACGGCTGAAGCCGTGGGATTCCTCCGGTGGGGATGTTGGCTACGCCGCACCCACGGAGGCAAGTTTCCCGTCGCCGGTACTCTGGTTTGTGCGCTCCTCGTTGGGACGTGCCCTTTCGGGAGAGTGTGGTATCTCCGACCAGTTGTGGTCGTCCCACTTGAGGCGCACGGGCCGTGCCATCGACCCGACGTTTTTGCCAGCCTGCTGTTCGAGGAACGTGCGAGACGCGGACAGGTCGGCGTGGGCTTCGTGACCGCACGGACATCGGAACACATCGCCGTCCCGGTCGGTATCCTCTTGCTCGCCACACTCCGGGCATTCCGCCGTTGTGTTGGCTTCTGACCGCACTTCAACCGTAATACCGTACTCCTCGGCGGTGTGCGACAGCCGCTTGATGAACGCTCGGAACGCCCAAAACTGGTGTGTCTTGGCGTTCACCTCGGCACACCAATGCGTCGAGAGAACGTCCGTGAGGTCGCCCACGTACACCGTGGCGACCCCTTCGGCGTAGAGCCGTTCCAGCAGGTCCCGAACCAGCGCATCCTGTGCGTGGTCGCGCCGTCGCGTCCGTGTGCGATACAGCCGCCGTATCCGCTGACTGCTGTATCGCCCTTCGCGGAGTTTGGACTGCAAGCGGGCGATTTCCTCAGTCGTCTCGCGGAACCGGTCAAACAGGACCCGACCTTCGTAGAGGTACTGCTGGCCGGTCGTGGTCGTACAGACGACGAGATTGTTTGCGCCCACGTCCAGCGCGGCCTCCTCGGAGGCCAGTGGTGAATTCCGAAAACGCGGAGCGTTTTCGACTTCAGGAAAATCTTCGATTTTCCGTGAATCCTGTCGAGAATCAGGCACGGTGACAGGCTGAAAGGCCCTGAACGTGTCGTCCGTCTCGTCGTACTGTATCTCCAGACGCCCCTGTTCGCCCTCCCACTTCGGGTCACCGACGCCCAGCGACTCCGGCTGACCGGGAACGCCACCCAGTCGGGGTTGTCGTTGAACCCCTCTAGAATCGTCTCGTATATGGCGTTTCGAGCGGGGATTCCCCGCCGCGGATGGACGAGGTTCCGGCGGCGCAACTCGACCCCGAACTCAGCCTGGCGGACGTTGACCGGCGGTTCTTCGACGACGTCGAGTTCGACTGACCCTTCTGCGAGCCGATCGCGGTACTTCGTGACCTCTCGAGCCATCCCATCACCGAGGTGATCGGTCGCCAGGTCGATCATCACGCCCGTCGCGAAATCGAGATCAGTCCCCTAATCGTTTCGGAGTGGCATTCCTGAAACGATCGACGGCAGCCGGACGAAAAAAGTAATGAGATACAGTTACAGCTGCGCTTCCGCCTGGCTTCTCTCATCCCTATCGAAGAGGCCCTCTACGGCGTTTCTCCGTTCATCGGGGTATTTCGACGTGAGTTGGTCGATCACCGCAGTACCTGCCTGCAAGTGGTTCCTTTTGTTCGCCCCCGTCGAAGGCGTGATATGGTTGATCGAGTCTGTGTCGTCGGTGCTGGTATTGCCGGGGCGGGAGCGGCCCACGCGCTGGGGGACGCCAACGTGACGGTCTACGAGATGGACACCGTCGGCGGGCGGATGGCAAGTCGCCGTCGAAACGGGTGTGTGTTCGACTTCGGTGCGAACTACCTCGAACTCGGCGACCCCGACCTCGAATCCGTCATCGAGGCCGGCGCGGGCGAGGTCGCCGCCGAGATCGAGCCACCGATCTGGCAGTTCGACGCGAGCGGCGAGATCAGGGAGGGAAAAACGCCACAGAACGACCGCTGGACGACCCGCGACGGCCTCGACGGCATCGTCCGGGCGATGATCGAGAACAGCGGGGCCGACCTGCAGGTCGGTATCGGCGTCACCCATCTCGAACGCCTCGACGACGGCTGGCTGGTCACCACCGAGGACGGCCAAGGCGAGTTCGACGCGGTCGTCCTCGCCGCGCCCGGTGCCTCGGCGTCGGTGCTGTTCGAAACGGCCGAGTGGGACGCTCCTGTTCGAGAGGATCTCGCCCGTGCGGCCGAGAGCATCCCCTACCGGACGATGGACAGCGTCGCGTTGCACTACCCCTTCGAACTCGAGACGCCGTTCTTCGGGCTTGTAAGCGAGGAGGGAGTCTACGACGTCGCCTGGCTCTCCAACGAGGGCCACAAGCCCGGTCACGTTCCCGACGGCGAGGCGGTCGTGATCGTCCAGTTCGGCCCGGGCTGGGCAGTGACCCATCCTCAGACCTCGCCCGCCGCGGCCGCCGAGGCGGCGACGAAGCGAGCAGTGGAGTTACTTGAAGACGACCGACTGGCCGAGCCGACTTGGTGGGAGTACCAGCGCTGGGGCGACGCGGTCCCGACCCGCGGGATCGAGGACTCGCTGCTGGAACGGACCCGCAATGACAATCTCGGGATCGCCGGCGACTGGGTCGAGGGCATCGGCCGGACGCGAGCGGCACTCCGGAGCGGGCTCCGGGCCGGCCGTGAACTCCCGTGACTGCGTCCGTAACTATCTTTGTCGAACTGGAGCAATTCCCCGGGTGCTACGTCGGACTTTGAGACCGACGCCTGCGAAACGAGTGACGAGGACTTCAAGGCACATCCGAGCTCGAACGCCGCCGACACTAGATACTGTAGCCCGACGTCTGAAAACGCCGCCTGAGTCGGCCCTTCCTGTTCTATTCGTCAGGTCGGTAGTTCGGCGCCTCGTCAGTGATGACGACGTCGTGGGGATGGTTCTCCTGCTGGCCGGCCCCCGAGACCCGGACGAACTCCGCGCGCTCCTTGAAGTCCGGGATCGAATCGGCACCGACATATCCCATGCCGGATTTCATGCCGCCGACGAGTTGGTGAAGTTCCTCCTCGACAGGGCCTTTATACGGCGTCGCGGCCTCGACACCCTCGGGGACGTACTCCTCGTCGTCCTGGCCCTCCTCGACGTCCTTCAGGTAGCGGTCGCCGCCGCCGGACTTCATCGCGCCGACCGATCCCATCCCGCGGTACTGCTTGTACTTCTTGCCGTTCATCGTGACGATGCGGCCCGGGGCCTCGTCGGTGCCCGCGAAGTACGAGCCGAGCATGACGGCGTCCGCGCCGGCGCCGATCGCCTTGATCGCGTCGCCGGAGTACCGGATGCCGCCGTCGGCGATGACGGGTACGTCGTACTCGCTGGCGACGTCGGCGACTTCCGCGGTCGCCGTCAACTGTGGCATCCCCGACCCGGAGACGATCCGGGTGGTACAGATGCTTCCCGGACCGATTCCGACCTTCAGCCCGTCGGCGAAGTCAACGAGGTCCTCGGCGGCCTCGCGAGTGCCGATATTGCCCACGACGACGTCCGCGTCGACCTGTGACTTGATGTCGCGGGCGCTCTCGACGACATCGAGATTGTGTGCGTGCGCGCAGTCGATGAACAGCACGTCAGCGCCGACCTCGTCGGCCGCGACGGCCCGCTCTTCCTCGAAAGGACCGACGGCGACGCCACACCGCAGTCGTCCATTATCGTCACGGACGGCCAGGTCGTACTCGCGACGCTGGAGGATACCCTGCATCGTCACGAGGCCGACAAGGCGATCCTCCTCGTCGACAATCGGGACGCGCTCGATCTTGTGATCGTACATTAGTTCGAGCGCTTCCCGGGGGCTGACGTCTTCGCTGGCAGTGATGACCTCGTCGGTCATCGCCTCGCTGACGGCGTCGCTCTCGCCGACCTCGAGATACGGCCGGATGTCCGTCGCCGAGATGATCCCCAGGACTTCGTCGTTCTCGCCGACGACGGGCGCGCCGCTGACGCCACGGCGGTCCATCATCGCGTCGACCTCGCGAACGGTCTGGTCGGGGTCGGCCGTCA
>ENA-ORCS01001039-ORCS01001039.1-marine-metagenome-genome-assembly--contig:-NODE-1039-length-13754-cov-5.912261_pt1 | contig 13754 bp, 10 predicted proteins | sample MGYA00237781_ERZ508513 | MGnify/ENA primary metagenome ERZ508513 (study PRJEB26184, sample SAMN06268793) | marine metagenome | isolation source: Eden Landing Ponds, San Francisco, CA, USA | place...
GAGAAGCAGATCGGTATCAGTATCGAAATGGTGGAAAAGCCCCACGGGCACATCCTGTTCCTGTTCAACGCCGCCAGCGCGAAGGACCTCGCCACAGGGATGATCGGCGATATGGGTGAGACGGACCCCAACGCGAACGGCTTCACCGACATGGAGCGCTCGGCGATTCAGGAGATCGGCAACATCATGACCAGCGGCTTCATCGACGGCTGGGCGAACGTCCTCGATACGACTATCGACATCTCGACGCCGAGTTTCACGTTCGGACCCGGGAGCGGGATGGTGGACCAGCTCGTCGGCGACCGTGACAACGAGATGGCACTGATGTTCGACTCCCGCGTCCACGCACTGGAGTCCGACATCAACGTGAAGGTGTACACGTTCCCGGAACTCGAAGAACTGGTCGACCTGATGCAGGAAATCGAAGTGTGAGCGGGCCAAGGAGAGGGGGAGACGGGCGCTGCGGATGAACTCCTTGTCCTTCATAAAAAATTTAGCAGTGTTTCTTGTACCGTGGGCCCTTGCATCGTGATATGCCAGGAGGAAGCCCGCAAACGCTACGACCGTTCCTGTGGCGCGCAGAAACACTGTATCCCGACACAGAAGTCGTCTCTCGTACCCACGAGGGTATCGTCCGTCACGACTACGCCGAGTACGCCGAGCGGACGGCGCAGTTAGCGAACGCGCTCGAGGAAGCCGGCTACGGTGACGGCGAACGGCTGGGGACGTTCTGCTGGAACCACAGCCGTCACTTCGAGACATACTTCGGAGTGCCGGGAACCGGTGCGCAGTTACACACTATCAACCCGCTCCTGCCAGACGAACACATTCAGTACATCGTCAGCGACGCACAGGACCAGATCATCTTCGTCGACGAATCGCTCCTGCCGAAACTAGAGGGGGCAGCCGCCGATGACCCCGAGTCCTTTGCGTCGGTCGAGCAGTTCATCGTGATGAGCGAGTCCGTCCCCGACACGGACCTCGATGCCGTCGCCTACGAGTCGTTCATCGCCGATCAGCCGACGGAGTACGACTGGCCTGAACTGGAAGAGGACCGTCCTGCTGGCCTCTGTTACACCTCCGGCACGACCGGACGACCGAAAGGCGTCGAGTACACTCAGCAGATGCTGTGGAGCCACACGATGGCGATCCAGTCGCCACAGGGGATTCCGCTCGACGACGACGACGTCATGATGCCCGTCGTCCCGATGTTCCACGTCAACGCCTGGGGCCTCCCGTTTTCGGCAACTGCAGGCGGGGCCAAGCACGTCTACCCCGGCCCGCAGCCAGAGCCCGAAGACCTCGCGAAGCTCATCGAAGAAGAGGACGTGACCGTCACCGCCGGCGTCCCGACCGTCTGGCTGGGGCTGATGGAGTACATCAAAGAAAACGACGTGGACCTCTCCTCGCTTGAGCGCCTCATCGTCGGCGGAAGCGCCGCCCCGGAGGCGATGATCCGGTTCTTCGACGACCGCGACGTGGAACTCGTCCACGCCTGGGGGATGACCGAGACAGCGCCGGTGGGTGCGGTGGCGTCCCTGCGGAGCGACCTGGAGGACGCCGACTACCAGACGCAACTGGACAAGCGTGCGAAGCAGGGGCTCATCTCACCCGGGCTTGAGTTCCGTGTCATCGACGACAACGGCAACGAGGTCCCGCACAACGGCGAGGACTTCGGCGAACTCCACATCCGTGGGCCGTGGGTGACGACGGAGTACTTCAAGCGGCCGGAAGCGAACGAACAGGAGTTCGAGGACGGTTACCTGAAGACCGGCGACGTAGTGTCCGTCGACGAAGACGGCTACATCAAGATCGTCGACCGGGCGAAAGACGTCATCAAGAGCGGCGGGGAGTGGATCTCCTCGCTCGAACTGGAAAACGAGCTGATAGCCCACGACGACGTGAACGAAGCGGCGGTGATCGGTGTCCCACACGAGCGCTGGCAGGAGCGACCCCTCGCCATGATCGTCCCGGCGGCCGACGCCGACGAGGACGCGCTTGGCGAGGAGCTTCGGGAACACATTCTCGACTCCTACCCCAAGTGGTGGGTTCCGGACAACTTCATCACCATCGACGAGGTCCCGAAGACGGCGACCGGGAAGTTCGACAAGAAGTCGCTCCGTGACGAGTACGCCGACGAATCACTCGTCGAGGGCCGCGTCCCCGACGATGCCGCACCGGAATAAGAGAAAGCCGCTGGAATGAGAGCGCCTCCAGCGAGCAGTTGCGGTTACTGAACGCCAGTGACGAGATTCCGGACTTCGGTCCGATAGGCGTCGGGCTGGAGTCCGAGATCGACATCGACGGTGACCGTGATGCCGTCGCTCAGAGCGTTTTCGACGACCTGATCGAAGTTCTGTGCCGGGTACGCGCCCCCGGAGATGACGACGAAGTCGCCGTGGTGCCAGACGGCGAACATCGCCGAGATGTCGATGTCGCTGGCCGGTATCTCGACGGCCTCGTCCTCGGTCACGTCGAACGAAATCCCCTCGAATGGGTACACGGCAGACAGTTCGACTGTCTCGGCTGTCTCGCCGGTGTCGATATCGATGGTTCCCTCGCCCGTTTTCTCGATGTCGGTCAACCCCTGGGCTTCCATCTGCTGTTCGAAGCTGTCGCGGGCGTTCGTTCTGACTTCCGTCAGCAGTTCCTCGCGGCCCACACCGCCCGGGAGGTTGTCCAGATTCGGACTGAAGTCGACGCGGGTGGCGAAAAACACGGAGAGGGCAGTCTGCACTTGGTCGAGGGTGCGGCTGGCGACGCGCTTCTGTAGCTGTTCGTCGACGTACTGGACCGTACTGGAGACAGCCTCGACGGATACGGGGCCATAACTCCGGTCGAACACCGTTTCCGAGGACTGGTCCGTTCGCGTCCAGCCACCCTCTTCGAGTTGCTGTGTCGGAACTTCCGGGGGCGGTGCCTCGGCTGCGGCCAGAAACGAACACCCCGCAAGCCCGGCGGTTCCGAGGCTGGCTCCGGCAAGCAGGTAGTCTCGACGGTTCATGTCCGAGGAAGGCCACAGCCATGGAAAAGCGTGCTGGCCGATTATCAGTGATTTCCGAGAAACAACTACACCGGTGTTTGGCAGAGTTCCACGGAGTATATGAGTACACAAACCATGATAATTCACATGGATCTGCTATCCGAGAAACTCGTTCCGGAGCACGCACACGGGGTCAAAGAGGAGGCTCGGGAGTTCGCCGCGGAACACATCGAACCAGTCGCGGGAGAGTACTACGCGTCCGGGGAGTACCCCTGGGAGGTGCTCGAAGCAGCCACAGAGGCCGGCCTCGTCGCGCAGGATATCGGCGAGGAGTGGGGCGGTAGCGGCTACGACCTCCAGCAGATGCTTGCGATGGCGGAGGAGCTGTACAAGGCCGACGCAGGGATCGCGCTGACGCTCCAACTCGCCAGTTTCGGCGCCGAGATCGTCGAGGACCACGGCGCGGACTGGCAGAAAGAGGAGTTCCTTGCGCCCGTCGCCGCCGGCGACCAGCTTACCGGCCTCGCCGTCTCCGAGCCGGAGACGGGGAGCGACCTCGCCGGGATGACGACGGCCGCCGAGAAGGACGGCGACGAGTGGGTGCTCAACGGCGAGAAGTACTGGATCGGCAACGGCGTCGAGGCTGACTGGGTGACGCTGTACGCCAAGACCGGCGACGACCCGAACGACCGCTACGGGAACTACTCGATGTTCATCGTCCCGACGGACGCCGACGGCTACCACGCCGAGCACATCCCCGAGAAGATGGGCTTCCGGGCGTCCAAGCAGGCCCACATCGTGCTCGACGACTGCCGCATCCCGGAGGAGAATCTGGTCGGCGTCGAAGGGGCCGGCTTCTACATGCTCGCCGAGTTCTTCAATCATGGGCGCGTCGTCGTCGGCGGGCACGGCATCGGCCTCGCCGCCGCGGCCATCGAAGAAGCCTGGGAGTTCGTCCACGACCGCGAGGCGTTCGGCAAAACCGTCGACGAGTTTCAGGCGGTCCAGCACAAACTGGCAGACATGCAACTCGGCCTCCAGTCCGCCCGAACGCTCACCTGGCATGCGGCGGAGCGCGTCGCCAACCAGGAGAACGCCGGTTACTGGGCCGCGCTGGCAAAGACGAAAGCGACCGAAGCCGCGATGGACTGCGCGGAGAAGGGGATGCAACTCCACGGGGGCCGGTCCGTACTGACTGAGAACCGCATTTCCCGTGTATACCGCGACGTGCGGATTCCGGTCATCTACGAGGGAGCCAACGACATCCAGCGGAACCTCATCTACAACCAGGCCCCGATGTAACGGATCGGCATCGTTCGAGCGATGTCGATTGGTCGATTACGGCGAAAACGGCGTGTTTTTGACGGGGGACACCACCCTTCGAGTGTTCTTTGATGGAACTTGGCTGGCCAGCTATCACTACGACGGCGGTTCACTACCGGACAGTCTGCACTGCCTGGACACACCGACCAGACAGGTCATTACGCTACTGTACGAAGTGCATACGAGTGATATCGGGTCAGTACACCACCCTACAAGTGTTCTGACAGCACCGGACAACCGTCCCGACACCACCATACAAGTGTTCCATCACCACCCTGCGAGTGTTTCCAGTTCGGCTACAACCGGACCAGGATAGTGAACACGTGTTCACACACCACCCTGCAAGTGTTCATACAGAGGTATGCGAGCGTCCAAAATGCCCGAAAGACACCACGCTGCAAGTGTTTTCGTGCCGTTGTTCCGAGTCACGATTCGCCACTCTCACACCATCCTGCAAGTGTTTCGCATACTGAGCAAGAGCTCGCAGGTACACCACCCTTCAAGTGTTCCGGAGAGCCCGTTTTGGGCGGTTTTCCCGGCGAATCGCCGTTGACACCACCCTGCAAGTGTTTTCGAAAGGGAATACCGTGAGGCTGTGGCGGAACCCACCCGACACACCGGTCTGCAAGTGTTCTACACACTGCAGCGGGGAGCAAATACCACATAACCGCCTGTTGGCACTTCGAGCTCACGGTCTATTGTGGGCACACACACCACCCTGCAACTGTTCTGGACTGCGCAATAGAGAGACCGCCGCTGAACACACACACACACCACCGTGCAAGTGTTCTGCCGTGTGAGTCGGCGGGGGTGTGCAAATAGGCTGGTTACGTGAACTGCCAGAGGTTCTGTTGCTCGTCGTCGGTCGTGTCCGGTGCCTCAAACTCGGTCGCCTCGTCCTCCAGGTAGTGCTCGAGAATCCCGTTGACGTTACTCGGCACAGCGTCGCTGTAGGAGGACTGGAGCGCAGCGTTGATGATGTCGGTCGGGTCGTCGGTGACCTCGTAGATGTACTTCCGTCCGCCCTTGCGGCCGAGGTTGCGTTCGGCAGAGCGGACCAGCCCTTGCATCGAAAGCTGGTCGAGGAACTCGTAGATTTTCCGCTCGGATTTCACTCGGCGGCCGCTCGACTCCGCAATCGAAGAGTAGAGATTGTAGATCCGCTTCGTCGACGCCTCGTGTTTCGGTTCGATGAGCGCAAGCGTCGTCGCGAGATACGTCAGCGCCTGCTGTGAACTCAGATCGTGCTCGAAGTAATCGAGGAGTTCGTCGGTTTCGATGGTGTCTGTCGCCCGTCGCGTGTGCGCCTCCGTCACACCTTCGGCACCTTCCATCCGCGCGTACTCTCCGGCCTTTTCGAGGATCCGGAGCCCTTGCCGAACGTCGCCGCGTTCCTGTGCCGAGAAGGCCGCCGCCAGCGGGACCACGTCTTCGCCGAGCACGTCCTCCCGGAACGCGATGTCGGCGTAGTAACCCAGAATGTCCCGGAGTTCGGTCGCATCGTACGGGCCGAACTTGATTTCCCGTTCTCCAAGCGTCGATTTCACTTTGGGTTCCAGCACGTCGACGAACTTGAGATCGTTCGAGATACCGATGAGTCCGACCTTCGCATCGGTGATTGGTGTGTTCTCGTTCGCTTCGGCCCGCGGTAGTTCGTAGAGGAAGTCGTTCCGCGCGTCCGCTGGAATGTTGTCGATCTCGTCCAGAATGATGAGCACGTTCCCGCCAACGGCTTCGATCTCCTCGTAGAGGAATTCGAAGACGCTGTCAGTGCTGTAGCCGCTTTCGGGGAGTTGGTTCTCCGGGTCCCGGAACTCGTTGACGAGCGTGTTGACCAGCGCGTAGGCTGACCGGTAGTTCCGGCAGTTTATCGGACCGACGACGGTGAGCGGGATGTCCTCGGCCTCGGCCTTCTCTTCGAGTTTGTCCCGGACCCATTTCGTAACGGCAGTCTTTCCGACGCCGGTCGGCCCGTACACGAAGACGTTGTTCGGATCGTGGCCGACGATGACATCCTGTAGAGCATTGATGTAGAACTCGATCTCCTCGTCGCGGTGGAAGATCGTATCGGGCGTGAACGTGTCTTTTTTCAGCGGTTGCTTTCGTTCGAAGATCGCGTCGGTCCCATCGAACGGGTTCTCGTTCACGTCGACCATCGTACACCACGTTTTGAGTGACTCTATATAAAACCAGTGACCACCATTCAAGTGTTTCAAGTGTTTTCACGCCGTTCAGTCACACACCACCCTGCAAGTGTTTCTCCAATCGCTCTCGAAAACAGCCACAAGCAGTCTGCTGCGACGATCCTTGAGTTATCTCACTTGAGTCCTGCGATTCTGGTTTCTCTCGTCTAGACTAGAGATAGGTCTATTGTCTACTGTTTATATTTTGTGGTACCAGTATCATGTTCCTGTTAATTCAAGCGAAGCCTATTTTATCGAACCGAGAGTATAAGGCCCCACTAATGCCTGTATTTGCACTTATAGATAGTTTCGTCTATCACAGAATACTGATAAACCTGAAATATCTCCCACGTGTTTAAATATGTATCAGGGCCACCACCCCTCCCCACCCCCACCCCTGCAAACACCGAGAACACTTGCAGGGTGGTGTGTGTGGGTCCCGCTCTGACGACTGCGATTCGTTATAAAAGGATCCCGACGTTCGAGCGGGACGAAATCGATTTCACGTTGGAACGCGGCTGTTGCAGCGAACACGTCGAGGTACGGATGACCCGGGGCCTCGGCACCGCACTTTACCTTCTGACAGCCCGTAGACACCACATGAACGAGATCACGGTAACGTTCGTCGACCGAGGCCGCGTACAGGCTGACCGGAACTTCGTCGTCGACGGCCACAGCGTCGCGACGGCCTCGGACCGCGATCCGGAACACGAGTATGAAACGTACGTCGTCTGGAACCTCGTCATCGAAACGTCGGAAATGACTATCCTCTGGGACACGGGCTCCCACCCGGAGGCCGGCAACGGGTACTGGCCGGTGCCGCTGTACGAGGCGTTCGCACACGTCGATGCCGCCGAACACGCCCTGCCAGCGGACCTCGAAGAGGAGGGCTATGGCATCGAGGATATCGATGCCGTCGTGATGAGTCACCTCCACCTAGACCACGCCGGCGGCCTGCACAACTTCGCGGGCACGGATGTCCCGATCTACGTCCACCGCGAGGAGCTCCCGTTCGCGTACTACAGCGCGAACACGGACGAGGGATCTATCGCGTATCTGGCCAGTGATTTCGACCGCGAATTGAACTGGGAGATCGTCCACGGCGACAGCTATCATCTCACTGACGGGGTTGAACTGCTGCACCTTCCCGGCCACACGCCCGGGCTCATTGGCGCGTTCATCGACCGCCCGGGGCAGCCGCTCCTCGTCGTCGGCGACGAAGCGTACGTCGAAGCGAACTACGCGGGCCAGCCGATGGCGACGAGCCTCCTCTGGAACAACGGCTCGTGGAAGGAGAGCCTAGAGCGGTGCCGCGACCGACAACGAGCGACGGGGGCTGAAGTGCTGCTCGGCCACGACCTCGCGGTGTTCGAAGACGTGTCCGGGGCTGCGGACTGATTCGATATCTGCGTGAGATTAGTCCGACACAGCGACAAGCGTTCGGTGCTCGCCGTCGTCGGTCGCCACGACCCACCGGCCTTCGTGGCGCTCGACGACGGCCCACACGCCGAAAAACAGGTGCAACTCCAGTTCGAGACCGTTGACGCGCTCTCCGGTCTCTTCGATACGGAACTCTCGGGACTCAGCAGCATTCGTCATGTCACGGACAAGATGGCAGCGAACGGCGAGCCGTGGTAATGGCCGCGTTGGCCGGGTCGAACGCGGCTCTCACTGTTCGAGATAGCCGTACGTCTCCTCCAGATAGTCGATGATCCAGTCGACTGTGGACTCGTCGTAGGTCCAGAAGCCGTAGAACTCGCGTGGTTCGCGCTCCTCGGCCAGCAGGGCGCATTTCTGGGTCGGGTCACCGCCGCCGTCGAACACGACAAACCACGAGTCGGCGATCTCGTCCGACCGTTCCAGATGCAGCGAGAACGTGCTGTACTCGGGCGGTTCGACGTCAGGGACGGCGTAGGCGTGGACGTCCACGTCAGTCTCACCCAAGCGTTCGTACAGGTCGAGTTCGCCCTGAAGCGTAGACAGCGTCTGGAAGCCGGCATGCAGCGTCCCCTGTCCCACTCGCCACGCGCGGTCCTCAATTTCGCGGGACGCGGCGGTCATCCGCTGGATCGACCACGAGGTGAACATCGTCTCGTCGAGGTGGTCAAGAATCGACGCGTACGGGCTGTTGTCCCGCGTGATGTACTGTCGGCCTTCGTCGAGCGAGTCGGTAAACGAATTGAGACTCGCGGCCGCGATGACCTCTTCGTCCTCGCTGAGAGTGATAAACTCGCCCGGCCGCCCGCTCTCAGTCTGCTCGGTCTGAACGTGGACGTTACGGTCCGCGAAGCGCTCGCGAAGGTCTTCGGCCGCTGTCGGCCCGGCGTTGAAGATAGTCAGCGTCTTCTGATGGTCCTCGACGCCAGCGATGAGTTCCGTTAACGACATCCTCGACTATACATCGGCATTCACTGTGTTAGTCGTTGCGGGAGGGAGTTACGCGCCTTACCATTAGTGGCTGACAAGTATGTCTCGGACGGAAATATCGGTCGTGTAAACACATACCAACAGTGACGAAGCGCCATTTCGAAAACGGCAATCTGAGGTGCCTGAGCCGAAAGATAACGATTAATGAGTGGTGATGTAGTGGAAAATCTTTAGTCATGGCCCCCCAACGGAACGATACGGCACCAGAGCTGGGGCCGAGGATTTCACCATGACAGACAACGAACTAATCTGGCGAATCGCCGGTGGTTCCGGTGACGGAATCGACTCGACAAGCCAGAACTTCGCGAAGGCCTTGATGTGGTCGGGGCTGAACGTGTTCACACATCGTCACTACCCGTCGCGTATCCGCGGCGGCCACACGTACGTAGAAGTACGTGCGAAAGACGAGCCAGTACAGTCCCGCGGGGACGGCTACAACTTCCTGCTGGCCCTGGGTGACTCCTTCGCCCGGAACCCACAGGAAGAGGCCTACTACGGTAAAGAGGAGCTGAAACCGCTGTACGAGAACTTCGACGACCTCCGCGAGGGCGGCGTCCTCCTCTACGACGAGGGGCTGCTCGACGAGGAGGATGTCGACGAGATCGGTCTCGAAGAGGCCGCCGAGGAGAACAACTGGCACGTCGTCCCGATGGACCTCCGCGGCATCGCCAAGGAGCACGGCCGCGAGATCATGCGGAACACGGCCGGTATCGGCGCGACCGCGGCCATTCTCGACATCAGCACCGACGAGTTCGAGAAGCTCATCAAACAGAACATGAGCGGCGACATGCAGGAGGCGAACCTCAACGTTCTCGAGGACGCCTACGAAGCCGCCAGCGAACTCGATATCGACCACGATATCGAGGTCCCCGAGGGCTCCCACGACGAGGAGCAGGTCATCCTCTCGGGCTCGAACGCGATTTCCTACGGCGCAATCGACGAGGGCTGTCGCTTCATCTCGGGCTACCCCATGACCCCGTGGACCGACGTGTTCACGATCATGTCACAGCACCTGCCCGAGTTCGGCGGAATCTCCGAACAGGTCGAGGACGAGATCGCCGCAGCCGCGCTGGCACTCGGTGCGTCTCACGCCGGCGTGAAAGCCATGTCCGGATCTTCCGGCGGTGGTTTCGCGCTGATGTCCGAACCGCTCGGGCTCGCCGAGATGACCGAGACGCCGATCGTGCTGGTCGAAGCGATGCGGGCCGGCCCCTCGACGGGGATGCCGACCAAGCCCGAGCAGGCGGACCTCGAACACGTCCTGTACACCTCGCAGGGAGACTCACACCGAGTCGTCTTCGCGCCTGCGGGTGCGGAGGAAGCGTACAGACAGACCCGCCGCGCGTTCCAGATCGCCTACGAGTACCAGATTCCGTCGATCGTCCTCTACGATCAGAAGAACGGCGGCGAACTGCAGAACGTCCCGGCCAGCGTGTTCGACGAGGAACCGAACCCCGACCTGGGATCGGTCGTCACCGAAGCTGAGCTCGCCGACGCTCCCCACGACGCCTCCGGGAAGTACAACCGCTTCCAGCACGACGTCGAGGACGGCGTCAGCCCGCGGTCGATCCCGGGCCAGGAGGGCGGTCGCTACCTCGCGACCGGGAACGAGCATATGCCCGCGGGGCACATCTCCGAGGACCCCGACAACCGCGTCAGTCAGGTCGACCGTCGGACGCAGAAGATGGAGGCCATCCGGGCCGACCTCGACACTGACGAGGGCACGAACGCCCACTACGGGCCCGCGGACGCGCAGTACGGGATTATGACGTTCGGTTCCCAGCAGGGGACCGTCGAGGAGGCCGTCGACGAACTGAACGACCGAGGTCACTCGGTGAAGTCCCTCGGCGTCTCCGAACTCGCTCCCTACCCGGTCGAGGAAGTGACCGAGTTCATCGAGAGCGTCGACGAGGTGCTCGTCGTCGAGATGAACGCCTCCGCGCAGTTCCGCGGCCTGACTCAGAAGGAGCTCGGTCGCTTCGGCGAGAAGCTCTCGAGCCTCTTGAAGTACAACGGCAACCCATTCGAGCCCGCCGAGATCGTCGACGGGTTCGTCACCAGCATCGTCGAGGACGGGACGCTGCCCGGCCACGAGACCAAGTTCGTCCCCGCAGCGAGTGATTGAAAATGAGCGCATTCAGTGCAATCGGCGAAGACGACGAACGCGACCGTAACGAGTACACCCCCGGCCTCGAACCACAGCCGACGTGGTGTCCCGGCTGCGGCGACTTCGGGGTCCTGAAGGCCCTGAAGGGTGCGGCAGCGGAACTGGGCCTCTCACCTGAGGAGATGCTCGTCTCGACGGGCATCGGGTGCTCGGGCAAACTGAACAGCTACTTCGACAGCTACGGGTTCCACACGATCCACGGACGCTCGCTCCCGATCGCGCGGGCGGCCAAGTTGTCGAATCCCGGCCTCACGGTCATCGCCGCCGGCGGCGACGGCGACGGCTACGGCATCGGTGGCAACCACTTCATGCACACGGCCCGGGAGAACCACGACATGACCTACATCGTGTTCAACAACGAGATCTTCGGGCTGACGAAGGGCCAGACCTCGCCGACGTCGCCGAAGGGCCACAAATCGAAGACCCAGCCCCACGGGTCCGCGAAGGATCCGATCCGGCCGCTGTCGCTGTCGCTGAACGCCGGGGCGTCCTACATCGCGCGGACGGCCGCGGTCAACCCCAACCAGGCGAAAGACATCATCGTCGAGGCGATCGAACACGACGGGTTCTCCCACGTCGACTTCCTCACGCAGTGTCCGACCTGGAACAAGGACGCCAAGCAGTACGTCCCCTACATCGACGTCAACGACTCCGAGGACTACGAGTTCGACAACACCAGTCGGTCGGAGGCCTCCGATATGATGTTCGAGACGGAGAACGCACTGCACGAGGGCACCGTGCTCACCGGCCGCTACTACGTCGACGACCGGCCGTCCTACCAGCAGGAGAAACAGCGCATCGGCGAGATTCCCGACGAACCGCTCGCCGAGCGGTATTTCGACGACGACTACGAGTGGGAGCGTGTCTACGACACGTTCCTCGACAAGCACAAGTAACGACCTCCCGACGCGGATCGCCAGACGCCGCGGCGATACCAACTGGAATCGCCCGGCACCGAAGCCCGCTGGTCAAGCTGTGACTCGATCGTTTCGTCGGCGTGAGGTCGCTTTGTTTATTCGGAAGGTATTTTTTCTATCGAGCAAAACATACAGGTATGGAAACTACCTCGACGGAAGGGCGCATCCTCGACGTGCTCGAAGAGGACGCCCAGGCGTCGTACTCGGAGATTGCGGACCGCGCGGACGTCTCGAAGCCGACCGTGCGGAAGTACATCCGGAAGATGGAAGACGAGGGGATCATCGTCGGCTACTCGGCCGACGTCGATCCGAAGAAGCTCTCCGAGACGTCGATCGCGCTGGTGGGGCTCGACGTCGCCTCAGAGCGCTACGTCGAAGCCACTCGCGAACTCAAAGAACTCGAGGCCGTCGAGTCGCTGTACACCTCGTCGGGCGATCACATGCTTATGGCCGAAGTCCGGGCCCCCGACGGCGACGCGCTCGGCGACGTGATCTCCGAAACGCTGCTCGGCATCGAGGGCATCACGGCCGCTCACCCGTCGTTCCTCCAGGAACGTCTGAAGTAAGGCCCCCTGTACCGTCGAGGTCTCCGCTCTTCTGCTCGCCCGTCTCGCCCGACCCCTCGCTCGGATTCACTTCCGCCCCGGTTTGCGAACGCTATAGTGGTTCCTCATCTAATTTCACGTATCCAGACGCGTCGTGACCGGACGGAACGGAGACCGAAGCACGCCGCGGGACGAGCACCGCGTCTCGTCTCCCGCCACGACCTCCCCAGCGGACGATGAGCGGTGAGACCCTTCCCGGCGTGGAGACCGAACCGTCCTCGCGGATCGTCCTCCACGTGGATATGGACTGCTTCTACGCCTCCTGCGAGCGGTTACGAGAGCCGCAACTCCGCGGTGAGCCAGTCATCGTCGGGATGGGGTACGAGGCGGGCGAGACCTTCGGCGCGGTCGCAACCGCGAGCTACGAGGCTCGCGAGTACGGGGTCGAGAGCGCTCAGCCCATCTCACAGGCGCTCGAACGGGTGCCGCGGGCGGCCGAGGACAGCGCGAGCGATGGACCGACGGACGGCGTGAACGATCCGCCGGCGGGCGGCGGGAGCGATCCACCGACAGACGGCGCGAACGATCCACCGACAGACGGCACAAACGATCCACCGACAGACGGCACAAACGATTCACCGACAGACGACGACGCCGATCACGACGTTGTCGGCTACTACCGGCCCGTCGACCTCGACTTCTACCGCTCGGTCGCGGCGTCGGTCAAGGACGTCCTTCACGAGTCGGCCGACGTCGTCAGAGAGGTGAGTATCGACGAGGCGTACCTCGACGTGACCGGTCGAACCGCCTGGGAGCGCGCTCCGGACGGTGAGCGAACGCTGGCCGAAGGGTACGCCAGACACGTGAAACAGCGGATCGCCCGCGAGGTGGGCGTCCCCGCCAGCATCGGCGTCGCCCCGAATATGTCGACCGCGAAGATCGCGTCCGACCACGACAAGCCCGACGGACTCGTGGTCGTCGAACCCGGGAACGTCACGGCGTTTCTCGCTCCGCTGCCGGTCACGGCCGTTCACGGCATCGGTCCGGTCACTGCCGATCGGCTGCGTTCGATGGGGATCGAGACGGCGGGCGACCTCGCGGACGCCGATCCGACCGAACTCCGCTCGGCGTTCGGCTCCCGCGGCCCGGAACTGCGGGACCGCGCTCGTGGCGTCGACGACCGGGAGGTCACCCCCACGGGCCGGCCCA
>ENA-ORCS01001042-ORCS01001042.1-marine-metagenome-genome-assembly--contig:-NODE-1042-length-13712-cov-4.023909_pt1 | contig 13712 bp, 13 predicted proteins | sample MGYA00237781_ERZ508513 | MGnify/ENA primary metagenome ERZ508513 (study PRJEB26184, sample SAMN06268793) | marine metagenome | isolation source: Eden Landing Ponds, San Francisco, CA, USA | place...
CGACTACGAACACGTGCTCGCGGAGGCACAGGACCTCGGCGTCGCCGAGGCCGACCCGACCTTCGACGTGGACGGCATCGACGCCGCGCTGAAGTTCGTCATCCTCGCGAACGTCCTCTCCGACGGCGAGACGGAGTACGCGCTCGACGACGCCGAGGTCGAGGGCATCCGCAACGTGCCGGGGACGGCGCTCGACCTCGCCGCCGAGGACGGCCGGACGGTCCGCCTCATCGGCGAGGCGACCGCCGACGGTGTCCGCGTGGCCCCGCGGTTGATTCCGCAGGGCTCCACGCTGTCGGTCACGGGCACACAGAACATCGTCCAGTTGGAGACCAAACACGCGGGGCAACTGAACATCAGCGGCCGCGGAGCGGGCGGTCCCGAGACGGCGACGGCCGTCCTGTCTGACGTCTCTCGCCTTGAATAGGCCGAGAGACCGCTTGTACCCTTGTTTTCTTTGACAGCCGACACTGACCGAGCGTTCCGTTCCGAGACCGTGGTATGGTTCCGCAAATCGCAGTACGGCGGTTAGACGGCCCGTAGCGCGTATCGAAACCGTTTTAGGGGTTTCAGGAAAAACATTCCCCACAGAGCGCCTTAGCGCGTGAACACATCAATGAGCGACAAACCCCACCAGAACCTGGCCATCATCGGCCACGTCGACCACGGTAAGAGTACGCTCGTCGGCCGACTCCTGTTCGAGACCGGCTCCGTCCCGGAGCACGTCATCGAGCAGCACCGAGAGGAAGCCGAGGAGAAGGGCAAGGGCGGATTCGAATTCGCCTACGTCATGGACAACCTCGCCGAAGAGCGCGAGCGCGGTGTCACCATCGACATCGCCCACCAGGAGTTCGACACCGACGAGTACTACTTCACTATCGTCGACTGTCCGGGCCACCGCGACTTCGTCAAGAACATGATCACGGGCGCGTCCCAGGCGGACAACGCCGTGCTCGTGGTCGCGGCGGACGACGGCGTCCAGCCCCAGACCCAGGAGCACGTCTTCCTGGCGCGCACCCTGGGCATCGGCGAGATGATCGTCGGTGTCAACAAGATGGACCTCGTCGACTACGGCGAGGGTCGCTACAAGGAGGTCGTCGACGAGGTCACCCAGCTGCTCAAGCAGGTGCAGTTCAACCCCGACGACGCGAAGTTCATCCCCCTCTCCGCGTTCGAGGGCGACAACATCGCCGAGGAATCCGAGAACACGCCGTGGTACGACGGCGAGATCCTGCTCGAAGCGCTCAACGCGCTGCCCGAGCCCCAGCCGCCGACGGACACGTCGCTGCGCCTGCCGATCCAGGACGTCTACACCATCTCCGGTATCGGGACCGTGCCGGTCGGCCGCGTCGAGACCGGGATGCTCAACACCGGCGACAACGTGAGCTTCCAGCCCAGCGACGTCGGTGGCGAGGTCAAGACCATCGAGATGCACCACGAAGAGGTGCCCCAGGCCGAACCCGGTGACAACGTCGGGTTCAACGTCCGGGGCATCGGGCAGGACGACATCCGCCGCGGTGACGTCTGTGGTCCGGCCGACGACCCGCCGACGGTCGCCGAGACCTTCCAGGCCCAGATCGTCGTCATGCAGCACCCGAGCGTCATCACCGCGGGCTACACCCCGGTCTTCCACGCCCACACCGCGCAGGTCGCCTGCACGGTCGAGTCCATCGACAAGAAGATCGACGCCTCCTCCGGCGAGGTCACCGAGGAGAACCCGGACTTCATCCAGAACGGCGACGCGGCGGTCGTGACGGTGCGCCCCCAGAAGCCGCTCAGCATCGAGCCCTCGAGCGAGATTCCCGAACTCGGGAGCTTCGCCATCCGCGACATGGGTCAGACCATCGCGGCCGGCAAGGTGCTGTCGGTCAACGAGCGATAACGCATGCAGCAGGCACGCGTCAGGCTGGCAGGCACCAGCCCCGAAGACCTCGACTCCATCTGTGGCGAGGTCCGCGACATCGCCAACAAGACCGGCGTCGAGCTGTCGGGTCCGGTGCCGCTCCCGACGAAGACGCTCGAAGTCCCCACGCGCAAGTCCCCCGACGGCGAAGGGACTGCGACCTGGGAACACTGGGAGATGCGCGTCCACAAGCGTCTCATCGACATCGACGCCGACGAACGCGCGTTGCGCCAGCTGATGCGGATCGAAGTCCCCAACGACGTCTCCATCGAGATCGTCCTCGAGGACTGAACTGCGACGGGTCGGGACGGTCCGTGTGACCCACTCCCGAACCGGCTCTCACGCGCAGGCTTTATCCTCGCCGCGCGCACAGTCGGATACGCGGGCTCGTAGATCAGTGGCAGATCGCTTCCTTCGCAAGGAAGAGGCCCGGGGTTCAAATCCCCGCGAGTCCATACGCGCTACGCGCGTTCGATAATCGCAACACGGTAGCGCTTCTTTATATAACCCCTACACCGTTTGAGCCGTGAGTTCGACCCGTCCTACGGCACGGCTTGCTGGTAGTGTTTTCGTGAAATTTCTGGGCGACCCCCAGAGCGTACAGCGGTTTTAGAAAATTACTGGTCCGACGCGAGAACGGGGGGTCCGGCCTCCGGTGTCAACCGGAGTCAGCCGAACCGTGCGAAACCATCATCCCCACTGGTCGAAGTCCGTGTAGAACTCGAAGGGCCTCGGGTTCCCGTCACGCACGTCAGCCACGTAGCGCAAGAAGTTGACAAAGTCCTCCATCTCTACATCTTGCCACTCCTCGTCAGCCGCGACTTGCTCCAGTCCTGCCGCGACAGCGCGCGCTTCTTCTGAGGTGAGAACTGCCGACTGGCCCCGACACGCGACTGGTATCCCCTCGTCTTCCAACGTAGCGGTCACAGTCGCCGTATCCTCGTCTGCGCGCCCGTGAGTGACGAGCGCCGCGAAGAGGGCCGGGTGAGGTAGGTCGTCACCGTTGGCCACACCGGTAGGATTAGCACCGAGAAGGGCGCGTCGAACCCGGTGGGCGGTTTCTATTTCACCGTCTGCGGTCAGGTCAGCAATCAACCGGAACACATGCCGAACGGGAACCACGCCCTTCCCGGCGTCCACCACCGGAGGTGAGGTATCAGCGTCGGCAACCTGCTGGACATTCCCGTCTGCGTCCACTTCCACACGGGGGAAGTCCCCGGGTTCGTGTCGCTCTTGTGGGTCCAAAGGGTGATTATTCCGTCCAGCGGTCTGCCCGAGATGAATCGTCAGCCCTTGGACGCCCTCGAACGTCTGGCTACAGTACGGACAGAGGCGCGCATGTCTCTCAGCATCACGCTCTTCTGGGTAATCCATCTCCACCTCGCGTTCGCCGACTGTCTCCAGATTTTCTAACGAGATCGCATCGGGAACGTCGCCGCGCGCCCCGTGACCATCGCCAGCACTCTGCCGGACGTGGAGGTGGACGCCGCGCGCGAGAACCTCCTTTCCACACCCGTCCACAGGACAGCTCACGGTGCGCTCGTCGTTCGAGTGATTCATTGCTCCACCTCGAAGCAATCGAAGCAGGGGAACACATCCCCGTCAGGTCCGTCACAGCGTTCGTCACCGTTCGGACAGTCGCCTGCCTGGTCATCAGAGGTGACGGCGCCACCGTCAGCCTGTAGCTTGTCTGCGCCGGTTGTGACGTTCTCCGCGGAACGTGACGGGAAGGGGGCGGAAGACTCGGTGAACGCCGTCGCCGCGTTCAAGACCGTAGCTCCGCCCACGGTAGTAAGCGCGACCTTGTGCTTACAGTCAGGCTCTCGATGAATGTCAGCCGGACATTCGCACTCTGCCGGGATGGGGACATCGCCGCGCTTCTCGATGCCGACCACGTAGGAATGGTCGTCTTTGAGAAATCCATACGCGGCGTTCGTGACTTCGACTTGGTGAGGACCAACGATAGTAAACTCCCACATCTCCCACCCGACACGCTTCGCGGTTTTCGCGTCGAAATCCAGTTTCTGAACGATACGCTTTTCTGCCGTAGAGTCGTGTTCTGTCATGGCTTTCTGCCCAACAGAAGGCCACTCGTCCGGTGTTCCAGCACCGGGCGTTTTCCGAGCGACACGCCCCGAGGGGCGAGCGACCTTCTACCAGTGACCACGTGGTTACTGGTGTTAAGTCTTTCCCAATAACCTCGAAGTCATAGGTATTATACTCTGCACGCACGGACCCGCACGCATGGAGCGAGAGCGCGACGAGAGTGGCCAGTACACAGAACAAGTGACACCTGATAGCGTGCTGTCTGTCTTCGAGAAGGCAGAGATCCCTGTGTTGACCGCCAGTGAGGTAGCTGAAAAACTGGACTGCTCTCGGGCGGCGGCATACAACAAACTCGAAACGCTGGTTGAAAACGGAGAGTTACACAAGAAGAAGGTCGGAGCGCGAGCGGTGGTCTATATCATGATGGAAAGGTAGCACAGAACCGGCGAATCTCGACCATGTGGGGAAAAAGAAACGGGGGCCATGAATAAAATAACTTAAGGTAATATTGAACGGTTGGGACATTAGAAAAAACCATATATGTGCATATATTGGTAGATCGGCGCGCAAAATTTTCTCGATTTTACCAGACTTTGAGGTGATTTCTGTTCCCTCAAATAGCTGGTTTTCTCAGCCCTCACAAACCGCTGGAGAACGTCGAATGGTAATCGAGAGCCATCCATCGCAATCCGTGGAGTGTCTCTCCAAGAGTGTCAGAACCTAAGTTTTCTTATTTATATACTCATCACGGATCGTAACCATGTATCCCGTCGCAGTGTTGCGATTCTCGCAACATAACTTAGTGTCGGGTGTGGGGTACGGAATGCTGGTAGAGACAAAGGGGACGATACTGGTAACGGACAAGGGTACGTGAGAAACACGGTGGGGAGTAGTTTTTGCTGTCACCCAATACCAGTCACTGGGATGGATAAACCGATCCTGTGAGTCATGCGGGAAGGTGAGATGTGGTACGAGAGGATTGGGATCAGAGTTCTTGTTTCGCTGGCCCTCTGCTCGTCAGAATCCGAGTTTTTTCGCCATCTGAAACCAGCGGGAAGGCGGCCAGCGAGGCTTCACATCCCCGGCAAGCCCGCCAACTACTATTCCATATTTTCCACACCCGACTATCAAATGAGCGCATCGGAGGGGGTTACACGCCCACATTTTGACGGTTGTCTCTGATAAGCGTGGGCAGAGGGTCGCCGCTCCTACTGTGCTTCCTTCAGAAGTCGGGTTTTCTCGCCTTCTACGGGCCGTTGATTCCAGTCAGGAGGCCTCCAAGGGGGAAGCATCATGGAATATTGAAATCGGCTTGTGCCGTTCAGAATCAGGGTTTTCTCATTTATATACTACTGATACGGATTGAAGCAAGCATCCCGTTACCATCTTGCGATTCTCGCAACATAACTTAGTGTCGTGGTGTGGTGTTGATCAGGTACTGTGCGGTAAAGACGTAGTTGTTGTTTGGGTAGTTAGGGTGGCTTGTTGGGGACCTCGATATGATCGTATTCTTCAAAGTCGGGATCTTCAGCGATACTACTGAGGAACTTCCATGTTACATCCGATTTGAAATTCGAACCGAATTGATCCTTGAACCAGTCCCACGTTGGCTTCCAGCCATACCGTAAATGCCGACAGGCCACTTTGATCCGTTCGTGATGAGTGAGAGTTTCGATCCCTTTCTGTTCGGCTTGTTTTTGTAGTGCTTCCGCCTCGGTTTGCGGATGTTCTCGTGCTGACCAGATGTGCTTGGTTCCGGTCGGCGCAGAATCGCTGGTCGCTGTTGATGACGTGGACGAACCCGCACTTCCAGTGTCGTAGCCCTCTTTATCGAGGAAGTCAAGCGCGGCTTGGCGACTCGCGTCCTCCCCCGTAAGGGCATGGCCAAGGGCAGTTGCCTGCCAAGATGTTACACGGAAGACACGAGAGTTTCGACTTTGGCCGCCAATGATGACCACGTCGTCGCCGACCTCGTAGTCCCACTTCTCGAAGTCTTGGGCCGACAGTTGAAGCGGTGCATGTTCGTCCGACTTGGTGAACTCCTCACCAGCACAACCCTGCGCTCCGTAGAAGTACGCGGGAACCAGCGCCGCTCCATTCCGCACATCTTTGCGAGCGAAGGCCGCGCCTTTCACCTTCAGAACTGCAACGCTTCGGTCATTCCCGTTTGCCAGCGCGTATGGCGAGAACTCTTTGGCGTTGTACTGCGTCCATTTTGGGATACTCCCCACATCATCGGGGCAGTCAACCTGTTCGATGAGCGGCGTTTCAATGTCTCGTTTGTCTGACTCGAACTCCAGCACGGTCTTCTCGCTGTCGAGAATCCGGAACAAGTCGTAGGGCGGCTCAAGCGTTGTCTGCGATGACTCAACGGTCAGCGATGGTTGTGTAGCGAACACGCGGCGAAGCACCGCTTCGTACGACTCGGGAACGTCAGGGGTGGTTTCGTTGGCCTCCCAGAAGATACGGTCACGACTCCATTCGGGTTCAATCTCGACCTTCTGAATCCCGGTCTTTGAGTGTTCGACACCGGGAAGCCGGAACATTCGCTTCGGGCCGTAGATAGCACAATCCAACCCCGCCCCCTTCTCGGTGCAGAATGTCTGGGCGAGTTTCTTGAGCCGTTCCCGTTGCGCTTCACCGGAAACGAGCCGAGGGGCATGGACGTGGATTGAGCGCCGTCCCGAGAAGTACAGCGTACAGGTATGAAACGGTACATCAAGATAGTCTTCTACGAACTCGCGGAACCAGCCGATAAGTGTGGCTGGTCCTTCCTGATGGTACTCGTCGCTTTCGATGTGAATGGGGCAGAGAACGCGGTCGTCGGCTTCACACTCGTCTTGGAGTTCCGTTGCTATCATCTTGTAGTCCGCTACCTCGTAGCCCTTCTCGAAGTTGTCTTGCCGTTCGTACTGGTCGCGGCTCAAGAGATACACCGGGCTGGCAGTCTCAGCATCATCCGGGACAGGGTCGAAGATGGTCCGGAGTTTCGGAGCGCGCTTCGGCCCCTTGTTGTTCGGGAATCCGTACTGGACACACGGGATGTTCTCCCATGCATCGGGGATGGTCGTGGTTGGCGTACTTGTCGCGTCGTTGTTACTGGTTGGTTTACTCATGGTTGTTGATGTCGAGATGTTGGTTCAAGCGGGAAGCTGACCTTCCCACTGAGCCGATACTATCGGTTGGAAGAAATCGAAGTCACGGACGGGTACAATTCTTTTATATACCCCTCGGGCAGTTAGTTTCCATTACCCGGACGTTATCTTGCGATTCTCGCAACATAACTTAGTGTCATGGTGTGTGGTTAATTAGATGCTGTGCGGTAGGTCTATGTGATGAGGAACATGGCTGTCACTCTGGGTTGCGTACCCTCTCTTCCTTTACTGAGGATTACTTTACAATTTCAGCATGACTGTTACTATCCCGAGGAGTCCCAATGTTTACAGCCCCGACTGGAATCCGCCCAACCACTCCGATGACGGTCAGTGATGGGTTAGCGGCGGCCTTATCGAGGCAGTCCATGGTTCGTTCCCGCTCGTCGTCATCAAGGACGTGCAGGCGCTTCACGCTGAACTCGGGCCGCCGGAGCAACTTCTTGTAGACGACCTTCTTGAACGAAGTAACGGAGAAATGGGTTCCGTCGCCTTCGAGGTGTAGGCCCGTCTCCTTCTCGTGGGGTTCCCGGTGTGGGTCTTCTGAGAACTGTCCGCGGAGTGATTCGATAGAGTTGCGACTCTCGGTGTTCTGAGTTTCTGAGGTCATCGTTGAGTTTCTGTGGGAGGACGCGAGTACCCCGACCTTCTGGACGCGCGACAGAGCCACGGCTCTACCTGTTACCAGTCGAAGAGCCAATGGAACGGCTTGTTGGCGCGCGAAAATCGAAAACACCCATAACCAACTCTAAGAGCGGTTATCGGTGCGACTAACGGATAGTCGAAAGGTTCGAAGGAAAAAGCGTCTTTCCTACTATACCTAAGATCCCTCAAACGTAAATATCTTTCGAAATCGAAAGACAGAGTCGGTGTTATTCGGAAATTGGAAGAGTATTCTCGATGGTCTGACCCTTGGGGTTGAGAGCGGGAATCCCTGCTCAAATTCCCGACTCAGATTCTATGCCTCGTGGGTGGTCAAGCGGTTGAGAGGATACCTGCGGGTGAGGAAACACTGACTACTGAGAGACACACCCCGTTCCCGGTGCAGACAATCTATCGAATATTAACGGAACAAGCTCGTCGCGATCGACCCATATACTGGGCGGTCAGCAGTGATTTCTTGAAACCGTAATTTTGAATTTAATCTACTGTTCCTCGCAGGACACCATATGCAGTCACGACAAACGCCCCTAATCCCAATCCACCACCGATACCGATATACGGATACGAAATTCCCGCTATACCGACTCCAAATATAACAATCCCAACCCTTGCATTTATTAGCGTACTTTTCAAGCGAGAATACTCTCTGTAAAAACCCTCACGTCATGACGGCTTTGTCGTTGGAGCGGAGTTGATCTCGTGACTCAGTGTTTCGATTTCAGATCCTGTTTTCAGTGCAGTAGACGTTGATACCAATTCAATAAATTGTGGAAATGTATTTTCTAACTCAGCTTCTTTATCTGCGGCCTCCAAGAAACTACCAATATAATTATTTATCCCTTCACGGTGAGCGTTCGATATTCTTTTTGTATTTACTGGAGACAAGATCCCAGGGGTCCTCAGATGCTTTTGTACCTCTTTGAGATGATATTCAATAGTTTCAACATCTGGATTATCCTCTTGTAGATAGGCCCGAAAAGCACCAGCAAGATCATGACAAGCAACGCTTTCATCATCCAAATCATCCTTCTTCTGGATAATATCATAAATAGATGAGATTAGTATAGAGAGGCCACCAAGTACAAATGATGCCAGTGTAATGAAGGCCGGAATCTGATACTCTTGGCTTTCAATATCTATGATACTGGCAATAACAAAAGAAATGACGAACAGTAACAGTCCCAAGCGCCCGAGCCATTTTTTGAAAAAATTTCTCTGCTTGAAAGTATCCACTTCTTTAGTAGAAACCCAGTACGAGTTGATGAAATCGTTAACTGCCTCTCTCTCCACTACCGATCTTTTACCGTGATTTCTATCACTATTCAATGTTGTCATTATATCATGGGTGATTTAGAATGACTTCAATCTATTGTTGCGTCATAAACTTCCACCCTGCTACCCATCCAAATCGGACTCAGTCAACTTCATTTTCTATAGCAACTGGCCCCTCAGCAGTAACCAGACGCGCTAACACGACCCGTCCATTGCTTTCCTCGCCCGTTTCTGGATCAAGGAAGATAGCCTCACTTTCTTCCTCGTGATCGACTTGGAAATAGTGCTGTCCCCCTTGAATGCCCTCTCCGTAAACGCGGATCCAGTCCTCACGTTGATCAATGCGTGTCACAGTCTTTGGATGAGCTTTGTTCCCGGCATGGGGTAGGGCGTATTCCCCAACCCACACCACACTATCACCTACTTCCAAACGACGTGCAAGGGACAGTAGCGAGGTCATTATACATGAGTTTTCATCTCACCTGAATATGAAGGTTAGGAATCGGATAGTTCCCAACAACCCGGAATAATCGAGAGATCCCCCGCCCCTTCCCGCAGCAGACACTACGACAGGTCATACCAGAACGAACTTGCCGTGAATACATCCCGTGACGGGACCAAATCCAGTTGATTGACCGGCTTTCGCAGGAAATCTCGTACGAGAATGGCTCCGTATTGACGGCGTCCCCCACTGTGGTACTGTCGATCGGATACTTCCCGACGTAGGTACTAAATGACTTAGACAGAATACTCAAACATGGTCTATACTGATCACCCCGCATTTGAAATTTCAAATTGGGGGCAGACGGTTTGGCGATACATATCCATCCATCAGTTTCTATCGATCTTGGAAACGGAATCGCTTTGGTTCACTCGATCAGATATGTTTGAGGATCCTTACGAGGGAAGACTCCCTGATGAGAATATTAATGAATTATCACCAATCCATGAAATCAAACTCCCAGAATATATGACGGTAAACGCTTTTAGGGGAACAGGTAAAAAGAAAACCTCTGATTGGGAATATACTAATAAGAGGTCCGAAATAGAGGCATATCGTCGAATTTCGTTTGTGAACTGTTGGCATGGGAAAGAAAAAGAGATGGACACAATGTGGCGGGCACATCTTGACTCAGATAACGGTGTTGTAATAAAATCTACTGCAAAACAACTAAGGCAGTCGTTTTCGGCTTACAAGGAAACTGATGTATATTTAGGTGAGGTAGAATATATTGATTACAGATCTGAAAAGATAGAAGATAATAATCTTCTTCGTCCATTTTTATACAAACGTGATGGGTTTGAACAAGAAAATGAAATTCGTGCTATTGTAACCTCCCTTCCAACGGACAAACATCCCAGTTATAAGGGGACCGTCCCCGGAGAGCAGGTACCCCTACATTGGGAAGAACAGGATGTTGGATTCTATGTAGATATTGACATACGAGAGTTAATCGAAGAAGTTCGAATATCACCTACCGCTTCCTCTTGGTTGGAAAGAACGCTTTCAGATGTTTGTTCAAAATACGATCTTGATTTAGCAGTAACTCAATCCTCTCTCTCTACTGATCCTCCCGATTCACGGTGGGACAGTGATTAGATCATTTAGCGCGCCTTCCAGCGGCGAAACTTGGTTTTGACCCTCGATGTCTGCTTGAAACGCCGCCTTCCCGGTGCAGACGTTCAGAGAAACCACAGCGAAACGAACTTGCTGTGAATTCACTCTCATCCTTGGAGATCATTCGTAAGTAACGGTGATAGATCATGGGGTTCTGTAAACGGCAACGAATGACTTTTAAATTTAATCGTTCACAATCCCAATCAAATGGCGGCAGATGAATATTATGATGCAATTGGGAAAGTACTATCCTACGTCCTCAGTGCTGGGGACCGAGTATATGCTCAGAGAGAAAGCGATACAGGGTATAAATTCACTCTGAGCCGAGACGATGTGTACATTGACTTACTGGCTGAACCCTATGCACGGTTTTTTAGACTACAGTATGAGTATCGATTGAGCAATGAATTGATAGCGGCATACAAAGAAGAAAACCAACTTCTTCGAGGACATATTGAACGGTATGATATTGATAAATCTACAATAGGTGATGAGAACCTACATCAAGCGGTTGCATATCGTCGTATTGATGACATCGATATTGAAGAGGCCAGAGACAGTGTCAGAGAAGCATATACGTATGTAACGCATACAGACTGTCGCATTCAGAATCTAACATTGAACGATGTTGGTTCTGATAAAGACCCGATCTGGGATGGAATTCAGGTAGTTCGGCTTCTGTACCCCTACGAGAGTGACTTTGGTCCTCGGAGATATGAAAGAGCCGCTCAAGATACTATCAGTGTAGGACAAGACATTCGAGAAAAAATGAGCCGAGCATTAGATGCTATTCAAGAAGTGGGGCGTGGCGTAGACCAGTGAAACCGGTCGCCTCGTGAGAATAGACAGGACGAACATCCAACGAATTGATGAGGTCGCAGGAAGTGACCGAGGAGTTCATAATAGACACCTACAAATTATAACCTGCCAACTGAAATAGATAACAAAGTGCCTACAGTCACGCCAACTCCCACAGCTACTCCAACTCCTACACCTACGGCTACTCCAACTCCTACAGCCACACCAACTCCTACACCGACACCGATTCCACCGGTAGATGGAATAGGTTCAGTAATATCTTCACTTCCGATTGAGATATTTTTACTATTACTAACTATTGTTCTCAGTGGGTTAGGGGTGTATCTTTCTCTGGGGACTCATGTATTTCAAGTCAACACCGGACTGCGCGAATCATTAGAACAGCTTGATGATGTTTTAATGGGAAATGATACGAAAGTCAGGGTGATATTACACCGTTTTGAATACTCGCCGGTTAGGAATATTCTACCCTGTGTCAAAAATGTCAACAAATGTGTCTTAGAATTTCGGGTACATGTTCTCAATGATCAGAATATTGGCGGGGCTGGACAACCCAAAGAGATCGAGTACTTCATCGACGGTGTGTCTTTGAGTAATATCAGAGACTACGACCTCGTAACAGATACAGAACAAGACACGTATTGGTTGCGTGTTAGTGTTGATTCCATCGACCCCGCTGATTGTCGTGAAATTGCTTCAAAAGTAATGCGTAGAATCGTTGAATTCAATATCTGAGGATCATATGTTTATCAAATGCTCCTCTCGGCGCTCCATTTGCTCGTTCTTCGTCGCTTTGTCGTAGTGTTTCTCCATGATCTCATGCGTCATATCAACACGATCAGCAGTCACTTCTTTCGGCTGACCCGCGTTCAAAGCCTCAGTAACATAGCCCCGCCTCAGCGCGTGCGGACTTACTGAAGCAGGGCATTTGCTGGCTGTGTTGAACGAGGTGGCCTCACACTCATCGAGGTCGCGATCCATCGGACACTCACCCGTGTAGTGACAGGGTCGAGTCCCGGTGTAGACATTCCGTTGAATGGTTGTGGCCACACAACGCTTTCCGTGGGTAGACATGAGCAGAGGCGTCCGTCCGTGTTCATCCTCCTCGTCAGGATGATTGAACCGAAGGTAATCACGGATCACACCGGCGGCTTCCTTATTGATTCGAACGTCTCGCTCGCCTTTCCGCTTGTTCTTGAGCGGGGTTCCCGAGTCTGGACGGTGGCGGACTCTGAGATAGGGGTTTGAGCCGTCCTCGAAGTCACGCTTATCGAGGCCATACAGTGAACTACGACGCATCCCGGTCTTCCACAGTACCACGAATATGACGTGACGCAGACTCGCGTACTCGTGCTTATCGAGGTATTCCAGAATCGCAGTCGCCTCGTCACTCGTGAGTACATCGTCTGCAACCTCGTCCTCGTGGGTCGGTTTGGGAACACGGACCAAGTCACTCATTCCGTCCGGGACGGCGTTGATGTGTTCGCAGAAGCGGATGAACCCCTTGATGCAAGTCATGTCGGACTTGAGGGTGATGGTTTTCACCTCCTCGATCCGCATCTCTTTGAATCGCTGGATTTCGTCGCTGGTCAGTTTGTTCAGATTCTGAACCCCGGCGTTCTCGGTGAGCCAGTCGCAGAAGATATTCAGCGTCGTCTGGTAGTTCGAGATCGTGGAGTCGGTCACGTCGGTGGATTTGTCTTTCAGGTAGCGGTTCTTCGCTTCGTGCGGCGGAGTTGCGTTCATTGTCGAATCTCCACCGAACGCGCACAGCGAGAGCGCGACTCGAAATGGCTCCCTGCCGGTTGGCATCCTCGGGTGCTTCGCGTTCGCGCCGAGCGGAGCGAGGCACAGAGGCCCGGGGTTCAAATCCCCGCGAGTCCACTCCCCCCAAATCGACTATTCTTGACGATTTCAGGCGTTCTCGCCGGTTCCGTATCGAACTCACTGAGAATCCGTTACGATTCGTTTCGGAAACGGTGCCAGCTTGCAGTTCGCTTGGTTCAGCCTTCGATGCCGACGTCTTCAACAATCACCGATTGTGGGGTCTCGGTGCTCGTACCCCAGCCGCCGTCGAAGAACGGGAGAACATTTAGGTATATACGCACGTAAAGTAGGTGTATATGTCCGATGCAGACACCGCGGGCGGGGACGACGGGCCGGAGATGGTCCAGATCAACCTCCGACTCAGCGAGGCGTTCCTCGAAGACATCGATACGACCTGGAAAGAGCAGGGATT
>ENA-ORCS01001043-ORCS01001043.1-marine-metagenome-genome-assembly--contig:-NODE-1043-length-13644-cov-3.474829_pt1 | contig 13644 bp, 11 predicted proteins | sample MGYA00237781_ERZ508513 | MGnify/ENA primary metagenome ERZ508513 (study PRJEB26184, sample SAMN06268793) | marine metagenome | isolation source: Eden Landing Ponds, San Francisco, CA, USA | place...
CAGCAGGCCCGCCTCCCCGAACTCGGTCAGACACTCCAGGCCGTCGCCGAGGCGGGCGCCGACGTCGTCTACGACGGTCACGTCGGGGAAGCTATCGCCGAGGAGATCAAGGCCAAAGGCGGGTTCATGACCGTCGACGACCTGGCGGCTCACGAGGTGGAGTGGCCCGACCCCGTCTCGACGACTTACAACGGGACGGAGGTGTTCGAACTCCCGCCGAACAACCAGGGACTGCTCGCGCTCGAAGCGCTGAATATCGCCGAGGAAGTCGACGCCGGCGGCACCGACTACGACTCGGCCGAACGCGTCCACCGCTTCGCCGAGGCGATGAAACTCGCGTTCGTCGACGGGCACCGCTACGTAACCGACCCCGACTACGAGGACATCCCACCGCTGGGCTCGAAAGAGTACGCACGAGAGCGCGCCACGGAAATCGGCGACCGGGCCATCGAGGACCCCGACGTCGGCGTCCCCAACGCCGGGAGCGCGGAGGACGCCGACACCGTCTTGCTCTGTGTCGCCGACGACGCCGGGAACGTGGTCTCGTACATCAACTCCCGCTTTGCGGGCTTCGGGTCGGGCGTCGTCGCCGGGGAGACGGGCATCGCACTGCAAAATCGCGGGTCGTCGTTCTCGCTCGACCCCGACCACCCGAACAGTCTCGAACCCGGAAAGCGACCCTTCCACACACTCGTTCCCGCCGTCGCGAAACTGGGGCCGGACGACTGGGCGGCCTTCGGCGTCATGGGCGGATACATGCAGCCACAGGGCCACGTTCAGGTGCTCTCGAATATCGTCGACTACGACATGCCGCTGCAGGCGGCACTCGACGCGCCGCGCTGGCGCTATCGCGAGGACGGATCGCTGGCGGTCGAAGAACAGTTACACGAGGGCGTTCCGACGAAACTCGTCCGCCGAGGCCACGACGTCGGGGTACTCCCGCCGCTTTTGTTCGGCGGTGCACAGATCGTCCGCAACGACGACGGCACGCTCTCGGGTGCAACCGAACCCCGGAAAGACGGGCACGTGGCGGGCTACTGATTCCGTCACGGTACTATTCCCGTCGCGAGTGGCTGAGAGGGCGCCGCGAGTCACTTGGCTCCGGATACCCTCGCCGCGGGGCCATCCTTTTGCACGGGCACCGACTGGAGGATCCATGGCCTACGAGATCGCGCTGATCCCCGGCGACGGGATCGGTCAGGAAGTCATAGAGGCCGTGGGACCACTCGTCGACGACCTCGCGGCGTCCGCAGGGGTCGGACTGGAATTCACCGAACTCGACTGGGGGAGCGAGCGCTACCTCTCAGAGGGGGCGATGATGTCCGACGACGGGATCGACACCCTGCGAGCGCACGACGCCATCCTGCTGGGCGCTGTCGGCCACCCCGACGTGCCGGACCACGTCACGCTCCACGGGCTGATGCTCCCGATCCGCAAGCGACTGAACCAGCAGGTGTGCAAACGTCCCGCCACCCTCTTGGAGGGCGTCGAGAGCCCGCTCCGCGGATACGGGGGCGGCGACGTCGACATCGTCGTCTTCCGGGAGAACACCGAAGGCGAGTACGCGAACGTCGGCGGGCGCGAACACCGCGGGTTCGACCACGAGGTCGCCGTCCAGAGCGCCGTCTACACCAGACAGGGGACCGAGGCCGTCGTCCGTGCCGCCTTCGAGGCCGCCGTCGAGCGCGACGAGAAACTGACGAACGTGACGAAGTCGAACGCACAGGCCCACGGGATGGTGTTCTGGGACGAAGTCGTCGCGGAAGTGAGCGAGGACTACCCCCAGGTAGCGGTCGAGCGCCTCCTCGTCGACGCCGCGGCGATGGACTTCGTGCGCCGACCCGAGGAGTTCGACGTCGTGGTCGCCTCCAATCTCTTCGGGGACGTCCTCACCGACCTGGGCGCCATCGTCACCGGTAGTTTAGGACTCGCCCCATCGGCCAACATCGCACTCGACAGCGACGCTCCCTCGATGTTCGAACCCGTCCACGGCAGCGCTCCCGACATCGCCGGTCAGGGGATCGCCAATCCGCTCGCGACCGTCCGCTCGGTCGCGATGTTGTTCGACCACCTCGGCGAATCGGCGGCCGCGACCCGCCTCGAAGACGCGGTCGCCACCCAGCTCGCCGACCCCGGCGCGCCCCAGACCCCGGACCTCGGTGGAGATGCGGGGACCGAAGCGGTGGTCGCGGACCTGCAGGATCGGCTCTAACGCGCGGGCCGAGCAGGACGGGAGCGGTTCCGAGAGCCCGGACCGAGCAGGACGGGAGCGGCTCCGAGAGCCCTGGTCGAACAGTGATGGGACCACCCCGCGTGGCTACCATACCACGTCGGCCGTCACTGTGCCGACGCGGTCGACCTCGGCCCGGACGACGTCACCAGCTTCGATCGGGTGAGCACCCGGCGTCCCGGTCGAGATCAGGTCGCCGGGTTCGAGTGTCATCACCCGGGAGTGGAAAGAGACGAGTTCTCGCGGCGAGAAGTGCATGTTCGCGACGCTGTTTTCCGCGACCACCTCGTCGTTCACGACGGTTCGAACAGAGAGGTCGTCGAGAGCGCCACCGTCGACCGAGATATCACCCTCCGCGACGACGACACGGGGTCCGACGACGAGGAACGTGTCGTAGCTCTTCGCGCGCGTGAGAAACCGGGGGTTGCGCTGGAGGACGTCCTCGGCGGTCATATCGATCACGGGGACGTACCCCGCGACCACGTCGTCGGCCTCGCCCGGGTCGATATGGCGACAGGTGCGGCCGATCACGACCGCCAGTTCGGCCTCCGCAGTGACCCGATCGGACTCGCTCTCGGGCGGGAGTCGTACGGGACCGCCGGGCCCGGTCGCGGCAGTGGTGGGTTTGAAGAAACTCGCGGGTTCGTCCGGGCTGTCCTCGTCCAGGTCGGCGGCGTGGTCGGCGTAGTTCAGGCCGATCCCCAGCAGTTTCCCCGGGTCGGCGAGCGGGTTCGCGAACCTCACGTGAGAGTCGGGGACACGACTCGCCGAGGCGTCGTCGGGTTCGGGGAGTGTGCCCGACGGGCGCTGGATCGCCTCACGAACGGTCGTCAGTGTGGGGTCGGCGGTCGCGAGCGGGACGGAGCCGTCGGCGTCACCCAGCAGCGCGCGGCCGTCGGCGTCACGGGCGAGGTACCGGTCCATATCCCGGTGAGTGGCCCCCGAACCCATGAGTCTTCGCCAGTCGCGCACGGCAGGGTGTCGGGAGCCAGTCGGATGCCGTAGTGTGTCGGGAGCCAGCCGAGCGTCCCCGCCCGAGCGGGGGTTTTTGCTGTTCGATCCCCGAGACGTGTGCGTGAGGCGACTGACGGCTGTGGTCGCGGTGCTGGTGCTGACGAGCGGCTGTAACGCCATCGGCAATGCCGGGCCGTCGCCCGCGGAGACAGTCACGGCCGCTCCGGTCCCGGCGGTCGAGACCGCTAACCGGACGACGACCGACCGCGCCGACTGCGCAGCGCCACGGCCGGGTCCCGCACCCGAATCGACACCTGCTCCCCGAGACGAACCGGTAGCGCTCCCGATAGCTGAGGGTCGGATCAACGGCTCGGCGCTGGCGGCGCTCCACGGGCGGTCGCTTTCGAACTACAGTTTCCACCTCCGGGCTGGCAGCAGCGGCGAGGTGTGGGCACTGCCCGACGTGGCGGCGTTCACCTACGAGGGGATCGGCCTCGGGGCCGGGCTGGGGTCGACCCAGAGCGGTGCACCCTGGAGCTACGCCATCGGTGGACGACTCTACAGCCTCCGGACCGACAACGGGCAACTGGTGTTCGACGAGCGTCCGTACCGCGCTGACTCCCCGGAACGCGACCGACTGCGCCGTGCGCTGACCGGCGAGCGGTGGCTCGCCTCCCGCGTCGCCCCCTACAACTACACCGTGGTCGGGACGCGCACAGTCAACGGTACCGAACTCCGGGTGCTCGAAGACACCCTCGACCAACCGGTGTTGCGCCGGCCGGACCCACGCGCCGGCGCGATGCTGGAAGTCAACTCGACGCTGTACGTCGACCGCTACGGCATCGTTCGGGCCGCCCGCCACGTCGAGCGACTCCGCTACGTCCCGAAGGCGGGCATCCCCAACGAAACCAGAGTGTCGACGCTCGAAGTCGACCGGATCGGGACGGCCGACCTCCACCGACCAGCCGCGTTCTGTGTGACCAACCCCGACGCGATGCGCACCGCCGCGCCGACCGACAGCCAGACCGCGACTCACACCGGACCGACGACCGTCGACACGTCGGCATCGAACGCGTCGGCCGTCGACACACCAACACCGAACCCGCCGGCCGGAGCACAGACCACGGCACCACCGACGACACCAGCAGCGACCAGGACGACGATGGCAGACAGCTGAAAGGACGCGAACGACGCCCCAAGACACCTGAGAGGACCCGAGCGACGGCTAACGAGAGCACACGTCGGACTCGTTTTGCGTCTGCGGGTACAACGAACGGTATGCACACTGCGGCCAGACGGAACCCCGGGCACACCACGCGGTGGTCACCGTGACCGTACTGGTGCTGGGCGACCAGCTCACCCGCCGCGTCGGCCCGGTCGCCGAGTGCGAGGAACCGGTCCTCATGATAGAGGCGACAGCGTTCGCCCGCAAACTCCCCTATCATCCCCACAAGCTCGTCGCAGTCTTCAGCGCGATGCGCCACTACCGCGACGCGCTCCGTGCCGACGGCCGGACCGTCCACTACCACCAGGTCGAGACGTTCCGGGAAGGGTTCGAAGCCCACTTCACCGCCCATCCGGGCGACGAACTCGTCGTCATGGAACCCCCGAGCCACGGTGGGCCAGCCCGACTCCGTGACCTCGTCGCGGACTGTGGCGGGACGCTCCGGGTCGTCGAGAACGACCTCTTTCTCTCGACACCAGTGGCGTTCGACGAGTGGGCGGCCGAGCGAGGGCTGGACGAAGACGAGTTGCCACGCCAGGAGACGTTCTACCGGTGGATGCGCGAGCGGACGGGCTACCTGATGGACGGCGACGAACCCGTGGGCGGGACGTGGAACTACGACGAAGACAACAGGGAGACCCCCCCGGCCGACTACGACCCGCCCGATCCGCCCGCGTTCGACCCCGACGAGACCACCCGCGAGGTCCGGGACTGGGTAGAAGATACCTTCGTGGGCAGTTACGACGAACCGCCGTACGGCGGCGACTGGGCCGACCCCGGGTCCTTTCGGTGGCCGGTCACGCGGGAGGGCGCCGAACGCGCTCTGGAGACGTTCGTCGACGAGCGCCTCTCGGCCTTCGGTGACTACCAGGACGCGATGTGCGCGGACGACTGGCTGTTGCACCACTCCCTGCTGTCCGTCCCCCTGAATCTCGGACTCCTCCATCCGCGAGAGGTGGTCGAGAGCGCACTCGCCGCCTATCGCGAGCAGGACCTGCCCCTGAACAGCGTCGAGGGGTTCCTCCGGCAGGTGGTCGGGTGGCGGGAGTTCATGCGCCACGCCTATCGCCGTGAGATGCCCGACATGGCGACCGCTAACCAGTTAGACGGGGACGAACCGCTCCCCGACTGGTACTGGACCGGGGAGACGGATATGGCCTGTCTATCTGACGTCGTCGAGGGCGTCCGCACCCGGGGGTACAGCCACCACATCGAGCGGCTGATGGTCCTGTCGAATTTCGCGACGCTGCTGGGCGTGGAACCGGCCGCGCTCGACCGGTGGTTCCACGCGGCCTACGTCGACGCCTTCGACTGGGTGACGACACCCAACGTCGTCGGGATGGGGACGTTCGGAACCGACGCCGTCTCGACCAAACCCTACGTCTCCTCGGCGAACTACATCCAGCGGATGAGCGACTACTGCGGGAACTGTGTCTACGACCCCGACGCGACGACCGGTGAGAGGGCCTGCCCGTTCAACGCGCTGTACTGGGACTTCCTCGACCGCCACGAGGACCGCCTGCGCTCGAACCACCGGATGGGGCTCGTCTACTCACACCTCGACAGCAAAGACGACGAGGAGCGGGCAGCCATCCGCGAGCGGGCAGCGACTGTCCACGAGCGACTCCTGGACAGCGGGAGCGTACGTCCCGACCGAGGCCTCGACGACTTCGGGGTAGACTGAACCGAGTCACGACCCCCGGCCCCGACTCACCCACACCGGGAACATCGCCTGCAGAAGCCCCACCCACACTGGGACCATCCCCTGCAGGAGTCCCACCCACAGCAGCGGCGGGCCCTGCTACTCGATCGTCAGGTCGTCGCCGCCGTCGCCGCCGCGGTCGGATTCGTCCCACTCGATCTCGAACTCGACGCTCAACTCCCCGGGGCCGTTGGTGGGGCCCTCGCGTTCGGCTTTCACTTCGAACGTCGGTCGTTCGGGGATATCGAGTGTCACCGACTCACCGTGACCTGACAGTGTCAGCGAATCGCCCACCTCGAGCGTGTCCGCGACGCGACGGAGATACGACGCGACTTCCGCACGGTCCCGCGTGCTCTCGGATTCGAAGAGGACTTCTTCGGGCATACCTCTCCTACATCGCCGGCCAGGATAAGGGTGTGGAATGTCAGCACGATTATCGGTTGAGTGCGACGACGAGGACGGCCGCCGCGAGCAAGAGGACGAACAGCGTCGTGACCGGCTGGCGGGTCGGGCCGAATCGGAAGAGGACGAACGCCAGGCCGCCACCGACGACGCCGACGGCCGCGCTGAACAGGGCATGAAGCATCTCGACGCGAGCGGTATCGGCGCCGCCGCCGACCTGGTCGCTCAGCGTGACCGCGTTCGTCCCGCTGTCCCAGGCGACGACGGCCGCGACCGACCCGAACACCACCGGCATCGCACCCGCCCCCGACAGTGCCGCCACGACAACGCCGCCAAAGGCGATCAGGGCACCGCCGTCGACGATACGGTGACGCCCCGCCCAGACCCCCGCGAGCAGTGCGACGACGCCCGCCAGTGCGATGAGCGTCGGTGTCGGGCCCCCGGGGACGCTGGCGGCGACGGCGAAACTCCCGGCTGCGCCGGCCGTCGCCACCGACCGCCGCGAGGGGCGGCGGACGAGTTCGTAGCCCGTCACGCCGACCACCGCCTGCGGGCGCGTTCGAGCGCCTCGTAGAGCGATTCGTCGTCAGCCCAGTCGATGACGCGAAGCCCGCTCGCCCGCAGGTCGCTCAGCCGATTGGACCGCTCGACCGACGCCAGCGTCCGTCCGACGGTGTCGCGCCGCGTCGGGTCCGGACTGACGACCGTCACCGGGTGGCCCCTGACGTGGAGGCGCCGAGCGACGTACGCGGCGGCCGTATCGACCATCGGCGAGCAGAAGACCACCTGCGCGTCGTCGGGGAGTCGCCCGACGAGCAGGCGGAGCGCCGGCCGGACGTACACCCGCTCGGCCGGTGGCGTCGCCGACAGCGCCGGGTGGGTCGCCAGCAGGTGACGCGCCTCTGCCCGGTGGGTCGGCCCCGCCCCGGGCGGGAGCCAGATGTCGGCCTCCGAGAACGCTGCGATCCCGACCCGGTCGCCGGTGTCCAGCAGCGAGTTGAAGAGCCGATGGGTCGCGTCGATGCTGCGCTCGACCGCGTTAGGGCCGTCCTCGCCTGACTGGACGTACGCCGCCGGCCGCAGGTCGACGAGGAGTACGACCGTCGCCATCCGCTCTTCACGAAACTCCATGGTCGCCAGCGACCCGTCCCGGGCGTAGCGATTCCAGTCCAGTCGGCTCAACGGGTCACCGTGCTGGTACTCGCGGACCGACGCGAACTCGACGCCCGACCCCGTGGTGTCGGTCGCCACCCGCCCGGTGTACGGCGACGTGAGCGCCTGCAGCGGGACCGCCTCGGTCGCGTCGACCGGCGGGACACAGGTCAGCGTCGTCGGCGCCGTCCCCACGTCGTACTCGCGCTCCTCGCTCCCGCTCGCGTTCCGGACGATCACGGTCAGCCCGTCGAGGTCGAATTCGCCGCGACGGGCCATCACAGTATAGGAGAAGGTCACGGCCGCACCCGGGCGGAGCGCCGTCGCCGCCCGCGCCGGTCCCTCGACGACCGACAGCGCATCCGGGACCTGTTCGACGACTCGCATGTCCGGGATCGACCGATCGCCCGTGTTCGTGACGGTGACCGTCACCGTCACCTCGTCACCCGGTTCGGGCATCGGGTCACTGACCTGCCGCGTGACCGACAGCGACGGCGCGGGTGCCGAGGAGACGTTCGCGTACGCGAGGTAGGTCACGCCGACGACCGCCGCGAGCAACAGCGGCCGGGTACTCGTCGCGACACCCAGTCCGCCCGTCAGAAAGGACAGCCCCGCGACCCCGACCCAGCGGTTCGTCCGCCGGGTCGTCACGGACCTGACCGTCAGTCCGGTCGCCGTGTCCCCGCTTACGTCGCCGTCCTCCTCCGCTGGCTCGGTCTCCGTGGGGTCGGTCTCGCTCCGGACGGTCGCCGGTTCCCGGACACCTGTCGAGCGTTCCCGTGACCCGGACCGGCCCCCGGTCGCCGCGTCCGCCGCGCTGGTTTCGGGAGGCGTCGTGTCTGTGCCGCCGTCCGGAACCGTCGTGTCCGTCGAATCGACCGTCTCACTCGTGGCGTCGTCCGCCGTATCCGGGTCACTCATCGCGGTCCCCCTCGTCGCCAGGTACGACATCGAAGACCGAACCGAGTCCCGAACCGGTGTCGTCCCCGTCGGGAGTTCCGTCGGTATCGGCCCGGTTGGCAGTTCCGTCGGTATCGGCCCGGTTGGCAGTTCCGTCGGCGTCGGCCGTGGTGGTACCGGCGTCTGTCCCGATGGTGTGTCGGGGACCGGGTTCCTGGGGGTCGTCGACGAGCGCCGCGAGTTCGGCGGCGACGCGCCCGGTCCGCCGGACGAAACTCGGTCGCGAGTTGAAATACTCGCGAACCCGGTCGACCCGCCCGACCGCCGGGGTCTCGCCGCTGAACACCGCCGCGGCGTACGGGTCGTCGGTCCAGGTCCCTTCGTACATGGCCGTTCTGGCCTGTTCGGGGCTGAGCCCCCGTCGGCGGACGAGTGTCGTCTCGGCGACGTCTTCGACCTCCTCGCGGAGTCGCTCGCGCTCTGTCATCCGGTAGCGCGTCATCGACAGCCGGTCGAACCGTTCGTCGAACTCGTCGCCCGGCGTCGGCAACTCGACGACCGCCTCGGTGTCGGGCGTCTCGGCGTACTCCCGGTCGGTCGTCCGCCGACGCTGGAGTTCCCGGAGCCCGCCGAGCACGAGGAGCACACCCAGGAGCAACACCATGGCGCGGTCGGTCGGAAGCGACCCGAGGAGGCCGGGTGCGGCCAGCGCCACCAGCCCGAGCACAGCCAGGATCACACCCAGCCCCGCCGCGATGCGCTTGCCGGCGCTCACGGGTCGCCCTCCGCGTAGGCCGCTTCGATCCGCCGGAGTGTCTCGACGGCTGCCTGTTCACGGTCCGCAGTCGCCTCCGCACCGCCGTACCGGACGTCCGCGAACAGCCGCGTGAGTCGCTCGACGTCCTCGCGGTCAAGTCCGGCGTCGACCGCAGCGGCCGCGAACTCCCCGGGCGTACTCGATTCCGGATGGTCGACCGTCAGCGAGTCGGTCATCTCCGCCCACGCCCTGTACACCTCGTTCTCGAAGCTCTCCTCGTCGTCGGTCTCCTCGATCCGGTCTGCTGCCCGGCCAGCCGCCGCCCCGACCGCCGCGACGTCGACCGCCTCTTCGGGCGCCTCCTCGCCACCCTCGCCGTCGGCGCCGTCCGGCACCGTCTGGTCGTGGTCACCGGTCAACACGAGTATCGCCACGACCACCAGGAGTCCGAGGACACCGACGAGCAGGAACTGCGACAGCAGGGACGGCGGGGCGACCGCCTCGCCACCGCCCATCAGGCCGCCGCCCTCCTGGCTCGGCCGGCCCGCCGAGGGCATATCGAGCAGTTCGCCCGGCGGCCGCGTCTGACAGGAGGCCAAGAGTAGATAAACGAAAAATCCGGGGTAGCCGACCAGCACGGCCCACCCCAGCCCCATCGCCGCGTCGTCGTACCACCGACCCGCCAGAAACACACCCACCAATCCGAGCAGGAGCGCGACCTGAACCAGCGGACTCGACAGAGCCGGGATACAGAGGTCGGCCTGGGAGGCCCCTGCACCGAGGTCGAGGAACGACCAGCGCTCGCCTGCCCCGTCGCCGGTCGGCGTCTCGACCGGGTCGCTCTCCCCGCCGAGCTGGTCGCCGGCCCCGAAGCTCCCCAGCCCGGTGTTGGGACTCGTCGTCGAGTTCAGCGTCGCCGCCGCGAAAGACAGCGTCGCCAGACAGAGGAGGGCGAGCACCACCGTTCGGAGATCGAGACGCGAATCGTCCACATCCGCGTCAAAGGGGGTGTCCGGTGTTAGTCTTTCGCGTAGCGGTCCCTGCCCACACGCAGACTCGCCCGACTCGACTCCCGAACACCAGTATATCCGACCGGGACACGCACCGTTATCCCCCTCCGGGCACATCTCTGAAACGATGCGTGCCGTTCGACTCCACGACCACGGCGGACCAGACGTACTGCAGGTCGACGACACCGACCGCCCCGACCCCGACGACAGTGAACTGCTCGTCGAGGTCGCCGCTGCCGGCGTCAACCCCGTCGACACCTACTTCCGGGACGGTTCCTACGAACCGGTCGGCCTCCCCTTTACCCCCGGCGTCGACTTCGCGGGCACCGTCGCCGCGGTCGGCGCCGACGTCACCGACTTCGCGACCGGCGACCGCGTCTACGGCACCGGCATCGGCAACGCCGGCCTCCAGGGTGGCTACGCCGAGTTCGCGACCGTCCCGACCGACCGCGTCGTCGCCCTCCCGGACGGCGCAGACATCGTCGAGGCGGGCGCCGCGGGCGTCGCCGCCGTCACCGCCTGGCGCGCGCTGATCGACCATGCCGACCTGGACCCGGCCGAAGCCTGTCTCGTCCACGGCGGGTCCGGTGGGGTGGGCCACGCCGCCGTTCAGGTCGCCGACGCCGTCAGCGCCCGCGTCGTCACGACCGCCGCCCCCGAGTATCACGACCGGCTCTCCGACCTCGGGGCCGACGTCGTCCTCGATTACGGTCGCGACGACCTCGCCGACGCCGTCGTCTCCGCGACCGGTGGCGGTGCAGACGCGATCCTCGACCACCGACTCGACGACTACCTGCAGTTCGACGCCGACGTTGCCGCTCAGGGCTGTCAGGTCGTCGGCATCGGCGAGAACAGTCCCGACCCCGCGTTCACGAACGACGGCGCCGCCCGCTCGAAGGACGTCAACTACCAGTTCATGTCGATGTTCAACATGCCCGACCTCCGGGTGGGCCTGCGCGGCGTCGCCCACCTCATGGAGTCCGACCGGCTCTCGGTCGAGATCGCGCGCAGTTACGACCTCGACGAAGCCGACGAAGCCCAGCGCGCCGTCATGGAAGACAGCTTCTTCGGGAAACTCGTCGTCGAACCCTGACGGGCAGGTCCACCGGCTGGTCTTTCCCGCGACCGTCCGTCACAGTACCCGGTTGACCGGGTCATCACTAGTCTCGATCCGGGCGAAGCTCTCGCGGACGATCGCGGCGACGTGTCGGTAGTAGTCACGGGTGTACGCCACGCAGTGAGGCGAGACGATGACGTCGTCCATCCCCCACAGCGGCGACGACTCGGGGAGTGGTTCCGTCTCGAAGACGTCCAGGGCGGCCCCGGCGATAGAACCCTCGCGGAGCGCGTCGACGAGTGTGGACTGGTCGACGACCCCGCCGCGGGCGACGTTCACGAGGTAAGCGTCCTCGCGCATGGCCTCGAACACGCTCCGGTCGACCATTCGCTTGGTGTCTTCGGTCAGCGGCACCGCGAGGACGACGAAACGGGCACCGGCAACGGCCTCGTCGAGTTCGGCCGGCGTGTAGACCCGCTCGACCCCGGGTTCGGGCGTGGGCGTCCGGCGCACGCCGACCACGTCGAGACCGAGTCCGGTCAGCCGGTCGACGACACCGCGCCCGAGGCCGCCGAGGCCGACGACGGTCGCCTGCTCGCCCGCGACGGTCCAGGCCTCGTCCCACCCCGGCCGGGACCACTCGCGGTCTTCCTGTGCGGCGACGTGGTCGTGGAGCCGGCGGGCAAGCGCGAGGACGAACCCCGCGACCGTCTCGCCAACTGCGTCGCCGTGGATACCGGTGCTGTTCGTGAGGACGACGCCCCGCTCGCGGAAGCGGTCGTCCGGGAACCGGTCGACACCCGCCTGAATCGAGTGGACCCACTCGAGTTCGAGAAACGACTCCCGGGAGACGAGCGTCACGACCGCCTCGCAGTCGGCGAGCGAGTCGGCCGACCCATCCACCACCTCGATGTCGGCCGGGGCGTCGGCCACCGCGTCGACGAGTCGTTCGGGCGGAAACACCGCCGAGACGGAGTCGTCGATACCGATCCGGTCGACCTTCATGGGAGCGGGTACGCCGCGCCAGCCCCTAACGTTTGCTCCGAACGGTGCTGTCCAGGACACGGGTCAGTCGTCCCGTTTCCCCAGTAGCGATCGGACCAGGGCCGCAAGGAGATTCTGCTCCGAGGCGACAGACCAGTCCGCCGAGAACGACACACCAGCGGCCCGGGAACCCGGAGCCACCGCGCACCCGAACGCGAGTGACGAGACAATCTATCACCTGAAGAGTACAGTATCCACCCGTTATCAGCAATTCCGTACTCCCCAGTCGTGGCTGTGTACTCGATCTGCGACTCGCTCTACTCACCCGATTTGTTTACGAATTCTGGTGTTTTTTGATCTATCCTCTTATATAAAAGCATACGTAAACATACATCTCTATTATATTATTTTGATATTTCTATGACGGGCGGCAGACGGTGGGCTGACGTGTGTTCGACGGGTGACTGACGACGCCGGGGCGGAGCCGGGCCGGCGGTCGAGGTCAAGCGAGGGGGAAGCCTCGTCCGGACAGTGTGATCGAGGGACCGTGTGGCTACAGCGTGGTAGCGACGCGTTCGTCTGTGCCCGAGCGTGTCGCTATGACTCGACGGGACGGGCTATACGCCTGCCGGTCGTACAGACAGATCGATGAAAACCACCCGAGCGGGGCTAGCCGTCCTCGTGGTATGCTTGCTGGCGGCACCGGTAGCGGGCCACGTCCCGAGTTTCCCCGAGGACAACACTACCCCTGAGCGCGCACTGCAGGTGCCCGATGCGGTCAAGTCGTGGTCGTTCTACGACCAGCTCGACCGCGGACAGGTGCGCTACTACCAGTTCTCACTCGATGCGGGCGAGCGACTCCGCGTCGGGACGTTCACCCCACAGTCCGGCGCGTTCGCTCCGTCGCTCGTGGTGATGAGTCCCGCGTCGAACGCCACCGACCCCGTTCCCGCGGGCCTTACCGTCCCCGAGGGGATGGGGAGGGTCGTCGTCGCGGGTGAGCGTCCCGAGCGGGCGAATTACGAACCGTTCGCGCCGTCGGCCAACTACCACACAGTCGACGTCGACCACCCCGTCGAGAGCGACCGGACCTACCTCGTGGCCGTCTACGAAGCGAGTAACCGTAGCGGACAGGTCGGCGTCACGGTCGGCTACGCCGAGCAGTTCTCGCCGACGGAGTACGCGACGGTACCCTTCGACCTGGTCCAGGTCCGACTGTGGTCGGGCCAGCACCCGCTGGTCCTCCTGGCTCCGTGGCTCCTGACACTGGT
>ENA-ORCS01001044-ORCS01001044.1-marine-metagenome-genome-assembly--contig:-NODE-1044-length-13643-cov-3.652366_pt1 | contig 13643 bp, 15 predicted proteins | sample MGYA00237781_ERZ508513 | MGnify/ENA primary metagenome ERZ508513 (study PRJEB26184, sample SAMN06268793) | marine metagenome | isolation source: Eden Landing Ponds, San Francisco, CA, USA | place...
GGTTAGGGTCGATGTCGAGGGCCTCGGTCTCCTCGGGGAACGCCTGCTCCGTCGCAATCACCGCCTTCATGACCGTCTCGAACCGTTCGTCGTTCTCCTCTTCCAGCCGGTCGATGTCATCGCGGTCCAGCCGGGTTCCCGACTCGTCGACGACGTACGCGAGTTCGAAGCGGTAGTGACGCTCGGCCTCGCACTCCGCGCCAGTCTCGTAGTAGGTCTCGTCGCGCTGGTAGTCGGTGTAGCTGTCCACGACCTCGGCCCACCGGCACTGCTCGTGGAAGATTGCCGCCATGTCTTCGAGGACCGGATGCAACCCCTCGACGGGCATCCACTCGTGCTCGTGGTCGGGAACACCGCCGCCGTAGTGACGGTCTATGTCTGCGGGCGTCACGCCCGGCGGGAGGTTCCCGCTCATCGCTGACCCTCCGGTTCGCAGGGAATCGTTTCCCACCGGTGAGGTGGCTCGACCGACTCCCGCGAACAACGTTCACACGCCCAAAATCGGTAGGTTGGGGAGGCCCCCCGCTGTCGTTCCTCGGGAGTCAGCGGTCCTTCCCAACCTTCGCACTTCGCCAGGTCGTGACCGTTCACCGAAGCCGCGTGTCTCTCTATGATTCGGTCCTTCTCGCCCTGTGCGATTCTCGTTCTCGGTATCTTTAACCGAGTGTCGCCACTATCTGGCATTGCTCTCTTGGCCTCCAAGGGAGCCCACAGACCGGTGCTCCTACCACCGGTTCTTGCTCCGGACTATGTCCGATAGCTGTTGCTCTGTAGGTTCCCTATATAATATTAGAACGTATAGGATAATAAATACTTCTATTACAGAATACACTGGCTGCAGTGCTATTATAGATTGACAATCATTCGGTATTGATAGCAGAGCCGGATGAATCCGAACGACCCGCACGTTACGGTGCTACCCTGGCCTACGTCGGATAACGCACAGGCGGAGGACCAACACACGAGTTCATGGCCCTCCTGCTACGTGGGCCTCCCCCGGATAGCGCCCACAAGGGTTACCAGCGGCCGTCACCCTGGCTTGGGAATCAACGACCAGGCCAGTTACACCGTGAACACCGGTCGCCAGCATCGCGGTCGACACGGTCCCGCACCTCGGCCCAGTTCCCCTCGACGGTCTCCCCGTCCGGCTCGGCACCGCATCCCCGCGTTCCTATCAGGTGCCACGTCCCCGACCCCTCGTTCCGAACGGCCTTCATGGCGTCTGCTGGATGGTGAGTATCTCAGTGCCGGTTAGATATCGTCCGTCGTATCCGCTGAAACCAATGCACCTAACGTCGTATAAATCAGCCCTTGCATCCGATGCGGATTGTCGCCAATCGGGATTGGATTTTCGAGCTGGTAGAGCTCGTCGAACAGGAGGACCATCTTATCATCGGCCACATCATCAGGGTCTCTATTGGCGGTGTGCGTGGCGAAGAACTCGTCTTTCGAGATAATCTCATCAACGCGTCCAATGAATTGGATTTGCTGATAGGGTCGATTAAGATAGATGCTGAAGTACTCGGGTTTTGAATCGATACGGATGAATCCCCATGCGTTGTGTTCTGCGATGAATGGCAACCCGCGGTCAAAATCACAGGCATACACACCGACTTTGGCGTCAGCGTTCCCCGGGAGGTCCGCAAGTGCTTTCACTGGAAAGACAGGTTCGTCTCGAAGGCTGTCGATAACGATATCATCAACCATCTCGATTTCTGGCTCAGTTGGAGGTTCAGGCTCCGGGCCATCTGTCCCGGTGTCACTGGACGATGATAGTTCATCGTCGATATGGTTGAGATAGTCGCTAACGTGTTGGCGTGCTGGCTCTTGAGCGATTGTTCCGACCGTCTCCGAGACCAGCGTAACGATATCGCTGGCGAGTTGCTGTTCGTTCGCAGCGAGCGCCTCACGGGCATTACGGATATCAATAACGCGTTGCAGTTGGTCGCGGTATGAGCCGCTCGTGACATCAGCCTTCGTCAGCGAGTTAAGCACCGGAAGCTTCTCGGGAAACTCGTCGAGTTCGATTCGGTCTACCTGTTGCCGCTCAACGTGCTCGTCGTCCACGACATACGACCGATAGATTTCATAGACCTCCCCGTTCGTGAGTACGCCCAGTTCGACGTTATCGAGTGCGAGATACTCTTTGATTTGGCTACGGTGGTCGTCGAGTGCCGTGCCCGGGGACTTCGCTTCGAGAAACAGCTTGGATGAGCCCTCGTGGAAAAACGCATAATCGACGACGTTCGTGTTGTGGTCGCCGAACTGGTATTCCATACGACCGTCTTGGGGGATTTCCCATCCCAGAAGCCGAATAAAATCGGTGAAGATTGCTGCCTTCGCCTCTTCTTCATTCAAATCCGGGTTATCCCGGATGATGTGTGACTTCTCTTCTACGAATCGCTCCACTGATTCGCGGGAGAGTTGAGACGAAGATTCGTCGGTCTGGCTCATCCGTGTTCGTTCCGAGAGTGGAGGGCCTCTCTTATATAATCTAACTCGACAAAGCAGCGATTACCCGGTATAGGCACACACCCCAACGCGCGGCGAGTTCACGACCGGCAAGAACATCTCCTCCCCGCACTCGTGGTCAGCCTTACAGTCATCGCAAAGCCACCCCTCCTCTTCGAACGAATGGGCGCTACAGACTGCCGTCGCCTCGTCACCGCAGACCCCACAGCGAATATCCGGCATGTCGTTGCGGGCCAACAACCGGACCGGCATGTCGCCGTAGTCAGCAGTGACACCAAACCCGCAGTGATGGTCGTCGCGCTCGATGACGCGAAGCGATAGCTCCGTCGTTGACCCGAAATCGTACTTGTGGGTGAACTCCGTACCCTCGTCGAGCACGGTTCCGACCTCGACACTCATATCCCGGTCGTCGAGTCCGCTCGTCGGCTGGGCGGCGTAGCGGACACCGTCGATATTGAACGCGCTCAGGTGCTCACAGCACTCCAACCAGAGGTGCCGGAGGAACTGGTCAACCGACTGGAGCGTGGCGTCCGCCGCGACCTCGAAATGCACCCAGAAATCAGGCCGACGTGTACCCTCCGCCCGAAGATGTAGCGTGTCTTGCTCGTCCTGGACGTGGTCGCTACGACACGCCCGCAGGTGGTTGCTCATGCCCTGCTTGGTGTACTGTTCCTCGCATAGAGAGCACATCCCGTCCGGAGGCATACGCCTCTCTTCGCCCACCACCAGGATAAATCGTCTCAGTGAATGGCCACCACTCTATATTTGCATAACTTTGGCATACGTTTCTGATAGCAGGTGGTCGGATGAAACGGTGCCGTCTACCCTGCATACGCCACTCAGGAACCAACGTACCCTCGTAGGGTCCGCCACGTCACTTCGAAGACTACCGAGTGCTTCCCGTCCGGGTAACGTCGGCCCATCACTACGCCAACCTGGTATCTGAACTGAAAAGGATATTCTATGCTCTAACAACCAGTAAGAGCCACTCTAACCAATTAATTCGACGGAATCGACTATGATGTTTCTATATTATCTGAACAGTGTCCCTGTATACTTCGAATTAATTCGATAGAGTGCCTGTATACCGGTATTTCTTCACCGGTCTTCCTGGGCCGCTACCCTCGCGCTCGTGTTCGATACGACCCTGTTCGACGAGTCTGTCTCGGGTGGAGAGATACTGCTCACCTACTTCGGTTTTGAACTCCGTCCCCGTCATCCAGCCGTCCCACTCTTTCAACTGTTCTATGACGTACTGTTCGTCTTCTCGTCTGTCCTGTTCGCTCTCTATCTCGCTTTCGAGTTTCTCCCTCAGTTGGGGAACCGATTGCTCAAGATACGAGCCATCGAACTCGGTGCGAAACTGCGGTTCGTTGGTCCAGATGTAGGCTCGAACGCCGTCCTTTTGAGAGGGTCGAATCCGGTGTAGCGCGTCTCGGAGCTCACCCTGACATTTCTCAAACCGGAGTTTGTCTTTCGGAATCCTCGCCATCTGGTGGTTGAGCTTGATAACGTCGTCTGAATACCCGGGCGCGCCGTGGAGTACTATCGCGTCACACTCCTCGTACTGATTGCTCCCGCTCAGACCGTAGTAGTGGGCCAACTCGAAGTCCTCGCCTTCCACCAACCCCTCGTCGGTAAGCGTCTGATAGATACGGTCCTCTATATCCTTCTTCGCCACCACCAGGGTCTTGTGGTCTCGCAGTGATTCGCGCTGCACCGCCAGTGTGGTCAACTCTCGTAGATTCCGTGCTAATCGTTTGTTCTGTTTGAGCACCCAGATGCCTGCACGGTGAGACTTTAACTGAAGCACATCGACGGCTGGTTTCAGGTCGTCGGTAATCTCGACAGTCGGGAGGTCAAATACGACCTCTGCGATTTCCCGGGGCCATTCCGTAGCGAGGGCAAACACAGGCTTCTCACGGGCCACCTCTTGGAGAGTGCCCAGATTCGCATACGAAATCGTGAGTTCCGGCTCATCCTCGTCCGAGATGCTCCAGAGACTCTCGACTGCGTTTTCTCGCTTGACTACTCTGTCGTTCGTGACCGCATCTTCGATGATTGTCTCCACTTCGGGTATCGTATCGAGAATCGACAACACGACCGGATTACCGTCCCGAGATGACTGTTCGCCCCACTGTTCGGCAACTTCGCGGTCAAACGTCGTGTCGTGCTCTTGGTATCGCTCGCGGAAAGCGACCCAGTCTTCAAACAACGCAAAGGAATCTCCATTCGTCTCAATGACTGTTTTTGTCGTTTCGAGAAGGTCAACAGCCTCACCGACCAAATCCAGCACTTCCTGGTCGTCGAGGTCCACTTGGGCGAGGACATCCAGTTCTGCTCGAATGTCTTTGAGCGTGACTGTGACGCTATTGACAGCCACCGTTTCGTATGGAGATTCGTCGATGAGAACAGCATCAACGTAGTCCCACGTCCCGTCATTCCCCCCGAACACCTCGGGAAGCACATCGAGATGTTGGTGAACAGCCATGAAACTCGGGGCGGATGCTTTTGCTAACTCTCCATGAGGGACTTTGTCTGGATTCCAGCTTCCGACCTCTCGATATGGGGTGAAATACTCACATTCATCTCGATAACGGCAGTCTTCGCACCACTCTTGACTGACGTTGTTCGGCACGCGGAAATGCATACCCGCGTAGTCGTCATTTTTGCATACATCGTCCTTGCCCCTGAAGTGGTACTTGAATCGATTCCCTAAGGGTGACTCGTCCAAGTCCTCCCCGATATCATCATGCCGAGGAGCAAACATAGCGATGAATCCGATGTAGTAGGCGATACGCTCGGCAAGACCGGTGCTCTTCCCCGTTCCCTGGGTGGTCCGGACAAGAACGACGAACGGATTGGTTTTCGACCAGGCGTCCAACAGCCGAGGTCCCAACTGAGCAATCCGCTCTGACATCTCTTCGATAGTCGCGTTCGTGGGATAGCTGAGCGTGATGTCGTCGGGTATGTCTTCTTCCGACGAGGTGTCAGCGGCGTTCGGTGAATCTGACATTAGTGGGTGAATTAAATCCGGGCGGGATGGGGCGGAAACCGTCAGAGCGACCGAAACAGCCAAGCACGACCGCGTACAAGAAGTACACGGAAGGCCCGACCATCAGTCCAACCCCGATGGCCTCCATTGCCGAGCAGGCCCCTTTTGCTCGGCACTTCCCACCCGTTAGTTACTGCTCTCCACCTCCTCGATGAGCCATGACACCGTCGCGTCATAGTGGGGGTGAGACTCCTGCTCTTTGAGCGAGGCGAGCGCGTCCCGCGTGCTCTTGTCCAGACTGACGGTCGTTATGTCCATGATTCTGTATTAATAGACGGGCTACTACCCTTATACCAGTTTTCGACCACCCTCTGTCGAGGCTGTTACAGGTAGACGCACCCTGCCCAAGCGTGGCGAGACCTGTTGTAGGTTCGACCTGTAAGTCTGCTCTGTGGCGTCTGAAAGAGTGTCGTTTTGGCCGATTCATCAACTATTTCCATAACCAATTAGAATATAAATAACCCACAGACATAACGGGGATGTACTATTTAGGGGTTACCAGTAGAGCCACCAGACAAGTCAGTCTGACAGGTTACTCCTGTGATGGTCGTGATTTGCGCGGCATCCGTCCTGGTTCTGAGGGTTACGTGTAGTAACTACTTCTCCGGGACGGCGGAGTACCGAAAGTCAAAACCGCAGGAAGGAGAAGCGAAGCGACTGCTATCAGCTCCGATTCGACTCGGTAACTCTCTTACTGCGAACCGTATGGCTGTGACAGGTGTCCGGGAGAGAGGGAGCCCAGGAGGGGGTGGGGAGGTGTGACGACACCGGGAAGAAGGGCGATATATCGGGGTGGGCATAGCTCCTGTGATACCGTAGCCAGTGGTCACTGTCGAGACGTTCTGGATACTGCGAGCGGGGCTACGAACTGACGAAACTCCCGAGCGGCCGCGAGATACCAGCACGTTGCGTCAGGGTCGGTACCGGCTGAGCGGGTGCCCGTACTCAGCCATGGTCGCTTTCTTGCCGTTACGCTGGACCTCGTCGATGAGGTCCGTGGCTACGTGCTCCGTGGCGTCGATGTACTGGCGGAACCGCCGAGCGAACCCATCACCATGCGGCGCTTCCTGCACGCCCTCGGTGTCCTCCTCGTGAGCGTACTCGTGACACAGGTGCCGCCAGATGTTCAGGATGCGGCCCACGGTATAGCCCGCGTTCCAGGCCGTTTCGGTAACGACGATTTCGGATTCGCCATCTGTCCAACCCTTCCGGGACTCGTCTTCACCGAACCGAACGTCACGTTTCTGCTGGTCAATTTCGGCGGCTATGTGGTCGTTGAGCGTTTCGACCACGGCCATTGTCGCGTGCCAGTCGGTGGGTTCGTCGACCGTCTCGTAGCCAACACTCACCCCATGTGCCGACGCCCATTGGTCGATTGCCCGCTCGTCGGGCGTGTCCTCGACGACGTTCTCACTGAGCGCCTCTTGCAGTTCGCGGTTAGGGTCGTCACCACCGTCGCCGGGTTCGCGGAGCACCATGAATCCGCGTTCGAGCATCTTGTCGGCGCGACGGTGACCCTGCGGGGCATACGCCACCGAGTCGTGGTCGGCAATGTCCTCCAGTGAGACGGTGTCGCCGTTGGCCGTTTCGAACACTTCGCGGTCGGCCATGTCGTCGTGTCCTTCCCGAACCAGTCGGGCCACGGCGGCTCGCCCCGCTTCACTGAGTCTACTATCGGGCGTATCCTGTAGTACCTGTTTCGTCAGGTCCGCGACCTTGGGCTCGACCTCGGCCCAGACGGGACAGTCCGATTTCACCTCGTCACGGCTCATGTTCAGGCTGAGATTCTCCTTGGTGACGACGTAGCCCTTGACGCCGTCGCGGTACTGATTCTCGACGTGGATGCCGTTGCTGTAGACCGAGACGTTTCCGTACGACGAGTGCTTGAGCGCGATATACACCTGCTCGTCTTCGTAGGTCGCGTAGTTGGTGTACTTCTCGCCCGGCGGCTGTGAGATGTCTTCGCCGTTCAGGTAGACACGGACGCCGGTCGCGGCGGCGATGAACTTGAAGCGGGAACGCAATTCGTCGGTCACGTCGTCCCAATCTCCGGGGTCGTCACTATCGGGGACCTGGTCGTCGTAGTGAGCAAGTTCGACCCAGAAGCCATCGAACTTGTCGAAGCGCGGCTCGCCGGGATACGACGAGCGAGGGTTCATACCCTGGGTTTCTGCGGCGACCTCTGCCGGACCCCACAGGCGGTAGTCGAGGGGACTGTCGCTCCACGCGGTCCGCTGGCGTGCGTCGAACTCCACGATGTACCGCTGGGTGTACACCGTCGTCTTCGCTTTGGCGAGCATCTGGGCAAACCCAATGCCGAACTGCCCAATGTTTGCATCTGCGTCGTCTTTGGTCGACTCGAACAGCTCCGTCAGGAACCGCTCGACCTGGTTGTTCGAGAGTTCCATTCCCTCGCCGTTGTCCCAGACGATGGTGCGTTGCTCGCTGGGCTGGAGCACGACTTCGACCCGGTCGCTTCCTGGCGCGTCGACCCCGTTCTGGACGCCTTCCCGAATCCCGTCTTCGAGACTCCCGGCCTGGTCGAAGATGAGTCGTTCGGCGGCCTTGACGAGGTCAACGCCCATCTGTTTCACTGCTGGTTCGCCGTGGCTGTCGCTGGTCGTCTCAGTTGCCATAGATACCAGAAGGCCTGTTGGTGGCCCTATTGTAATTAGAACGTTTCAGATATTAAATGTTTCTTAGTCATAACGTCGCTGATGGACCCTATCCGGCATGTGTATGTACATACGCGTCATGGCGGTACGTTCCACTTTCACTCCGGTTGGCTGACCTTTTAGCCGCAACGGGACACAGTCATACCCAGAGGGCCTGACCGGCTCTCGGCGTCACACGCTCCTCGGACACCACCTATGTCCACGACCACTAACCACTCACCGACGCTCGGACTGTGCCCGGACTGCGGGACTGAAATCGCCACCTACAACGTGCTCATCGAGTACGAGACCGAGGACGGACAACCCGCGCTCTGGGCGGAGTGCCCCGAGTGCCAAGAGGTCGTTCATCCTGAGTGACTCGACGGACCAGAACTGACTTCCTCTCGATTGATTTGAGCGAATCTGCTATCAGTAGAGATTCTAAGGCGACTTCTAAGGACGTAACGACAATACGCGTACGTGCGTACACACGAGGGAAAGAGTGGGCTCCCCCGGTCAGTCCTCGTCGTCGAACTCGTCGAGTTCCGCATCGTCGTCGTTGAGGTCGCATCGCCACGGGTCGTCGTTGTCAGTCGGCTCTACGGCATGGTCGATTTCTTCTTCGGTGAACGCCTCCTCCGGCTCGCGGTAGGCATAGTCGGGGTGGTCATAGCGAAGCACCCTGCGCCACCATTCTCGGCCAATCTCTGTCTCGTCGCTGCACCGTGCACCATGGAGACGGAAGTGTCGCCATCCGCGCCCCGGATTCGTGTAGACATGCTTGTCGACGACAGTTGAACCGATTCTCCCGTCGGGGTCGAGTTCGTCGTCGGTGACTGGTGGCTCATACAGCGGCTCGTGGTCGTCGTTCTGCTTCGCTCTCGCCCGGTCCTCCATTGTATTGGAAAAATAACCATTCGAGTGCGTGACCTCTCTCGATGATTGAGCGCGGCTACACACCAGCGCGGCGGCAATCGCACAGAGCCTTCGTGCCCAATCGCTGTCTGCAAACTCGGTGTCGGCGAGGTCGCGGTACCGGAGGACGTGTTCTATCGCTTCGTTTCCCGCTACAAGGTCTTCGATGCAGACGAGCACAGCGCGGTTCCAGTAATGCGTCTCGTACTTTGGTCCAGAGCGGACCAGTTCGAAGGCCGCGAAACTTGCGAGCTCTTCGTCGGACCGACGCACCGCTTTCTGAAACAGGCTCGACATCACATCCCGTCGGAAGCCGCCTTTCGTCTCATACCACGGCATCTCCTCGCCGAAGTCGTTGGTCTGTTCCTCGTTGCCTTCATCGTCGTTGTCCGGTTCTTCGAGTTCGCCGTCATCGTTGAACCGGAACTGGTCGTGGTCGCCACTCATCGGTCTTCTGGGGCCTGAGAACCCGGATATGTATAAGACTTATCAGATAATAAGAACTTCTATTCTACTCAGAGGCCCTCATCAAATCAGTGTGATTTGAAAACGGAAGTTCGTACATTTGCTACTAAGATAGTGGACAAACAATATACAGCACAGGGTCGTTGTAGAGGTAGAAAAGATGTCTGGCCAAGCAACCGAATTGCCCGAAATACTATCCGAAGAAAATGAGGAGCTTGCTGCTTTTTTACCGGCAATCACTTTCGGCTATCTGTATATCTACTATAACATAATCGTACTATTGCTGATTTCCCTTTACACACTATTAGCCGCTGTTCACTTTTATCTCTCTGAAAATAGACAAGATATACCGTCGGAAAATTCGACTTTCGGGGTTTGGGCGTCGGAAATCCCACTGTTGGTGAGCTTTCCAGTCGCAGTCGGATTTCTAATCCCACATATGTCAATTAAGCCCGGAGTTATAAAAACAACTGAGTTAATCTCAACCTCGCTTTTATTGGTGAATACCTCACTAATCTTCTCTGGCATTTACCACCTGTATGTTAATGAAAAAGATGATTAGAGCAGCATAAAATCACATAGCAAATTCTAACGCATTGGGATATATCCGAACGCCAACTTCCTGTCCACTGCTTACGTTTTTGTTAGGCAACTCACCGTACTCTTCAATCAGCTTTTCAATGGTTTCGTCAATCGGTTCTTGAAATTCAGGACCAAGACCACGAATATCAATGAAACCTGTCTGTGGTTCGTATCTGAAATATTGTTGTATCTTTGAACGTACACCTAACACAATATCATTGACAGTATCATCATCACTCACATATTCCGCTATCAGTTCTTTTTGAATCAATAACTCGTATTCATCCCTATATTGGATGTCTGTTGGGCCCTCGATTCTTTCTAAGTCATCCCGGAGCTGATAAAAGAAGCCGCCGTTATCAAAATATCCGCTTGAAACAAGGTGGTTGATATATGTGGCATGTGAGCCATATCGGTCTGCTAAATTTCCAATATGATACTCAATACTTTTCTCAATGACTATCTCTGGGTCTTTAGCAGCACGTTGTAGCTTGATTGAATTTTTCAAAAGTTCCAAATCGTTCTCCGGAATGAGAGAGCTGTAGTATTCGACTAATTCGTCGATTTCGTCGAGGTCTAACTTTTTAATTTGTTCAACTTGTCGTTCCGCATCTTCTCGCTCAATTTGCCCCTCCTGTTCTTTAGATGTCTGGACGATATCCTCATATATACGCAACTCTTCATGTATCATTTCATCGGGGTATAATTCCACGACTTCCGACTGTCTTATCCACACACCACACTCGCTTCCCTGCTCTTTCGATTTTAATTCCCAATCCTCAGTTACGTCATCAGTAGTTACTCCAGGGTCTGTTTCTAAGTTCTCAGCAGACCTGGAACGGTCCAGCAAATCGTAGACTTTAGAAATCATCTACTCTCGGGCTCGTTCAACGTGCTCCGAGAGCGAGTCAAAACTGTCATCCACAAAAATGTCAGACCCATCTTCTATAATAGCTAAGTTTTCCTTAGTAACGTCTCGTCCACGGTGCTGGACGCGCTCACCAGTCTCCGGATTTATGACATATCCCTTGTCATCAATCTCCTTACCGAAGCTTTCCACAATGTATTCGGCTGTTCCCTTCTCAAAGGTGAGCTTCATTTTGTCCTCCAGCTGCGCCTTAGAGGACGTAGTGAATCCACCAATATAAAACTGGTCTTGAGCGAATTTCTTAGAGAGGCCCTTTGCCTCAGAAGACGTTACGGGTAAATCCGTTTCCACGTGCCTAATTATATTCTGTCCAAGTATTCACTCCGACGCTTCCGTTTCTCGTCCTCCGTTGCCATATCGTAGTGCTTATCGAGCACTTCACCACTCACATCCATCCGGTAGGACGCTACGTCTTTGGGGACGTTCGCATTTCGATGGGCTATTGTCAAACCGCGTGGAAATTACGGACGATACTTGCGTTCTGCTTCCGCGACATCGTCATCGCGGAATTGCAGATATTTCCTTGTGACTTCGATTTCTTCGTGTCCAAGGAGGTCCTGTAGGTACACGAGCGGCATACCGTTCTTTACACGGTGGACCGCGTAACTATGCCGAAACGCATGGGCTGTGACACGGTTTCGCTCTACGCCCGAGGCATCGGTGTAGAGTACCTGTTGGATGTCGGCATAGTCCTCTGAGGCGAGCTTATGGACGATTTCGTTTACGCGGTTCACGGCCATTGACGGGGCTTCCTTTGTCACCAGGAGATACCCATCGTCATCCGAACTGACGCCGAGGTACTTTGACCGCCCGCCACGGTCCAGCCACTTCTGTAGCGTTCGGCTGAAAGAACGCGAGTAGTAGACTGTTCGGCTTTTCGATGCCGAAAGAGCACCTTGCTTCGCTGTCTCGATGTTAATCGACCGTTCCTCGCGGTCAATATCGGATATCTGTATCGCTACCGCCTCGCTGGCACGACATCCCGTCTCCCATAGAAGCTCAATCAGGAGTTGATTACGGAGCTTTGAGCATGCATCTACCATCGCCTCGTACTCCTCAATCTCAAGGTAGCGGACATCCGTGTACTCGTCAATCTTAGTTCCAGAGAACTCTTTGAGGTCAACATCTTCAATCGGATTCTCGTCGACGATGCCTCTTCCTTCTAAGTACTGGTAGACGCTGGACAAGTCATAGACCTTCGTTCGGATACTGCGTGGAGCATACTCGTCTAAGAGGAACCCGTCAATCCAGTCATTGATATGCTCTTTAGTTACATCGTCGAAGGAGAGTCCTTCGCGTTCGCAGAAATCGGCGAACTGTCGGATGGCAACTCGACGGTTCCTGAGAGTGGACGAAGACTTCCGCGCTTTCACTCGTTTTAGATGTTTACGAATGATATCTTCACCGACGACATCATCAATCGTGTCCTCGCTAATCCGACCCAGAACGCCCTCCTCTTCAGCTGTTGCCATCGCTATTCACCCCTTCGTTCACTACCCGTCGACTCGAACAGTTCGGGCGCGTAAATTTCCAGGTTCCCCAGTATCGTTTCGACTTCGTCTCTCACCAGTGCCTCCATCGCGTCTTCCCGAATGTTCTCTGTTCGTAGGGCCTTGATTTCGGTTTCGAGAGACCCAAGGTCGCGTTCCAGAGTGTCCAGTGAGGTTAGCACTTCGTCGACAACCTCATCGTTAAGTTGGCCGCCCTCGGAATCATCAGTAGCAATGTACTCCTCGACGGAGGTCCGAACTAAGTCGGATATGGAGTCTACTCGGGGGTCGTCATCGGCGAAGTCACCCCACCGCTGTTTCTGCTCGTCGGACACGACGACAGGTATCCGTGGCATGGGTCAACTAAGGAACCGGGGACACTTTAATACACAGGATATACACAAAGTATGGTAGACTGGACGGAAAAGTACCGCCCGTCGACGCTTGCGGAGGTCCGGGGCAACGACAAAGCCCGAGACGCTCTCAAGGGGTGGGCCGACAACTGGGAAAACCACCGGAAAGCGGTCGTCCTTCACGGCTCTCCGGGAGTTGGGAAGACTTCCGCCGCGCACGCGTTGGCCAACGACAAGGGCTGGCCGACAATCGAACTCAACGCGAGCGACGCGCGCACGAAAGATGTCATCGAACGCGTCGCTGGCGAGGCAGCTCGCTCGGGGACACTCTCACAAGGCGGTTCGGGCCGTCGGCTAGTCGTTATGGACGAGGCCGACAACATTCACGGCAACGCCGATCGCGGTGGTTCTCGGGCGGTCACGTCACTCGTCAAGGAGGCGGATCAGCCGGTCGTCCTCATCGCCAACGACTTCTATGAGATGTCCAAGGGGTTGCGCAACGCCTGTAGAGAGATCGAGTTCCGCGAGGTGAGCACGCGCTCGATCGTGCCCGTACTCAGAGATATCTGCCGCAAAGAGGGGATCGAATTCGAGGACGACGCACTTCAGCAGATCGCCGAGATGAACAGCGGCGACCTCCGCGGGGCGATCAAGGACCTGCAGGCGCTGACGGAAGGTCGCGGTTCGATCGAAGCCGAGGACGTGGTCACTGGCGAACGCGACACCACC
>ENA-ORCS01001046-ORCS01001046.1-marine-metagenome-genome-assembly--contig:-NODE-1046-length-13620-cov-3.603707_pt1 | contig 13620 bp, 13 predicted proteins | sample MGYA00237781_ERZ508513 | MGnify/ENA primary metagenome ERZ508513 (study PRJEB26184, sample SAMN06268793) | marine metagenome | isolation source: Eden Landing Ponds, San Francisco, CA, USA | place...
GCATCTGTTTCCGGCTCTTTCTCCACGGCAACGTGGAGGTAGTAGTCGCCATCTCGCTTGTGTAGGGTCGCCTCTTTGCGTTCCCACTCGTCGCCGTGCCAGTAGTCCTTGAATGGCGTGTCTGCGTCGCCTTCGGGGGTGATGTACTCGGCACGAACGCGCCCATCGATTGTGGCGAGTGTACAGTAATCGTCGTTGTACGTGATGGTTCGGGTACCATACACGACGACCGTGCCACGGAACGTGGGTTTACTCGCCTTCTCGCCGTCGAAGATGCGGTCTTGACAGTTGTCGAGTGCGTCTGCGGCGAGACTTCGTGCTGATTGGACGTGGTTCGCGTGGAGGCCGGTTTCCTCGCGCACGTCGTCGTAGGTGGCCGCGTTGAGGTCGCCTTGGTCGGTCACGATCTCTGTTGGGTCGTCGGCCCATCCGTACTCCGCCACGTATTGGGCAGCGTGGCGGAATTGCTCGAACGTCTCATCGAGGACACTGTGAGCGTCCCCGGGAACGTCAAGTTTCACCTGGATGTTCCGAACGACCGCCACACCTCATACGTAGATGTAGCATCAGTTAAAAATTAAGACTGCGTGGGGAGAGTCGGCCCTGCCATCGTCGGTGCTGTGTTGCAGAAAGTTTACGCGCTTCCTCCCACGGCTAAAGCCGTGGGTTTCCGCGCTGTATTTGTATGACAAGCCTTAATCCCGCAGGGGAGAAACTTTGGGCGTCAATGGACGCCTCGCTCGTCGCGTCAGCAGTCGTGCCTGCGCTCCAGTCCGGGGTGCAGTTCGGCGGAGCGGAGGTTCCGAAAAGCATCGTGGCAGCCGTCGGGGGACTCGCGATCGTCATCCTGATCGGGCTCTCGGCGTTTTTCTCCTCGTCGGAGATCGCCATGTTCTCGCTCCCGCCCCACAGACTGGAGTCACTCGTCGAGGAAGGACGCCGCGGTGCGGAAACCCTCAAGGGGTTGAAAGCCGACCCCCACCGGCTGCTCGTGACGATCCTCGTGGGGAACAACCTCGTCAACATCGCCATGTCCTCGCTCGCGACCGGCCTGCTCGCACTCTACATGAACCAGGGACAGGCCGTCGCCGTCGCGACGTTCGGGATCACGGCCCTCGTCTTGCTGTTCGGCGAGAGCGCGCCCAAGTCCTACGCCGTCGAGAACAGCGAGTCCTGGGCGCTTCGCATCTCCCGCCCGCTCAAATTCTCGGAGAGAGTCCTGTTGCCGCTGATCGTCCTCTTCGATTACCTCACCCGGATCGTCAACAAGGTCACCGGCGGCCGCTCGGCTATCGAGAGTTCCTACGTAACCCGCGAGGAGATCCAGGACATGATCGAGACGGGCGAACGCGAGGGGGTGCTGGACGAGGAGGAACGCGAGATGCTCCAGCGCACCCTCCGGTTCAACGACACCATCGCCAAGGAGGTGATGACGCCCCGACTGGACATGAGCGCCATCTCGACGGAGGCGTCCATCGAGGAGGCCATCGAGCAGTGCGTCCAGGGCGGGCACGCCCGCCTGCCGGTCTACGAGGGGAGTCTCGACAACGTCATCGGGATCGTCCACCTGCGTGACCTGGTCCGGGACCTGAACTACGGGGCGACCGAAGACGACCTCGAACTGGAAGACCTCATCGAACCGACGCTGCACGTCCCCGAGTCAAAGAACGTCGACGACCTCCTGACCGAGATGCGCAAGGAACGCCTCCACATGGTCATCGTCATCGACGAGTTCGGTACCACCGAGGGACTCGTCACCATGGAGGACCTCACCGAGGAGATCGTCGGGGAGATCCTCGAAGGCGGCGAGGAGGAACCCATCGAGTACGTCGACGACACCACCGTCGTCGTCAAGGGCGAACTCAACATCGAGGAGGTCAACGAGGCACTCGACATCGACCTCCCCGAGGGCGAGGAGTTCGAGACCATCGCCGGGTTCGTCTTCAACCGCGTCGGCCGCCTCGTCGAGGCCGGCGAGGTCATCGACTACGACGGCATCGACATCCGCGTCGAACAGGTCGAAAACACGCGGATCATGAAAGCCCGGATCACCCGTACCGACGCCTACGACCCCGGCGACACCGACGAGGACGCGGAAGTAGAAGTCTCCGAGGACGTCTCCACCGACCAGTCCGCGAGCTAGCTGCTCCGTTCTCCGGTGTCCCGCCGATACGACGCGTGCCGAAACCCCTTCGTTTCGTGTGGAGATCCATCGGTGAGAACCACGGTCGCGCCCGTTTCCGTCTCGGCCGACTGACCCGTCACCCGTCGATATCGGCCCGACCGCTGGTCGCGCTGCGGACCCGGTCGCGGAGGTCGGCGGCCGTCGCGACGGGCACGCGGACGCCGAATTCGACCGTCGCGGCGTAGTCGGCGTCGAACTCGACGCCCTCGCTCTCCAGGAGACCGCGAACGGTCCCGGAGTCGTCGTATTCGACGGTGATCGAAAACCGCTCGTGGGGGCGTTCCGTTTCGGTGCCGGCGTCGTCGAGGGCTTCCTTGACTGCTCTCGAATACGACCGAGCCAGCCCGCCGACGCCGAGGTTCGTCCCGCCGTAGTAGCGCGTGACGACGGCGGTGACGTTCTCGACGGCTTCCTGCTGGAGGACGTTCAGTGCGGGTTTGCCCGCCGAGTTGGTGGGTTCGCCGTCGTCGCTGGCGTACTCGCGGAGCGGGTCGGCCCGGACCCGGTAGGCGGGGACGTTGTGGGTCGCGTCGGCGTACTCCTCGTCGACGGTCGCGACGAACGCCTCAGCGTCCTCGACGGTCCGGGTCGGTCGGACGTGGCCGAGAAACTCCGAGCCACGCACCTCGAACCCGGCCTCGCCGGGACCCGATACGGTCCGATAGGCGTCTTCGTCTCCGGGGGGCCCTCTTTCGCTCACTCGTGGGAGTAGCGTGGCGACGCTGATAGGCGTTGGTGTCACCGCTCGGAGAGAGCGCCGTTCCTCACTCGCGTTCGCGCCCGCCCCAGACGCGCTTTTTCGGGATCGTGACAGACATCCCGTCACGGACGCGGATCTGGCAGGAGAGTCTGGGATAGCCGAAGCGTTCGGCGAGGTCGTCGTGCCAGTGCTCGGGCACGGGCGCGTCGGCCAGGCGAACCCCGCAGGTCGCACAGATCCCCCGCCCACCGCAGTTGGTGACGGCGTAGCGACTGTGTGGCGAGAGGCCGGCGTCGAGCAGGGCGTCCCGGAGGACGGCGCCGGCCTCGGCGGTCAGTTCGTGTCTCTCGCCGTCCGGCGTCTCGACGGTCAGGGCGACGGTGTCGGGGGCCTCGTCTGTCATCGCGCTGGACTGGGGGCGCGAGCGTGAGGATTCTGTCGATGCAGGGCCTGTGGGTCTACCCGGCGCGGTCATACGGTCGGTTGTGAATCATTTCCGGATGTCGCCGAACCGCCGGCCGAAATGCCGGTACATCGTCACAACCGACCGTATCAGTCGTCGGCAGCGGCGGTGACGGTCGTCTCGCCGGCGCCGGTCTCGAAGTACGAGAGCGAGGACTGGAGTGTCGTGGCCCCGTCGGAGAGCGTGTCGACGCGGTCGCTCGCGGTATCGAGTGCCCCGAGCTGGCGTCGAGCGGCCGCGTCGACGTCGGCCGCGATTGCGGCGGTCTGGTCGCTGGTGGCGGCGACGTCCTCGACGAGGTCCACCGCGGCGTCGGTCGAGTCGGCCTGTTCGTCCGCCGCCGCGCGGATCTCGCGGATCTCTTGGTCGGTCTCGTCCACCTGCTCGCCGACCGTCTCGAAGGCGTCGGTGACGCGCTCGACGCCCGCGGCGGCGTCGTCGACGCGCTCGCGAGTGTCGGCCATCCGGTCGACCACCCGGTTCGAACGGTCCTGAACGCGGTCGACGAGCGTGCTCACTTCGTCGACGCGGTCGCGCGTCTCGTCGGCGAGTTCCTTGACGCTCTCGGCGACGACCTCGAAGCCGGCACCGTCGGCGTCGGCGCGAGAGGCCTCGACGCTGGCGTTCAGCGCGAGCACGTTCGTCTGCTCGGCGATGTCGTCGATCACCTCGACGACCGCACCGATCTCGGCGATGTCCTCGGCGAGGCGGTCGAGTTCGTCTGCGGTTTCGACGGTCGCCTCGCGGGTCGCGTCGACGTCGTCGGCCAGCGACCGGGCGACGGCCCGGCCGTCCGCACAGGCGTCTGCGGCGGTCGCGGACTGTTCGGCCACCGCCGAGACGTTGGCCGCGACCTGCTGGACCGTCGCCGAGAGGTCGCTCAACTCGGCGACGGCCTCGTCGAGGCGCTCGGCCTGCCGGTCGGTCGCCGTCTCGATCTCGGCGGCGGCGTCGGCGACCGTCTCGCCCGCCTCGTGGGCGTCGTCGACCGCCGTTGCGACCGCGTCGGTCTCCGTGGTGACGTCCCCGGCGAAGCGCTTCGTCGTCCGGAGTGTCTCCTCCCACTCGAGGACCAGGTCGTTGAACGCCGTCTCGATCTCGTCCATCGCGTCGGTCTCGGCGAGGTCGATCCGCCGGCGGAGGTCGCCCGCCGCGACGGCTCGCATCGTCGTCTCGCAGGTCTCGGCGGCCGATTCGAGGTCCTCGGCCAGTTGCTGGGCCTGTTCGTGGCGCTCGCTCGCGCGCTCGGCCTCCTCCTGTGCGCGTCGTTCCTCCCGTTCGGCCCGCTCTCTGGCCTCGCGAGCCTCGGTGATAGTCTCGTCCAGCGACGCGGCAGTCGACTCGACGGCGCCGTAGAGTTCGCCCACCTCGTCGACGCGGTCGGAGTCGAAGTCGACGTCCAGCTCCTCGCCTTCCATCCGGAGCACCGTCTCGTGGAGTCGGTCGAGGGCGAGATACATCTCGCAGTAGCCCAGGAACCCGAGGACGATAGTCCAGAAACTCACGAACGCGATGCCGTACAGCGCGGTGTCGAAGTACCACATCGCGAAGGCGGGCGAGACGACCAGGACGAACGTCGCGATAGCGAGCAACCGGAGCCCGAAATCGCGGCGGAGAAACCGCGGGAGGAACCGCTCGGCGGCGTTGGGTACCCGACCGACCGCCACGAGCACCCGGCCGGCCGCGCGGTCACTCTGGGGGGCGTCCCGGCGGTGGTACCGGTCGGCGCCCGCCCTGTCGGAGCGAACAGCGTCTGTCATACCCGGGTCCGGGGACTACCCCGTCCTAAACGCATCCCCGTGATTCTCACGAGTGATTCTCGCCGGCAACTCGTGATGGCCCGACGACCCGACGGTAACTCACCGCAACTCGATGGCGTGGACGAACGGTAACTCGCGGATCTCGTTGATGAGTTCGCCCGGGAGCGGTTCGTCGGTGACGACGTAGAGCTGGGCGTCGTCGGTGAATTCGGGGTCTTCGGTGATGGTCTGGCGAATAGAGATGCCGTGGTCGGCGATGGCGCCGGTGACGGCGGCGACGATGCCGGGCTGGTCGGCGTCTCGCACCGTGACGGTCAGTGCCGTCAGGTCCAGGACTGGCGCGAGGTCCAGCAGACTCGGGATGGCCGAGATGTTCTGGAAGATGGGGCGTAACTGGTCGTCGTCGAGGATCGCGTCGGTGGTCGCGTCGACGACCCGCCGGTCGACGTCCACCTCGCGGGCGATGCCGGTGTTGGGGATCTCGATGCCGCCCGAGACGACTCGCCCCTCGTCGTTGACCGAGAACCCCCGTTCGAGCAGGAGGCGGATGACGGCCTGCTGGCTGGGCGAGTCGGCGAACTTCTCCATGATCGCGTCGAAGGTGGCCTCGTCGTCGGTACCGCCGTCCGTGCGGTATCCACTCTCTCTCGCCATCGTCAGAGTTCGCCCTTCGTCGAGGGGGTATCGCTCCGGCGGTCGTCGATCCGGGTCGCGTCGTCGAGGGCCCGTGCCAGACACTTGAACAGCGCCTCGATCTCGTGGTGGGCGTTCTCGCCGTCGATACCGGCGTGGAGCGTGAGGCCGGCGTTCATCGCCAGCGAGCGACAGAAGTGGCCGGCCATGTGGCTGGTCATCCCGCCGACCGACGCCTGGGAGAACTCGTCGTCGAACGCGACGTACGGGCGGCCGCTGACGTCGACGACGACGCTGGCGACGGCCTCGTCCAGCGGGACGCGCCGGTCGGCGAACCGCCGGATACCGCGTTTGTCGCCGAGCGCCTCGTCGAAGGCCTCGCCCAGCGTGATCGCGACGTCCTCGACGGTGTGGTGGTCGTCGACGTCGAGGTCGCCGTCACAGCGCACGGTGAGGTCGAACAGCCCGTGCGTGGCGAAGGCGGTGAGCATGTGGTCGAAAAAGCCGATCCCCGTCTCGACCGTGGCGTCGCCGTCGCCGTCGACGTCGAGTGTCACCTCGATCTCGGTCTCGGCGGTCTCGCGTGTCACGGCCGCCGTCCGCTCGGTCATACCCCGACCAAGCGCACCCGCCTATTTGGTGGTTTCGTCGGACTGCGAACGACGTCGGCCCCGAGTCAGCCCCAGCTCGGACCCGAACCCCAGCCCCAGCCAGTTCCGGTCCGAACGACGACACGGGTCTCCCCGACGGTTCTGGCCTCTGCACGGACCGGTGGCGCCACGACCGGTGTCAGACGGCCGTCTGCCGGGTATTTTTGGGTCGTGGCGTGTGAGGGATCGACATGGATCGTCACTGGACCCTGACACTCGTGGCGCTCGCGGGTATCGTGGCGGGGTTCGCGCTGTTCGCCGTCGACGCCGTGACCCTCGCTGGTGTCGTGACGGCCGCCGGCGCGTACGCGCTCGTGTTCCCGGAGTTTGCCGACACCACGCGGGGCACTGCCGACGCGAACTGACCCGGACGGCCGCTCCCGTGACTCCGGGGCCTCGTCAGTCGTTGCCGGCCGTCGGGCCGCCGTTCGGCAGCCGGTCGCGGCGGTACTCGGCTATTCTGGCGAGGACGACGACACAGAAGGCGGCGGCGAGTGGGACCAGCAGGAGCGGGAGCGCCGAGCGCGCGGTCGACCCGCCGATGACGACGCCCAGCACCGCGGGGACCGTCGCGAACGCGACCGACCCGGTGGCCGAGGCGACGCCGTTGACCGGGCCGCTGTACTCGGGGGCCGCGTCGGTCCCGTAGGCCACTGCGGTCGGGAACACACCCGAGACGAGCGCCCCGATGGCGGCGACGCCGGCCAGTACCCACAGCCCGTCGGCGACGACGAACGTGTACGCGAACGCGGGCAGGAGCAGTCCGAGGATCACGGTCAACAGCGTCAGGTAGCCCACGCGCTCGGCCAGGGCGCCACAGGCCAGTCGACCGGGGACGTAGGCGGCGAGCAGGAGCGTCAGCGTCAGTTCGGCCCAGCGGTCGGGGAGTTCGGCGCCGGCGTAGTAGGGCAGCCAGGTGAAGAGGCTCCCCTCGACGCCGATGACGAAAAAGAGTGCGGCGAGCATCCCCAGGATCTCCGGGCGGCGAACCAGAGCGGCCAGGCGTGCGCGAGTCAGCGGCTCCTCGTTCCCGCCGACGTCGGGGGCGTCGAGGTGCCAGAACAGGACCGCGAGCACCAGCACCGCGCCGGCGAGGCCGAGGTAGACGAACCGCCACGACCCCAGCGCGAGCGCGAGGACGACTGCCAGCGGCCCCAGCGCCGCGCCGACGGCCCAGACGGCGTCGTAGAGGTTGTAGACACGGCCGCGGTCTTCGGGGTAGAAGTGACCGAGTAGCGGGCGGTCGAGCGCGCGGACCAGTCCGATCGTCGCGCCGCGAGCGAGCATGGCCCCGAGAAAGACGAGGAACGTCGGCGCCAGCCCCATCGCCAGCAGCGCGGCGGCGGTCCCGAACGCGCCGACGACGATCACCGTCCTGGTGTCGACTCGGCCCGCGCTGGACCCGACCAGCACCATGACCAGCAGATACCCCAGCGTCCCGGCGGGCGCGACGAGACCGAGTTGCCACTCGGGGACGCCGTAGAAGCCTTCGAGCGTGGGGAGGACCGCGCCGCGGACCTGTATCACCGCGCCCGCGACCGCGACCGTCAGGAAGATCGTCGCCGTCCACAGTCGCCGGTTCCGGCTCACGCCGCCGGTCGCCCTCCACTCGTTCGTCGCCCGTACACCCGCTGCCCGCCGCCCGTTGGTCGCCCGCGCGTCACTCCGTCATAGATAGTCATCGGCATCGATTCGCCGTGATTCCGGAAAAGGTTTGTGAGGATAGTACAAGAAATGACACTCATGAGTGAGTCGCGGATCGGCGAGCACCTGGCGGCGTTTGGCTTCTCGCGCAAGGAGATCGATACGTATCTGGCGGTGTTGGGGCGGGGGCAGGCGACGACGGGTGAGGTTGCGGCCGCGGCGGACGTCTCGCAGGGGTACGTCTACGAGGTGACGGAGACGCTGGTCGACCGCGGACTCGTCACGGTCGACGAGGGGGCGACGCCGACGGTACTCCGGGCCCGACCCGCGGCGGAGGCGGTCGCGGAGCTGTCGCGGCGGCTGTCGGACCTCCAGTCAGCGGTCGAGGACGTCTACAGCGAACCCACCACCGTGGACGTCGGCTTCGAGATGGTGCGGTCGCGCCAGACCGTCGAGCGTCGGATCGAGGAGTTCCTCGCCGACGCCACCCGGGAGGTGTTCCTGGTCGTGCCCGCGACGGCGTTCGAGCGGTTGCGAGACGACGTCGCCGACGCCAGAGAGCGCGGCGTGACGGTGTATCTCTGTCTCGTTGCGCCGGACGTGAACGTCGTCACCGACGCTATCACGGACTTCGGTCGGTACGCGACGGTCGCCCGGACGTGGGACGCCCGGCCACAGGTGTTCGTCCTCCGGGACAACCGCGCGGGACTCGTCGGGAGTCACGGCGTCTTGACCGGCCGTCACGGCGACGAGTACGCCGTCACGTTCGGCCAACCGGAGGTCGCCAACGGCTTCTACGGCAACATGGTCAGCAACGTCTGGTCGATGGCCGACCCCCGCTTCGTCGCCGACCCGCCCGCACTGCCGGCGACGTTCGAATACTTCCGGACCGGCGTGACCGCCGCCGCTCGCCACGTCGACGCCGGGCGGGACCTGGTCGCCGACGTCGACGTCGTCGATACGGGCACCGAGGGCGAGCGGACACTCGACGGCGTCCCGGTCCGGGAGGTCCGCCAGAGTCTGGTCGCGCCTGCCAACGCCACCTTCCCGATCGAGAACGCCCTCGTCGTCGAGACCGAACACGGTCCCGTCAGCATCGGCGGCGACTCCGCCGGGTTCGACCCCTACTACGAGGACTTCGCTGCGCGCGGACTGACGCTCCGGGAAAACTGACTGACGACCGACCGTCTGGGGCCGGTCCCGGTCAGGCGAAAAAGGTCACCAGTCTGTCGGCGGCTTCCTCGACGCGTGGAGTCACCATGGCGAACCGAAGCCAGTCGGTCCGGGACTCACCGAAGGCCGCACCGGGCATGCCCGCGACGCCGGCCTCGTCGACGAGTCGTTCGACGTTTCCCATCGTCCCCGGGAACCCCTCGAACCGGGCCATGACGTAAAAGGAGCCCTGAGGTGTTGTATACTCGGCCCCTGCCGCGTCGAGGGCGTCGGTGAAGGTGTCGATCCGCTCGCGCAACAGCGCGCGATTGTCCTCGTAGTAATCCGGTGAGGTCTCCTGGAGCGCCCGCAGAACGGCGAACTGGGCGGGCCGACTCCCGGTGACGACCGAGAGCATGTGCCGGGTGCGCGCGGCGTCGAGGAGGTCCCCCAGTGGGCCGTCCTCGGGCGGGAAGACGGCGTAGCCGACACGCAGTCCCGTGGCGGCCATCGACTTCGAGAAGGCGTTGGTGACGACGACGTGGTCCGACTCGTGGGCGAGTGCGCTCTCGAACCCGCCCGTGTAGTCGAAGTGGTCGTACACCTCGTCGCTGAGGAGAACCGCATCGTACTCCTCGGCGATATCGACGAGTTCGGCGACCGTCTCCGGGGGATAGACGGCACCGGTCGGGTTGTTGGGGGAGTTGACGACGACCACCGCCGTCTCCTCGCTGGCGGCCTCGCGGACGACGGCGGGGTCTATCTGGCCGTCGTCGTCGACCGGGAGGTACTGCGTCGGGGCCTCCAGCAGATTCGCGCGACCGGCGTAGTAGGGGTAAACCGGGTCGGTCAGGACGATCTCGCGGCCGCTCCCCCGCCGGATAGCCTCGGTCATCGCGAGGTGGTTGGCCTCGCCGGCGCCGCTGGTGACTATCAGCCGTGAGCGGTCGACGCCGCGGCGCTCGGCGATCTCCTCACGTAGCGGCGTGAGGCCGACGCTCGGGGGATAGGCGAACGCGTCGGCGTCCCGACCGGCGTACTCGCGCAGTCCCTCGCGGAGGGCCTCGGGCGGCCCCCAGTCCGGACTGCCACTCACCATGTCGACGACGTCCCTGTCGGCCCGGGCGGCGTACTGCATGACCCGGAAGAACTGGGGCGTCTCGTAGTCCATAGCGGTGGGCCGTCCCCCAACGTCGTAAACGTTGCCGGGAGACGACGGCGCCGGCGGACCCGAAGCGGACGACAGGATCCGTGGGCGAACTCGGCATCGAGAACACGCCCGGGGAGGTCACGGAGACGTTCGACGAGGGGCTGAAGGCGTACTGGCGCGGCGACTCCGGGTCCGTCACCACGAAGATGGAGACCGTCCTCGAACTCCGGCCAGACCACCCCTACGCTCGGGAGTTCATCGGGGACTGTCGACGGACCGGCCGTCGAGCACTGCAGACGAGAGCCAGATTCATTCGCCGCCAGAAAAAATTTTATTACGAACCGCGAACAGCGATCTACTGAGTCGAGGTGACCAGCAATGGCGCTACCGACTCGACCAGTCAGTTCGTGGGTACAGGGTACAGACTTCCCGAGCCAACTGTTCGAAACCGGTAGTGACGACTACGAACTGTACGAGGAAGACGGCGAGTTCGTCCTCACCGTCGAGATGCCCGGCTTCGACGTCGAGGAGATCGACGTCAGCTGGGCGGACGGGATGTTGCACATCGCCGGCGAGCACGAGGACGAACACCGCGGTGAACGCCGGACCTATCACCGCCGGTTCCGCTTCCCGAAGGAGATCGAGGACGACGAGATAACCGCCGAGTACACGAACGGCGTCCTCGAAGTGCGCCTGCCGGTTCTGGCGGGCGCCACCACGCGCGGCAAGACGATCGAGGTCGACGGCTGACCGACGGGCATCGAACTCGAAGGCCGACTGTCGCGTCGTCCGCGTGCTCGCCCGAGTTCCGCGACCGTACGTGCAGAGACGGTGCCACCGTGCAGAGACGGCGATGCGTTTTTTCAGGCCGACTCGCGAAGCGGTGGGTATGACAGAGGACGCGTCCACGCGGTCGCCCGACGAGGCGTTCGCCGCGCTGGGCAACGAGACGCGACTGGCGATCCTGCGAGCGCTGGGCGACGCCGACGAACCGCTCCCCTTCTCGGCGCTCTACGACCGGGTCGACGTGAGCGACAGCGGACAGTTCAACTACCACCTCGACAAACTGGCGGGTCATTTCGTCCGTCACTCCGACGCGGGCTACGAACTCGCCCGCCCGGGGAGTCGCGTCGTCGAGGCGGTCCTCTCGGGCGCGGTGACCGAGACGCCAGTGCTCGAACGGACCGAGGTCGACCACCCCTGTCCGTTCTGCGGTGCGCCGGTCGAGGTAACCTTCCGGGACGAACGGGTCGAACTCTACTGCACCGCGTGTGCGGGCAACTACGGAGCGGGCGCGACTGCCGTCGCCGGTGACGACACACCCGAAACTGGGGAGTCTGCGGAGTCTGCCGACATCTCCGACCCCGACAGCGGGTACGGCTATCTCGGCTACCACCCGCTCCCGCCCGCGGGCGTCCAGGGCCGGGACCCCGAGGCGGTACTGGGCGCGGCGATGACCTGGGGCCACCTCGAACTCATGGCGGCGGCCGGTGGGGTCTGTCCCCGCTGTTCGGCACCGCTGGACCGCGAGTTGCGCGTCTGCGAGGACCACGACGCGAGCGACGGGCTCTGTGCGAACTGTGGGAACCGCCACGCCGTCGTGGTCGACCTGACGTGTTCCAACTGCATCTACGACGAGAGCGGGTCCGCCATCATCGGTCTCACCGGCGTGACCCCGCTGCTGGCGTTCCTGACCGCACGGGGCTACGACCCGATCGCGCCCGACCCGGGGACCCACGCGGTGGTCAGTCGCGCACTCAACGACTACGAGGAGGCCGTCCTGTCGGCTGACCCGCTCCGGGTCCAGTTTACCGTCACTGTCGACGGCGACGAACTCGTCCTGACCGTCGACGCTGACCTCGACGTCGTGGAAGCGGTCGACCGGTCCGCGACGACCAGTGACTGACCGCCCGACGGCGCAGTCTCCAGGGAGCGGCCTGTGTCACTCACTCCAGCAGGTTCTCGCCGGTCATCGCCGCCGGTTTCACGACCCCGAGCAGTTCCAGGAGTGTCGGCGCCAGATCCTCCAGCGCGCCGCCGTCCCGGATCCGGCGACCGCCGTCGCCGCCCATCGGGTCGAGGTAGACGAGCGGCACCGGGTTCGTCGTGTGTGCGGTGTGGGGTTCTTCGGGCGTGCCCATGTCGTCGGCGTTGCCGTGGTCGGCCGTGACGAGGACGTGTCCGCCGGCCTGCAGGATGGCCGCGACCAGCCGTCCCAGTTGCTCGTCGACCGCTTCCACGGCCGCGATAGCCGCGTCGAAGTCGCCGGTGTGGCCCACCATGTCCGGGTTGGCGTAGTTGAGTACCAGCACGTCCGGGTCCTCCGCTTCGATCGCAGCGATGGCCGTGTCGGTCACGTCGGGCGCGCTCATCTCCGGTTGCTGGTCGTAGGTCGGCACGTCCGGACTCTCGACTATCTCGCGGCGCTCGCCCTCGAACTCGACCTCGCGACCGCCGTTGAGGAAGTAGGTGACGTGGGCGTACTTCTCGGTCTCGGCGATCCGGAGCTGGGTGTGGCCCGTCTCGGAGAGTACCTCGCCCAGCGTATCCTCGGGGAGGATAGGCGGGAACGCGACCGGCAGGTCGAACGTCTCGTCGTACTCGGTCATCGTCACGACACGACAGTCGGGGGGCGTCGTATCCGCGCCCCAGTCTTCGGGTCGGATATCGGCGAGCATTCGCGTGAGTTGCCGAGCGCGGTCCGACCGGAAGTTGAAGAAGACGACGGCGTCGCCGTCCGCGAGCGCGGGACGGTCCGCAACGAGAGTCGGTTCGACGAACTCGTCGGTGTCGCCGCGGTCGTAGGACTCGGTGACGGCGTCGACGGCGGACTCGGCCGTGTGTTCGGCCTCGCGGTTCACGATGGCGTCGTACGCTCGCCGGGTGCGGTCCCAGTTGTGGTCGCGGTCCATCGCGTAGTACCGGCCCGTGACGGTGGCGACGTGACCGGTCCCCTGCTCCTCGGCGTGGGTCCGGAGGTCGGCGAGGTAGTCCTCGCCGCCGGTCGGCGACGTGTCGCGGCCGTCGGTGAAGGCGTGCGTGACCGCCGCCACGTCGTGGTCGGCGGCCAGTTCGATCAGGGCGTGGAGATGCGACTGGTAGGAGTGGACACCGCCGTCGGAGACGAGTCCCATGAAGTGGACACGACCGTCCTGCTCGTTCGCGTGGTCGAACGCCGACAGGATGGCCTCGTTCTCGTCGATGGGCCCGTCGCCGGCGACGTCTTCGGGGACTGTTTCCCCTCGCCAGCGGTCGATGGCGTCGGTGACGCGAGCCGATTCCT
>ENA-ORCS01001049-ORCS01001049.1-marine-metagenome-genome-assembly--contig:-NODE-1049-length-13606-cov-4.104664_pt1 | contig 13606 bp, 2 predicted proteins | sample MGYA00237781_ERZ508513 | MGnify/ENA primary metagenome ERZ508513 (study PRJEB26184, sample SAMN06268793) | marine metagenome | isolation source: Eden Landing Ponds, San Francisco, CA, USA | place...
GAACCGTGACCGCGATCAAGAGAGACGAGATCACGGCGGAGGTGGTCGTCGAACTCGGCGACGGTCAGACAGTAACCTCGACGATCACGCGCGGGTCCGCAGACCGGTTGGACCTCGCGGAAGGCGACGAGGTGTCGGCCGTAATCAAAGCGAGCGAAGTGATGATCGCCAAAGAGTGACGCCACGCGACTGCGCGATTAGCCCACTTTCGGAAGTTCGACCACGAAGACGGCTCCGATCGACTCGTTGTCGTCGGTCGCTGATCGACCGGGGGGGAAATCAGGTCTTTCTTTGTCGGAGATCCAGACGTCGCCGCCGTAACTATCGACGAGCGTTTCGACCAGATACAGGCCGATACCAGTGCCGCCCGAGAGACCCTTCGTGCCCTTGCCGAAGACCTCGTCTTTCAACGCATCCGCGATTCCGGGACCGTTGTCTGTGATTCGAATCTCGACGGTTTGTTCCTGGACTGTCACCGAAACCATGACGATCGGCCTGGCGGAATCGTTGTGTTCGATGGCGTTGACGAGCAGGTTTCGGAAGACCGATGAAAGCATTCCGTTTGCCCGGACAGTCACAGACGGAAGTTCTCCGCGGACGTCGAAGTCGGCCTCCGGATACGCACCGCGTTGTGTGTTGATTTCGTTCGAGAGGGTCTCTCGTAGGTCGACCGGTTCCATGTCCAGTTCGTCCTCGACGGCTCCTAGCGATTCGATAAACTCGCGGGCAACCTCAGTAAGCTCGATGATGTGTCGACTCGAAGTGAGGATCTGTTCGAGGGCCTCAACGCCCGCCTCGTCGACGTGTTCTTCGAGTTCTTTTGCCCACATGTGAAGCACATTCATGTCGTTGCGGATGTCGTGTCGCACGACCCGATTGAGCGCTTCGAGTTGCTCCGTTCGGCGGGCCAGCTTCAACTGATTGCGCTTTTGGTTGTCGATGTCGAGATGGATCCCCACGGATCGAAGTGGCTCCCCGTCATCGTCTTCCTCGACGATCGTTCCCATCGTTCTCACCCATTTGTAATCGCCGGATTTCGTCTTTATCCGATAATCGCACTGGTAGAAGTCAGTCCCCTTCGAGACGTGTTCTGCGAGCGCCTCGTCGTGACGCTGCTTGCCGTCCGGATGGACCAGCTGTTCCCAATCGTCCAACTGGTCGCCCATCTCTTCGGGCGAATAGCCCAGCATGTTCGCCAGCAGTTCGTCCCGCAATACTTCGTCTGTCTGCATGTCCCAGTCCCAGATCCCGAGTTTCGCGCCTTCGACCGCCAGTTTCATTCGCTCTTTCGTGGCGCTGAATTCGTCGTTAGTGTGTGCCCCGGTGGTGGGTTCGGACCTCGGACTGTCGGCTGAGTCGATTTCCGTGAACTGACAGTGTGCGTTCTCGAATACCCTCTCATCGTCACGTTCGATGCAGATGTCGAATGTGACAGTCACGGCATGGCCGTCCGCGTGCCGAAGATCCAATTCGATCGGACTCGAGCGCTCTCCGGCGATGAATCTCTCGAACGTCGTCCGGAAACATTCCCGGTCAGCCGAGTGGACGTACTCGCGAAACTGGTCGCCACAGACGTCGTCTGCCTCGTACCCCAGGACACTGACCCAGGCCTCGTTGACTGCACTGATTTGCCCGCTCCGAGTGAGTCGCTGATACGGATACGGGAGGAATGACTGGTCGACACCCCCTGGCTGTGCCGACTGTTTGAAGGCGTCACTCACGAGTCCTCACCGTCTAGTGAACTCTGGTACAGCCTGATACAAGAAGTTGCCCCACAGTGGGCCCAGTAACAGGAGTCAGTGTGTCCCACGACATATTTTGATCGAGACATTTACAATATACTACCTTCATGTGAAGGTAGACGGATGAATGCCTCGGCAAGAAACTGGGCCGCCGGTGAGGAGCGACAGTGGCCAGCAGGGAGTGCCACAGCAGCGGCGGGTACACAATGACAGGGAAAGACTCGACCGCAGAGAACGAAAAAGACATCCACACGCTGTTAGTCGACGACAGCGAACGATGGGCCTCAGTCGCTGCAAAGCGAATAGAAACCGCGACGGAGGAGATCACTGTCTCGGTCGCGAACGACGCCAACGAGGCGCTCGTCCATCTCGCGGAGTCCGACCGGGTCGACTGTTTGCTCGTGGATTACATGATGCCGGGCATTACCGGCCTGGAATTGCTCGAACGGGTTCGCGAGGAGCGCCCCGGACTGCCGTTCATCCTCATCACCAGTGAGGGAAACGAGAACGTAGCTGCCCGGGCGATTGACGCCGGCGTGACCGATTACGTCGTCAAAGACCCGTCGACCGATCAAACTCCACTCCTTGCCGAGAAAATCGAATCAGTTGTGCGCCAGCGTCGCTTACAATCCAAGCTCAAGGAAAGCGAACAGCGCTATCGGTCTGTTGTCGAGGGGAGTCGTGACGCGATCTGTCTGCTCAGAGACGCTCGCGTGCAGTTTTGCAACCAGCGCTTTGCTGACCTCACCGGCAACGACTGTGAGTCCTGGATCGGCGAGGATCTCGTCGAAGACGCGATTCACCCGGACGACCACACGACGGTGCGTGAGGCGTTTGCGAACTGGTTCGACGGGAACGCCGAGCCGGAATTACCGGACGCGCGCTTCCGTCGTTCCGACGGATCAGTTCGGATCTGTGAGTTCACTGGTCGGCGGATCACCGACAACGGCGAGCCCACATTGCTCGTCTCGATCCGGGACGTGAGCGAGCGACGACGCCGCGAGCGTGAGCTACAGTGGGAGCGAGACCTCAATCGAACGGTCCAGGAAGCCCTGGTCGAATCGCGGACGCGAGAGACACTGATACAGGACGCAGTCACCCATTTGCACGAGTACGGGTATCCGGTCGCGTGGGTTGCCGAACGGGCGGTCAATGGACTGTCCCCGCGGGCTGTTGCTGGGGATCGCGAGTTCGTCGACGCCATCTCCTCGGCGGCCGAAACCGACGAGGTGCAGGGCGAACCCGCTACGTGGGCTGCCCAGTCGGGGGAGCCACAGTTCGTCCAGGACATCGCCGAGTTGTTTCCCTCGGCGTGGCGGGAGGTCGTCACAGACCACGGGTTCCGGTCCGGCGGGGCGGTCCCGCTCGAACACAACGACGTTCCCTACGGGGTATTGGCGGTCTATCACGACGAGCCGGATCGATTCAGTGAAACCGAACGCCGGTTGCTCACGGATCTCGGCGATACCGTGGCGTTCGGGATTCATAGCCTCGCAACGGAGAACACCCTCGCGGCAGACCGGACTGTCACGGCCCGCCTTCGTGTTGGCGACGACGCGTACTACCTCGCGGATCTCGCGATGGAAGGGGCCTTCGAGGACTGCGATCGGGTCTGTGTCCAGGGGACGGTCCCCGACGGAACGGACGCGATCGTCCAGTACCTCCGCATCGAAGGTGCGACGGACTCGATCCGGGACGTGCTGGCTGCCCATTCGGACGTGCGGTCAGTCTACGAAATCGCGACGGAGCCACGCAGACTCCAAGTGACGGTCACGGGCCCCAGTCCGGAAGCGCATCTCGCGACACGAGCCGTCGTCGTCGATACCACGACCCTGGACGGCAACGGCGCAGTCGTCGAAGCACAGCTTCAGTCACGCGAGACCGTTACGCCGACACTCGAGCGGTTACAGGCGGCGTTCGAGGACGTCTCACTCCTCGCGATCGGCGACGAGGACACGGCGAGGGCCACCGGCGGCCAGTTACGGTCTGCCCGACTCACCGACAAGCAACGCCAGGCCCTCCGCGCGGCGTACCACCACGGGTACTTCGAACAGCCCCGCGAGAGCACCGCGGCGGCGATCGCCGAGACACTGGGCGTTGCCCACTCGACGTTCCTCCAGCACCTCCACCGCGCCCAGCAGAAAGTCTTCGAGGCACGTTTCGAGTGAACCGCCGCGGGTGCCATGGGCCACGCTCCACGGTCGAGAAGCCCATCCTTATTCTCAACTATGATTCTGAACTGTCGCGCCAGCGCGAGGCAAGCTGCCAGGGCTAATTTCGAAAAGATCGTCGCGACCGGGCCGACTGGACACCTTCATGTGAAGGTATTAAGAACGATGTAGAAAACCGGTCAGCGATCGCTTCTATCGGCAGATATTGCGTGTTTCGGGATGGCGCGTTATCGTAGACACCCCCGTTTCCGGGCGTTTTGCGAACGTATCGAACCGGTCGCACGCGTTTCTCGGTCAGGATACCGTCACACGAAGATATCCCGCTTTTGTGTGTACAAACGAATATTTATGGTATGTTCGGACCTGCGCGGACACGAAGGACGCCACCCCTTGTTTACAATACTGATAACCCAAGAGAACAATCGCAGTGCGACCACGACAGCCAGCCTGGAGTCACACCCGGCACGCCACTGGTGACGCTGGTGGATGGCTGGCCGGCTGCTGGAACTTCCGTTCCACGCTCCGTGACGGTGAGGCAACCCCAACGTCGCTCGCCTGCGGGGCCATCAGGTGATCGGCGGCCGTCACGAACAGGGAAGCAACCGAGTCACGTTGAACCGACTGCGGTCGGGAGGGGGGTGGAACGATGACGGGCCGACGCCAGCAACTCCTTTCCGGGTTTCTGTCGGCCATCATAGTGCTGTCGGTGGTCGTGAGCGGTATTGCGATGGTTTCAACACCGGCAGCTGCCAAACCAGATGCTACTCTGTCTAATTTAGACATAAGCGAGACATCTACGGGTTATACTATATCAGCTCCTGTCACGGCAAGTGAAGTGACATACACTGTCAATATTGAAATTTCAAACACAAATGAAGATTACTCCTGGACTGATTCTACAACTAACTATCTATATGGTGCCAGTAGTGACCCATCAACGACAGGTGGTTTCAATCATCCTGCTGATCTCTCCTATGGTACTACGTATGATGTCCAGCTTTCGACGCAAGGCGACACTATATCAGGAACGCTGACTCCTGAGAAGGATGGAGCTACCCTGTCCAATCTAAATATTGATGGACAAGGGAACGATCCGGAAGTTCAAGATACTGATACGGCTGTACCAGTAACCGTTGATTTTTCCGATGGCTCCTATGGAGCTAATTATACAGTTGATCTTGAGATATCCGGTGGGTATACCTATACAGACTCTACTACAGTAACAGCTCCATACAGCGGCTCTACGACGGTTGATTTTGACACACTCCCTAGTGGGATCCCTGCGGGCACGTACGATGTAACGGCTTCGACAAAAGGGGGTTCAACCTCGGGTACATTGAAGGTGGTTTCTGATCAAGATCCACCATCAATCTCTAACGTCCAGATTGACGACGACAAGGACGATGGCAACGGCGTCGTTGCATCGGGCGATACAGTCACACTCTCCGCAGACGTCTCGGACGCGAGTGCGATCAGTACTGTAACGTTCGATGCGACCGCCTTCGACGCAGGAACCGTCGAACTGTCCGGTAGCGGCAACGGCACGTATACGACAGATGTCTCCGTCGGGTCGTCTCCAACCGAAGGTGACCAGAAAATAACTGTCAGCGCAACAGACGAACACGGTAACGGAGGTTCACAGAGTGTTGAGTCGGCTACTGCACTCACCGTCGACAACACGCCTCCGACTATCGATAGCACGTCGATAACGGACGATACCGACGGCAACGGCATCGTTGCGGACGGTGACTCGGTGACGATCACCGCGGACGTCACGGACACCAATGGCGTTTCGAGCGTGACCGCGGACGCGAGCGCCTTCGGAGCAGCGGGAACCGTGACGCTTACTGACGACGGCAGTGGTGCCGACAGTACAGCTGGCGACGGGACCTACACGAAGCAACTGCAGGTAGAGGGCACGTCGGCGAGCCAGGGGCCCCAAACTGTCACCGTCAGCGCGACAGACGTGGCAGACAACGCCGATTCCACGACGACGACGACCGATCTGACAGTCGATACGAGTGCTCCCGATCTCAGCTACACCGCACCGACCGGCGCGACGGTCGATCAACCGACGATAGAGGTGGGGCTCAGCGATACGTACTCGGGCGTGAACGAGAGTTCAATCTCGGTGACGGTTAGGGACGATAACGAAATTGACGGTGCGGACTTCACACAGACGGGAACCGGTAACGGCGTCAGTTACAGTTCCGGCACACTCACTATTGATCTGAGCCAGGCCGGAGTAGAACTCGTGTACGGTCCGGCCGACGTCAACGTCACCGCGGACGACAAGGCCAGGAACAGCGCTTCGATCAGCAAACCCGACGTGTTCACCGTCGACACGAGGGATCCGACCGTCTACAACATTGCACTGACAGACGACGGCGACGGGCTCGTGTCTTCAGGCGATACGGTGACCATCACGGCCGACGTGACTGACGAGAATTCGATACCGGACGTGACTGCGGACGCCAGTGCCTTCGGTGTAGGGGACGTGACGCTTACCGACGACGGCAACGCTCCTGACAAGAGTGTCGACGGAACGTACACCGGGGAATTCGAGGTCGGATCGAGTGTGACCGATGGCAGTCAGTCAGTGACTGTCAACGCGACAGACGAGGTCGGAAACGGCGGCTCACAATCGGTAGAATCGACTTCTTTGACTGTCGACACGACGGCCCCGGATATCACGAATGTCCAGGCGACTGACACCGATGACAACAGCGTTGTCGCGGATGGAGACTCAGTGACGATAACGGCGAACGTCACGGACACTAATGGCGTTTCGAGCGTGACGGCGGACGCGAGCGCCTTCGGAGCGGGAACCGTGACGCTTGCCGACGATGGTCCCGACAGCACGGCAGATGATGACACCTACTCGAAAACGATCACCGTCGACGGGTCCTCGACGACTGATGGTTCACAGTCGGTGACAGTCAGCGCGACCGACGAGGCCGGAAACGGCGGGTCACAGGCCGAACCGTCAAACGACCTCTCGGTCGACACGACTGCACCGAGTATCAGCGTCGCCAGTCCCACCGACGGTGCGGTACTCCCGGCACCACCATCGATCGAGGGGAGTGCAAGTGATACCAACGGTGTGAACACGGTCGAACTGAAGATCACCGACAGCCAGGGTGACACGTGGGATGGGTCGGCATTCACAACCGACACAAGCTGGGTACTCGCGACGGGGACTGATTCCTGGGCGTTCGACACCGGAGACATCACGAGTGAAGGGACGTACGACGTGACAGTCAGAACAACCGACATCGCAGGGAACGTGCAAACGACGGCAGATCCAGTTGTCACGTACACGCTGGACGAAACCAGTCCAAGTGTCAAGAGCGTGCAGCTGACAGACGCTGACGAGAATAGTGTTGTCGCGGACGGAGACACGGTGACGATCACCGCAGACGTGACGGACACTAATGACATTTCGAGCGTGACGGCGGACGCGAGCGGCTTCGGCGTCGAAGAAGTATCATTGGCCGACGACGGCCCCAACAGCACGGCGGCTGATGATACGTATTCGGCGGAGATTACTGTCGACGGATCCTCGACGACTGATGGATCACAGTCGGTGACTGTCAGTGCGATCGACGAGGCCGGAAACGGCGGGTCACAGGCCGTACCGTCGAACAACCTTACCGTCGACACGACTGTTCCGTCTGTCGATAGCGTACAAACGACTGACACCGACGACAACGGCGTCGTCGCGGACGGAAACACGGTGACGATTACCGCAAACGTGACGGATGCCAACGGGATTTCAAGCGTGACCGCGGACGCCAGTAGTTTCGGTGTCGGAGAAGTATCATTAGCCGACGACGGCCCCGACAGCACGACCGCTGATGACACGTATTCGGCGGAGATTACTGTCGACGGATCCTCGACGACCGATGGATCACAGTCGGTGACTGTCAGTGCGATCGACGAGGCCGGAAACGGCGGCACACAAGCGGTTCAATCGACGACCCTCACCGTCGACACGACCCCACCAACCGTTAGTTATTCCTCGCCGACAGGTCTAACCTCAGATCAGCCGACGATCGAGATCAGCCTCAGTGAAACGGAGTCGGATATCGATCCGAGTTCGATCGATGTGACCGTCAGCGATTCTGATACTTCTGACGATGCCGATCTCACCCAGACGGGAACTGGTGGCGGCGTGAGTTACAGTGACGGGACTCTGGAGATTGATCTGTCCACGGCAGGTGTGGCACTCGCCGATGGGCCAGTTGACGTGACGGTAAGCGCCAGCGACCGAGGTGGCAATAGCAACTCGTTGAGTACGTCCAGTGCCTTCACTGTTGACACAAGTGCCCCGAACATCACGAACATCCAGGCGACCGACGCCACCGACGGCAACGGCGTCGTCGCGGACGGAGACACGGTGACGATCACTGCCGACGTGGCGGACGCGAACGGGATCTCGAGTGTGACTGCGGACGCAAGCGGCTTCGGAACGGGAGACGTGACGCTTGCCGACGATGGTCCCGACAGCACGGCGGCTGATGATACGTATTCGGCTGAGATCACCGTCGAGGGGCCCGCAACGACTGATGGATCACAGTCGGTGACAGTCAGTGCGACCGATGAGGCCGGAAACGGCGGGTCACAAGCGATCCAGTCGCCCAATCTCACTGTCGATACTGGAGCCCCCGATATCAGTTATTGGTCCCCAACTGAAGAGACTCAGAAACAGCCGACGATCACGGTCGATTTGAGCGATACAACGTCAGAGATCGACAAAAGTTCGATCGACGTGACTGTCGCTGACAGTAGTACGATTGATGGCGCTGATCTCGACCAGACTGGGACTGGCGATGGCGTGAGTTACAGTGCGGGAACCCTTACGATCGATCTGCAAGCTGCCAGTGTGTATCTCGCTGAAGGGGCTGTCGACGTGAGCGTGAGCGCACAGGACCAGGCGGGCAACAGTGATTCCATCAATCAACCTGACGCTTTCATTGTCGACACTGTTGCGCCGAACGTCGGTGACGCGGAGCTGACAGATGTTACCGATGGGAACGGCATCATGACGGGCGGCGATACCCTGAAAATCACGGCCAAGGCACAGGACACGAATACCATCGAGACCGTTTCTGCTGACGCGAGTGCGTTCGGTCTGGGGACTGTGACACTCGAAGACGACGGGGAAGGTCCTGACGAAGCGACTGACGGAACCTACACGGCAGAAGTGAGCATAGATGGACAATATGCGACTGATGGTAATCAGTCAGTAACGGTCAGTGCAACAGACTTGGCTGGTAACGGCGGATCACAAGATGCCGAGTCTGGAACACTAATCGTGGACACGACCGCACCGACCGCCGAAGCTGGGTCGAACGTCACGGCCAGTCTTGGGGAGGAGTTCGACCTCGACGCGACTAGTTCGACGGACAACGTGGGTATCAGCGAGTACGAGTGGGACGTCGACGGTGACGGGAGTTACGAGTTGAATGGATCGACACCCACCCACTCTCACAACAGTGTCGGGCAGCACAGAGTGACACTGCGGGTGACCGACGATGCTGGCAACACCGACACGGATACCGTCACTATCACCGTCGAGGACACCACACCTCCGACAGCCGACGCCGGAACCAATCAGGCCGTCGAAGCCGGCACTCAACTCACGCTAAACGCCAATAATTCGACAGACAATGTTGAGATTGCCAACTACGACTGGGACTTCGGTGATAGCAGCACTGGGAACGGTATCTCGCCCACGCATACGTACAACGACACTGGGACATACACGGCGACGTTGACCGTGACTGACGATGCTGGCAACAACGCCACTGATACCGTCACTGTCACCGTCGAGGACACCACGGCACCGACAGCCGATGCTGGAAACAATCAGACAGTTGAAGCAGGGACGTCACTCACTCTCGATGCCAGTGCTTCGACCGATAACGTTGGGATCACCAGCTACGAGTGGTCGTTTGGTGACGGTGACACTAGTAGTGATGTCTCGCCCACACACACGTACAGCGACACTGGGACGTACACGGCGACGCTGACCGTGACCGACGATGCTGGCAACAACGCCACTGATACCGTCACTGTTACCGTCGAATCCCAATTTGCGGACGGAAACGGAACCGAAGCGGACCCGTACGAACTCTCCTCACCAGACGCGTTGGGGAATGTCAGTTCGGCACCGAACGCCAGCTACGAACTCACTGCCGGCCTGGATATGGCGGGCGTCAGCCACGACCCGATCGGAACGGCCGCGACGCCGTTCAACGGCTCCTTTGACGGCAACGGCTACACGATCGCGAACCTGACGATCGATCGGCCCGGCGAAGACAACGTCGGTCTCTTCGGCTACGTCGGGACCAACGGAACGGTGGCGAACGTCACGATCGTGAACGCGACTGTCACCGGCGACAGCAACGTCGGTGGCCTCGTCGGAGAAAACACCGGGATGGTAACGGGCTCCTCGGTGACCGGCAGCGTCACTGGCAACGAGAGCGTCGGCGGCCTCGTCGGAAGCAACAGAGATACAGTAAGCGGCTCGAACGCGACGGGCAACGTCACTGCTGACAGTTCTGTCGGTGGGCTCGTCGGGTACAACTATGGTGGCACGGTGACCAGGTCGTACGCCAACGGCACTGTCACCGGTTCCACAAATGACGTCGGTGGGCTCGTCGGACTCGACAAAGACGGCACGGTGGAAACGTCCTACGCGACGGGGACTGTCACTGGCGATCAATACGTGGCTGGCCTCGTTGGAAGGAGCAACAGCCCAGGGAGCACGGTGGAAACGTCCTACGCGACGGGGACCGTCACTGGCGATCAGTACCTTGGCGGTCTCGTCGGGTACAACAGCGGCACAGTGACTAACGCCTACTGGGACGTAGCGACCACCAACCAGTCCGACACGAACGATGGATTTGACGACGACGGTACCGGCCTCACGACGAGCCAACTGAAGGCCAACACCAGCCTCGCTGGCTTCGACTTCGGAACGACATGGGCTGTCAGGACTGGCAGCGAAGTGTCCTATCCCTACCTGCTGAACAACACGCAATCGCCCGCGCCCGGACTGGAGAGTCTGTTCGACGGAGGGAATGGAAGCGACGATGCTCCCTACCAGATCTCAGACTGGAATGAATTAGATCGCGTGCGCGAGGATCTCGACGCCAACTACACGCTCGTCGCCGACCTCGACGAGAACACGACGGGGTACGATTCGGTGGCGAACGCTTCGGCCAACAACGGAAGTGGCTTTGCACCGATTGAGTGGTTCTCGGGAACATTTGACGGCAACGACCACACCATCTCGAACCTGACTATAGACCGTCCACGCGAGAGAAAAGTTGGTTTGTTCGGTACAGTCGACGGAACGGTACAGGATCTCAGCCTCGTCGGCGTCAACGTCACAGGCGACAGCCGCGTGGGCGGTGTTGCGGGCAGTCATGGATCAGTAGACACAATCGAGAACGTCTTCGTCTCCGGCACCGTCACCGGCACCAGTAATGTAGGCGGAGTTGTCGGGGAGAACAACGGACGTATCAAAAACACCGAAAGCGCGGCTGACGTAAGCGGCGGATCCGACGTTGGTGGGCTTGTCGGACAGCACAGTATATACGGCGAATATACCATTGGAAATTCGACAGCGAGCGGAAACGTGACGGTCAACGAGGCGGCAGAGGGTCTGACAGTCACCAGTTCCTTCGGCGGATTGGTCGGTGAAAATGCCGGCGGAACGATCAAGTACTCGAACGCGACCGGTGACGTGAACGGCGGTGACATGTATACCGGCGGTCTAGTCGGAAACAACCAGGGTGGTACCAGTCCCAAAACAGTCAAACACAGCTACGCGACCGGTGATGTGAACGGCTACAGTAGTGTCGGAGGACTCATCGGCATGAATGAGGACGACCTCGTGACTGACAGCTACGCGACGGGGAACGTGACCGGTTCCAACTCTGTGGGCGGCCTTGTCGGCAACAACACCGGCGCAAATGCCGTGGTTACCGACTCTTACGCTGTCGGGGAAGTCACAGATACTGGTAACACTATCAACGGCCTAGTCGGCACGAACGAAAACGATGCAACAGTCGAAAACGCCTATTGGGACACCACGACGACGGGCCAGACCAACTCGGCTGGCGACGCGACGGGCCTCACGACAGACGAGCTGAAAGGCGACGGTGCCTCGGAGAACACACAACTCTCGATTGGCACGACGTGGGGTGTCAAGACTGGTAGCGAAGTGTCCTACCCCTACCTGCTGAACAACACGCATTCGCCCGCGCCCGGACTGGAAACGATCGACGATACCCCGCCGTCCATCTCGACGTTCAGCGTCACCAACCCATCGGGCCAGGACGTGCAGGTGAGCTTCGACGCCGACGAGCAACTCTCGACGGTCGAGGTGTCGATCGGCGGTGCCGAGTCGGCTACGCTTACGACTGGCGACTTCGATGAGACGGACAACGGCGATGGCTCCTACACGTACGAAGCCACGTACGCGGGAAGTAGCGATGGCACGTACACGGCCACGCTTGAGACCGCCGAAGACGCCGCCGCCAATGACGGCGCGAGTGGCCAGTCCGATAGTGTAAGCATCGGCACGTCCGACACGACCGCTCCGTCGGTTTCCGGGTTCGAAGCGACCAACCCCTCGGGACAAGACGTGCAGGTGAGCTTTGACGCCGACGAGCAACTCTCGTCGATCGAGGTGTCGATCACTGGTGCCGAAAACGACACGCTGACGACCGCCGACTTCACGGAGACGGACAACGGCGACGGCACGTACACCTACAGTGCAACGTACGCGGGAAGTAGCAATGGCACGTACACCGCTACGCTCGAAACCGCTGAAGATACCGCTGGCAATGACGGAGAGAGTTCTCAGTCCGACACGGCCAGCATCGACACCTCCGACACGACCGTCCCGTCTGTCTCTGGATTCGAAGCGACGAATCCGTCCGGACAGGATGTTCGAGTGAGCTTCGACGCCGACGAACACCTCTCGACGATCGAGATATCGATCACCGGCGCCGAGTCGGCCACGCTCACGACTGGGGACTTCACGGAGGCCGTAAAATCCGACGGAACGTACACGTACGTTGCCACCTACGGCGGCAATACCGACGGCGTCTATACGGTGCAACTCAAAACCGCAGCCGATGAGGCTGGCAACGACGGCTCCCACATCCAATCCGCCGCTATCACCGTCGATACGACCCCTCCGACAGCCGACGCCGGTAGCAACCAGACTGTCGAGAGGGGAGTAGCAGTCACACTGAACGCCAGTGCATCGACCGACAATCTCGGTATCGCGAGTTACCAATGGGACTTCGGCGACGGCATCACCGCAACTGGCCTGACGTCTACCCACACCTACGACGACCCCGGCACCTACACCGTTACGCTAACCGTGACTGACGATGCCGGCAACACCGCGACTGACTCCCTGACGGTCGATGTCACCGACACGACGTCACTGATCGCCGAAGCGGGATCCAACAAATCAGTCATACTCGGCGAAACGGTACACTTCGATGGGACGAACTCGACAGATAATGGCGCTATTGTCAGCTACAACTGGACTTTCGGTGACGGCACCACTGCGACCGGGCCGACGCCCACCCACACCTACGACGACCCCGGCACCTACACCGTTACGCTAACCGTGACTGACGATGCCGGCAACACCGCGACTGA
>ENA-ORCS01001050-ORCS01001050.1-marine-metagenome-genome-assembly--contig:-NODE-1050-length-13606-cov-2.697169_pt1 | contig 13606 bp, 14 predicted proteins | sample MGYA00237781_ERZ508513 | MGnify/ENA primary metagenome ERZ508513 (study PRJEB26184, sample SAMN06268793) | marine metagenome | isolation source: Eden Landing Ponds, San Francisco, CA, USA | place...
GACGCGCGCCAGTCGCTCGTCGAACGCGGCTTCGACCTCCTCGACCGTCTCGCCCGGCGCGACGCCGAGTCGCCACTCCGCGGTGAGCGTCCCCGCGACGCTCGACGCCCACGACCCCGCCTCGACGCGGCCGACACAGACGGGCCACGGAATCGGGTAGTCGAAAAGCGGATGCGCGACCGCGTCGGTCCGCTCCGCTTCGAGGTCGAAAAACGCCTCCCGAATCGCCTCGAACATCTCGATGACGTCCACGCCGCGCCACCGCGAGGCCGCGTGCGCCGTGCGCCCGGTCAGTCGGAGTCGCTTCATCACCGACCCCTCGGTGGCGACGACCGGCTTGAGCCGCGTTGGCTCGGCGACGAGCGCGGCGTCCCGCTCGAACGGATAGGTATTGTCGAGCGCGGCCGCCGCGGCCCCGACACCGCCGTCTTCCTCGCCCGCGACGCTCTCGACGACGACCCGCCCGTCGAGCGCAACACCGCCCGCCTCGACGGCGTCGCGGAGGTCGAGCGCGGCGAAGACGCACGCCGCGAGCCCCGCTTTCATATCGGCCGCGCCGCGGGCGCTGACGGTGCCCGCGTCGTCGTCCCAGTCGGGTAAAAACGGGTCGTGAGACCACAGCTCTCTGTCGGCTGGCACCACGTCCACGTGACCGTTGAGGACGAGCGTCTGTCCCGCATCGGGGTCGCCGAACTCGACCACGCCGGCGACGCTCGGGCGGTTCGCGATGTCGATGTCGTCGGGGTCGTCGGGGAACGACGAGTGCTCGGCCAGTCGTTCCGGGTCGGCGGTCCACTCGTAGGTTTCGAACCCGAAGTCGTGCAGTCGGTTTTTAACCCACTGTTGGGCCGGGGCCTCGGCGCGGGCGACGCTCTCGAACCGGAGGAGCGCGTCCACGAAGTCGCGAACGTCCATGTTGTGGTGGACGGCAACGGGGTACAAAGCAGGCGGGGACGGCGAAAATAAACGCTTATCAGTATCCCCACTTAAGAAATCGCTGAGGGCTGGTAGCTCAGTTAGGCAGAGCGTCTGGCTTTTAGCGGGACTACGCGAGTCGCGTGGTTTCGGAAGATACCAGACGGTCGGGGGTTCAAGTCCCTCCCAGCCCGTTTCTACTCCGAACAACTGTGAGGAGTGAAACGGCTTCGAGAGATTAAACCCGACCAGTCGCGCACAGCGAAGCGAGCACGTCTGGGCTCGGTTCAAGTCCCTCCCAGCCCGTTTCTGCGACGAAGTCCGTGCGGAGTGAAACGGCCCCACAGGAGCTACATCGGAAGCGAACGGCGTGAGCGACAGCGTACGCCGTCGTTCTCGCGAACACGAGCGGTCAATCGTCGCTCTGTCCGAGTTCGTTCAACGGACGCCGCAGTTCGGCTTCGATAGCACGCTCTGCGCGACATACCGACCCGGTCGTTCTCGAAAAATAAGAACCGAATACCCGATATTACCCCGGGCGCGCCGTATTCTGACTCAGAAGGGCCAACAAATGTACACCAACATCGTCGTTCCAGTCGACACCAGTCCGGAGTCAATGAACGCGGCGAGTCACGCGATTCGCCTCGCGGACGCGGTCGGCGCGTCCGTTCACGCGCTGTACGCCACTCGACCGCCCGTGGACACCGACGACGACGGCGAGCGCTCGAAGTCGCGGAACGAACGCGCCTTCGCGGACGTGGTCGAACGCGCCGAAGAACGCGGCATCGACGTCGAGACGAGCATCCTCGTCGGCGACCCCGCGGAGTCCATCGCCGACTTCGCCAACAGGCACCGCGCCGACCTCATCGTGATGGGCACCCACGGCCGCGAGGGCGTCGACCGGCTGGTGAACGGGAGCGTCGCCGAGCAGGTCGGCCGACTCGCCCGCGTCCCGGTGACGACGATTCGGCTCCGCGACGGCGAGCCGTCGGTCCGGTCGCCGCTCGAAGCCCGGCGCATCGCGCGCGAAAAACTCGCCCACGCCGGCCACGAGGACGCCGTCATCGAAGCGCCGTCTCAACAGCGGTCCGCGTGGGTCGTCCACGCCGCCGACGACCGCGGCGAGTACAACGTCCACATCAACAGCGCGTCCGGGGAGGCCAAACTCGTGCAGGTCGGCTGAGCCCGCACCGCGTTTTTCGCTTATTCGAGGTCCAGAAGCGTCGCGGCCTCGTCGAGGAACTCGGCGTACACCGACATCGCGTCGTCGATGGGTTCGGGCTCGGTCATGTCGACGCCGGCGGTTCGGAGCACGTCGAGGGGGTACTCACTGCCGCCGAGCGCCAGCGCCTCGCGGTAGTCCGCCGCGGCCGACTCGCCCTCCTCGCGGATGCGCTCGACGATGGCCGCCGCCGCGGAGATACCCGTCGCGTACTGGTAGACGTAGTAGTTGTAGTAGAAGTGCGGAATGCGCATCCACTCGCGGGCGATGCGGTCGTCGGTCGCCGCGGGCTCGTAGTACGCCGCCTTCAGGTCGCCGTACAGCTCGTCGAAGCGGTCGGGCGTGAGCGCGCCGTCGTTCTCGACGACCTCGTGAATCTGGAGTTCGAAGTCGGCGAACATCGTCTGGCGGAACAGCGTCGAGCGGAACCGTTCGAGGTACTCGTCGAGGACGTGCATCCGGAGTTCGTCGTCGTCGACGTTCTCCAAGAGGTACTCCGTCAGGAGCGTCTCGTTGACCGTGGAGGCGACCTCGGCGGTGAAGATGTCGTAGCTCGCGTCGTGCCACGGCTGGGCGTCGTTGGCGAGTTCGGAGTGCATCGAGTGACCCAGTTCGTGGGCGAGCGTGAACATCGACGCGGGGTCGTCCTGGTAGTTCATCAGGATGAACGGCTGGGTGTCGTAGGTGCCCGCGGAGTACGCTCCGGAGCGCTTGCCGCGGTTCTCGTACACGTCGACCCAGCGGTCGTCGAGCCCTTCGGCCATCCGCTCCTGATAGGCCTCGCCGAGCGGTTCGACGGCCTCGACGATGTACTCCTTCGCCTGTTCGTACGGAATCTCGGGGCCGTGGCCGCCGGTGAGAGAGACGTACAGGTCCCACATCCGGAGTTCGTCCGCGGCGATGGCCTCCCGCTTCAACTCGGCGTGGCGGTGGAGGTGGCCGAGGTTGTCGCGGACGGTGTCGAGTAAGTTGTCGTACACTTCGACGGGGACGTTGGGGCCGTCGAGGGCGGCCTCGCGAGCGGAGTCGTAGTCGCGGATGCGCGCGGTCTTCACGTCCTTCTTGACACTGTTTTTCAGCGAGGTGCCGACGGCGTTTCGCACGTCGGCCCAGCGGTCGTAGAACTCCTCGTGGACGGTCCGGCGGAACTCCCGGTCGGGGTGTTTCTGGAGCTTCGTGAAGTTGCCCTGCGTGATTTCGACCGCGGTCCCGTCGGGCTTTTCGACGGTCGGGAACTCCAAGTCGGCGTTGGCGAGCATCGAGTAGATGTCGCTGGACGCGCCGGTCACGTCCGAGAGGTCGGCGAGGACTTCCTCGACCTCCGCGGAGCGGGTGTGGTCCTTCGTTCGGAGCACGTCGTCGAAGTAGTGCTCGTAGGCGTCGAGTTCGGGTTCTTCCTCGACGAACTCGTCGACGCCGTCGCGGCCGAGGTCCTGTAGCTCGGGGTCCAGATAGCTGACCGCGCTCCGGGCCCTCGACGCCAGCGCCTCCGCGCGGCCGGCCTGCGCTTGGTACTCCTGGTTCCGGGTGTCCTGACTGCTACGGAGGTTCGCGTAGGAGACGACCATCGACACCTCGCGGAGCACGGACTCCATCGTCTCGAAGAGTTCGAGGAGCGTCTCGGGGTCCTCGGTGGCGTGACCCTCGTAGCTCGCCAGCTCGGGGACGCGCTCTGCGACGTCCTCGTACGCCGCCTCCCACTCGTCGTCAGACGCGTAGATGCTGTCGAGGTCCCACTTGTACTCCTCGTCGATGTCGCTCCGCTCGGGAACCGAACTCATGTCGGGTACTTCGACGCGCGCGCGGCTGGTAAGCCTTATCAATCGAGGGGCGGTGCGGGGTCGAAGCGGGCGGCCGCGACGCGGTTAGTGTCGGGTCGCCCTCGCCTCTCGGACCTGCGAGCCGTCCCGGACTAAGTCCTCGCAGTGCGGACAGACGCGGGGGTCGTCCATGCCCTCCGGGGCGAACACCCTGACGTAGCCTTCGGTGACGAAAGAATTACAGTTCTGACATGTCGGCATGGCGGTCGTTCGTACCACGTCAACTGAGTTAGATGTTGTGGGCGATTTTCGGCATCCGACACCGACCCGACCCCGCCCCTGACTCCGGCCGCGTGGCGCGGCCGGCGACGCGTGGCGGCGCAAACCACTTTGACTGGTGCGCGTGTGGATTCCCCATGGACGACCTCTCTCCCGCGGTCCGCGAGGCGTTCGCCCGGACGTGGGTCGACGACCGCCCGTGGGCGTTCCTCACCGACTTGACCGCCGTCGGCGACCGGATGGCCGGCGGGTCGGGCGACCGCCGCGCGAGCGCGCTCGTCGCCGACGCCCTCGCCGACGCGGGCGTCGGACGCGTCGAGTTCGACCCCTTCGAGATGGCCCGCTGGCGTCGCGGCGAGACGTCGCTCGACCTCACCGCGCCCGACCAGCGGCGCTTCGAAGCCGTCGCGCTCCCGTACGCTCCGCGGGCGACCGTCTCCGGCCCGCTCGTCGACGTCGGCTACGGCACGCCGAGCGAAACCGACGCGGCCGACGTGGAGGGCGCGCTGGCCGTCGCCAGCGCGACGACCCCCACCGGCGGCCGGTTCGTCCACCGAATGGAGAAGTTCAACTACGCTATCGAGTCCGGCGCGGTCGGCTTCGTCTTCGTCAACCACGTCCCCGGCCAACTCCCGCCGACCGGGGCGCTCCGCTACGACGAGGAGGCCGCCGCCCCCGCGGTCGGCGTGAGCGCCGAAACCGGGTCGTGGCTGACCGACTACGCGGCCCGCGGCGGCGAGGCGACCCTCGCGGTCGACGCCGAGACGACGCCCGGCGAGAGCCGGAACGTCGAGGGTCGCGTCGGCCCCGACACCGACCGCGAACTCCTCCTGTGCGCCCACTTCGACGCCCACGACATCGCCGAAGGCGCGCTCGACAACGGCTGTGGCATCGCGGTCGTCGTCACCGCGGCGCGACTGCTCGCCGAGATGGACCTCGACCTCCGCGTGCGCGTCGTCGGCGTCGGCGCGGAGGAACTGGGTCTGACCGGCTCCGAACACCTCGCCGGCCGCCTCGACCTCGACCGCGTCGCCGCCGTCGTCAACGTCGACGGCGCGGGGCGATTCCGCGACCTCGTCGCCCACAGCCACACCTCGGAGGCGACCGCCGCGGTGGCGACCCGAGTCGGCGACGAGACGCGCCACCCGGTCGACATCGAACCCGAGCCGCACCCGTTCAGCGACCAGTGGCCGTTCGTCCGCGGCGGCGTCCCGGCGCTCCAGCTCAGGAGCGAAAGCGGCGAGCGCGGCCGCGGCTGGACCCACACCCACGCCGACACCCGCGATAAGGTCGACGACAGAAACGTCCGCGAACACGGGATGTTGACCGCACTTATCGTCCGCGAACTCGCGGCGGCCGCCGCCGACGGAGAGATTCCGCGGCTCGACGACAACGAACTCGCGGCGGCGTTCCGCGACGCCGACTTCGAGACGGGGATGAAGGCGGCGGGCATCTGGCCCGACGGTTGGGAGTAGCGCCGGTCAGTCGTCTTCGGTCTGCTCGGAGCCGTCGCCGCGGTCCGAGTCGCGGCACTCGTTTTCGTTTTCGTCGCGTTCGCCGTGCTCGTCGCCGTGCTCGCCGTGTTCGTTGCCGTCTTCGTCGCCGCCGTCAGCCTCGGCGACTTCGACCGTCAGATCCGCCTTCGAGAGCGCGCGTTCGGTCGCGGCCTCGACGACCATCCCGGCCCCGATGACGACGTAGAACATCCCGTAGACGAACGTCGGCACGGCGACGAGGAGATAGAGCGCGAGGCCGGCGATACCCGTCAGGCTGGCGAGGAAGCCGCCGACGGCGTTGCCGACGCCGATGATAAACAGGCCGAAGACGATGCGGAGGGTGGCGTCCCACGCGGCGGACCGGTCCATGCGTGAGCCGACGGCGAGCCGCGTGATGTGTCTACTGGTCGATACGCGGCGCGGGGCCGCGGCGGGAAGCCAGTCACCCGCGCGTCAGCACACCGCGAGCAGTTCGTCGAGCGAGTCGAGTTCGTAGGTCGGTTCGGCGGCCAACTGGTAGCCCTCGCGGTGGGGCCGGCGGATGAACGCCGAGTCGAGGCCGGCGCGGTCGGCCGCGACCACGTCGACGTTGCTGTCGCCGACGTAGAGCGCCGAGTCGACGCCGAGTTCGCCCATCGCCCGCTCGATGTAGTGGGGGTCCGGCTTCTTCACCCGCGCGCCCTCGACCGTGGGGTCGCGGCCGTAGGCCACCTCGAAGCGGTCGCCGATGTCGAACACGTCGAGGATGTGCTCGATGGTCGCGTGTTGGTTGTTGCTCACGACCGCCAGCGGGTGGTCGATGTCGTCGAGGGCGACCACGTCGTCGTACAGCGGTTTCGTCCCGTCTTCGAGACACGCCCGCTGGGTCGCCGCGGCGTGGGTCTCGTGGCGCGACCAGAAGTCGTCCACCGGCACGTCGTGGACCGCACAGATGCGGCGCAGGCGCGTGAGGCCGCCGTTGATGACGCCGTCGACCGCCTCGGTCGTTGGTTCCACGTCGAACTCGGCGAACGCCCGTCTGACCGCCTCCCGCTGGACTTCGAGGAGCGTCGGCTTCGTCAGCACGCCGTCGTTGTCGAAGATGACAGCGTCGTAGCACATGGTTGAGGGGTCAGCGCCCGAGTCACGATAACGTTGCTATGTGCGACCCCGACCGCTCCGGAGAGCTATTGACTCCTCGTCCGTCCGTCACTGCGGTCTTCGCCGTCGCCGACGGTGGGGTCGCCCGCTTCTCGCCGGACGCCGTCGCGGATGCGCGAGCCGACGCGCCAGCCGATGCGGTCCGCCAGCGCCCGTTCGCCGAAGGCGGTCGCGGCGCTCTCGGCGGCCATCGAGTCCACGGCGAACTCGACTCCCGGGTAGTCGACCGCCGTGAGGAGCAGGGGCGTCGGCGGCGCGGGCGGGACGCCCGCGGGACCGTCGAGGCGGTCGGGTCCGAGCACGTCGTCGACCTTCGACGGCGGGGCCGCGCCCGACCCGACGGCGCGGACGAGCGAGACGAGTCGGCGGACGAGTTCGCGGGCGAAGCCGCCGGCCGCGACGCGGACGAGGAGGAAGTCGCCGTCGCGGGTCAGGTCGCCGTCGATGGTTCGGACGGTCCCGCGCTCGTCGGGCGTGAGGTTGTGGAAGTCGTGTTCGCCGCGGCAGGCGTCGAAGGCGGGTCTCGCCCGGTCGTCGTCGAAGCCGTCGCTCGGCGCGTGGAGGTCGTAGACGTACTCGCGGCGGGTCGGCCGGTGCCGGGCGTGGAAGTCGTCGGGCGCGTCGGCGGCGGCCCACGCCCGCACCGCGCCCGGAAGCTCCGAGTTCAGCGCCCGCGGCGTACACCAGTCGGGACAGTCGAAAGCGACGGTCTGGGCGAGCGCGGAGACGCCCGCGTCGGTCCGCCCGGCGGCGGCGTAGTCGGTCGGTTCCTCGTCGTCGTCGCAGACGCCGAGCGCGCGGCAGGCGTCGAAGAGGGCGTCCTCGACGGTCGGCACGTCCGGCTGTCGCTGGAACCCGTGGTACGGGCGTCCGTCGTAGGCGACGCGGAAGGCGCGCATGTCGTGCGGTTCACCGGCGGACTACTTAACCGACGCCACCCGGCCCGACCGCGCCGGTCGGCCTGTCGACCACGCGCCGTCGACCCGCGACTACACGTCCGCGTCCAGCGACTGCTCGTCTTCGACCGGCGAGTCCTCGCTTCGGACCGAGAGCACCGGCACGTCGGCCAGTCGGAGCACGCGCTCGGTGACGCTCCCGAGCAGGTAGCGCTCGATGCCGCGGCGGCCGTGGGTGCCCATCACGATGAGGTCGGCGTCGACTTCCGCGGCGTACCGGGGAATCACCCGGTGAGGCGAGCCGTGTTCGACGGCCGTGACGACCTCGACGCCGTCCGCCTCGGCCGCCTCGACGGCCTCGGAGACGATGCGCTCGCCTTCCGCCTCGTAGGCGCGGACGAGGCCGCCGGCGTCGAGTTGGGTCGCGTGGAGGGCGCGCTCGTCGACGACGTAGAGGGCGTAGAGCGTCGCGTCCGTCGTCGCGGCGAGGTCGATGGCGCGGCCGAGCGCCTCGTCGGCGGGGGCACTGCCGTCCAGCGGGACGAGAATCCTGTCGTACATGTCACTCGTCTGTACGGCGGCCGGGAACAAAAGGGCGCGCGCCGGTATCGGGGCGCGGGAATCGCGGGGCGGGTCGGCCGGCGCGAGAGTGAGTCGGCCGGCGCGGGGGTCGGGTTCGCCCCCGCGACCCGCGGGGCGGCCTACTCGTAGTCCTCGTAGGTCGGCGCGTCGCGGTCGCCGGGGAACTCGTCGACGGGGACGGTGGTCTGGTCGCCGCTCGCCATGTCCTTAACGGTCACCTCGTCGTTTTCGAGGTCACGCTCGCCGACGATGACGACCGTCTCGGCGTTGACCGAGTCGGCGTAGGACATCTGCGCGCCGAAGCTCCGGTCGGACACGTCGACCTCGACGACGTTGCCCGCCGCGCGGAGGTCGCGGGCGATATCTGAGGCGACGGCGCGGGTGTCGCCGACGGTGAGGAGGTAGTAGTCGGTCGCCAGCTCTTCTTCGGGCCAGACGCCGGCGCGCTGACAGAGCAGTTGGAGCGTCGCGTTGCCGATGCCGACGCCGACGGCGGGGGTGGGCTGGCCGCCGAACGACTCGATGAGGTCGTCGTAGCGGCCGCCGCCGAACGTCGCCCGCGACACGTCGCCCGTGGAGTCGAAGCACTCGAAGACGACGCCGGTGTAGTAGTCCAGCCCGCGGGCGGTCGAAAGCGACACCTCGCAGAACTCGCCCGCACCGAAGTCGTCGGCGGCGGCGAGGACGCTCCGGAGGTTCTCGACCGCGGCCGCGACGTCGTCGCCGCCGAACTCGGCGATTTCGTCGAGGTCGCCGCGCTCGATGAGGTCGGCGAACTCGCCGGCTTGGTCGTACGAGAGACCGGCGTCCGAAAGCAGGCCGAGGTACTCCGCGCGCTCGACCTTCTCGGACTTGTCGACGGCGCGGACCGCGTCGGCAACGTCCACGTCGGCGTCGAACGACCGGAGCAGGCCGCCGAGGATGTCGCGGTGGGAGACGCGGAACTCGAAGTCGTCGGCCGTGAGACCGAGGTCGGTCAGCGCGTCGGCGCAAAAGGCCAGAATCTCGGCGTCGGCCTCCGGTTCCGAGGAGCCGAAGATGTCGGCGTTGGTCTGGTAGAACTCGCGGAAGCGACCCTGCTGGACCTGCTCGTAGCGCCAGAACGGGCGGGTCGAGACCCACTTAATCGGCTTCGACAGCGCCTGTTGCTTGGCGACGACCATCCGGGCGACCGTCGGCGTCAGTTCGGGCGCGAGGGTGACCTCCCGGCCGCCTTTGTCCTCGAAGGCGTACAGCTCCTCGACGATTTCCTCGCCGGACTTGTCGACGTACATCTGGGTCCGTTCGAGGTGGGGCGTCCCGATTTCGCGGAAGCCGTAGCGGGCGGCGGCGGTCTCGACGGCGTCGACGACCTCGCGCCGGGCCGACATCTCGCCGGGGTAGAAGTCACGAAATCCCTTGAGTCGGTCGTACATGCGCGTTGGTTGGCGAAGGCCGCGCTTGAAACCTGTTGTTCGGGGCGAGGGCGACTACCCGACGAGGGCGCGGAGCGCCGCCGCGTCGCCGAGCGCGATGAGCGAGACGCCGACGACCGCGAGGACGGCGGCGACGAGGCGCGTGCCGAACCGGGCCTCGCGGAGGACGACCCCGCCGAGGACGACGGCGACGATGGCCTGCGTGTTGACGATGGGCGAGGCGACGCTCGCCGGCACCAGTCCGAAGGCGGTCGACGTGACGTGTTCGCCGAGCGCGACGAGCGCGCCCGCCGCGGCGAACTTCGGGAGGTCGCCGCGGACGCCCGGCCAGTCGCGGACCGCGACGGGGAGGACGGCGAGCGCCGCGCCGACGAACAGCACCGGGACGAACACGCTCGTCGGGATGCCGAGTTCCTGCAGTGCGACGCGTTTGCCCACGTCGCTGACGGCGTAACAGGCCGCGCTGGCGAGCGCGAGTTGGGCGGGCCGCGACCGGACCGCGCGCCGAAGCGGGTCGAGGAACGCCCCGCCCTCGTAGTTCGCGACGTAGACGGCGACGGTGGCGACCGCGACGCCGAGGACCTGAATCCCCGTCAGGAACTGGTTCAGAAACAGGATTTCGATGGGGAGGACGAACACCGGGACGAGCTTGTTGATGGGCGCGACGTAGGAGACGTCGCCGGCGTCGAGGGCGTCGACGAACAGGATGAGCGCGACGCCGACGAGGGCGGCCGTGCCGGCGACGATTCCCACGCCCGTCGCGCCGAGCTCGGCGAGCGAGGGGACGGTCTTCGGGTCGTAGGTTATCGCCGTCACCGGGAGGTACAGGACGACGGCGAAGGCGTTGACGACGACCGTGAGAACCGCTCCGGAGTAGCCCGGGAAGTACCGCTTCAGGGCGAAGATGTAGACGCCCCAGACGAACGCGGCGAGAACGGAGTAGGCGATACCGGGGTCCATGACTCACTCGGCGCGCGGCGGCGTGAAAAACGACGCGGTACGAGCCGCGGCGGCGAGTGGCCGGCAGGCGACGTCCAAGCGGGGGCCGCCTCAGCGCCGGCCGTGGACGTAGCTCTGGACGTGGTCCGGGAACACCTCGTCGACCGCCGCCCGCCCGTGTTCGGCGGCGATGAGTTGGCGGAGTTCGCCCTCGTAGTCGGCCTTCGGAATTTCCTCGGAGGGGCCGGTCTCCACGTCGAGATGCGACGCCACGAGGCGGTCGACCGCGCCGCGGCCGAACCCCGAAAGCGGCGAGAGGTAGTCGACGCCGTGGCGGTCTTCGAGGCTCTGGGCCTGCGCCCGCGAGATGGAGGGGACGCGGTCGTCGCGGCGGGTGCCGTCGGCGACGGCGTCGAAGTCGAGGCCGCAGACCGCTTCGAGCGCGTGTTCGTGGACGTGCTGGATGCCGCCGCGGGGGTAGCCGTCTTCGACCATGCGGGCGGTCGCCGCCGCCGCGACCTCGCGGTCGAGTTCCAGCGTCTCGAAGGGGTAGCCGAGTTCGGCCGCCGCGTCGCGGGCGTGCGTCCAGTCTTCCGTGACTCCGAAGTGGACGGTCACGAGCGTTACGTCGTAGAAGGCGTCGAGAAGCAGTGCGGCCAGCGAGGAGTCCTTGCCGCCGCTGTAGAGGAGCGCGAGTTCCACGTGTTACCGGCGGCGGATGTTGAAGCTCTTCGACTCGGGCTGCAGCTCTTTCAGGAGCGCCTTCATCTTGTCGTCGTCGATGCGGCCCTGAATGCGCCCGCTCTGGGCGAGGGCGACGATTTGCCGCTCGGCCTGCTCTGCGAACTCCGGCTTGGACATCTGCACCGCGTTGAGGCGCTGGCGGGCCTCGTCGGTCAGGTGCTGTTTGAGAAGCGCCTGTTTCTGCTGTTCGGCGCGCTGTTGGGCGGCCTCCTCGGCCTGCTGTTGCTCCGCGGAGCCCTGTCTACCGCCCTGCTGTTCCTGGAGTTCCTGCATCTTCTTCTTTCGAAGCTCCTCCAGTCGCTCATCGTCGGGATTGCCACTCATACCCTAGCGCACGGCCCGATGTCTGAAAACCATTACGGACCCGTGAACGGACGGCTCTCGGGAGAATCGTCCGTCGAAGAAGAACTCTCGGTGTATCGGCGGCTCTACGCGTAGCGTTCGAGTTCCGGGCGGTCGAGGTCGGCGAGCACGTCGGACGCGGCGTTGTCGAGGAAGCTCGTCCCCTCGGCGGTGATGCGGCGACCCTCGCCTTTTGCGGTCTCGACGAGGCCTTCCTCTTCGAGCTGTTGGAGGAGCGTGCGGATGATGTTCTTACTGCCGGCGTCGCTGTGCGCACCGGAGACGCTGTAGCGGTTGGAACCGCGCTTGAGGCCGCCGTACTCGGTCGACAGGCGGTCGACGCCGACGGGGCCGTTCATGGCGACCTTGCGGAGCAGGCTCGCGCCGCGGACGTACCAGAAGTCGTCCTGCTGGGGCGGGAGCTCGCGGGTCTGGCCGCTCTTCGCGAAGGCCATCCAGTCGGGTTGCTCGATACGGTCCTCGAGTCGTCCGGCGACCTCCTCGATGAGGGCGTCCGCCGGGACGTCATAGAGGGTTACCATGACTCCGGGTATTCGAGCGCGGCGTTTAAATCCGTCGTATTCGGGCGGTCTTACACCCGCCCACGGACGCTGACGACGCCGGTGACGGCTCCACCGAGGACGACGGGTATCCAGTAGACTGCCCCCCGGTAGATGACGACGGCGGCGGCGGCGGTCGAGGTGCCGACCGCCGGACCGGTCGCCGCAACGAGGAGAAACACCAGCACGCTCTCGATGCCGCCCGCCCCACCCGGCAGCGGCGTCACCCCCGCGATGGCACCGATGGGGACGACGAACAGCGCGATGGAGAAGGCGATGGGCGCGCCGATGGCGTGGAACGCCACCCAGAGTGCGACCATCTGACAGAACCACCCGGCCCCCGACAGGCCGAGGGCGACCGCCAGTCCCCGCGGGTTTCGCCCGACGCGCTCGATAGAGCGGAAGAACCCGTTGATGCGGCGCTCGACGCCGTCGTTCGACGGCACCGACACCCGCGGAACGTACCGCGAGATGGTTCGAATGACCGGCGTCAGAGCGCCGATGAGACGGCGTTCGAGGTCGTAGCGACGCTTCCACGCGACGTAGACGGCCGCCGGCACGCCGACGGCGAGGCCGACCACGGCGACGAGCGCGATTTCGAGGTTGCGGCCGAGCGTCACCTCCGTGGCGTAGTAGCCCGCGCCGATGAGCGCGATGGTGATGGAGGGGACGAAATTGACGGTGTCGACGCTGGCGATGGCGGCCAGCCCGGTCTCGTACTCGGTGTCGGCGCTCCGCGAGATGAGAAGCGCGGTCACGGGCTCGCCGCCCGCCTGCCCGAACGGGGTGATGTTGTTCGAGAACGTCGCGCCCGTGAAGATGAGAAACGAGCGGACGAGCGAGACGTCCACGCCGAGCACCCCGAGGACGGTCTTCAGCGACGCCCCCCACGCGACGAGCCAGACGAGCGTGATGGCGAGGATGGCGACCAGATAGGTCGGCTCGGCCATCGTCACCCGGTTGATGAGCTCGTCCACGCCCGCGAAGTAGAACAGGACGGCGAAGACGACGACCGCCGCTGCGAAACCGAGCACCGTCGCGCGGAGGTTCTCGCGGGCCATTTGCTGGGGATGCGTCTACGACGGGCATTAAGTCACCGGATTCGACGGCCGAGAAGCAGGTCCGTCACCGTCCCATACCTCGTCGTCCGAACCCGTGACGCCACTCAACGGCGGATAGGTGGACATTTCCGCGTCGCCCGACACGTCCGAGACATGGACGAGCGCGCCGCCCTCAGACTGCTCGCCGCGGACCTCCCCGGTGCCGGCGACGACGCCGCCGTGGTCGACGACCTCGTCGTCACGACCGACATGCTC